>Ga0105251_10001281_pt1 | contig 21723 bp, 23 predicted proteins | sample KBSS64metaG_FD_80424 | JGI IMG/M metagenome (GOLD analysis project Ga0105251, IMG submission 80424) | Switchgrass rhizosphere microbial communities from Kellogg Biological Station, Michigan, USA - KBS S6-4 metaG | ecosystem: Host-associated > Plants > Roots > Rhizosphere > Soil | place...
CGCTCCGACGTGACCTGGAACCCCTCGGTGACCTCGGTGTGCAAGGCCAGCCTGTTCTGCCCGACCACCGAAGAATTCATCCTGCCGGTGTTCCATGGCAATGACCGCATCGAGTGGTTCCTGCAGCTATCGGACGAGATCATCTGGGATGTCGGCGACAAGGACGACGGCAACCCCCGTGCGCGCATCACCATGCGCGCCGGCGATATCTGCGCCATGCCCGCGGACATTCGTCATCAGGGCTATTCGACCAAGCGCTCGATGTTGCTGGTCTGGGAAAACGCCACGCCGAACCTGCCGCAACGCTACGAAAGCGGCGAACTCAAGCCGTATCCGATCGAGTTCTAAGACCCGGTGTCTTGCCCGGCCTTGCGCCGGGCCATGCACTCAGCCATCCCGTCAAACACTGCGTCCTAGCGCGGTGCGAGGAAACCATTATGCAAAATCAGCTCTATATCGATGGCCGCTTCGTGGATGCGGTCGCCGGCGGCACCATCGATGTCGTGTCGCCCCATGACGGCTCATTGATCACCCGCATCGCCGCCGCCGAAGCCGCCGACGTCGACCTCGCCGTGGCCGCCGCCAAACGGGCGTTTCCGGCCTGGTCGGCCCTTGGCGCCGCCGAGCGCGGACGCCTTCTGCTCAAACTGGCGGACAGAATCGAGCAGTGCAGCGAAGAACTGGCGCAGCTGGAGTCCTTGAACACCGGGCACCCGATCCGTGATTCCCGTGGCCTCGATGTGCCGCGCACCGCCGCGTGCTTCCGCTACTTTGGCGGCATGGCCGACAAGATCGAAGGCGCGGTGATTCCGGTGGAGGCCGGGTTCCTCAATTATGTGCAGCGCAAGCCAATCGGCGTGGTCGGACAGATCGTGCCCTGGAACTTTCCGCTGATGTTCACCAGTTGGAAGATGGGCCCGGCGCTGGCGGCGGGCAACACCATCGTCATCAAGCCCTCGGAAATCACGCCGCTGTCGACCTTGCGCATTGTCGAGTTGATGACCGAAGTCGGCTTCCCCAAAGGCGTGGTCAACGTGGTGCCGGGTTACGGCCATACCGCGGGCCAGGCGCTGGCCGAGCACCTGGACGTCGGCAAGATTGCCTTTACCGGCTCAACCGCGACCGGTCGGCGGATTGTTGAAGCGTCGAAGAGCAACCTCAAGCGCATTCAACTGGAACTGGGTGGCAAGGGTGCGAACATTGTATTTGAAGACGCCAATCTGGAAGCGGCGGTCAACGGCGCTGCCTGGGCGATCTTCCATAACCAGGGCCAGGCCTGTATCGCCGGTTCGCGGCTGATTTTGCATGAAGACATCGCTGATGCCTTCCTGGAACGCTTCATCGCCCTGGCCAAGTCGATCCGCCTTGGTGACCCGATGGACCCCGACACCGAAATGGGCCCACTGACCTCGGCCCTGCACCGCGACCGGGTGCTGGCCTACATCGATATCGCGATCGAGCAGGGCGGCAAGATCCTCGCAGGTGGCAAGGCACCGGACGACCAGGCCCTGGCCAAGGGTTTCTATGTCGAACCTACCGTGGTCGAGGCCAAGCCGGGTGACCGTGTCTGCCAGGAAGAAGTCTTCGGTCCCTTCGTCACGGTTGTGCGCTTTCGCACCGACGAAGAAGCGCTGGCCATTGCCAACAGCACTGAGTACGGACTGGGCAGCGGCCTGTGGACGCAGAACCTCAGCCGCGCGCATAAAATGGCCGACGCGATCCACGCGGGCATGTGCTGGATCAACTGCTACAAGCGCGTCAGCCCCGGCAGTCCGTTTGGCGGCGTAGGGCAGTCCGGTTATGGCCGGGAAATGGGCTTTGAAGCGATCCACGACTACACCGAAGCGCGCTCGGTGTGGGTCAACGTCGACGCGAAAATCCCCCCACACTTCAAACGCTGAGGTCGGCCATGAATCCTTTTGTTTACCAAAGCCTGCCGACCCGCGTGGTGTTCGGCTGGGGCAAGCTCTCGGCACTGGCTGAAGAAATCGAGCGCCTCGGCGCCCGACGGGCGCTGATCCTCACCACGCCGGAACAGCACGGGCTCGGCGAACGCGTCGCGGCGTTACTCGGTGAACGTGCCGCGGGTGTGTACCCGCACGCGGTGATGCATGTGCCGCTGGAAGTGGCGCAAGCGGCGCGCATCGAGGCGGCGCGCCTGGATGCCGATTGCTGCGTGGCCATCGGCGGTGGCTCGACCATTGGCCTGGGCAAGGCGATCGCCATGGATTCGGGGTTGCCGATTGTGGCGGTGCCAACCACCTATGCGGGTTCGGAGATGACGCCGATCTACGGCCTGACCGAAAACCGCCTGAAGAAAACCGGACGCGACCCACGGGTGCTGCCGAAAACCGTGATCTATGATCCCCAATTGACCCTGACCCTGCCGGCGCAGATCTCCGCCTGTTCGGGCATGAACGCCATGGCCCACGCGGTGGAAGCCCTGTACGCCGAGGATGCCAACCCGATCATCGGTTTCATGGCCGAAGAGTCGATCCGCTCGCTGGCGCAGGCATTGCCGGGAGTGGTCAAGGATCCCGGCGATCCCGACGCTCGCAGCCAGGCGTTATATGGCGCGTGGCTGGCGGGCATTTGCCTGGGTTCGGTCGGCATGGCCTTGCACCACAAGCTCTGCCACACCCTGGGCGGTACGTTCAACCTGCCGCATGCCCAGGCCCACGCCATCGTCCTGCCCCATGCGGCGCATTACAACCGTGAGGCCGCCGCCGAACCGTTGCAGCGTGCCGCGCGGGCTCTGGGTGGTCGCGAGGCCGGCGAGGTGGGCGCGTTGTTGTATGCACTCAACCAGAAACTGGGTATTCCATTGGCACTGGCCGACATCGGCTTCCCGGCAAACGGCCCGGCTGAAGCCGCGCAAATCGCCTGCGCCAGCCCTTACTACAATCCACGGCCGTTCGAACAAGGCCCGATCGAAGCGCTGCTGACCCGTGCCCTGAAGGGGCTGGCGCCAGCCTGATCAACCGTGCGCCAGCACCTGTCGGAATAAAAACAATGACCGATGAAGACAAAGCAATCGAGAAACTCATCTCCGAGCAGGCGGTGAACAGTTTCGGCGACGCGCCCAATGCGCGTTACCGGCAAATCATGCAAAGCCTGGTTCGCCACCTGCATGCATTCGTCAGTGAGGTCGAGCTGACCGAGCAGGAGTGGTTCGAAGGCATTCGCTTTCTGACCGAAACCGGGCACAAATGCGATGGCCTGGTGCGCCAGGAATTCATCCTGCTGTCGGACACCCTCGGCGTATCGATGCTGGTCGACGCGATCAATCATCGCCACAGCGCCACGGCCACCGAGACCACGGTGTTTGGGCCGTTCTACATCGAAGGCATGCCCGAGCGAACGTTCGGCGAGAACATGGCCTTCACCCCGGGCGAGGCGGCGCTGGTGCGCGGACGGGTGGTCGATACCCAGGGCAATGCCCTGGCCGGCGCGGTGCTGGACGTCTGGCAGACCGCCGAAAACGGCATGTATTCGGGCCAGGACACAGAACAGCCGTTCGGCAACCTGCGCGGGCGCTATCGCACCGACGCCGACGGCTGCTTTGCGATCCGCACGATTGTCCCGGTGTGTTATCCGATTCCGACCGATGGCCCGGTGGGGCGCATGCTCGAGGCGGCCAATCGGCACCCCTGGCGGCCGGCGCACCTGCATTTCATGATCGAGGCGCCGGGGTATCGCAAACTGGTGACCCATCTGTTCAATCACGATGATCCGTACCTGGCATCCGATGCGGTGTTCGGGGTCAAACAGTCGTTGCAGGTGATCTACGAGGATCGTACCCGCCACGATGAGCTGTCCGCGCGGTTGGGCATGCCATTGCCGTTCAAGCGTGCGTGCTACGAATTCGTCATGGAGGCGGCGTGAATCATGGGCCAGTTTTTTGCCGTATTCGCCACCGATCACCCGGATTCCCTGGCCCTGCGCCAACGCTTGCGGCCCAGCCACCAGGCGCATTTGCGTGGGACCGATGCACACCGCGTGGTCGTGCGCCTGGGAGGCCCGACCCTTGATGACGCAGGCTTGGCGATGAATGGCACGCTGCTGGTGATCGAAGCCGGCAGTCTGTCCGAGGTGGAATCGTTCATCCAGGACGATCCCTACGTCCAGGCCGGGCTGTTTTCGAGCATCCAGATTCGTCCCTGGCACTGGAGTCTCGGCAATCCGGAACGGCGGGGCTGAGCATGACCGTCATCACCTTGTGCCAACGGGAAGACATCGCCGACGGCGGCGCCCTGGGGCTGCCGCAGCACCAGCACCTGCATCCCGCCGGCCTCGTCGCGGTGCGCCAGGGCGAGCAGGTGTGGGTGTACATCAACCGCTGCCCGCATTTTTCCGTGCCGCTGGACTATCGCCCGCAGGAATTCTGCACCTATCGCGGCCAGGTGCTGATGTGCGCGCATCACAGCGCGATGTTTCGTTTCGAGGATGGGCACTGTATCGATGGGCCGTGCCAAGGCGCGCGGCTGGAGCCTGTGCCGGTGCGCTGGGTGGAAAACAGCCTGGTGATGGAGGTGGGTGAGGAGGGCTGAACTACACTGTTTCAGGGTGAACCACGCCCATCAGGAGATCATCATGAAAAGGTTGTCACCCATCGGCCTGTGCGTCGCACTGGCGTTTTGCAGTGCCCAGGGATGGGCCCAGACGGTAGTACCGCTGAAGGGCCAGACTTCGCAACAGACTCAACTGGATATCAACGAATGCAACAGCATCGCCGCCAGCAGTGCATCGACCACCTCGACACCTTCTGGTGGACGGATCAAGGGTGCGGCAGTAGGCGCGGCGGCCGGCGCGGCCGGGGCCCAGGTGCGCGGTCGTCAGCATGACGAGTTCTATGATCGTGTCGATGACGATACCAAGCAGGACTACCGGCAGAACCGCGCCAAGGAAACGGCGGCGGCGGGCGCCGTGGTCGGCGGCTCGCGCCAGCGCCAGGAGCGTCGGGCGCAGGAGAAAACCAACGCTGCGAACACCTCGACGGCGTATACCAGTTGCTTGCAGGGCAAGGGTTACCAAGTCAATCCGTGAACTTTCACGTACTTGTAGGAGCGAGCATGCTCGCGAAAAACCTGAGAACACCGCGGGGTGCCAGGTTTCCCGCGTCATCGTTGACGACCATCGCGAGCATGCTCGCTCCTACAGGGGATGTTTAAATCCGGAGGCTGGTCTTTTCCCGCTGATCCAGCAAATACACCATCAGGCACGCATACAACGTTACCGCAATGAACAACCCCATGCGCACCGCAAAGGCGGTGTAGACATCCTTGCCCGCCAGGCTGTCCTGGACCGATTGGCCCAACAGGATAATCAAGGTGATCAAGGTGTTGAGCCAGAAGCCCGGGCTCAACCGCCCCGGGCTCAGGCCATAGAGCTTGCGCGCCAGGATCAGGGCGAACAGCAGCATCCACAGGAAGAACATCCACAGGTGCACGAAGACCGTCAGTGCGCTCCAGAACGCAATCGCCAGCAGGCCGCCGAGCAAGGTCGAGCCAATCAGTTCGCGGGCGGCGTCGCGGGCGTTGGTGCTGGAACTCTGCTGGCCGAGGCTCACCGCCTTGAGGACGATGGGCAGGTAGCTGGCGGGGTCGATCAGTGCCAGCAGGAAGGTCGGGATCACGATCAGGGTTGCGCGCAAGGCGACGCGGTCGACGTCTGTCTCAGACAATGCCGGGGCGGGCGGGGGCGTCGGGGCGTTGGCGGGTTCCGGGAATAGCCAGTGACTGACCCTGCCGACCAGGACCGCCAGAAGCAAGCCGCTGGTCAACGCCTTGATCACCGTTGCCGCCAGGCCGAAGTCGGCGACCCCGGCCGCCGGGATCATGGTCAGGCCGATCACCAGGAAGGTCACCACCAGGTTATTGCCACCCCGCTGGCCAAAGCGAAACACCATCAGCAGGCCGAGGCCGATCAACAGCACACCGCTGAAGGCGTAGTAACGCAGGAGCGGGATCAGCAGCAGGCCGATGCCGGTGGTCAGCATCGCGGTCAGCGCCAGCACCAGGGTGGCCTTGAACGGCAACGGGCGATTGAGGCTGACCAGCAACAATGCCCCCAGCACCGGCGCGAGGAACGGGATGGGCATAGCCAGGCCAAAACTCGCGGCCAGGCACAGCGCCGTACCACAGGCCAGGCGCAGCGCGCGCTGCACCCTGGGCGAGCGCTCAGTAGGCATAAGACAACCAGCTCATCAGCCACAGGAACAAGCGGCCCAGCGGGTTGAGCAAGTTGCCTTCGGCAGGGAAGGCCATGACTTCGGCCTGGCCGCCGGAACGGATGGCACGGTTGTCCTTGAGCAGGGTCAGTGACTCGGGGGAAAACTCGATGACCACCGGAAAACGCTGGGCCGGGCGCAGCCAGTCACGGCTGTTCTGCACCGTGGGCAGGCTGCCGGGCGCGGTCGGCTGACCCACGCTGACGCCGTAGCCGATACTGCGTACCCGGCCCTGGAACACTTCGCCGGGCAGCGCATCGAGGGCAATCGACACCGGGGTTTCAGGCCGGACCAGCGCCAGGTTGTTCTCGGTCATGTCGGCGCTGATCCACACATCGTGGATCGCGATCAGGGTCATCACCGGGTTGCCGGCCGCGGCGAATTGGCCGACATCGGTGCGCAGGTCGGTGATCAAGCCAGCCGAACGGGCGCGAATCTGTGTGTTGGAAAGGTCCAGCTCGGCTTTCGACAGGGCGGTCGCGGCACTGCGCAACAGGGCGTTGTCTTCCTCGCTGCCGCCTTCCTGCTCACGGGCGCGCTGCACTTCGGCGCGGGCCGCGGCGACCTGGCTGACGGCTGCCTCGCGGTTGGCGCGGGACACCTCCAGCAGGCGCACGGAAATGGTCCCGGGGTCTTCGCGGTACAAGCCCTCGAGACGCTGATTGTCCTGTCGCGCCTTGAGCTCGTTGGCCTGCGCCGCGCGCAGACTGGCTTGTGCCGAGGCGATACCGGCGGTGCTGGCGCCGATCTGCCGGCGGGTGGATTCCAGGTCGGCGCGCGCACGATCCACGGCGATCTGGTACGGCTGGGGGTCAATCTCGAAAATCACCTCGCCGGCCTGCACATCCTGGTTATTGCGCACGTTGACACGTGTCACCCGGCCAGCGACTTCCGCCGCCACCGGAATCACAAACGCACCCACCCGAGCCTGCTGGGTATAGGGGGTGAAGCGGTCAGCCAACAGGTACCAGGCCAGGCTCAGGACGATCAGCAGCAACACCCACTTGATGCCTTTTTTCGTCGGGTCGGCGGCGGGCGGCGCGGGCTGGGGGGAAGGCGCGGCTTCAGTCATGGCTCTTTCACCTGATTGGGCAAAGGGAAGGCGGGCTGCTGCGCCGGGGGCTCGGCGAGCAGGTCACCCCAGTCGGTGCGTTGTTCCATCTGCTGGCGCGTGGCGCGGTCGACCTTGGGCTGGGCGCTGTACCAACCGCCGCCCAGGGCCTTGTACAGGGCAATTACATTGCTCACCGCATCGCCTCGGCTGAGCAGGTAGCTGTCCTGCAGTTCGAGCAGCGCCCTTTGGGCATCCAGCACCCGCTGGAAGTCCGAGTAACCTTCGCGGTAGAGCGTGTTGGCCAGGGCCAGCGAGCGTTGCGCGGCTTTTTCCGCATCGCGCAGGATGCGCTCACGTTGCAGGGCGCGGGTCAGGCCGTTGGCGGCGTCATCCGCCTCGCGTGCGGCCTGGCGCACCTTGTCGCGATAGGCTTCGATCAACTGCTGCAAGCGCGCATCCTGCACGCGCACGTTGTTGCTGATGCGGCCGTAGTCGAACACGTTCCAGCGCAGGCTCGGGCCGCCGATCAGGTCGAGACTGCGCGAGGTTCCGCTCAAGGTATCGGTCGACCAGACGATGCTGCCGAGTAACGTCAGGGCCGGGTAGAAATCGGTTTCGGCGACGCCGATCAGCGCCGACTGTGCTGCAACGTTCAGCTCGGCCGCACGCACATCGGGCCGGCGCAGCAGCAGATTGGCCGGGACATCCTGCAAAACGGCGCGATCGACCAGCGGGATCAATTCGCTGTTGTCGACCACCAGTGGCAGCGCACCGGGTGGCTGGCCGATCAACACGGCCAAGGCATTGCGAGTGCGAGACAGCTGATCTTCCAGTACGGGAATGGTGCTCAACGTGCCGAGGTATTGGGTCTTGGCTTGTTGCAGGTCAAGTTCGGCGGTCTGCCCACTGTTGAACAGTCTTTCGGTGATCTCGTAATTGCGATGCTGTTGGCGGGCGTTTTCGTTGGCGACGCGCAGGCGTGCCTCGGTGGTGCGCAGGAAGAAATAAGAGTCGGCGACCTGTGCCCGCACCAGGACCAGCACGTCGTCATAGTTGGCTTCAGCCGCAAAGTAGCTGGCATCGGCGGCTTCGATGGCACGGCTGAAGCGTCCCCAGAAATCCAGTTCCCAGCCCACATCGAATCCGGCGCTGTGCTGCCAGAAATGGCTGTCTACCGGGTTGGTTCCGCCGGATTGATGGCGGTTGATGTAGACGCTGTCAGCGCTGATCTGCTGCAGTTGCGGGTATCGCCCGCTTTGCGCGATGCCCAATTGCGCGCGGGCCTCCATCACGCGCAAACCGGCGATCTTCAGGCTGGTATTGCGCGCATCCGACTCGGCGATCAACCGGTCGAGCACCGGGTCGGCGAAAATTTGCCACCATTGGCGGGTGTCCGGGTACACCCCGCGTTGGCTGGCATGCTCAAGGGCCGGGGTGTTCCAGTGATCGACCCAGTCTTCGCCGGGCGGCTGGAAGTCCGGCCCCAGTCGTACGCAACCGCCGAGGACCACTACGCCTAACAGCAGTAGCTGGCGGCGTCGCATCCACGTGGATGTAGCTGATTGCATTGGGCGTTTTCCAACCAAAGGACATCACAGCAGCATAGTCGTCGGCTTGCCTTCTGCATGGCGTTGCCAACCAATAGGTAAAAACGTCGCGACTGTCGTAAAAACGACCTGTTTGCGCTGAACGCGAACCGCCATCAGTTTTCTGTTGAACGAGTGTTCAGCTTGAACTATGTTCGTTTCACCTTCTTTCCCGGCTGGTTGCGGGCTTGCGTTTCTTCATCTTGAACGAGGCACTGGCATGCGGTTTTCACCCTTTGTTGAGCGGATCCCGGAACAAGGCGTAGCCGCTATTGATGACCCCCACGGCAGCGAACTTAACGATCGGCCGGTTTTACGTGAAGCGCTCGCCGGGCACTACGGCAGGCTGTTGGGGCGTGAGCTCAACGCCACCAACGTGATCACGCTGACAGGGGCGCAAGACGCCTTGTTCATCACGTCGAAATGCCTGCTTGCCGCCGGGGACGAGGTGATTGTCGTCGATCCGATGTACCCGACCTGCGACGCGCCGCTCAAGGCCTGCGGCGCCACGCTGGTGCGGGTGGCGTCCGTTGATGCAGCGCTGCTGGCCAAGGCGATTACCCCGCGCACCCGGGCAATTTTCCTGTCCAGCACGGTGCTCAAGCACGACACATTGCAAGCCATCGCCAGACTCGCCGTTGCCCATGACCTGTGGGTGGTCATCGATGAAGTCCATGAGGACCTGGCACTGCAGCACCAAAACCTCAGCCTCACGGTAGCGCCGGGCATGGCCGAGCGTTGTGTGGTGATGGGTAGCCTGGCGAAATCCCACCCAATGGCCGATTGGCACATGGGTTGGATCATCGCTGATCCCGCCCTGGTGGCGCGTGCCGAATCCCTGGTGTTGGCCCGGGCCTGCGAGCGTATCCATGATTTTGTCCTGGCGTTGAAAACCCAGGGACCACGGCCTGTGGTCAGCGGCGTGACGAGCAGGCCGGTCAGCGAACCGGTCACCGCGCGAACCATGATCGAAGTCGAAGGCCTGCACAAACGCTTCGGCAACATCGAGGTGCTCAAGGGCGTGTCCCTGACCGCGCGCGAGGGCGAGGTGATCTCGCTGATCGGCGCCAGCGGCTCCGGCAAAAGCACCTTGCTGCGCTGCATCAACATGCTCGAAGTCCCGGACCAGGGACGCATCCTGGTAGATGGCGAAAGCATTCACCTGAACCACACCCGCCCCGGCGCGCCGCTGGTGTCGGACGCCAAACAGTTGGTACGCATCCGGTCCAGCCTGGGCATGGTGTTCCAGAACTTCAACCTCTGGCCCCATCGCACGGTCCTGGAAAACCTCATCGAAGCGCCGACCCAGGTCTTGCGCGAAAGCCGGGCGGAGGCGACCGAGCGCGCCGAAGCCTTGCTTGAACGGGTGGGGCTGGCGGCCAAGCGCAACGAGTACCCGGCCTTTCTCTCCGGAGGGCAGCAACAACGGGTGGCCATCGCCCGGGCCCTGGCCATGCGGCCCAAGGTCATGCTGTTCGACGAACCCACCTCGGCACTCGACCCTGAACTGGTCGGGGAAGTGCTGCGGGTGATCCGCTCTCTCGCCGAGGAAGGCCGGACCATGATCCTGGTGACCCATGAAATGGCCTTCGCCCGCGATGTTTCTTCCAAAGTCGCCTTTTTGCATCAAGGGCTGATCGAGGAAACCGGTACGCCGGACGACGTGTTCGTACACCCACGCAGCGAGCGTTGCCGGCAATTCGTCAACGCTCATCAAACTCGCTAAAAACAACAAAAGACGGGGCAAAAACCATGGGAAATCGACGTTTGGCAAACTGGTTGACTGGCGCGGCCGCTGTAATGCTGGCTGGCATGAGCGCGGCGCAGGCACAACCGATCAGGTTCGCGGTCGCCGCCGAACCCTATCCGCCGTACACCGAGAAGCAGGCCAACGGCGAATGGAAAGGTTTTGAAGTGGACCTGATCCACAAGCTGTGCAGCGAAATGAAAGCCGAGTGCGAGATCAAGGAAGTGGCATGGGACGGGATTATTCCGTCGTTGCTGGCGAAGAAAATCGACGTGATCTTTTCCTCGATGTCGGTGACCGAAGAACGGGAAAAACAGATCGCTTTCAGCAAGGCCTACTACGACTCCGTGGTGGCGGTTGTCGGACCGAAGGACGCTGTCGTCAAGAAATACCCGGACGACCTCAAGGGCAAGACCATCGGCGTGCAGAACTCCACGGTCAGCGCCAGCTACCTGAAGACCTACTACGAAAAAATCGCCGACGTGAAGTATTACGACACCCAGGACTCGGTCAACGCCGACCTGATCGCCGGTCGCCTCGACCTGATGATGGCCGACGGCACCGCCATGGCGGCCTTCGTCAAGACCCCGGATGCCAGCAAGAGCAACCTGGATTACCTCGGCGCCGTGCCATACGACCCGATCTTCGGCAAGGGCGTGGGCGCAGGCCTGCGCAAGGACGACACCGAGCTCAAGGCCAAACTCGACAAAGCCATCCAGGAGCTGCTGGCGAGCAAGGATTATGACGACCTGTCCCAAAGCTACTTCGGCACGAGCGTGAAGCCGGCGTTCTGATAGCCAGATCTGTACACAGATCCTGTGTGGGAGCGGGCTTGCTCGCGAAGGCGGTGTGGCGGTCGACATCATCGCTAAATGGCATACCGCTTTCGCGAGCAAGCCCGCTCCCACAGGGGCAAGTGGCGCCTTCAAGGAAACTGACTGGAGAGCAACATGCCTGCAATGTTCGATTTGATCGGTTTCAGCGAGCAAGGATGGGGGGCGGCACTGCTCAGGGGCTTATGGATGACCCTGCAGATATCCGCCGGGGCCTTCGTGCTCGGGCTGGCCATCGGCCTGGTCGTGGCCTGCCTCAAGTTGGGCGGGCCAAGACCGATTGCCGCGCTGGCGCGCGGTTACACCACCTTGTTCCGCGCGGTTCCGGAACTGCTGCTGATCCTGTTGCTGTATTACGTCGGCTCCATGCTGCTCAACGCACTGATGGCAGCGCTGGGTTACGGCGCGGTGAACGTCAGCGGCCCCTTGGCGGCGATCGTGGTACTGGGCCTGGTGCAGGGCGCCTATGCCTCGGAGATTTTTCGCGCGGCGATCCAGGCCATTCCTTTCGGCCAGATCGAAGCGGCAAAAGCCTTCGGGCTGCACGGCTTCGCTTTGTTCCGCCGCGTCACGCTGCCGATCATGGCGCCCTATGCGATGGCGGGGATGGCCAACCTGTGGATCAACCTGATCAAGGACAGCGCCCTGATCAGCGTGGTCGGCACCAACGAACTGTTGTACACCGCCCGGCAAGGCGCGGGCTCGACGCGTCATTACCTGTTGTTCTACCTCACGGCCGCGGCGCTGTATTACGCGGTAACGCTGGCTTCCAACTACCTGTCGGGACGGCTCGAGCGACGTATTCGTCGCTGGATGCCACTTGTCGACTGAACCGGCAGAGAGAATGAAATGATTCCAACGTGGATAGTTGAATACGCATCGCTGTTGGCCCGCGGGCTACAAACGACCCTTTTGATCCTGTTGATTGCCAGCGTGTTCGGTTTTTTCCTGGCGGTGCTGGTAGCGCTGGCCAGGATCTCCAGGAACAAGGTCATCGCCAAGCTCAGTCTGTTTTATACCAGCGTGACCCGCGGCACCCCCTTGCTGATCCAGATCTACATTTTCTACTACGGCCTGGGCAGTCTGTTTGCGCAGTTTCCATTGATTCGCGGCAGTTTCCTCTGGCCATACTTGCGTGATGGTTACTGGTACATCGTGTTCGCCCTGGTGGTGTCGGTGGGGGCCTATGTCGGCGAAGTGATCCGCGGTGGCTTGCTGGCGGTGCCCAAAGGCGAAATGGAAGCGGCTTCGGCGTTCGGCATGACCCCGCGCCAGGCCCTGTTGCGGGTGCGGTTGCCCCGGGCGCTGCGCTTGCTGTTGCCGACGTTGGCTGGGGAAACCGTGATGCTGCTCAAATCCACGGCCCTGGCCTCGACCATCGCCGTGATCGATCTGTTGGGCGCGGCCAACGTGGTGCGCGCCCAAACCCTACAGGTGTATGAGCCGTTGCTGCTGGTGGCCGGTGTCTACGTGTGCCTGACGTTCCTGATCGAGGCGCTTTTCGCCTTCGCCGAGCGTCGTGGCACCCCGGTTCGCAGGTCTGCATGATGAAGAGCACGCCATTGGTTGACCGCTCCTTGCAAGGCATCGGCCTGTGCACATTGGGCTACGCGTTCCTGTCCTTGCAGGATGCCGGTATCAAGTGGCTGGTGGCCGATTATTCGGTGTTCACCATTCTGTTCTGGCGCGCCCTGGTGGTGGTGCTCGCCTGTTTGCTGCTCGGCCGTTTGCAACTGGTTCGGCGTGCCTGGCGTTCGTCCAGCCGGCGGCTGCTGGTGGTGCGCGGCTTGCTGTCGATCGCTGCCTGGCTGCTGTATTACACGGCGGCCCGCGACCTGACCCTGGCGGAGATGACCACCCTGTATTTCTCGGCACCGATCATGGTCACGGTGCTGGCGACGGCGATTCTCAAGGAGCGCGTCAACGGTTGGCAGTGGTTCACCCTGATCATCGGGTTCATCGGCGTGGTGATTGCTTGTCGCCCCAGCGACATGGGCGATCCGCTGCCGATAGTCCTGACCCTGTTGGCAGCGATGTGCTGGGCGTTCACCTATATCCAGTTGCGCCAGGTGGATGAGCAGACCTCGGTGCTCGAACAGATGTTGATCACCAACGTGGTGTTCGTCATCTGTATGGCGCTGGCGTTGCCCTGGACCCACACGCCAGCACCGGTTCCAGCCTGGCTGGGCATGCTCGGTGCGGGACTGATGGGCGGCATCGGCCAGTTCCTGCTGTTCGCCAGTTTCCAGCGTGCCACCGCGACCGTGCTGGCGCCGTTCGAGTACACCGGGCTGATCTGGGCGTTCCTGCTGTCGAGCCTGATCTGGGGCACGCTGATGGATGTGTCGTTGATGATCGGCGCCGGGTTGATCGCGGTCAGCGGCACCCTGGCGATGATTTTCGGCCGGCACCCGTCGCAGGAGGTCGTCGGTGCCGAATGCTCGGTGTCGCAGCCTCTCTATCCCGAAGCGGCCGAGGGCAAGCCCGATGGCGGCCGAGCGAGTGTCGTGGATCAATGACAGGAGGACTGGCTTATGGCGCAGGATGTTTCGTTCGAGGTTCGCAACAACAATGGTGAACCGGTACAGGTCGGTGCCTGGCGTTTCGAGGGCGGCCGCGCTGGGCCCAAGGTGCACTTGCAGGCCGGGGTACATGCCGATGAAATCGCCGGCATGCTGGTCCTGCACCTGTTGATGCAACGCCTTCAGGTGGCCGAGTCCCAGGGCCGCCTCAACGGCAGCGTGACCGTGGTACCACAGGCCAACCCGCTGGGTATCGGTCAGTTTCGCCAGGGGCGGATCCTGGGACGTTTTCACGATGCCAGCGGTCAGAACTTCAACCGTGGCTTCGATCGGTCGGCCGCGATGCCGCGGCCTTCGACCAATGTCCAGGAGTGGCAACAGAAGCTGGTGCAACTGGCGGCACCGGCGGATGTGATGCTGGACCTGCACACCGATGACGAAGCGCTGCCCTACCTGTACGTGCACCGCAGTTTCTGGCCCCGTGGCCGTGCACTGGCGGCGGCGCTGCGGATGGACCTGGCGATCATCTGGGATGACGGTGGCGACGGTTCGTTCGAGGAAACGATTATTGCGCCATGGCTGCGCGACGGCACGACTGGGCAACGCATGGCCGCGACCCTGGAGCTGCGAGGGCAGGGTGACGTCAGCGACCGTTTTGCCGAGCAGGATGCACAGGGGCTTTACGCCTGGCTTTGTGGCCAAGGCATCATCGACGATGCGCTGGCGCCCGCCGACTGGCCCGTCGAGGCCGTGGAGATGGGCCACATGGAGACCATTGTCGCGCCGCAGCCCGGGGTGCTGATCTTCGAGAAGGAACTGGGCGATCGGGTCGAGCAGGGACAGCGCTTTGCACGAATCCTGCGTCGCCCGGGCGACCCGTCCTCCGAAGTGGTGCTGTATGCCGAGCAGACCGGACGCCTGGTCACACGCTACCGCGATCGTTTGATCGCCCGGGGCATGGGGGTGGCGAAGTTCACTGGCAGTCGCCTTTCGCGGCACTGGAGCGGCGGGTTGCTGGATCCCAACTGAGGCGCAACGGCGGCAGTGGCCGATCACCGGTGTGCATGTTGAACGCCGGTTGACGATATCTGACAACCGTCCGTCGCTGGACTACGCTGCGATACGTACCCCTGTCCAGAACCCAGTGACGTAAGGAACGGATGCATGCGCAGCTGGTTGCTCGCCCCATTGATCGTCATTGTCGCGATGTGCTGGTCGGTACTGCTACGAGCCGAGGACGCGCCCCCGCCGCTGGAGGCGCAACCGGCGCCTGCGGAACTGAAAATTGCCAATCGCAGCATCATCGTCTTTCGTGGTGCGTTACTCGGTGAAGCGCCGCAGATCCGGGTCAAACGGGCCAGGACAGCGATTAACGAAGCACTGGATGATGCGGACGACCTGGGTGTCACCCTTGATGGCATCCAGGATAGTTACCTGGTGCTGCTGGGTTCCAAGCGCGCGTTTATCGTTTCCCCCAAGGATGTCGATACCACCGAGTTCGAATCGGTCAGGCAGGCAGCTGAAAGTGCTGCTGGCAAACTGCGCCAAGTGGTGGCCGAAACCCAGGAAGCCCGTAGCCTGCACTTGATTCTCAGATCGCTGGCGGGTGCAGCGCTGGCTACCGGTATCTATGTTGTGTTGCTCTGGGGCATGGCGTACCTGCGCCGCCGCTTGCTGAAAAAGCTGCCGGACCTGATGCACCGGCACACCCAGGCGTTGAAAGTCGGACGGGTGCAGGTGATCGATGCCAACTACCTGTATCCGCTGGTCAGCCGCCTGCTGGGGATATTGCGCTGGCTGGTCGTCTTGCTGCTGACCTACGAATGGCTGGGTTTTGTCCTGTCCCGCTTTCCCTACACCCGGCCTTGGGGCGAAAGCCTCAACAACTACCTGTTGGAAGTCGCCGGTTATTTATTCCAGGGCATCGTCGGCGCCATACCCGGACTGGGCGTGGCGTTGGCGATCTTTTTCATTGCCCGCGGCACCACGGTCTTCGCCCGTCGGATCCTAAGGCGCATGGCCACCCCCGGCACCTTCAGCTGGTTGAACCAGGAAACCCTGCAACCGACCCAACGCCTGACGTCGCTGGCCATCTGGCTGTTTGCCCTGGCCATGGCCTATCCCTACCTGCCGGGCGCCGGCACTGAAGCCTTCAAGGGTTTGTCGGTGCTGATCGGCCTGATGATTTCCCTGGGCGCTACCAGCGTGGTCGGGCAGGCGGCGTCCGGGTTGATCCTGACCTACACGCGCACCTTGCGCCCCGGCGAGTTCGTGCGCATTGGCGAATACGAAGGCACGGTGACGGAGCTGGGCATGTTTACCACGCGCATTCGCACCGGCCTTGGGGAAGTACTGACCCTGCCCAATTCAATGATTACTGCCACCGTCACCAAGAACTATTCGCGCACCGTGCAGGGCCCGGGTTATGTGGTCGACACCGTGGTGACCATCGGCTACGACACGCCGTGGCGTCAGGTCGAAGCCATGCTGCTGGAAGCGGCCAGGCGCACCCCCGGGGTCCTCGAGGAACCGCCGCCGCAGGTGTTCCAGACCGCCCTGTCGGATTTCTATCCCGAGTATCGCCTCGTGGCCCAGGCCATCCCCAGCCAGCCACGCCCGCGCGCGGTGCTGTTGAGCATGTTGCACGCCAACATCCAGGACGTGTTCAACGAGTACGAGGTGCAAATCATGTCGCCGCACTACCTGGGTGATCCAGAGCAGGAGAAGAGGGTGCCCAAGGACCAGTGGTATACGGCACCGGCGCACAAAACCCGGTAAATCTGAGTTGAGCCACGGTTGGATACCCGCATGAAATTGACTAAACGCCACCATGCCTTCGCAGGCTTCATTCTCCTGGCCCTGGGCTTGATGGGCATGTCTGCGCTGTTGCTGCTCAAGTCCGAAACACAGCGTCGGGAAACGCGCTTCGCCGAATACGTGCAGAATATCTCCGGCATCGTGCGCAACCAGCTCGATACCAACGAAGCGGTATTGGCCGGCTTCTCGGCATTTCTCCAGGCGGTCGACCAGAGCGACAACGAGGCGGCGGCGCGTTATGCCGCCGCGGTGATGTCCGCTTACCCGCATCTGTACATGCTCGAAGCGGCGCGCGCGGTGCCCCTGGCAGAGCAGTCGGCCTTCGAAGCAATGCTGCGTCGCACCTGGCGACCCGATTTCACGCTCAAGGATTTCCCCACCCTTACCCGGCAACCGGCACGGCACCAGGCCTTTTTGCGAGAGACCTGGCCGGTGTTGTTCATGTATCCGGTGCTTGCACAGGCCAATGCGATCTACGGCGTCAGGCTGGAAACCGTCGACTATCTGTCATACGCGCTGGCCCGCACCTACAACAATCCCAAGCCAGTGGTATCACCGGTGTTCACCATGTACGAGGGCGGCGATGCGTTCATCCTGATGCAATCGGTCAGCCGGCCTGAACGGGTGCGCGAGAGCTCCCGGCCGAATTTCTTCGGCAGTACCATGGTGGCCTTGCTGTTGGTCAGGACGGGGTCTTTGCTGGATGCGGTGATCCATGCGAACGTGGACCCGCAAGTAAACATTCGCGCTGTGCTGCAGACCGCGGCGGGGACTGAAAGCCATGTCTTTGCGACCGGGCGCGGACAGGCCGGTTTTGTCGACCGTTTTTTCCTGCCGCTGCTTGAGGAGCAGGTCGAAATTCACAGTGCGTCCCAGCCCATGACCTTGCTGTTTGAACGACAGTTGCGTCTGGCAGACGCCCTGAGTGGACAGACCTTGCTGCTGCTGGTGCTACTGGGTGCCTCGTTCATACTAATTCCGTTGCTGCTGATCCGGCATTTCAAGGCACTGGAACGAGCGGAAGTCGAGCACCAGCGTTCAACCTACCTGGCCACCCACGATGTCCTCACCGATCTGCCCAACCGCTACCTGTTTGCCGATCGATTCGATCAGGCATTGACTCACTGGAAGCTCGACCGGGTTGCATTTGCCGTGTTGCTGATCGACCTGGATCATTTCAAGGACATCAATGACTATTTCGGCCACGAGGTCGGCGACCAGGTCCTGCGGGCGCTGGCCAGTCGCATGCTGGGGGCCACGCGCACCGGGGACACCGTTGCCCGCTATGGGGGCGATGAATTCGTGGTGCTGGTGACCGACCTGGACGACCCGGAAAATGCCGAGATCAAGGCATCGAAGATGCTCGAGGCGATCGGCCAGTCCATCATTACCAGCGCGGGCGAGATCTCACTCTCGTGCAGCATCGGCATTGCCTTGTGTCCGCTGCATGGGCAGACGCTCGATACCTTGCTCAAGGCTGCCGACCAGGCCATGTATGGAGTCAAGCAACTGGGGCGAAAAGGCATTGCGATGACCAAGGCCCTGTAGGAGCGAGCATGCTCGCGAGGGTGGTTAACGATTACGCGTGCTTACTGGTTGAACGCGGCGCACTTGAGTCCATCGCGAGCATGCTCGCTCCTACAGAGGATTAAGGCCGTTTCCGCGGTCAACCACCAGACCACCACCTGAGCAAGCTAGCTCGCGATGGACGTCAACGAGGCCCCGGATAACCTGACTCACCCCGGTGACCGAGGGTTTTTCGTTGGAACGCCGCCCGGGGCAGGCACGTTCCTGCAGGAGTGCTGACTCTCGGATCAATGCCTGCACTCCGACAACACCACCTGGCAGGTACTGGGTGTGCCGCCGGAGCGACCGGCATAGCGGATGCAGTTGTTCAGGGATTTCTGCCGCGCGATGCTCAAGGTCGAGCCCCAGGCGAGACCGCCTTCGCCAGCGGTAGGCAGTGCTTTGGCATAGCAGCTTGAGCCCATGTTCGAGGCTGAGTAACGGGCCGTGGCGGTCTTGCCTGAACATCCCGCTGTCAGCACCAGGTTGATGGCGATGAGGGAGGGCAGAACCCATGACGAGCATTGGCGCACTGTTATCGCGGTCATCGCGTTTCCCCTGCTCAAGCGGCTGTCGTGCCTGATTAGTCTAGTCGGCCTGGCCCTTGATGAGCGGGCCGCCGATCAACAGTCAAGGTGCCCTTGTCGCATAAATTTGAAATGCACGGTGTAACTCGACAAAATCGCGCCCCCATGCGGCCAAAGGCGCCGCACGTTCGGGGTCAAAAGGGGCGGCAGTTGAACGAACAGACATTGTCCATGCGCCTTGAGCGCGTGGCGGCGCATGTGCCAGCCGGTGCGCGCCTGGCCGATATCGGCTCGGACCACGGCTACCTGCCGGTGGCGTTGATGCGCCGTGGCGTCATTGCGTCGGCAGTGGCCGGTGAAGTAGCGGTGACGCCGTTCCACGCGGCCGAACGCACGGTGCGCGAGAGCGGCCAGCACGCACGGATCAGCGTACGCCTGGCCAATGGCCTGGCGGCGATCGAGCCGCAGGACAAGATCACGGCGATCAGCGTCTGCGGCATGGGCGGCGAGACCATCCGCGACATTCTTGACAGTGGCAAGGCACGCCTGAGCGGCCAGGAACGCCTGATCCTGCAGCCCAACGGCGGCGAACAGCCACTTCGCCTATGGCTGATGGAAAATGGCTACCGCATCCTTTGTGAGGAAGTGCTGCGGGAAAATCGCTTTTATTACGAAATCATCGTCGCCGAGCGCGCCGAACCGATGGTGTATAGCGCCCGGGAACTGTACTTCGGTCCATTGCAGATGCAGGCCCGCAGCCCGGTGTTCCTGGCCAAGTGGCAGCGAATGCTGCACGTCAAGCACAAGACCCTGGGCCATTTCGCGCGGGCGCGGCAGGCCGTGCCGGAGGAGAAGGTGCAGGACATCGCCCGGCAGGCCCGATGGATCACTGAACTGCTGGCTTAACCCCATCCGGGACTAGCAACCACGCAACTGCGCCGGACTCACGCCAAGACGCTGCCTGAAGGTGGTGGTCATGTGCGCCTGGGAGTTGAAACCGCAGGCGTGAGCAATGTCCGCCAGCCTCGCGGTCGAATCGCGCATCAGGGCACGCGCCTTGGCAAGGCGCCGGTCAATCAGGTAACTGTGCGGGCTTTGCCCCGTCGCCTGCTTGAACGCACGCATGAAATAGCCTTCGGACAACCCGAGCAATTGCGCCATTGCCTGCACACCCAGCGGGCCGTCAAGGCCGGCATCGATGAACTCATCGAGCAAGCGCATGCGGTTGGGCGTTAGCGAGCCTTGCAGCGGTGTCGACAAGCCTGGGTTCGTTGTGGCGCGTTCAGCCAGTGCGAGTGCCCAGGCCTCCCAATCGTCGGCCAACCGAGCCTGCAACAGCGCACCGCGCATGCGCAGGGCGAGGGCGGTCGCCTGGGGATCGATGCGGTTGTTGAAGGCCCGATCGCCGGATAGCGCCTTACCATCGGTGCGGATCACCCGCAGGTATTCACCGCCCGTTGGCGATTCAGACAATACGTCACACCCGGTGGGGACGAACGCCAGGCCGTTGGGCATGGCAATGAAGGGTTGTACCCGATCGCTGCCGATGGCGTGCAGGCCGCGCTGGCTGTCGAAGGCAAAGCCAATCGCCGACTGGTTCGCGACATATCGGGTCGCGTAGGCGCTGCCGGGAAGCAGTTCGATCGCCCATGGCCCGACCTCGATACGGCGCACCGGTTCAGGCGGTAATGGCGATTGCAGGCGGTTGAGAGGGTTCATACACCCCATAGTAATTAAGAAGGGGGCCGAAAGTCAGGTCGGTTTTCTGAAAGCCGGCAAAGGGCGTGCGTGGCTAGACTGGGCCAAACCCCTGGGAGCCTCCTCATGCACACACTGACTCGCGACGATATCGAACAAGCTGCTCGCCTGGTTTACCAGGTGATGCCTGCCACCGCGCAGTACCCTTGGCCCTTGCTGGCGGAACGCCTGGGTTGCACCGTGTGGGTCAAGCACGAAAACCACACGCCCACAGGTGCATTCAAGGTGCGTGGCGGCATTACCTTCATGCACTGGCTCAAGCGCACGCATCCGCACGTGCGGGGCATTGTCACGGCCACCCGCGGCAACCACGGCCAGAGCCTGGCGCTGGCGGCCAGCGCGCTGGGGTTGAAGTCACTGATTGTCGTGCCGCAAGGAAACTCGCTGGAAAAGAACAATGCCATGCGCGGTTTTGGCGGCGAAGTGGTCGAACATGGCCGTGATTTCGATGAGGCCCGCGAGGAAGCCGCACGCCTGGCACAGGTCCATGGCCTTTACCTGGTACCGCCATTCCACACCGAGCTGGTCAAAGGCGTGGCCACCTATGCGCTGGAACTGTTCAAGGGCGCACCGGACCTGGATACCGTCTACGTGCCGATTGGTTGTGGCTCGGGGATTTGCGCAGTGATTGCCGCCCGCGATGCGTTGGGCCTGAAAACCCGAGTGGTGGGCGTGGTGTCCACCGAGGCGGCAGCCGCAAAGCTATCGTTTGAAGCAGGTTCGATATGTGAGACCGCCTCGGCCGATACCTTTGCCGACGGCCTGGCCGTGCGCAAGCCGATTGCCGAAGCCTTTGCCGTCTACGCGGCAGGTGCAGCGCGGATCGTGTCGGTCAACGAGGCGCAGATTGCCGAGGCCATGTGCATGTATTACACCGATACCCACAATCTCGCAGAAGGTGCAGGCGCCGCCGCCCTGGCAGCGCTCATCCAGGAGCGCGACGCAATGAGGGGCAAAAGGGTGGGGGTGATTCTGTCCGGTGGCAACGTCGACAGATCGGTGTATGCGCGCGTGATCGGCTGACAGGTTTACCCCTCCGTCAGAAACGGCGCACTCGACTATCATGAAATCAACCCCAATGGGC
>Ga0105251_10001282_pt1 | contig 21712 bp, 18 predicted proteins | sample KBSS64metaG_FD_80424 | JGI IMG/M metagenome (GOLD analysis project Ga0105251, IMG submission 80424) | Switchgrass rhizosphere microbial communities from Kellogg Biological Station, Michigan, USA - KBS S6-4 metaG | ecosystem: Host-associated > Plants > Roots > Rhizosphere > Soil | place...
GACGTTGTACTTCTCCAGCACACCGTGGTGGAACAGGTCCAGCGCGCAATTGAGCGCGGTTTGCCCACCCATGGTCGGCAGGATCGCGTCCGGGCGCTCCTTCGCGATGATGCGCTCGACCACTTCCCACGAAATCGGCTCGATGTAGGTCACGTCGGCCGTGTTCGGATCGGTCATGATCGTCGCCGGATTGCTGTTGACGAGGATGACCTTATAGCCTTCTTCTCGCAGCGCTTTACAGGCTTGTGCGCCCGAATAATCGAACTCGCACGCCTGGCCGATGATGATCGGGCCCGCGCCGATGATGAGGATGCTCTTGATGTCTGTGCGCTTCGGCATAACTGCTCTCGAATATATATGTTCGGTACTTTTAAGCGGCGACCTTCGCCGACTCCATCAGCTTGATGAAGCGGTCGAACAGATACGCGATGTCGTGCGGGCCGGGCGACGCTTCCGGGTGGCCCTGGAAACAGAACGCGGGCTTATCCGTGAGCGCGAAACCTTGCAGCGTGCCGTCGAAGAGCGAGACGTGCGTGACCTTCGCGTTGGCGGGCAACGTCGAGGCATCGACTGCGAAGCCGTGGTTCTGCGACGTGATGACGACGCGGCCGTCTTCCATGTCCTTCACCGGATGGTTCGCGCCGTGATGGCCCGTCTTCATCTTCATGGTCTTCGCGCCGACGGCGAGGCCCATGATCTGATGGCCGAGGCAGATGCCGAAGGTCGGAATGCCGCGCTCGATGAACTCGCGCGTGGCGCGGATCGCGTAGTCGCACGGTTCCGGGTCGCCCGGGCCGTTCGACAGGAAGATGCCGTCCGGATTGAGCGCGAGCGCGTCGGCGGCGCTCGATTGCGCCGGCAGCACGGTCACGTGGCAACCGCGCTCGGCAAGCATGCGCAGGATATTGAACTTCACGCCGTAGTCGAATGCGACAACGCGGAATTTAGGCGCTTCCTGCTTGCCGTAGCCGCTGCCGAGCCGCCATTCGGTCTGCGTCCACTCGTAGTTCTTTTCCGTCGACACGACCTTCGCGAGGTCCATGCCCGCAAGACCCGGGAACGAGCGCGCGAGGCCGAGCGCCTTCGCTTCGTCATCGGTGCCGGCGAGAATGCAGCCGTTTTGCGCGCCCTTCTCGCGCAAGATGCGCGTGAGCTTGCGCGTGTCGATGCCCGCGATCGCGACGACGCCCTGGGCCTTCAGATAGTCGGAGAGACTTTGCTCGGAACGGAAGTTCGATGCGAGCACCGGCAGATCACGAATGATGAGGCCGGCGGCATGGACTTTGGTGGCTTCGACATCTTCGGCGTTCACGCCGTAGTTGCCGATGTGCGGATAGGTCAGCGTGACGATCTGGCGGGCATAGCTCGGATCGGTCAGGATTTCCTGATAACCGGTGATGGCGGTGTTGAACACCACTTCGCCGATCGTCGAACCGGGCGCGCCGATCGATTGACCACGAAAGACCGTGCCGTCGGCAAGTGCGAGGAGTGCGGGGGAAAATGACGGCAACACGGGAAGCTCCTTGGGGAACACCCTGTTACCGACCTGTCTGTCCGAAATTCAGGCTTGGCCTCCCGTCGCTCGAAGAACGAGGGGTTTCCTTCGCAGTGAAAGCGGCGGCTCGCGGGGCGCGCATCGTGACTCGAACCGGCACGCTTGCGCGTGGCAACGAAGGATTCAAGCAGGCGATCGGCGGCGTGCGGCGCGCAGTTCGTGCGCAGCGAACGACGGTGAATGGGAGGTAGGCGCTAGGGTGCGGGTTGATATGCTCAAACCTTCGAATTATAGCGCGAAAAGGTCACATTCGCCAGATTTGAGAAATGTCCGCTTGCCGGCTACTTTGTTCGCGCGCCGATCAGCGCGCCGCGCGTTCGACCTTCTGCACCGTGCGGCTTGGGAAAACGTACCAGACCGCGCTCGCGACCTGCAGCCCGATCAGCACGATCCAGACCGTCAAGTGCGCCGACGCGGGATAGCGCCCTCCATCGGAGGGCCAGAACGAAAGCATCGCGCCGACGCCCACCTGAAAACCGAAGATCAACAGAAAAATCACGAGCGTCAGCGTCGTGTGCGCGCGTCCGATCATGTGCGACGGGAAATACTCCGCGGCGACCGCGTAGCTCAGAATGCCCGTGCCGCCGAAAATCCCGTATGCGGCAATCAGCATGGACGGCGGTACCGGCACGCGCAGCACCATCAGCAGTTGCGTGGCGACGAACAGCATCATGCCGGCGCCGCAGAACGCATACACCGACACGCCGCGCCGTTCCATCCCGCGCGCCGCCGCGCCGAAGCCGACGCAGCCGAACATCATCGCAAAGCCGAGTATCGAAACGAGCGCTGCCGCGTGTGCCGGGGCGAGGCCCATTACATCGAGCAAATAGGGGCGAATCCATAGCGATTGCATCGCATAAAAAACGCCCTGCGTGACAACGGAAAACGACGCGATCTTCCAGAACACGCCGCTTTTCAGGATGAGCCACGTGCCCTTGAACTGGGTGACGACGTCCGCCCGGTGATGCGGATCGGCCTCCGCCTTGCGTGGCGCGAAAAGGACGATCGCGGCAGCGACGACGAGCGTGAACATGCCCAGTCCCACGCACACCTGCCGCCAGCTCGCGACCTGCAAGAGCGCGGCGAGCGGCGAGCCCACGACGACACCGCCCAGCCCGCCGACGGCCATCGTGAATCCGTTGATGAGCGGCAGGCGCGCAAGCGCGAAATGCTGCGCCGACGCCTTGAAGGCCGCGCTCAGGCACACCGACACGCCAATGCCGATCAGCAATCGGCCGATCATCAGCCCCGCAAGCCCCCGGGATGCGCCGAACACCCAGATGCCGGCCGCCGCGAAGACCAGCATGCTGGCCGTCACGCGACGCGGTCCGAAATGATCGAGCAGCACGCCGACGGGAATCTGCGCCAGCGCGAAGCCGATGAAATACAGCGAAGTCAGCAGACCCAGATCGGCCGCGGACAGGCCGAGGTCGTGCGTGATCAGCGGCGCGAAGCCGAGATTGACGCCGCGGAACACGTACGAGACGAAGTAACCGGCGGCGAACAGGAAGAAAACACGAAGGTGAGCGGTGGGCGACATGTGAAACGGGCGCTTCATTGATTCTTTTTGGATCGCCAGTTTAACGGGGTCGTCAAACGAAAACGCCGTCACCTTGGTGACGGCGTGGGATAGCGCTTCGTAGAAACGCCGGCTTTATTTCTTTTTGCTGGTCTTCGCCGGCGCGGCCGGCTTCACGGCCTTGGCCGTGGCGGCATGCTTTGCTGCGTGCGATGTCGTCGAAGCCGACACTTTCGTCACCTTCCCCGCCGAATGCGCGGCTGACTTCCCGCCGCGCGAAGACTTCGTTTCCGGCACGCGCGTGCCGATCTTCGACACGCCGCCCGACGAACGGCTAGACGCCGCCACCGTCTCCACGCGCGCCGGACCCGGCTCGGCCGGCACCGCACGGCCGTACGGCACGTGCAGGACGACGACCTGGCCCGGCATGAACACATCACCGTGCGTGCGGTTCCATGCGCGCACCTGCGCCGGCGACACGTCATAGCGGTCCGCCAGCGTGTTGACGGCCTGCTTGCGGCGCACACGGATCACGAGTCTGCGCGTGTCGGGGACGTCGCGCTCGATCGCGAGCATCGCGTTCGCGGCGACGTCGGCGCTGATGTCTTCGTCGTCGTCGTCCGTGCGTGGCACGACGATCGTCGAGCCGGGCTTCAGACGCATGCCCGCCGGAATGCGGTTGACGGACATCAGCGTGTCCGCGTCCACACCGATCTTCTCGGCGATCGCCGCCGGGCGCGACCGCTCGGTCACCGTATAGGTGGTCCATGACGACAGCGCGCCCGAATACGACGACAGATTGCGCTGGAACGAAGCCGCGTTGTCGAATGGCAGCAGAATCTGCGGATTGGTCGCGCCAAGTATCACCGGTTTCGAGAACGACGGATTCAGCGAACGGAATTCTTCCACGCTCATGCCGGCGAGCTTCGCGGCCATCGTCACGTCGATATCGCGCGCGGTCGTGACCGTCACGAAATACGGGTGATTCGGGATGTCCGGCAGCGTGAGACCGTACGTCTGCGGATTGCTCACGATGTTCTTCACGGCCTGCAGCTTGGGCACGTAGTTACGCGTCTCGTTGGGCATGCGCAGGCTTTCGTAGTCGGTCGGCAAGCCCGCCGCCTCGTTGCGCGCGATCGCGCGCTGCACGTTGCCCTCACCCCAGTTGTACGCGGCGAGGGCAAGATGCCAGTCGCCGAACATGTCATGCAGACGCGAGAGATAGTCGAGCGCGGCGCTCGTCGAGGCGAGCACGTCGCGGCGCTCGTCCTGCCACATGTTCTGCTTGAGGTTGTAGTCGCGGCCGGTGCCCGGCATGAACTGCCACATGCCCGCGGCCTTCGCCACCGACAGCGCCTGCGGGCTGTAAGCCGACTCGATGAACGGCAGGAGCGCCAGTTCGGTCGGCATGTGGCGCTGCTCCAGTTCCTCGACGATGTGATACAGGTACTTCTGCGAGCGCGTCGTCATGCGCTCGACGTAATCCGGGCGCTGCGCGTACCAGTTGACCTGCATGTCGACGAGATCGCTTTGCAGATCGGGAATCTGGAAGCCGCCGCGAATGCGGTTCCACAGATCGGACGATCCCGCGAGCGAAGTCACGGGCGTCTTGTCGACGTTGATGGTCTCTTTGGCTGCTGCAGTGCGGCGAATGGCGTCGGCGACTTGTTGCTGCTGTTGCTGCGAAGCGGTGGAGTTGACTGGAAGTGATAAAGGATCTGACGCTGTAGGTCCCTGGCTCGCGCACGCGGCGAGCATCAGGACGGACAGCGCGCTAAGGGTTAGTCGCATGGAACGTCTCTGCTTCCACAAAATGATGCTTGGAAATTTGGAGCCGATAGTACGGAACAGCACTTAAGACGTCAATAAGAATGCGCGCAAAACCCCTGCAAAATCCTGCATCTAACGGCGATTCCAACGTTTCGGTTGAAGTTAGCCCCAAAAGCTTCGGGTTAGCGGAACTTATCTTTCCAGCCGCGCATCATTCGGAACGCTTCGAGCCGGTCCGAAACTGGTGTGCCGAACTGTAAAGTAAGTGTCGCGCGGATCGCCGGAACGTCAGCGCGCAGGAACGGATTCACCGCTTTTTCGTGGCCGATGGTGGTCGGTAGTGTCGGTTTGCCGGCGGCGCGCAGCGCCTGTGCGTCGTCGCTCCAGCGCAGCAGCGCGGCGTTGTCCGGCTCGCATGCGCGCGCGAATCTGATGTTCGAGAGCGTGTATTCATGTGCACAGTGAACCTGAGTGTGCTCCGGCAACGCTGCGAGCGCGTCGAGCGAGCTCAGCATCTGTTGCGGCGTGCCTTCGAAAAGACGGCCGCAGCCGCTTGCGAACAGGGTGTCGCCGCAAAAGAGGTGCGGCGTGCCGCTCTGGTCGCCGGCCTGGAAGTAAGCGATGTGACCGGCCGTATGGCCCGGCACGTCGATGACTGCGAGTTCGAGCGCCGGATGCGCGATGCGCACCGTATCGCCGCCCGTGACGCGCTGGGTCAGATGCTCGATACGCTCGCCGGCCGGGCCGTAGACAGGGATGCCACCCTCTGCCGATCGTCTATCGAGGAGCGCTTTCACGCCGCCGACGTGGTCCTGATGATGGTGCGTGAGTAAAATAGCGGTCAGTCGCCAACCGCGCCTGGCGAGATACGCCTCGACGGGCGCAGCGTCACCGGGGTCGACCACGACCGCATCGCGCGAGTCCGACACGAGCCAGATGTAGTTGTCCTCGAACGCCGGAACCGGCACGTATTCGAGTGCATCCTGTACAGGTAGATTCTTGGCAAGCGAATTCATGGCGATCTTTTATGCGGCAATTCGAACATGTCTGACCGACCGATTATAGACTGGCCCACCTGGACGAGCTCGGCGCCCGGACGCTACGTGCTCGAATGGGAGCAGGCGCAGCTCGATCACGTGGTGTCCGACATTTTCGGCTATCACGCGCTGCAGCTCGGCATGCCGCATCTCGACGCACTACGCGAGAATCGCATGACCGGCCGTGCGCTCGTACTCGACGCCGAAAGCGCATCGAGCGCGCCCTACACGCCGCCGCGCGCCACGACGCCCGGTGTGAGCGCGCTACCGGCCGCGAGCGCGCCAGATGGCCGCAGCACTGTGTGGTGCGATCTGCTCGACCTGCCCTTCGAAGCACAAAGCGTCGATCTGCTCGTACTGCCCCACACGCTCGAGTTCTCGCCGGACCCGCACCGGCTGTTGCGCGAAGCCGAACGTGTGCTCGTGCCCGAAGGGCAGTTGATCATCCTCGGCTTCAATTCGCTGAGCCTTTGGGGCGCGCGGCAATCGCTCGGCAAGGTGGCGGGACGGCCGTTCGTGCCGGCGGCACACGAGATGATCGCGTTCACGCGCATCAAGGACTGGATCAAACTACTCGGGTTCGACCTTGAACGCGGGCGCTTCGGCTGCTATCGTCCGCCGCTCGTCACGGACAAGTGGCTGCAACGCTATCAATTCATGGAAGCTGCCGGCGACCGCTGGTGGCCCATTTTCGGCGCGGCGTACATGATCACGGCGGTGAAACGCGTGCGCGGCATGCGTGTCATCGGTCCGCGCAAGCTGAAAAAGACCGCGCTCGCGTCCGGCCTCGCGCCGGTCGCGGCTCCGCATACGCGCAACGAGACCCGCAACGAGCATTGATGACTCAAGAATCCGCATCGAACAAGGTAATCGACATCTACACGGACGGCGCCTGCAAAGGCAATCCCGGGCCCGGCGGCTGGGGCGCCCTCCTCCGCTTCGGCTCGCTGGAAAAGGAACTGTTCGGCGGAGAGGCCGCGACCACGAACAACCGCATGGAACTGATGGCCGTGATCTCCGCACTCGAGGCGCTGAGGCGCCCGTGTCACGCGATCATCCATACCGATTCGCAATATGTGCAAAAAGGCATCAGCGAATGGATCCACGGCTGGAAGAAAAAGAACTGGATGACCGCCGCGAAGACGCCCGTCAAGAACGCCGATCTCTGGAAGCGGCTCGACGACCTCGTCGCGCAGCATGAAATCGAATGGCGCTGGGTCAAGGGCCACGCCGGTCATCCCGAGAACGAACGCGCCGATGCGCTCGCCAATCGCGGCGTGACCTCGCTCGCGGACAGCTAATCAAATTACACGTCATCTATGCGCCAATTAATACTGGATACCGAAACCACCGGCCTGAACGCGAGGACCGGCGACCGAATCATCGAAATCGGCTGCGTGGAACTGATCAACCGCCGGCTCACCGGCAACAACCTGCACCTCTACGTGAACCCCGAGCGCGACAGCGATCCCGGCGCGCTCGCGGTCCATGGCCTCACCACCGAGTTCCTGAGCGACAAGCCGAAGTTCGCCGAGATCGCCGCTCAGCTGCGCGACTTCATCGCGGACGCTGAGCTGATCATCCATAACGCGCCCTTCGACGTCGGCTTCCTCGACATGGAGTTCTCGCTGCTCGGATTGCCGAAGGTGTCAGAGACATGTGCCGGTGTGATCGACTCGCTCGCGCAGGCCAAGCAGATGTTCCCCGGCAAGCGCAATTCGCTCGATGCGCTGTGCGACCGCTTCGGCATCAGCAACGCGCATCGCACGCTGCACGGCGCGCTCCTCGACTCGGAATTGCTCGCAGAAGTCTATCTTGCGATGACGCGTGGCCAGGAAAGCCTCGTCATCGACATGCTCGGCGATCAGCCCGCGTCGGGCTCGGTTTCCACATCGCGCATCGCGCTCGACGATCTCGACTTGCCGGTCATCATTGCGAGCGAAGCCGAGCTCGCCGCGCACGAAGCCGTGCTGACCGATCTCGACAAAGCGATCAAAGGCGCGAGCGTATGGCGCACGGAACCGGCACCGGCTGAAAGCGATGTCGTTCCTGCATAAATTTTTTCGAATTTAGCTTAAGAGCCTCTTTACGAAACAAGAAACGCCTGACATAATCTCGTCTCTCTTCGGGTGGTTAGCTCAGCGGTAGAGCACTGCCTTCACACGGCAGGGGTCACTGGTTCGATCCCAGTACTACCCACCAGGATTCTGGTGTTGGTAAAGACAAGCACCGAAGAACAAAAGGCCCAAGTCTCACGACTTGGGCCTTTTTCATTTCCGTCACCCGAAGGCGGTTGCTAAGACGTTACGACGCCCACACGCCACGCGCCATCCCGCTTGCGGCGATCACCATGACCATCACGAGTCCCGCTTCAAGATCGCTCATCCACGCAAAACGCCGCGCGCGCGTCAGGTCGATCGTCCCGCCCTGCGCGAGCGCGATGCGCCAGCGAATCAGCGCAAGCATCGGCGAGACTTCGATCAACAGAATCACGACGAGCGCCGTCATCTTCAAATGAAAAAGCGGTTCGTGCAGATAGTAGGCGCCCCCTTTTTCGAATCCGCCGAACGCGCGCGTCACGCCCGTCACGATCAGCACGATCGCGGTGACGCCCCACACCGAGTCCGAGCGGAACACGTCACGCAGGCGCAACTCGTTCGCCTGAATGGACTGCGTGGCGTCGAGACGCCGCAGCGCGCGGGCCCGCGCGAGCACCGAGCCGAGCGCGAACCCGAAAGCAAGAAGATGAATTGCGGCCAGCAACCAACGTATCAGCATCCTTTCCTCCCTGACGAGACAGGAACGACGTGTACGGCATTTTCGGCTTGCGAAGTCGAACCGACTCAGCCCTGACGCAGGGTCGCATCGAGCGCCCGCGCCGCGCTGCGATCGCTTTCGCTGGCGAGCGGCGCGCGGAACACGGTGGTGCGATTGTGCCCGGCTGCGGCGGGCGAGTCCCACAATAGTTCGATTTTCGGCCGACGCGCGAACACGCCGCGCCGCACTTCGCCGCTTGCGCGAATCGCGGGGCCGGCGGGCTCGGTGGCCGGTGTGAGCATCGTCGTGGATGGCGATGCGTCCGACGACGGCGCCGGCCATTTCACCGACAGTTCGCGCGCATCGTATTGGCCGAGCTTTCGGCTTTCCGCCCAGACGACAGCGGTCCGCGTGACCGGATCGAGCGAGATCGCATAGCGGCCGATCGCGAAACGCCGCGCCGCGATGTTCGTGCGCCAGAGCGCGCGCGGCCGGCAGATCCACATGATGACCGCATAAAGCGCCGGGCCGACGACGAGCCAGCCGTTGGTCTCGGCGAGCGCTTGTGTGAAGCGCCGCCATCCTGAACTCCAGACGAACGCGCCGACGGAAAACATCGCAAAGCCGAAAGCCAGCAGCGCGATGAAGCGCAACGCCTGCCGCAGCCACTGCGGCAGCGGATGCAGCGGACGTTCCGTGCGCGCCTTCGCGCCCGGCAGCACGATCAGGAGAAAGATCAGGACGAGGTTCACGCATGCCCACGGCGAGGACGTCATCGCGCGCAGCGAGGACAGGTAGCCCATCTGCGACATCGAGAACGCCCAACGCGCCGCGAGCACCAGTCCGATCGCACGCAATGCGAACACGGTGCCGGCGCCCGGTGCCGGGCTCGCGCTGATTTGCTTGGGTCTCGCCAAAAGAACACTCCTGTCCACGATCGATGCATACTGCTCCGCGCATCGCGAAGCCCGGTCATTATAGGGAGATTACGGATGTCGTCAGAGGTTTGACAGCCCTTGCGCGGCGTAGCGCCCGAAAGGCGGACCTAAGTGTGCTATTACGACAACGCCCCGCGTGCCTTGAGGCACGCGGGGCGTTGTTTTGTTGCCGATGCCGCGCGAAGCGGCAAGACTTGCTCAGCTCGCGTTGACTTCGCGCAGAACGGTGCGGCGCTTCTGGCGCAGCAATTCTTCATAAACGTTGACGTAGTTCTGCGCCATCACCTTCGACGAGAAACGCGCTTCGAATGCGCCACGAACCTTCTCGCGCGACAGCGTGTCGAGCCGCTTCACGGCGGCGATCGCCGAGAGTTCGTCTTCAACGACGAAGCCCGACACACCGTTTTCGATCACTTCCGGCACCGAGCCGCGGTTGAACGCAATTACCGGCGTGCCGCAGGCCATCGCTTCGATCATCACGAGGCCGAAGGGCTCCGGCCAGTCGATCGGGAACAGCAGCGCGTGCGCATTGCCGAGGAACTCCGTCTTCTCGGCTTCGCTGATTTCACCGATGTACTCGACGTGCGGCAGCGCGAAGAGCGGCTTGATCTCTTCTTCGTAGTACGCGCGGTCGGCCTTGTCGAGCTTCGCGGCGATCTTGATCTTCATGCCCGCAGCTTGCGCGATGCGGATCGCGCGGTCGACCCGCTTCTCCGGCGAGATGCGGCCGAGGAACGCGAGGTAGCCGGGCTTCACGTTCGGAATCGGCTTCAGCAGGTTTTCCGGCAGACCGTGATACACCGTGGAGAGCCAGTGCGCCTGCGGCAGCGGCTGACGCTGGTTGTCCGAGATCGAGATAACCGGCACGTCATTGAACGTGTCGAAAATCGGCTGCAGTTCGGGCAGGTCGAGACGGCCGTGCATCGTCGTCAGGAACGGCACCGGCTGGCGCGCGAACAGCGAGAACGGGTAGTAGTCGATGTGGAAGTGCAGCACGTCGAACTCGTCGGCGCGGCGGCGGACTTCTTCGAGCAAAAGCATGTGCGGCGCCATCGTGTCGCGGATGGTCGGATCGAGGCGCAGCGCCTGCGGCCAGAACGCTTCGAGTTTCGCGGAGGTCTGCGAATCGCCGCTCGCGAAGAGCGTCACATCGTGTCCGGCATCCACGAGTGCCTCGGTCAGATAAGACACCACGCGTTCCGTGCCGCCGTACAGCTTCGGCGGAACAGCCTCGTGGAGGGGCGCGATTTGAGCGATTCGCATGTCGTGAAACTCCTAATGAAAGATCAGGCAAGTACTGCTGTCATGTTGACGTTGGAGAGCGAATCGCTCGGCTCGGGCGAAGCTCTCCGCGGCGCGGGGCCGCGGCGCTATGGCTGGTGCTCGAGTGAAAAAGCGGGGTCGCTGGTCACCGGTTTGGCGCGCAGGCGTTCGGTCCAAGCAATTGGGGTTCCATATCTCGAAAATCGCCGCGCGCCAGCAAATAACGCACGTCTGCTCCGGCGGTTGACGGGAACTTGCAAAAACCTGTCGAAGACCTAAGGGCAAACCCGAACCGGATTATGGAGCCTTTTACAGCGTGCGCCGGCAGTCATTTCAACTTATTTACCTTGTTACACGAGGGATACACTTTGCAAACCCCTGTTTATTAAGGTTGTTCTACATTGGAGCACGGGTTGAACGAAGCCCGGCGGCGTGCGCGCGTAACAGCGGCTGGGCACCCGGCGCGGGCTTGCATCAGCGACTCGATGTCTGGCGCGACACGTGCTTTTCCACCGCTGCCGAACGTAACCCGTGACTGCCCGCCCCGCCCGGCGAGCGTTTCATCGCAAAAACCTGCGCAATGTGCTTACAATGCGCGCCCATGCGCCAGCCGCGCGCGCGCCGGCCATCACGACGCGGCGCAGGACCATTTTTCGCCGCGGGCGATGTTCGGATGGCCACATAGGCCGGACGTCATGTGCCCGAAGACGCGTTGCCCTCCGCGATACTGGATACAATTCGTGATGGAGACGGCGCAGCGTCGCCTCGCTTGACGTCAGTCGCGCCGGATCGGGCGACGAATTGCATGCCGGTTGCCGCAGACGACACCCCGCATGGACCTGCCCGAAGGCGCAACATACGCTCAACCGCTCTACGACCAAAAAAGACCATTGGACCAACTCACCGTCTCCCAGCGTAACGCGCACAACGCGAAGCTCGCGAGCTACGCGCATCGGCCGCTCGCGTTCCTGTTGCGCTACATCCGCCGGCATCCCGTCGCGCATTCCATCGTGCTTTTCAGCGTCTTCGCCGCGGTGGGCTGCGCCCTCGCCTCGCAGTACGCGATCAAGCATCTGATCGATGTCCTCGGACAAGGCCGCGGGCACCCCGGGCCGCTGTGGGGCGCGTTCATGATCCTCGTCGGGCTGATCGCCGCCGACAACCTGCTGTGGCGGGTCGGCGGCTGGGTCGGCGCGCACGTGTTCGTGATCGTCACCGGCGACTTGCGCAAGGATCTCTTCTCGTATCTGTCCGGCCACTCGCCAACGTATTTTTCCGAAAAGCAGCCGGGCATGCTCGCGAGCCGGATCACCGCCACGTCGAACGCGATCTACACCTCCGAGAACGTGATGGCGTGGAACGTCCTGCCGCCGTGTATCGCGGTGCTGGGCGCGATCGTAATGATCGTCTCGGTCAATCCGCTGATGGCCGCCGGCCTGATGACCGCATCGCTGGTCCTCGCGCTGATCCTCTACCGGCTTGCGAAGCGCGGCTCGGCAAGGCATCACAGTTTCGCGTCGAAGGCGGCGTCGGTCGATGGCGAGCTCGTCGACGTGATCGGCAACATGGCGCTCGTGCGCGCGTTCGGCATGACCTTTCGCGAGCAGAAGCGCTTCGGCTCAACGGTGAAGGCCGAAATGGTCGCGCGCCAGCAGAGCCTGCTGTACCTCGAAAAACTGCGCCTCTTCCACGCGGTCGTGACGGCGATTCTCTCCGCCGGCCTGCTCGGCTGGGCGCTTTGGCTGTGGTCGCAGGGCCGCGCGACTTCGGGCGATATCGTGCTCGTCAGTTCGCTCGGCTTCACGATTCTGCATGGCACGCGCGATCTCGCCGTGGCGCTCGTCGATGTCACACAGCACGTCGCACGTCTTGCCGAAGCCGTCCAGACGCTGCTCGAGCCGCACGGCATGCCGGATCGCTCGGATGCAACCGAACTCGTGCCGCAAGGGGGGCGCGTCGATTTCGACAGCGTCACGTTCGCGTATCCGCGCCGCCGCCCGATTCTCGACAACTTCCATCTGCATATCGAGCCGGGCCAGCGCGTGGGGCTGATCGGCAAGTCGGGCGCGGGCAAGTCGACCGTGCTCGCGCTGCTGCAGCGCTTCTACGAGCCGCAGAAAGGCAGCATCAAGATCGACGGCCAGGATATCGGCGCGATCACGCAGGACAGCCTGCGCCACGCGATCGCGCTCGTGCCGCAGGATATTTCGCTGTTTCACCGCACCGTGTTCGAAAACATCGCTTACGGCCGTCCGGATGCGAGCCGCGAGGAAGTGCTCGCCGCCGCGCGCGAGGCGCGCTGCACGGACTTCATCGAAGCGATGCCGGAAGGTTTCGACACGATCGTCGGCGACCGCGGCGTGAAATTATCGGGCGGCCAGCGCCAGCGCATCGCGATCGCACGCGCGATCCTGAAAAACGCGCCCATTCTCCTGCTCGACGAAGCGACCTCCGCGCTCGACAGCGCATCGGAGGAAGCGATTCAGCAGGCACTCGACCGTCTGATGGTCGGCCGCACGGTGATCGCGATTGCGCACCGCCTGTCGACGCTGCAGAACTTCGATCGCATCATCGTGATGAGCGCGGGCAAGGTCATCGACGACGGTTCGCCCCAGGAATTGCGCGATCGTCCGGGGCTTTATCGCGAGTTGCTCGCGAAGCAGCACGGCAAGGTGCCGTCGATCGTGGCAACGCCGCACAAGCAGCCGGCCTGATCGCTCCGCCAGTCGAAAAAGCCGCGTTTTCGAAAAGAAAACGCGGCTTTTTTGCGTCTACGCGCCCGCTTTCAGATCGCGCAGGAAGTTGTCGCGCCAGACGGAGACGTTGTTGGCGCGAAGCTGCTGCATCATCTCGCCGTAGCGCGCCTTGCGTTCGTCGAGCGGCATCTCGAGCGCGGTGGCGAGCGCGTCGGCCATGCCGTCGATGTCGAGCGGATTGACGATGAGCGCGGCCGTCAGCTCGCGCGCCGCGCCCGCGAACTGCGACAGCACGAGCACGCCGGGATCGTCCGGATCCTGCGCAGAGACATACTCCTTCGCGACGAGATTCATGCCGTCGCGCAACGGTGTGACGAGGCCGACATGCGCCTCTCGGAACAGCGCGGCGAGCACCGGCCGCTCATACTGGCGATGGATATAGCGAATCGGCGTCCAGTCGAGCTCGGCATAGCGGCCGTTGATGCGGCCCGATTCCGCCTCGAGCTGGAAGCGCATGTCGCGATAGGCGTCGACATCGGAGCGTGTCGGCGGCGCGATCTGCAGGAACGACACGTTGTTGCGCTGATGCGAATCGTGCTCGATCAACCGCTCGAACGCGCGAAAACGTTCGACGAGGCCCTTCGAATAGTCCAGGCGATCGACGCTCATCACGAGCTTGCGATGGTGCAGCGTCGCCTTGACGATCTCGACGTCCCGCCCGCTTTCGCCGTCCTTCGCGAGCGCAGCGATCTCGTCGGGATAGACGCCGATCGGATACGCCGCCGCGCGAAGCGTATGGCCGAACGCGCGAACTTCGACCGGCTCGGTACCGTCGCGCCGCAGCGTGCCGCCCGTTTCCGTTTCGATGTAATCGCAAAACGCGCGCAGATCGGGCGCGGTCTGGAAGCCGAGCAGATCGAACGCGCAGAGCGCCTCCGCCAGCTCGCGATGGCGCGGCACGCTCAGCAGAATCTGCGGCGCCGGAAACGGAATATGCAGAAAGAAGCCGATGCGATTCTTCACGCCTAGCGCGCGCAGCGCCTGCGCGAACGGAATGAGGTGATAGTCGTGCACCCAGATCACATCGTCGGGTCTGAGCAGCGGCGCGAGCTGTTCGGCGAGCCAGCGGTTCACGCGGCAATAACCGTCGTATTCGTGGCGATCGAACTCGATCAGGTCCGGACGATAGTGAAACGCGGGCCACAGCGTCGCGTTGGAAAAGCCGCGGTAGTACTGGTCGTAGTCGCGTCTCACGAGGCCGATGGTCGCGAAGGTCACCGGCCCGTGTTCTTCGAGCTTGATGCCCTCGGGATGAGACGCGAGCACGTCCCCGCTCCAGCCGAACCACATGCCGCCGGTTTCCTTCAGCGCGTCGTACACGCCGACTGCGAGACCGCCCGCTGCGGGGCCGCCTTCGGAAATCGGCGCGACGCGGTTCGAAACGATGATCAGCCGGCTCACGCGTGCTTCCCCGCCGTGCCCGCAATCACCTGCAACCAGTCCAGCAACAATTCGACCGATTCGATGCGCGCCCGCGCCACCGTCTCGCCCGGCCCGATCTTCACCGACAGCCCGTCGAACTCGTTGACGACCGCGAAGCCCTTCTCATCGGTGAGATCGTCGCCGATGAATACGGGCTTGCGGCCCGTGAACGGCGGCTCGCCCATGTAAGCGCGCACCGCGCGGCCCTTGTCGACGTCTTTCGGCTTGATCTCGTAGACCATCTTGCCCGGTTGCAGTACGTAGGCGTCCGCGTATTCAGCGACGAGCTTCTCCGTGGCCGCGCGCGCGGCCGGCTCGCGGTCGGGCGCGTTGCGGTAATGCAGCGCGAGTGCCGCGCCCTTGATTTCCAGCAACATGCCCGGATTCGCGTTGACGACCTTCTCGAGCGCGTGCTCCATGCGCAGCAGCCGCTCGTCGTTGAAACCGATGCGCTGGACGTCGCCGTTCGAATCGCGCCGTTCCGCGCCGTGCATGCCCGCGACGGGCAAGTCGGCCATCTGCAGGAACGAGTCGATATTGTCGATGCCGCGCCCCGACACGACCGCGACCGCGCCGTTGGTCGCGCGCCGGAGCGCTGCGAGGATGTCGGGCACCGAGCGCGGCACGAAGATGCCGTCGGGCGTGGAGGCGAGTTCGACGAGCGTGCCGTCGAAATCGAAGAAGAAAGCGGTCTCGGCAAGAGACAGGGAATCGGGAAGAGTGAGCATCGATCTTTGGCCTGTGGTTGCCTGTGATGTGGCGCGCGCCCGTTTCGAACGTCGCAATGCGTGCGCATCTTACCGCGCGAAAGCTTTCGTTTAAGAAAGGTCTTAGCTTACAGCCCTCGCCGTTGGTCCTTTCAGCGCGCCTGGGTCATGCGGCAAATCGTCTCAAAAATAGTCCGATCGCGACATGATGCGCTGGCGGCGCCGCGAAAGGCGTGTATTTTGCGACAGGAGTTCATACCGAATCATCCTGCAACGCACTTTCCGATGCACGCTTCGTTCCTCCATCCTCTCGCACGGTTCACGCGGCCCCGGCGCCTCATCGCCCTTCTTTCGCTGTGCGCGCTCGCCGCCTGCTCGAAGCCCGCCGAGCCGTGGCATCTGACCGATGTAGCGGGTCACTTGCCGGACCTGGACTTCTCGCTCGTCGACGATGCCGGCGCGCCCGTCACCGGACAGTCCTTCGCGGGCAAAACGACGCTCGTCTATTTCGGCTACACGCATTGCCCCGACGTCTGCCCCGAAACCATGGCGCGCCTCATGCAGGTGCTCCAGCGCGTGGGCGCGGACGCGGACAACACGCGCATCGTGTTCGTCTCGGTCGATCCGGCGCGCGATACGCCCGCACTCCTGCGCTCCTACGTGCGCGCCTTCGACGACAGGCATGCCGTCGGTCTGACAGGCACCGAACGCGCGATCGAATCGGTCGCGCAGCGTTATCGCATCGCGTATCAGATGGAAAAGCGCGACCCGAACGGCGAATACGAAGTCACGCATAGCTCGGCCGTCTATATCTTCGATGCCGCCGGCCACGCGCGCCTGCTCGCGACCGACCACGATTCCATCGACGCCATCGCGAACGATCTGAAGCGCGTGATTCACGCGAAGGACGCCTGACGATGACCACGCTTTTGTATTGGCTCGATCCGTGGGAGCCGTCACCGACGGTCGTGATCGCCGTGCTCGTCGCGGGGATGCTGTTCGCGCGCGGCGCGCGGCACGCGCGCGTGTCGATCTCGCGTCGCATTGCGTTCTGGTTCGGCCTGATCGCGCTCTATGTCGCGCTCCACACGCGGCTCGACTACTTCTTCGAGCATGAATTCTTCATGCATCGGATGCAGCATCTGGTGCTGCATCATCTCGGGCCGTTCCTGATCGCTCTGTCGTATCCCGGTGCGGCATTGCGCGCGGGCGTTCCGTTCGCCTGGCGGCAACGCTGGCTGCGCCCGGCCGCGCAGACCCGAGCCGCGCGCATGTTCTTCGATATCGTGTTCAATCCCGCGATCGCGGTCGCGCTGTTCGTCGGGCTGATCTACTTCTGGCTGCTTTCACCGATCCACTTCAAGGCGATGCTCGATTACCGGCTCTACCGCGTGATGAACTGGAGCATGGTGATCGACGGTCTGCTCTTCTGGTGGCTGATTCTCGATCCGCGTCCGGCGCCGCCCGCGCGGCTCGCGCCCGGCAGACGCATACTCGTCGTGATCGCCGCCATTCCGCCGCAGATTATCCTCGGCGCTTATATCTTCTTCACGCCGCACGAGTTGTATCCGATCTACTCCATCTGCGGCCGCGCGTTCACATGGATCACGCCGATGCGCGATCAGCAGATCGGCGGGCTCTTGCTATGGATTCCGGGATCGATGATGAGCGTCATCGGCGCACTGATCGCGCTGCGTCACTGGCTGCGGCTGTCGGCGCGCTCGCGGCTAAGGAAGGAACGTGTCGGACGCGGCGCGGGCGCGCCGCTCACCGGCCCGAAGGCCACGACATCATGATTCGAAGCCAGGACGGCGCATCCATACGTGCGGAATGCCGTCTTCATCATGCAGCCCCGACGACGGCACGAAGCCGAACGCGCCGTAGAAGCGTTGCAAATGCGCTTGCGCGTGCAGGCTGATCGGCTGATCGGGCCATTGCTTCAGGATGTGCTCGAGCGCGCGCTCGAGCATCGTGTTGCCGAGCTTCATCTTGCGAAACCTGGCGGTCGTCAGCACCCGGCCGATGCGCACGTGCTTCTCGCTTTCGTCTGGATGGCCCGGCAACAGCACGCGCAGATAGCCCGCGAGTGCGGGACGCTCGTCGGCCTTGCCGTATGCGAGGAGGTGCCACGCATCGAGATCGAGTCCGTCGATGTCGCCATACACGCAATTCTGCTCGACGACGAACACGGCGCTACGCGCGGCGAGCATGTCGTAGACCTCGGCGGTCGTCAGGTCGTCGAAGCGCTTCCAGCGCCATTCGAGTTGAGAGAGTGGATCGGTCATTGGCGTTCGTGTGGCGGAAGTATGGCAATTATGCCGTGTCGTGCCGCGACGGGCGGGACGCAGAATCGGCTGAATACCGGCGGGCCGAAAAGAAAAAAGCCCTGACGGATCAGGGCTTTTCAAGTGGAGGCGCGGACCGGAGTCGAACCGGTCTAAACGGCTTTGCAGGCCGCTGCATAACCGCTTTGCTACCGCGCCAAAAGCGGTTTTGGTGCATGCCGGCGATCATGCCGGCTGTGCCACCAAACAAAAAGGGAAGCTTGGCTTCCCCTTTGACTGGAGCGGGAGACGAGTCTCGAACTCGCGACCTCAACCTTGGCAAGGTTGCGCTCTACCAACTGAGCTACTCCCGCACTATCCTGCAACGCTAAACTGCCAGTTTCCGACGCCTCGCTGCGCTTGCCAATTCAGCGCCGATGACATCGAAACTTTCAAAATCTGGAGCGGGAGACGAGTCTCGAACTCGCGACCTCAACCTTGGCAAGGTTGCGCTCTACCAACTGAGCTACTCCCGCATTGACTACTGCTCTCCTTTGCTCTCGCTTCGCTTGTTGCGTCGCGCCGTGCATCAGAGAAACGAGATTATGTAGAAGCCAAAGAGGGCTGTCAACTGTTTTGTGAGAGGAATTTATGGGTTCGACGCAATTTTTTGCAATGATCGCTACGATCCCTCACAGCATGCCGCCGCGCTCACGAATCTGAGGCCACGCGAGCTTCATGTAGTAGAGCATCGACCAGACGGTGAGAAACGCCGCGACGTAGATGAGCCACAAGCCCCACACGCGCGTGTCGATGATCCAGGGCGTGCCGGCGATCTTGAGCGGCCCGTAAAACAGCAGCATCGGAATGGCGACCATCTGGCATACGGTCTTGAACTTGCCGAGCTGATTCACCGCAACGCTCTTCGATGCGCCGATCTGCGCCATCCATTCGCGCAGCGCGGAAATCGTGATCTCGCGGCCGACGATGATGAGCGCGATCACCGCATTCAGCCGCGACAACTGCACGAGCACGAGCAGCGCGGCGGTGACCATCAGCTTGTCGGCGACCGGATCGAGGAACGCGCCGAACGAAGACGTCTGATTGAGCTTGCGCGCAAGAAAGCCGTCGAACCAGTCGGTGAGCGCCGCGAGTACGAAAATGATCATGCCGAGCAGGTTGCGATGCTCCGGGCTCATCATCATGTCCGGCAAATAGAACACGCCCACCACGAGTGGAATCAGCACGATTCGCAGCCACGTCAGGAAGATCGGTAGATTGAACGGCATGGGCGAAAGCGGTTGAGGGACGTGTAAGGAAGCCGACATTGTGCCGCGTCGACCCCGCGCTCACAAGGCGGCACGCCGTGCGGCAGGCGCTTGCGGCTCAATGCAACTGACGATAAATCTGCTGTGCCAGCGCCAGCGAAATGCCTTCGACGCTCGCCAGGTCTTCGACGCTCGCCGCCTGCACGCCGCGCAATCCGCCGAATCGCGAAAGCAGCCGCTGACGCCGTTTCGCACCGACGCCCTCCAGTTCTTCCAACCGCGATGTCTGACGCGCTTTCGCCCGCTTCGCGCGCATGCCGGTGATGGCGAAGCGGTGCGCCTCGTCGCGGATCTGCGCGACGAGCATCAGCGCCGCGCTTTCCTTGCCGAGCTCGAGCGGAGCACGGCCATCGGCGAACACCAGCGTTTCGAGGCCCACCTTGCGCCCTTCCCCTTTCGCGACACCGACCAGCATGCCGTGATCCAGCCCGAGCTCCGAGAAAACTTGCCGCGCGATCTCGACCTGCCCTTTTCCGCCGTCGATCAGCACGATGTTGGGCAGCGTGCCGCCCGCAGCCACGGGTTCGGCGGCATCGGGCGTGACGTTGGGGTCGGCGGCATCGTCGGGTTGCAGGGTCGTCGCTTCGTCGTTTGCATTCGCGGCGGCCTGCGCGACCATCTTCTCGTAGCGGCGCGTGAGCACCTGGCGCATCGCGGCGTAGTCGTCGCCGGGCGTGATGCCGTTGATGTTGTAGCGCCGGTATTCGCCCGACTGCATCTTGTGATGGTGATACACGACGCACGACGCCTGCGTCGCCTCGCCCATCGTATGACTGATGTCGAAGCACTCGATGCGCAGTTGCGCGAGATCGTCCATCTCCATGGAAAGCGTCTGGGCAAGCGAGCGCGTGCGCGCCTGCTGCGACCCCTGCTCCGACAGAAGACGCGCGAGCGCGAGCTTTGCATTGTTTTCGGCCATGGAGAGCCACGCGCGCTTCTGTCCCTGCGGCTGACGCAGCAGCGTGACCTTGTGGCCCGCCTGCTCCATCAGCAGATCGACGAGCTCGCGGCTCGACGGCGCATGACTCACGACGAGCACCGGCGGCACGCGATTGCCGATGTAATGCTGCGCCATGAAGGCTTCGAGCACCTCGGATTCGAGCGCGCCTTCGCGCGGTTCAGGCTCGGCTTCGGCTTCGGCTTCAGATTCCAATGCGGCTTGCACCGTCTCGAGGCTCGTCTGCGTGAACGATTCGGCGGCCCGCGCATCCTGTTCGGCTGCCTGCACGATTGCTTCGACATCGGCGGGCGCTGCGTCGGCGGGCGTGGCGGGGGCCGCTTCCGCAACGTCGGCAAGCTCGGGCAGATCGTCTTCATCGTCCAGCGCCATCGCGCTTTCGACGTGCGCCGGAAAATACGCCTTGTCGCCGAGATGCCGCCCGCCGCGCACCATCGCGAGATTCACGCAGACCTTGCCGCCGAGCGCGACGACCGCGAGGATATCGACGTCGCTCTCGCCGCCGACTTCGATCGCCTGCTGATGAAGCACGGTCGACAGCGAGCTCATCTGATTGCGCACCGCCGCGGCCTGCTCGAACTTCAGATCGGCGGCGAACGCGTGCATCTTCTGTTCCAGTTCCTTCATCACTTCGCCCTGCCGCCCGAGCAAGAAGCGCGATGCGTTCGACACGTCGCGGGCGTAATCCTCTTCCGTGATGAGCCCCGTGCACGGCGCCGTGCAGCGCCCGATCTGATGCAGGAGGCACGGCCGCGTGCGGTTGCTGAAGACCGAGTCCTCGCAGGTGCGCAGCTGGAATACGCGCTGCAGGATCTGGATGCTCTCGCGCACCGCCCACGCGCTCGGAAACGGGCCGAAGTACTGGTTTTTCTTGTCGACCGCGCCGCGGTAGTAGGCCATGCGCGGAAACGTGTGGCCCGTGAGCTTGAGGAACGGATACGACTTGTCGTCGCGAAAAAGAATGTTGTAGCGCGGCGCGAGCGCCTTGATGAGATTGTTCTCGAGCAGCAGCGCTTCCGCTTCCGAACGCGTGACAGTCGTCTCGATCTTGCGGATGCGCGTCACCATCATCGCGATGCGCGGCGAATGCAGCGTCTTCGTGAAGTAGCTCGACACGCGCTTTTTCAGATTGCGCGCCTTGCCGACGTAGAGCACGTTGCCATCGCCGTCGTAATAGCGGTACACGCCGGGCAGATGCGGCAGTTGGGCGAGCGTCTTTTTCGGGTCGAAATCCGGTTGGGGGGCGTCGGTGTCAGTCATGCAGCAAGGGGGCGGAAAAGCATAGGCACGGCGGTGAGCCGTGCCGGGCGCGTTATCTGTCGGGTAGCCCGACTTTCTTGCGAAAGCCGGGCCCCCCGAGAACCGTACGTGCGAGTTTCCCCGCATACGGCTCAAATCTACAAACAAAGTTCTGTCTACGACAGAACCGGCTTAGTTA
>Ga0105251_10001287_pt1 | contig 21693 bp, 15 predicted proteins | sample KBSS64metaG_FD_80424 | JGI IMG/M metagenome (GOLD analysis project Ga0105251, IMG submission 80424) | Switchgrass rhizosphere microbial communities from Kellogg Biological Station, Michigan, USA - KBS S6-4 metaG | ecosystem: Host-associated > Plants > Roots > Rhizosphere > Soil | place...
AGCGAATGTGACGGGCACCATCGCGTTGCTGCTCGGCTTGCAGCCCAACCTCGACGCGCGCTCGATCGAAACGTTGCTCGACCAGACGAGCGGTCCGAGCCGGCAGCATGTCCGGGTCATCAACGCATGCCGGGCGGTCGAGGCGCTTCGTCACACGTGCGTGGAGGCGGCCCGTTGAACGGGAACGCGGCGATGCGGCGACCCCGGCGACGCGGCGTTGGTTAATCCTCGCGAAGGCGCTCTTCACGCAAGCGATCGGCGCGCAATCGGTCCGAACGTAGCCGCTCTTCGCGCAGGCGATCCGAGCGCAACCGCTCGGAACGTAAGCGCTCGGAGCGCAGGCGTTCCTCGCGTAGCTGTTCTTCCCGGTGACGTTCGGCCCGCACATTGTCGTCGTGGGTGCTGACGCGCAGCAAGCTCGCGCAGTCGTCAGCCGTTGAACAAGGCTGTGAAAACGCATTCGCGGAGGCAAGCAACAAGGCGCAAGCAACGCCCGCGGTCAGGTTGAGTGAACGCAGCAGCAACATTCCGAATCCCGCTCACGGTTGAAAAAAACCATCCTCGTACCGATGGCCCATCGGCACCGCGCCAATAGCGAATCGGGTTGGCGCGAGCCGAAACGCTTTTTTCACCGCGTGAAATGAACCTGCTGCTCAAGCTCGACCAAAGCGATCAAAGCGATCAAAGCGCCTCGACCAGATCCTTGCGCCGCGTCTGACAATACGCCGAGCACGCAAGCTGCGCCGCATTCGCGGCGGCATGAATCATCGGACTCGCGTCCACCGGCTTGCAAATCGACACGATGATCGGCGGCGGCACGGGTTTGAGCGGCAACTCGATGAATTCGCCGCTCTGCAAGGCCTCCGCGACGAACAGGCCCGGAATGGCGGCGACGCCATAGCCGTCGCGCACCAGTTGAACGATCGCGGCGACCGACGGCGAGCAGGTGATGCGGGTTTGCCCGGCCGGCATGCCGAGCTGCTGCGCGAGCGCATGAACGATGCTTTCGAGCGCGACTTGCGGCGCGGTGCCGCGCCCAAAGGTCAACACCGGACGCTCCAGCACACGCAGCGCGAGCCCTTCGGCGCGTTTCGACAGCAAGCCCCGTTTCGCGATCCAGCGAACCGGATAACTGGCGATCGCGCGGGAGACGATCTTCGTGCTGTCGATGCCCTCGACCCGTATCACGAGGTCGAGATCGCCGCTCAGGAGACGCCGTTGCAGCACCGAACTCGAATCGACGGTCAGGTCCACTTCGAGCCGCGGAAAGCTCGCGTTCAACTGCGTGACGTAGTGCGCGAGCCAGCTATGCACGACCGTTTCGATGACGCCCAACCGCAGCTTGCCGCCGACCACGACTTCCTGGCCCGCCGCCTCCCGCAATGCGCGCGCGGCGTTGACGACGTTCTTCGCCGGCCCGAGCAGATTCTGGCCCGAGGGCGTCAGCCGGAAGCCCGTTGTCGAACGGTCGACGAGTTCGGTCTTGAGCTCGTCCTCCAATGAGCGGATGCGCAGCGAAATCGTCGCCGGGGTCGCGTGCAGCACGCGCGCCGTCGCTCGAAAGCTTTCGAGTTGAGCGAGCGTCACGAAGGTTTCGAGAAAGCGCGTGTTCATGGGGCAGGTCTGAAGATTGGCGGATTTTTTTATTGTTTCCGGCTTGCAGTATGCCTTAACAAAAAGCGCCGTTTATACGAAACCGGCCGCTTTTGTGGCCGGTATGACGAAACGACGCGAGGTATTCGCCATGCATTGAAACGCCTCGACCTTGTCCACCCATATTGCCCGTTCATCAATGCTTTCGGGGCGACAAGCAGGCGCTTGCCGCGACGCGCCCCCAAGCATCCGCTACGTAAAAACCCGCACGAAACCGTTAAGAAAACCTGAACGCCAGCGGCACGAATAACTCGCTGGCGCAGCTATTTTGTTGGTCCTACTCTGCACCCCATCGCACTCACGAACGGAATCGCCGTCATGCCGCACACCTTTCGCCAGCAAGTTCGCAGCAAGGAATTTTCAGGGCCCACGGCCGGTTATTGCGGCGACTTCGCGCAAGCCAACCTCGCCATTCTGCCGAGCGCCTACGCCGAGGACTTCATGCGCTTCTGCCTGCGCAATCCGAAAGCCTGCCCGCTGCTCGGCGTCGGCGAACCGGGGCAATTCGATCTGCCGATGCTGGGCCGCGACCTCGATATCCGCACCGACGTGCCCGGCTACAACGTCTATCGCGACGGCGTGTTGTGCGAGCAGCCCGCCGATATCCGCGACGTATGGCGCGACGATCTGGTCGTATTCGCGATCGGCTGCTCGTTCTCGTTCGAGCAGATGCTCGCGCGCGAACGCATTCCGCTGCGCCACGTGGATGAAGGCGTCAACGTGCCGATGTACCGCACCCACGTCGCGAACCAGGCGGCGGGCCGGTTCGGCGGCCGGCTCGTCGTCTCCATGCGGCCGATGAGCGGCGCCCACGCGATTCGCGCCGTGCAGATCACGAGCCGCTTTCCGGCGGTGCATGGCGCGCCGGTGCATATCGGCAACCCCGCCGTGCTCGGTATCGAGGATCTGTCGAGCCCGGATTTCGGCGATCCGGTATCGATCCATGAACACGAACTGCCGGTCTTCTGGGCCTGCGGCGTGACGCCTCAAAGCGCCATTGAAAGCGCGCGGCTGCCGTTCGCGATCGCGCATCGTCCTGGCCACATGCTGGTCACCGACATCCCCAACGCATCGCTCGCGGTGTTCTGACGCATCTCAGGAGAAACGCATGACTACGGAAGCGCAATACGCAAGCACGCCCGCCGACGACGCAACGGCGGACACCACCGCGAGCCGCGGCATGTTCGGCTGGTATCGGCACACCAACGCGAGCGAGCGGCGGGCATTCTGGAGCTGCAAGGTCGGCTATGCGCTCGATGCGATGGACACGCAATTCCTCAGCTTCGTGATTCCGACGCTGATCGCGACATGGAGTCTCACCAAGGGCGAAGCCGGCCTGATCGGCACGGTCACGCTGCTGACCTCGGCGCTCGGCGGCTGGGTCGCGGGCATTCTTTCCGACCGCATCGGCCGGGTCAAGACGCTGCAGATCACCATCGTCTGGTTCGCGTTTTTCACGCTGCTGTGCGCGTTCGCGCAGAACTACAGCCAGCTTCTGATCGCGCGCGGCTTGATGGGCTTCGGCTTCGGCGGTGAATGGACCGCGGGCGCGGTGCTGATCGGCGAGGTGATCCGGCCGCGCGATCGCGGCAAGGCGGTCGGCATGGTGCAGGCGGGCTGGGCGATTGGCTGGGCGGCGTCGGCGGGACTCTATACGCTGGTGTTTTCGCTGCTGCCCGGCGATATCGCATGGCGCGCGTTGTTCGCGCTCGGCGTGTTGCCCGCGCCGTTCGTGATCTTCATTCGCCGTTTCGTCGAGGAACCCGAAGTTCATCTGCAACAGAAGCAGCGTGACGCCGAAGCCGGCAACACGAGTTCGTTCTTCGAGATCTTCGGCCCCGGCGTCTGGCTGACGACGCTGCGCACCGCGATCCTCGCCACCGGCACGCAAGGCGGCTACTACGCGATCACCACCTGGCTGCCCACTTACCTCAAGACCGAACAGCACCTGAGCGTGGTCGGCACGGGCGGCTATCTCGCGGTCATCATCGCCGGCTCGTATGCGGGCTACCTGTGCGGCGCTTTTCTCAGCGATCGCTTTGGCCGCAAGCTGAACTTCATCGCGTTCTCGATCGCCTCGATGGCGATCGCCCTCGTCTATACCCGCGTGCCGATGAGCAACGCGCTGCTGCTCGTGCTCGGCTTCCCGCTCGGCTTCTTCGCCTCGGGCATCTTCGCCGGGATGGGCGCGTTCATGACCGAACTCTTCCCCACGCGGATTCGCGGTTCGGGCCAAGGCTTTTGCTACAACTTCGGCCGCGCGGTCGGCGCGACCTTCCCGTTTCTGATCGGTTTCGTCGCGCAAAAAATGGCGCTCGGCGTCGCGATCGGCACCTTCGCTGCGGCCGCCTACGGCGTCGTGATTCTCGCGGCGCTGACGCTGCCCGAAACGCGCGGCGCGCAACTCGAATCGTGAGCACCTCAACATTCACCGGAGAACTCTTCTGATGACACATCAAGCCGACACTCAGCTACCGCGTGATCGCCGCTGGCAATTCTGGATCGACCGCGGCGGCACGTTCACCGACATCGTCGCGCGCCGCCCCGATGGACAGATCGTCACGCACAAGGTGCTGTCGGAGAATCCCGAGCGATATCGCGATTCGGCGGTGCAAGGCATTCGCGATCTGCTGGGCGTCGCGGCCCGCGAGCCCGTGCCCGCGCATCTGATCGACAGCGTGCGAATGGGCACGACGGTCGCCACCAACGCCCTGCTCGAACGCAAGGGCGCGCCCACGGTGCTGGCGATCACGAAGGGTTTCGCCGACGCCTTGCGAATCGCGTATCAGAGCCGTCCGAAGCTGTTCGTGCGCGACATCGAATTGCCGACGCTGCTGTATCAGCGCGTGGTGGAAATCGACGAGCGGATCGGCGCGCGCGGCGAAGTGGTGCGCGAACTGGATACGGAGCAGGCTTACGCGGCATTGCGGCAGGCGTATGAGAGCGGCATCCGTTCCTGCGCGATCGTGCTGATGCATGGTTACCGGTACGCCGAACACGAACGCAAGCTCAAGGAAATCGCACAGGACATCGGCTATACGCAAATCTCCGTGAGCCACGAGGTCAGCCCGCTGATGAAGCTGGTGTCGCGCGGCGACACGACCGTCGTGGATGCGTATCTGTCGCCGATTCTGCGCCACTACGTTCAGCAGGTGGAAAGCGATCTGGGCGCGGTGCCGCTGCAATTCATGCAGAGCAACGGCGGCCTCACCGACGCTCACCGCTTCCAGGGCAAGGACGCCATCCTGTCCGGTCCCGCAGGCGGCATCGTGGGCGCGGCGCAAGTGTCGAAGCTCGCGGGCTTCGAGTCGATCATCGGCTTCGACATGGGCGGCACCTCGACCGATGTGACGCACTATGCGGGCGAATACGAGCGCGAGTTCGCCACCGAAGTGGCGGGCGTTCGCATCCGCGCCCCGATGATGAAAATCCACACCGTCGCGGCGGGCGGCGGCTCGATTTGCAGCTTCGACGGCGCGCGCTTGCGCGTGGGCCCGGAGAGCGCCGGGGCGAATCCGGGGCCGGCGTCGTATCGGCGCGGCGGCCCGCTGACCGTCACCGATTGCAACGTGATGACCGGCAAGATCAGCGCGCAGTTTTTCCCTCACGTGTTCGGACCGGAAGGCAACTTGCCGCTGGATGCCGCCGTCGTGCAGCGCAAGTTTGCCGACGTCGCGGCGCAGGTCGAAAAGGCGACCGGCGCGCAACGAACGCCGGAAGAAATCGCCGAGGGCTTTCTGAAGATCGCCGTGGAGAACATGGCGAATGCGATCAAGCAGATCTCGGTGCAGCGCGGCTACGACGTGACCCGGTACACGCTCGCCTGCTTCGGTGGCGCGGGCGGTCAGCACGCGTGCCTCGTCGCGGACGCGCTCGGCATGACGCGCGTGTTCATCCACCCGCTCGCGGGCGTGCTGTCGGCGTACGGCATGGGTCTCGCCGACGTGCGCGCGCTGCGTCAGCAAGCCGTCGAAACGCGGCTCGACAGCGCGTCGCTCGCCGCTTGCGAGGACGCGTTCGCGCCGCTGGAAAACGCCGCGCAAGACGAAGTCGCGCAGCAGCGCATCGCGAAAGACTGCATCACGCTGCGCCGCACGCTTCACGTGAAATACGACGGCACCGACACCGCGCTCGAAATCGAATTCAGCAACGACGCACCCGCGATCGTCGCGACGTTCGAGCGTCTGTACCGTGCGCGTTACGGTTTCCTGATGCCGAACAAGGCGCTGGTGATCGAAGCCGTCGCCGTCGAAGCGATCGGCCAGGCGCACGAGGCCGAGGATGAACATTGGCCGCTCGCCGAGGGTGCTTCCGCGAATCCCGAACCGCTCGCCATGACACGCGTGTTTTCCGGCGGCGAGTGGCACGACACGCCCGTGTTCGACCGCGAATCGCTCGCGCCCGGCGCGAGTATCGACGGCCCGGCCATCGTCAGCGAAAAGACCGGGACGACCGTGATCGAGCCGGGCTGGCAAGTCGAGGTCAGCCGGCACAATCACCTGGTGGTCAACCGCACGAGCGCGCTCGTGAACCGTCATGCGATCGGCACCGAAGCCGATCCGGTGTTGCTCGAGGTGTTCAACAACCTGTTCATGTCGATCGCCGAGCAGATGGGCGTGACGCTGGCGAACACGTCGTACTCGGTCAACATCAAGGAACGCCTCGACTTCTCGTGCGCGCTGTTCGACGCCGACGGCAACCTGATCGCCAACGCGCCGCACATGCCGGTCCATCTCGGCTCGATGGGCGAAAGCGTGCAGACGATCATCGAGCGGCGCGCGGGCACCATGCAATCCGGCGATGTCTACGTGCTCAACGCGCCGTATGGCGGCGGCACGCATCTGCCGGACGTGACGGTGGTCATGCCGGTTTTCGTCGAGGACCATGCGACGCCGACGTTCTACGTCGCGGCGCGCGGGCATCATGCGGATATCGGCGGCATTTCGCCGGGCTCGATGCCGCCCGACTCGACGCACGTCGATCAGGAAGGCGTGCTGCTCGATAACGTGCAACTGGTCGCGCAGGGCCGCTTTCTCGAAGGCGAAATGCGCGAGTTGCTGACCTCGGGCCGCTATCCGGTTCGCAACGTCGAACAGAACATGGCGGATTTGCGGGCACAGGTCGCGGCGTGCACGAAGGGCGCGCAGGAGCTTGACCGCATGTGCGGGCAGTTCGGACTCGACGTGGTGCAGGCGTACATGCGGCACGTGCAGGACAACGCCGAAGAAGTCGTGCGGCGCACGCTGTCGGTGCTCAAGGACGGACGCTTCGAATACGAACTTGACGACGGCGCGAAGATCGTCGTCGCGGTGTCGATCGACCGCGACGCGCGCTCGGCGGTGATCGATTTCGCAGGCACGAGCGAACAGCAGCCGAACAATTACAACGCGCCCTCCGCGATCTGCAAGGCGGCCGTGCTGTATGTGTTCCGCACACTCGTCGACGACGACATTCCGCTCAACGCCGGTTGTCTGAAGCCGCTGGACATTCGCATTCCCGCAGGCTCGATGCTCAACCCGCGCTATCCGGCCGCGGTGGTGGCCGGCAACGTCGAGACGTCGCAGGTCGTGACCGATGCGCTCTACGGCGCGCTCGGCGTGATGGCGGGCGCCCAGGGCACGATGAACAACTTCACGTTCGGCAACGAGCAGTACCAGTACTACGAGACCATCTGCGGGGGCTCGGGCGCGAGTGCGTCGGCGGCGGGTTGCAGCGCCGTGCAGACGCACATGACCAACTCGCGGCTCACCGATCCCGAAGTGCTCGAATGGCGCTTCCCGGTTCGCCTCGACGACTTCCGCGTGCGTCACGGCAGCGGCGGCGCGGGGCAATGGCGAGGCGGCGACGGCACCGAGCGGCGCGTCCGCTTTCTCGAACCGATGACCGCCGTCATCCTGTCGAATCGTAGGCGCGTTGCGCCGTTCGGCATGGCGGGCGGATCGCCGGGCAAGGTCGGCGTGAACTGGGTCGAACGAGCCGGTTCGGCGGAGCGTGAAACCTTCGGCGCGCGTCATCAGGTGCAGATGAAGGCCGGCGATGTTTTCGTGATTCAGACGCCTGGCGGTGGCGGATATGGAGCGGCGTCCGAGGTCGAATAAGTCGCGGCCTGCATCCAGCCTCGCACCTTGCGAGGCTGGGTTTGGCGCTTTCGCTGGGCAACCATGAATTTCGGCTGGCTCGGCGCTTGCGCGATGTCATCGCGGTACGGTGAGCGTCTTCGAACGCGGGCAGCATGCCCGCCATGCGGACACGCCCACCATGATTCCTCGCTCTACTCCCGCATCGCCCATCTCGCCCACCTCGACGGACGCGGCCGCGTCGGCTTCCGAAGAGAGCCGCCGCACTGCCGCCGCCACCAGCACCGCGGGCATGAGCGACACACCCGGCGTATCGCGCTCGCACGCATCCGCGCGCGCGGGCTCGCTGGCAGCGTTGCCGGAAGCGCGCACGCGCCGCCCCTCCGGCTCGCCGCCACCGAGGCGCTCTCCCCCTCCGTCGACCCGTGCGCTCGCGGAGCAGCTTCGCGCGATGTGGCCCGCCGAAACGTCATCGGCCGCGCATGGCATGGCGCAATCCGGCGACGCCTCGCCGGATGATGTCAGCGACGCCGAATCGGATTCCAGTGACGACTTCTCCGTGCTCGTCAACGCCGATCCGAACGAACGTACCCGGCGCTTGCACCGCCTGTCCGAAGTCGGCAAGCGATCGAATTCGCCGGCCGATGTCGCGGCGCTCGTCCGCGACGCGCAGGCCTTGCGATCGATTGCAGCCACGCACCACCCGATTACCTACGCGACACGGTTTAGCAAAGAGTTCGTACCGGCCGACGACAACTTCAAAAGCAACTTCTCTCTGCTCGGCCGAGCCGTGGTGCAATGCGAGGATGCCGCGCGGGCCTGGCAGGCGGCGGCGGATCATTACCAGGCGGCAGTCGAGGTCGCCAGCAAAATCAGCCTGCCCGTTCGGGACATCGCTCGCCTGAACGAGGCGGTCGAGGAGTGCGATGCTCATGTCGCGCGGCTCGACATCAAAGGGGACGTGCTGCGCGGCATTCTTTGCGTGAAGCGCGAGCAAACCCCGTTCGGCGAAGGCTACGTGCGCGCGCTGGAACTGACCATCGAGCCGCTGCGCCGCGCACTCGCGCGCTGCGGGACAGAGGAACTGGCCGCACTGCCGTTGCATGACGCGCCGATCGAAGGCCTCGACGTGGAACTGCGCAACATCGGCGCCAGCGCGCATGATCTGTCCACGGCGATACACCGCCTTGCGCAACAACCGGCCGCACCGCCTCCGCATGATCCATCTGTCGAGGGCGTGGACGTGGAACTGCCCAGCATCGACGCAGACGGGCGTGCTCCACCGCCTGCAACGGAGCGCCGCGTCACCGCGCTGCTGAAGGCGAGTCCGAACCAACGTGAGGCGTTGCGGGCGAGACTCCTCGCTCGCTGTGCCGAACTGGAAAAGCTCACGGGTGACCTGACGTTGGCGCTGCGAGGCGAGTTCGTACAGGCGCCGGTTGTGGAGGCGGTTGTGGAGGCTGTCGCGGAGACGGTTGCCGCGGAGCCGGTTGCGGAGCCAATCGCTCCCGGGCAGGAAGCCGCCGTGGAAGCCATCATGGCCGAACCGCCCGAGGTTGCGCGGCTTGTCGCATTGCAAACCGGCCTCGCGCCGCTCCTCGCGCGCGCCGAAGGCGCGACCCTCTCGGCGAGCGCAAATCACGAGGCCGCGGCGCAGTCTGTCGACAGCGCTCTTGAGGCGATCGTCGCGTGGCATGACGCCGCCGAAGCCTACGACGACGCGGCCCATACATTCGATAGCGCGACCGCGGAATGGTCCCCCGAAGCGCGCGAGACGCCCGAACCGCAGGCGCTCCATGCGCAAATTCGCCAGGGTCGCGCCACGGCCATCACGCAGATGCAGACGGCGGTTGGCGCGGCATTCGCGACCCTGTGGCGCGATATTCCGCAGGTACTCACGGGAAGCCGCGGTGGAATCGGCATCGGCGAACCGCGAGCGATAACGGGCGGATCAGCCGAGCCGTTCATCGAGGACCTGGCGGGCCGCTGCCGTGCACTGCTCGCGTTGGCCGAAGACTCGGCTTTCCTTCGACGAGCGACCGATATCGACGTGGAACGGTTAAGCACGCCCTTTGCGGCACTGGCCGATTTTCTCGACGCGACGAAGAACCGCCCCGCGGACATGCATCGGTTGATGTCCACGGCGGACCGCATCCAACAGGCAGCCGGACTCGCGCGAGGCGCGCTCACCAACGCGGCATCCGCGTTGAACGATACGTTGCGTGCATTCTTGAACTTGTGTTCCGCGCTCAGAACAGAGCTGATCCGAGCCGCATACGCCACTCAGCAGGCCGACGTAAAATCGCTTTGCGTTCGCGTGGCAACCGAGCGGCAAAGCGGAGCGGCGCGTCTCCAGGACATCCTCGGCGAACTTCCTGACCTGCTGCGCGACGACGCGCCCGCGAGCGCCATCGCGAACCCTGGCGATGACGCGCAATTCATCGGTCTTGCACGATCCTTGGCCAGTCGGGTGGATGCCTATCGCGAGACCGTGCTCCAGTTGCCCCCGGATGCGCCGGAAACGATGGTGCACGAGCGGGCGAATACCGTGCTGATGCTGAGCGGTCTCGCCATGTCCTGCCGCCTCACGGCTGACCTGACCGAGTGTTACGGCGAAGCGCGAGAAGCCATCGGCAACGCGCCCTTGTCCCGGCGCGCAAAAGTGACTCACGGCTTTGCCGAGCGCGCACGCGCGGCCGGTGTGAATGCGGGCGCGGTGTTGGGTCAATGCGCGACGCTGAGGCTGGACCTGGGCGCCGGCACGGCGGACCAACTGGCCCAGATTCTCGGCTCCCTGGCATCGCGCAGCGAGCGCCAGGCGGAATGCATGCGACTGAGCTTCGATGTGCTGGGCCGGTTCGCGGATATGCATAACCGCGTGCACAATCTTGCCGGACGTCCGGCGCGGGATGCCGGCAGCTATAAATTCCAAAGCGATGCGTTGGTCAGCCTCAATGAGGACACCGTCGGCAAGATTCGCGAGGTCCATGCAAGACTGACGGAGCAGATCGACGCCTCAAAAGACCAGCCCGGCATGGCCGGCGGAGCCCGGGTGGAGCAGCATGTCGTCGACCAGCTCGCGAACAGCCTCGAATGGCGCGCGACGCTGGAAGTCGACACGGCGCAACGTCAATGGATGCGCGTCACTCTGGATGCGCTGAAGGCCGTCGTCATGGACACGGGCAGCAACCTGCCGGAGGACGCCAACGATTTGCTCGACCTGCTCAACGAGGACCTCTCCATCAGCACGCAAGGTTTGCTTTACTACGCCACGGAAACGGGCGACAAGGATAGATGCAGGGCGTTGATGCAAGAAAACGTCGCGCTGGGACGGGGGGTGCAGCAATGCAGGGAGCAACTGGAATCGCGGCAGGAAGCGCAACGCGCTCGCCATGCGGCGCGCGAAGCGGCGGCGCAGCAGCCGTCGGCGGCGGCGGGGCCGTCGCAGCCTGGCAAGCGCAAGGGCAATAAAGGCAAGGCGAAGCGCAAGTGAGATGCGGGGGGCGGTCGCCTCGCACGCCGCGGCGCACCTCCCACGCTCGACGTGCCGCAAACAGCCATGCGCCCCACTCACTCCATGCGCCTCCCCGAAGCCTCGTCATCCGCCGGTATCCGCACCGCGATCGACGTGCCGCTGCCCGGCGCGCTATGCACCGATATCTCGCCGCCCAGCATCAGCGCCCGCTCCCGCATGCCGACCAGCCCAAACGATTTGGCGCGCGGCGCCGTCAAATCGAAGCCGCGCCCGTCGTCGCGTATTTCGAGGTTCCAGTATTGCTCGACCTGTTCGAGCGAAATCGTCACCTCGCTAGCGCCGGCGTGGCGCGCGACATTCGTCAATGCTTCCTGCACGATCCGAAACAGCGCCACGGCGCGCTCTTCGTCGAGCACCAGATTGTCGTCGGGAATTCGCAGGCGGCAGACAACGCGCCCGTCGCGCGAGAACTCGGCCGCGAGCCACTCCAGCGCGGCGACGATGCCCGCATCGAGCGCGGCCGGCCGCAGCGAGGCCACCACGTTGCGCACCACCTGCATGGTGCCGTCCGCGAGACTCAGCAGATCCTGAAACCGTTCATCCAGGACGGAATTATCCCTGGCGAACTCGATGCGCATCGCCGACACGCCGAGCCGCAGCGCCGTCAGTTGCTGGCCCAGTTCATCGTGCATCTCGCGGGCGATGCGCTTGCGCTCCTCCTCGCGCGCCGTTTCGCGCAGCGAGGTCAACTCCTGCAACAGCGCATACGATTCGCGCAAGCGGAGTTCGGCTTCCATGCGCGCCGTGATGTCGGTCCAGATCGTCAGCGCGCCACGCGTCTCGCCGTCGGCGTCGTGCTCGGGAACGGCGCTCACGTGCCAGCCGACCGGCTTGCCGTCGCGCTCCCACGTAAGATCCACCTTCGCGCCGATCCCGCTCGTCATCACCTGATCGAGCGTCGCGGTGATCATTTGCAACTCGGGCATCGCGGCGGCCGACAACTCCGCGGGCGTCTTGCCGACGGCATCCGCCGCGCGAATCCCGTTGATCTGTTCGAACCGCGGGTTGACGTAGCTATAGCGACAGTCGCGGTCGTAGCGGACGATCATCTCCGGCGCGTTCTCGGCCAGCGTGCGAAACGCCACCTCGCTCGCGCGCAAGGCGAGTTCGGTGGTTCGCAGCCGCGTCACGTCGCGCGCCACGCCGAGCACGCTGACCACATCGCCCTCCGCGTCTTTCTCGGGAATATGCCGCACCTCGAAGACATGCCAGCCTTCATCGGTCGCCCATAGCGCTTCGTGGTCGGCCGGTTCACCGGTCGCCACCACGCGGCGAACGCTCGCTTCGAGCAGTTCGTTCTGCGCGCTGCTGCCGCCCGTCTGCAATTCGTGAAGCTGCTTGCCGATGAAGTCTTCCTGCGGCATACCGAATGCCTTCGATACACGCGGATTCACATAGGTATGACGCCCCTCCCGATCGAAGCGGGCGATGAAGTCCGGAAAGCTCTCGGTGAGCGTGCGGAACAGTTGCTCGCTGCGCTTCAGTTCGTCGATGTCGCGGCAGATGGCGAGCACGGTGGCCACCCGGCCGTCGGCGGCGAACTCGGGCACCATCCGCATATGCCCCCAGCGCACTTCGCCCTTGGCATTGCGGAAGCGGATTTCGTCCATGCGTTCGGTGCCGGTCTCGACGACGCGGCGCAGCCGGTCGCGGTACCGCGGCACGTCGACCACGGGCGAGTCGTCGACCGTGCCCGCGTCGGCGGTTTCGTCGATGCCTTGCGGCAGCAGCGCGCGCAGCGCCGGATTCGCGTAGACGCGCCGGCACTCGCGATCGTAGCGGGCGATGTAGTCGGGAGAATGCTCGACCAGCGCGCGGAACGCCTGTCCGCTTGCGTGCAGATGCGCTTCCGCCTTCTTGCGTTCGGTAATGTCGCGTCCGAGCGCCAGCACGCTCGTGATTTCGTCGCGCAGTCCGCGCTCGGCGAGGATGCGGACATGGTGATAGCTCACGCTGCTCGCGCCGTCTTGCAGCGCGAGTTCGAGCGTGCGTTCGGCGCCCGTTTCGAGCGTCGCCGCCAGGGCGCGCTGATAGACGGCGAACTGCGGATCGGCACTGTGTTCGGTCGGCGTGCCGCCAAGCAGATCCTGCAACGGACGGCGAAGTATCGAGGCGAGTCCGGAGTTCGCGTACACGAGCCGGCACTGCGGGTCATAGCGGCAGATGATATCGGGCGTGCTTTCCGCGAGCCGGCGGAACTGCGCTTCCATCTGAAGTTGGCCGATCAGCAGCGCCTCGGTCCGCTTGCGCTCGGTAATGTCGCGCACGAGCGCCAGGTTGTACGGCTCGCCGTCGAACTCGAAATAGCTTGCGTTGATTTCCACCGGCAAGGTGGTGCCGTCCTGGCGCCGCTGTGTCGACTCGACGAGGAGCGAGCCCTTCTCGCGCAACTCCGCCCAGGCCGTTTGCCAGCGCTCGAGGCTCCACTCGGGATCGACGTCCATCACACGCATTCGCAGCAGTTGCGCGTGGTCGTAACCCAGCGTGCGGCAAGCCTCGTCGTTGGCGTAAATGAAGCGCGCGTTCCGGTCGATCAGATAGGCCGCCTCGCGGACCAGATTGAGCGCGCGATTCTTCAGATAGGCGAGCGCATCCGGCTCGGCCGCGGTTCGCTCGACGCGCCCATCGTCCCGCCGCGTTACGGCATCCAGCCCCTGTGGCGGCTCCCGGCTGATCTTTTTCATCGAGTTCCGTGCATATCAGGTCAGAGATTGCGCGATCATCCACGACCGCCGCCGCATGCGCGCCATGCTGCGCAACACCCTCCCGACGGGCGTCTCCCGGAGATTCATCGGGCCGGCGCGCCAGTTGAGTATTGGTCAGCGGAAAGGCCGAGGGCACGGTGCGGCTTACCCGGCAAGCATAGCCCAGGAAGATTTGCAGGTGGCGGCTTCAATGGCGGCAGTTGGGGCAAAACGGCCGCATCGGGGTGCAAGCCGCGTTTAAGGATTTCCCTACCCGAAGATCAGCATCGACCTGAGCTTTTTTCTTCATGTCCTGACAGCACCGCGATAACTGTCCACATACGATGGACACACATCAATCGTCCTGCTTGCGCGTGCCGCCATGGTCCCCTATCTGTCCGAACGAGAAAATGCGGTCGAGCACATCAACGCGATCTGTACGCGCCTGTTCGATCGGTGGTGCGAAAGCAGAAGGCTCATGCCGCTCACGTATCTGTTGCGAGGCTGGCCGCTGATCAACAGCGATGCGGAAGCGTTCCGCCGCCTCGGCGGCGCGCTGCGCGAATTGCGGCGGCATCCGCTGCACGGTTTGGACCGCGCATCTTTCCAGCAACTGTGCGAGTTGTCGGATTGCGTCGACGATCTGCTCGTCCCCTCCGCGCCGGCAACATGGGCCGCGCACAACGGGTAGTGGAACGTCAGCTCATCCAGTACGCGGCCGGTATGCGGCGGTCGGCGTCGGAGAGATAGGGATTGTCCAGCTCGAAGGTCTTGCGCGACGCGGGCCTCGCGCGCGCCAGCGCGTCCTGAATGTACGGATGCGAGTTGAAGAGCCGCATGTAGGCGCCGTTGCGATACGCCAGGACGAGTCCGCGCTCGATCGCCCCCGCCAGGGCTTCCTGGCCTGTGGCGACGTAAAAAAGAAAATCGGACCGGTATCTCAGCATCAACCTGTTTTCGACGACGAGATCAGGCTCGCGGCGCCCGCGTGCGTCCAGCTCGGCATACGCTTCCACGATGCCGCGCGGAAAGTAATCGACGCGGCCGCTCTGCGTCATCTCGAACATCGTCTCGTAGGTCGAACTCTGAATCGTCAGACCCGCCGCCTTGAGGATGTCGGTGTCGATCCAGCCGAGTCCCTGCCCGCCCGTGAACGCCTGCAGATCCGACAAGCGCTCGATGCGGTCGAAATCCCGTTGCCGGTCCTTCCTTATGATGAATAACCGGTAGCCGATCAGCCCGCGATGGATCGGAATGCGCACGACATTCAGGCCGCGCTCGGCGCGCGCTTCCATGCTCGTCCAATGCAGATTGATCGCACCGTTGCTGTTCGCCAGTTCGGCGAGCGCGCGGCCGCGCTCCATGACGATTTCGGCCTGACGCACGGAATAGGAGACGTTCGCCGTGTTCAACGCCAGGTCGAGGACGGCGAGAGCGAACGCGGCGTGCACGTCGCCGCCCGGACGAATGCGCGGATAGACGATATCGAAGTGGCCGGCCGGCGCGGCATGCGCGCCAAGCGTGACGCCTGTTGCGCCGAGCGCGGCCAGCAGGAAGCGCCTGCGATGCATGGATGGATAGCGTCTCGACACGGGAGGAATGCCGCGCCGGGATTGGCGCATCTCCGCACAGGCACCGAGCCTGTGCGGTTCCCCATCGTGCCACGCGCCACCTATCCTGACAAACCGTAATATCCCGCTGATGCAACGACGGCGGCAGGACGCCGCCGGCAGGTCAATGCACCACGCCGAAGATCACGTTGGCGCCTTCAGCAGGAGTCAGGCCCACGTTGAAGTAGCCTTCGAGCCTCACCGCGGTTGCATGATTGAGCACGAACGGCGGCTGGATGAAGCCGCTCGCGAATGCATGGTCATACCATTCGCTCATCCATGCCCGCAATTGCGTCTCGTAGTTCGACAGTTCTCCACAGTTGTCCGCGGTCATCCATGATCTCCCTTGTGGCGGAATGTTCATGTCACGCAACGAATGGTTCGAAGCTCATCCTGCACAGGTTGAGTTCCGGCGGGAAGGCATGCCAGCTACCGTCGTCATGTCTGAAGAAGAACAGCACCAACGGGCCGTCGGGCCGGCTGATCTCGATGCAGGCCCGGCATGTCAGGCCGTCCTGCGAACCGTGCAGCGAGAGCACGCGGACCGGCAGGGTGCCCGCCATGGCCTGCAATTTCTCGCGCAGCCCGCGTAGTAAGCTTGTCGTCGCAACCACGTCCGCCCCCTCGACCATCCGATTCGCATTGAATCATCGTGAGCCAATGCAAGGCGCTTTTCAGTCGGCGGCGGCGGATTGTGAAGTCAGGAAATGCTGGTTAAAGGTTCAGGATTCCCCTAAAGGCGTCTGTCACTCCGCAACGAGGCCATGCCGGATCGCATAGCGGATCAACTCGGCGTTGTTGGTGAGGCCGAGTTTCTGCATGAGACGCATCTTGTGGGTGCTGATCGTCTTGGCGCTGAGCGAGCACGATTCGGCGATGTCGTTGATGCTTTGGCCCGCCGACAGCATCCGCAAGACCTGGAATTCGCGGTCCGACAGGATCTCGTGCGGCGGCGCATCGCCCGAATGCGTCTCGAACACCATCGCGTCCACCAGCTTGGGATCGATGAAGCGACCGCCGGCGGCCAGCTTGCGGATCGCGGTGAGCAGCACCTCCGGGTCGCTGTCCTTCGTCACGTAGCCGGTCGCGCCGGCCCGCAGCGCGCGCGACACCACTTGCGCCTCGTTGTGGATGCTCAGCACCAGCACCGGCAGGCGCGGCTCCTCGGCGCGCACCCGACGGATCAGATCGACCCCGCTGATGCCCGGCATCGTCATGTCGAGCAGCATGAGATCGAACTGCCCCGTGCGCAGGCGTTCGAGCACTTCGGAGCCTTGCGCGGCCTCGGCGGCGACGACGATATCGGTGGTCGTCGCGATGATCTGTTTCAGGCCGCCGCGCACAATCGCGTGGTCGTCAGCAATCAGGATGTGGATCATTTTGGGTCCCGCCTGCGAGCGGAATGTGGATGGAAATGGCCGTGCCCATGCCGGGTGCGCTGTCGATCGTCATCTCGCCGCCGATCAGCCGGGCGCGTTCCTGCATGCCGAGCAGGCCGTATGAATAACCCATGTGCGCCTTCTCCGGCTCGAAACCGCAGCCGTCGTCGCTTACGTGAAGGTCGAGTGTCGCCTCGGTGCTGGTCAGCGTCACGTCGGCCCGGGTGGCGTCCGCATGGCGCCCGATGTTGGTGAGCGAAGCCTGAACGATGCGGAATACCGCCGTGGCGTACGCATCCGGCAGCACCGGCTCGCCGCCGTTGATGTGCAACTGGCACGGAATGCTGTTGCGCCGGCCGAAGTCCTCGATCAACCACTCGAGCGCGGAAACGATGCCGAAGTTTAACGCCGCGGGCCGCAGATGGTTAGCGACATTGCGGACCATCCAGATCGTTTTCTCGACCAGCTCGCGCATGTCGTCCGCCTTGCGGATCGCGTCCGGGTCGGCGCCGAGACGCATCTTCAGCAAGGAGACATCCATCTTCAGCGCGGTCAGCAACTGCCCGAGTTCGTCGTGAATCTCCAGCGCGATGCGCTTGCGCTCCTCCTCGCGAATCGCTTCCATGTAGGCGGACAATTCGCGCAATTGCTCGCGCGATTCGAGCAGTTCCTGCTCGATGCGCTTGCGCGCCGTGATGTCGTTCAGCCCCACGTAGATCGCGGGCGAGTCGCCGAACGTCCCCACGCGCGCGGTCGCCATCGCCCAGAACTCGGTGCCGTCCGAGCGCCTCAAATGGACCTCGGAGTTGCGAAAGCTGCCCTCGCGGCGCAAATGCGTCACCAGCCGGTCGCGGTCGCTCGCATTCACATAGAAATCGACGATATTGACGAGCGTGCCGGCGCGCACCTCGAGCCCGAACAGTTCGCGCAGCGGCTCGTTCGCATAGAGGATGACGCCTTCCGGCATCGACGTGATGCACAGCGGGATAGGGCTCGTCTCGACAATCGTTCGAAAGCGCGCCTCGCTGGACAGCAGTTTCGCTTCGGCGCGGCGGCGCTCGTCGACCTGGGCGGACAGCCTTGCATTCGACTGCGCGAGCTGCTGCGTGCGCTGCTCGACCCGCTGTTCGAGTTCATCGCGCGCGCGCGACAGAGCCGCCTCCGCCCGCATACGCACCGCCACTTCGCTCAGCAGTTGGCGGTTCTGCTCGACCAGTTGCCGGTGCATGCCGCGCAGCGCCAGATGCGTCTCGATGCGCGCCATCATTTCGTCGACCTGCACCGGCTTCGTCACATAATCGACGCCGCCGGCTGAAAAGCCCTCGATCATGTCCTCGCTGCCCGTCAACGAGGTCATGAAAATCACCGCGATGTCGCGCGTGCGCTCATCCGCCTTGAGCCGCCTGCAAGTCTCGAAACCGTTGATGCCGGGCATCGTCACGTCGAGCAGGATCAGATCGGGCTGCGAAAACAATGCGCGCTCCAGCGCCTCCTCGCCGTCGAGCGCGACCAGCACGCGATAGCCGCGGTTCACCAGGCTGTCGACCACCACGCCGAAGTTCGCGGGTGTGTCGTCGGCGATGAGAATCGTCGGCCGCTCGCCGGTATCCGCGCCTTGCTCGCTCATGGCTGTAGCTCGCCGCTCATATGCCGCTCCACCAGTTGCAGGATCGCCCTCGACTGATACCCCCTCGCGAGCGCGCTGAGTTGCGCCGCGAACGGTCGATGGCGCCCATCGAGCGCCGCGATGCCCTCGGACCACGCGACGATGGCCTGCATGTCGCCGAGGCGCGCGAGTCGATGGAGTTCGCTCATCTGCTCGGGCGGCACGGGCAATGACGACGACGAATGAGCGAACGCCTCCTCGCACGCGGACGGGCACGGCGGCGCATAAATCCAGTGTAGGCGCAGCAGCGTGGCGATCTGCGTCAACAAGGCGTCGAACTCGACCGGCTTCGAGACGAACCCGCTCACGCCGGCGGCGACGCTCATCGCCTTGTCGCTGCCCGACGAACTGGCGGACATCGCAATGATCGGAACGCTCGCGAAGTCGTCCAGCCGACGCAGGCTGCGCGCCAATTCGAGCCCGTTCATGCCGGGCATCACGATGTCGGTGAGGATCAGTTCGGGCCGTTCGCGTTGCGCCTTCTCGAACCCGTCGCGGCCGCTGTGCGCCTCGACGGTGTCGAAACCGAGGCGGCCCAGCAGATCGACCACCACCGCGCGATTGACCTCCACGTCGTCGACGATCAGCACTTTCCTGCGCGGACCGTCGTAACCGGTGAGCCGATGCGGAAGCGGCGCGGGCGCTATCGTCGGGAACGTGATTGCCGCAACGCCGGCCTGCTCCAGTTCGAACCAGAAGGCGCTGCCCCGCCCTGGCTCGCTTTCGACCGCGATCTCGCCGCCCATCGCGCGCACGAACTGCCGGCTGATCGCGAGGCCGAGGCCGGTCCCGCCGGCGCGCCGCTCAGGCGCGCCCAGTTGCTCGAACGGCTCGAAGATGCTCGCCAACTGGTCGGGACCGATTCCAATGCCGGTATCGCGAATGTCGAAACGAACGCGACCCGACGCGGCTTGGGAGATATGCAGGCTGACGCCGCCGCGATCCGTGAACTTCACCGCGTTCGCCAGCAGGTTGAGCAACACCTGCCGCAAGCGCCGCTCGTCGGCACGCACGCCGGCGGGCGCGTCGGCGTCGATTTCGCAGACGAAAGCGAGCCCCTTCTGCTCCGCCTTCACGCCGATGATGTCCCGAATCACGTCGACGAGCGCCGCCAGCGGCACGTCGCAAATCTCCACGCGCAGCTTGCCCGCTTCGATCCGCGCGAAATCCAGCGCGTCCTCGATCAACGTCAGCAGATGTTCGCCGCTGCGGCGGATCACCGCGACACGCTGCTGCTGCAACTCGTTGAGCGTCGTGTCGCGTCCGAGTATCTGCGCATAGCCGAGAATGCCGTTCAGCGGCGTGCGGAGTTCATGGCTCATATTCGCGAGGAATTCGCCCTTGGCGCGGTTGGCCGCCTCGGCCAGGTGGCGCGCTTCGCGCTCGGCCGCCGCGTCGCGTTCGTCGAGATACGCGTGATGCAGACGCTCGCCCATCGCATTGAACGCGGCCACCATGCGGTCGAGTTCGTCGGGCTCACGCGGGCCGCGCCGCGGCAAGGTGAACGGCCGATGCGGCTCGCGGAAATCGTAGCGCCCCACCGTGCGCGCGATCGCCGCGACATGCCGCATGACGAGGCGCGACAGAATGTAGATCGTGAAGAGCGAAACGAGGAACGTGTTGGCGGCCTGGGTCAGCAGAATCGTCACGGCGGCGTGGGTCAGCTCGTGATAAAGATCGGCAAGCGTCGCCTCGACGTAAAGCCGGCCGATCTCGCGCTCCTTGCCCTGCACGCTGTAGACGAGCGGAAACTCGCGCACGATCACCGGACCGGCGGTGCGCCGCCCGGCGCTCAGGAAAGCGGGCCCGTGCGGCTTGCCCGTCTCGCGAATCTCCACCGCGCGCACATCGGCCATGCGCAAGATGCCGTTCAGTTCCAGTTGGAGTTGCGCATTGTCGAGCCGCCATAGCGCTTCGGCAAGGCTGTCGCGATTGCTGCGCTCGATGTCCGCGAGGCGGTTTTCGATCTGCTCCACGCCGCGGTGGTAGTCGCGGTAAAGCTGCAATCCGGTCAGCAATAGCGTGACCGCGCAACTGAAGAGCAGCACGGTTGCGAAGAGCCGCAACACGACGCTGCTTCGGAAGCGGCCAACCGAATTCCACCATGCGTCGAACATGCTGTCTGCCATACGTCCCCGCGAGTGCTACGGTTCTTGTCTCGTCTATTCTGCACTCGTTGCCAAAGCGGAGTCCATGCACGCCGCTCGTCGCGCCAGCAAAGACGCGGGGTGACGGTTATCGCCTAGTGCAGCATGTTCGGCATGCGCAGCGAGGGATTCGGCAGAATCTCGTCGATACATAAAGCCAGTTCGCAGAATATCGGCCAGATGCGGCCGTCCAATGCCCCCGGGTGCGCCCTGCTCAGTTCGCGCAAGCCGTCGGCCAGCCGCCGCAAGGAGGCGGGTTGATTGTCCGGCAAGGGCCAGCAGTGCAACAGATAGCCAAGCGGTATGACGCTTCTGCTTTCGCACCACGTGTCGAAGAGCCGCAGGCATGCGCTGTTGACCTGCGCGACTGCATCGTCGTGGTCTGCCGGGTGACCGGTCATAACGGGACCGCCGAAAAGAAAATTCGATAGCCCATCCTAGAGGGGCCAAGAGCCGCTCACAGTAAGGAACGCCGGAAAAATGCGCAGGCGGTCTCCTGAATCTGGTGTCAGGAAATCCCGAATGTGAATGCCCGTGCTGGAAGCGGTACCGGCCAGCGCCAGGCGCCGCGAATCGGCGCGCCGGCAGGCACCTGGAATCAAGCGATCTCAGACCGCCGGCGCGGCGCAAACCGCCTGGCGTTCGTTTGCCTCATGCAAGGCCGCATCGGCTGAGGTTGTCGTGCTCGCCAACGGCAAGCGCACCACGAACTCCGAGCCGCAACCGGGACCGTCGGAGAACACTTCGACGGCGCCGCCATGATTCGCGACGATGTCGCGCACCACCGACAACCCCAACCCGAGACCGTTGGCGCCCGATGCACAAGCGCCGAGTCCGCGCTCGTATGGCTCGAAGATGCTCGCCAGTTCGCCGGGCGCGATGCCGATGCCGTGATCGCGCACGCGGACATAGCAGTAACGTCCGGCGCGAGACACCGCGACG
>Ga0105251_10001288_pt1 | contig 21680 bp, 24 predicted proteins | sample KBSS64metaG_FD_80424 | JGI IMG/M metagenome (GOLD analysis project Ga0105251, IMG submission 80424) | Switchgrass rhizosphere microbial communities from Kellogg Biological Station, Michigan, USA - KBS S6-4 metaG | ecosystem: Host-associated > Plants > Roots > Rhizosphere > Soil | place...
CCCGGTCTGACCATCCGCGTGGACGTTTGAATGAAAGCCGAGTCGCAGCGGGCTGCAAGGCAGAGCCATCGAATTGCCATACTGCCTGCGCCTTGTGAGACGTTTTAGTCTTGCAGGCTTAAACCAATCTTAAGGACTGTGCGCACGCAGCGGCGCGTACGGGCACGAAACCCCCTATACGGTTCAATCGTTTCTAATGCGTCGCTTTCCGTGCCATTACGAATAAGCGTGTTCACTTATCGGCTAAAACGGTCGGGAAGAAATGCCGAATGACAGCAGCATGAAAAACGCGGCGTTCATCCATACCGGAAACTCACCTTGGTTTCCTTCAATATGTTTGCTAGCATGTAATCGGATCGCAGCCGTTTCTTGATTCTTCGGTCAATAAGTCCGGCGCTGTGGCGTGGAAGTCAATAAGGCCGTCGAGGCCAACAATAGTCGGAGCGCGCCAGGTCGCCGTTTCGCGTTGCATCGCTGCATAAGAAATGAATTCCGCATGTCGGCCGCTGAACGGTCGACTGGTAGTTTTGCGCCGAGCGCTGCAGTGCATTGCGCAATAAAGATAAGCACCGACGTTTAACGCATTTCACATTTTGTGCTATTTACGCGCTTTCTTTGAGCGCCGGAAATAAAAACGCGCAGATTTTATAGGGGATGGTGAGCCGCCTGCCCAGCACTTCTCTATGGCGCAGTGGCGCGGGTCGCGCATATCTCTTGGCGCCGCAGGTGATTTCCAGACAACCGGTTATCGTCATCGATTCTCAATGACGGTGGAATGTCGCACGCATACGATCCTTGCACAATGCAGGAGGAAACGTGGATACGGAACTGAGTCAACGGCTTGCGAAATCGTTATGGCGTTGTGCATCGCACGGGCAGGTGCTGACTTATCAGCGTTTTCATGCGCAATGCGACAAGACGGTGCCGCTGCCTCAGCGCTACGCCGCGCTCGAGTCGGCGATCAAGACGCTCGGCGATGTGAGCGACATCGACTACGGCGTGCTCATGGCGCTCGACAATGGCTTGCCGGGCGCGGAGTTCTTCCAGCGTTATCTGCGTTATCGTCATGGTGAATATGTAACGCAGATGGGCGACCCGAAATATCATCGCCAGACGCTCGCGCGCAAACGCACCCTCGTCGCACGCGAACGCGATCGCGTGTACGCGCACGCCCGCATGGTGGAGGAGGCGAGGGCCAGACAGGCGGCATGAGCTTCGCTCAGACAACGAAAGACTCAAGGCTCGGCCTCGTCCATTACTTCGAGGCGAGCCTTCGTCGGCTCGACATTGCGTTCACCAACTTGACGCGATGCCGACGAACCGTCCAAACAAAGTGAGCGCCAGCAAACACAAGCCATGCCTTATGCGCCAATAGATAGTTCCCTGGAGCATATTCGCTCTCGGATGCCGCTTTACGAAGGAGCCGCTTAATATAATCGTCTCAATACCTCGACACGAGGGCGAGATCGAATGAGACCGGTTGTATTCGGGAACCGCTTCGGATGGCTGCACGCGGGAAGCGGCACGCGCGGCGTGGTGCTTTGTAACACGTATGGCCACGAATACGTGTGGACATACAGCGGCATGCGCCACCTCGCGGATGCGTTATCGGCGCGCGGCATGTGGGTGCTCCGTTTCGACTATCGGGGCACGGGCGACTCGGCGGGCGCCGATCTCGCACCGGATCAATTCGAATCGTCGGTCGAAGACATCCACGCGGCCGTCGACTGGTTCAGGACAGAGACAGGCATCGAACACGTCACGTTATGCGGTTTTCGCGTGGGCGCGGCATTCGCGCTTGCTGCGGCACTGCGCCGACCCGTCGACGAACTTGTACTGCTCGCGCCCGTCACGAGCGGGCGCGTGTATATGCGCGAACTGAACATCGTGCGCAAAACATGGCTCGAATTGCTTGCGCCGCCCTTGCGCGAGATGCAGCAAGACGATGTCCGGTTCAACGTGCTTGGTCAGATGTATGGCGACGAATTCAGGGACTCGCTGCAAGCTATCGACCTCGTCGCGAGCGTGAACGGCACGGCAAGCGCGCCGGCGCGTCGCGCGTTGATCATGAATGTCAAGGCGGGCGGGACGGACCCTTTGCGCGACGCCCTCGCTGACAAGGGCGTCGAAGCAGAGGCGCGTCCGTTCGAAGACCTGACGGGCTTCATTCAGGAAACTGCCTTCAACGCAGTGCCGCGCGCCGCGTTCGCCGAGGTCGTGGCGTGGATCGCGGGCCGCGCCGCGCCGGTAGCTCATGTGGCGTCCATGGCCGATGCCGATAGCTGGCCCGCGCTGAACATTGAAACCCCCGAGGCGATCGAGCGTCCGGTGCGCATCGGCGACGAAGGGCTTTTCGGCATCCTGTGCGAGCCGCGCACGGGTTCGGCGCGCGGCCCGGTGTACCTGATCGCGAATACGTCGGCGAGTTCGCGCGTGGGCGACAGCAGGCTATCGGTACGCATTGCACGCGAGCTCGCGAGACGTGGCGTGGCATCGCTGCGTTTCGATGCGCGTGGCCGCGGCGATAGCCCGGCAGCGCCGGGCAAGGTGCAATCGGACACGGCATTCGGCCGCATCTACAACCCGATCGCGACCGACGACACCGCGGCCGCGGCACGCTGGCTCGCACGCCAAGGTTATAAGTCGATATTCGCGTTCGGCGTTTGCTCAGGCGGGTATCACGCGCTCAAGGCGGCGGTCATCGAAAAGGCGATCAATGGCGTCGTCACGGTGAATCTGCCGACGTTCAAACGACCAGCGGACGTCGCGCCCGATGGCTTGCGTCAATCGACGCGCAATTCCATGGCAGGTTATGCATTTTCGATGCTCGATCCGCAGAAATGGAAAGCTATCCTGCGTGGCGAAAAACAGTTGACGCGTGTCTTGCGCTTTGTGCTCGGCTATGTGATGACACGCGCGCGTTCACGTATCGTCGATGTGCTGAGGCTCGATCGTCTGAGCCAGACGCCGCCCGAACTCGCCACGGAGCCCGGTCCGATTATTCGCGCGCTCGATGCAAAAGGCGTGAAGACGGTGCTCGTCTATGGCGCCTACGATGCGGGGCTGGATCTGATCGCCGCGCATTTCGGCAAGCACGGCGCGCGCCTTTCGCGCTTTCCGTCCGTGCGCATGATGATCTTTCCGGACCTCGATCATTCGCTCTTCATGACGGCCGGCTCGGCGCACGTCGTCGCGCTGTGCGAACGCATCGCCAAGGAAACGAACGCGCCCATAGCCGATGCGGCTTTTCCCGGCAGAGAACCCGTCGTGTTGTGACCGAGAGGAACGCGCCTTGATGCGTCGCAATACGTCGCGTCAGCGAACTCGCCGCGTCTTGAGTATCCTTCGAGGTTGGAACCCGCCCTTCGCGGGCAGTGTCCCATCGGGAATCCATGTCGGCGGATGTCGAACGGCGCGTTCGCGTCGCGAGGGCCGCTCAACACAATGCACAGGAGTCTGGCGATGTCGATCGAAAAGGTTCTATACCGTGCGCATGCTCATGTCACCGGCGGACGCGATGGCCGCGCGACCGTACCCGAAAGCAATCTGGATCTTCGGCTGACGACTCCGAAAGAACTCGGCGGCGGTGGCGGCGATGGCACGAATCCCGAACAGCTGTTCGCCGCGGGCTATAGCGCGTGCTTCATTGGCGCGATCAAGTTCGTTGCCGCACGCGACAAGATCACGCTGCCCAAAGACGTTGCCATCGACGGCAGCGTGGGCATTGGACAAATCCCGAACGGCTTCGGCATCGAAGTCGAACTGAAGATCTCGCTGCCAGGCATGGATCGTAACGAGGCGCAGGCGTTGATCGACAAGGCGCACGTCGTGTGCCCTTATTCGAACGCGACCCGCAACAACATCGATGTCAAACTGACGCTGGCATAGGCATGTCGAACGCCCGAGCGTGCTTTGGAAGGGACGCTCGGGCGTGCGTCACCACGTTTCTCGCATCACCATCAGACGCGCTTCGGTCATGTCCTCAATCGCATAGCGAATGCCTTCCCGGCCGAGTCCCGAATCCTTCACGCCGCCATAAGGCATGTTATCGACCCGGAAAGAGGGCACGTCGTTGATCACGACCCCGCCAACTTCAAGTGAATTCCATGCTTCATGCGCATGCGCGAGTGAATCCGTGAAAATGCCCGCCTGCAAGCCGAAATCGCTGTCGTTCACGGTATCGAGCGCGTCGTCGAAGTTATCGAACTTTTCGAGAATGGCGACAGGCCCGAACGCTTCCTTGCGATAGAGATCCGAATCTCGTCCGACGTTTTCGAGAAGCGTCGCTTCGAACATCGCGCCATCCACCTTGCCGCCAGCGATGATCTTCGCGCCGGCCTTCACGGCGTTTTCCATCCAACCGGCAAGGCGTTTCGATTCCGACTCGGAAATCATCGGTCCGACGAAGGTCTTCTCGTCCTTTGGATCGCCCATCCGGAGCGACTTCGTTTTCTCGATCAGCTTTTCACGCAAGTCATCGTATAGAGATGCGTGCACAAGAATGCGTTGCACGCCGATGCAACTTTGCCCGGACTGATAGAAAGCGCCAAACGCCAGCCGGTCGACTACATAGTCGAGCTTGCCGCCCTGATCGCTATCGACGATCGCGGCGGCGTTTCCGCCGAGTTCCAGAATGACCTTCTTCTTGCCTGCTTTCGCTTTCAGTTCCCAGCCGACCGCGGGCGAACCGGTAAAGGAGAGGAGCTTGAAACGCTCGTCGGTGGTGAACAGATCGGCGCCGTCGCGATGCGCCGGCAGTATCGAGAACGCGCCCTTGGGCAGATCCGTTTCCGCGAGCACCTCACCGATGATCAACGCGCCGATCGGCGTGCGGCTCGCAGGCTTCATGACGAACGGCACACCAGCGGCGATTGCGGGCGCGACCTTGTGCGCGGCAAGATTCAAAGGAAAATTGAAAGGCGAAATGAAGGAGCAGGGACCGATCGGCACGCGTTTTACATAGCCGTGATAACCCTTTGCGCGCGGCGAGATCTCCAGATTCAGTATTTCGCCGTCGATCCGAACCGACTCTTCCGCTGCGACCTTGAACGTATCGATAAGACGCGTAACTTCGCCGCGCGAATCGTTGATCGGCTTGCCGGCTTCGATGCATAAGGCCATTGCCATTTCATCGGAGCGCTCGCGAAACCGCTTCACGCAATGCTCGAGCACCGCCTGACGTTTGAACGGGGGAAAGGCGCGCATGTCGGGCATCGCGGCGACCGCAAGGCCGATTGCCTCGTCGATGGCGTGCGCATCGGCAAGTGCCACGCGTGTGGCGACTTCACCGCTGAACTTGTCGGTCACCGCAAGATCGGTATTGGCGGCTACCGGCTCGTTGGCGAGGTAATAGGGATAAGTCGGCTTCAGCATGAACGGTCTCCTGTCGGGGGACGACGCGTTGTCGATATCGTTCAGATTACCGCTTAAACGCCGCGCGTGCAGGCAACACCGACTGTGGAATGAGATAGCATGCGAACGGAACCGAACGAAGCGTGCATGCGCGCTTCATGTATCCGACATGAGGAGGAAACGATGCTGACTTCTGGAATCGATCACGTGGGCCTCGCCGTCCGCAATCTCGACGCGACCCGAGACTTCTTCGTTCAGTGTCTGGGCTGGAAGATCGCCGGCGAGCGGCCCGAGTACCCAGCCGTGTTCGTATCCGACGAAAAGTTGTTGGTTACGCTATGGCAGGTGAAAGACGACCCGGCGCCAATAGCATTCGACCGGCGAAAGAATATCGGGCTTCATCATCTTGCGCTGCGTGCAGCGGATGAAGCCGCGCTCGCGACGATTCTCGATCGCGTGTCGGCATGGCCTGGCGTGACGGTGGAATTCGCGCCGGAACCGCTAGGGGCAGGGCCGAAACGCCATATGATGATCTATGAACCGGGCGGCATTCGGATCGAATTCGCGTTCGATCCACGCGTTTAGATTAAATGGATTGTAAAAAAACAGCGGAGTCTTGAACGAACTCCGCCGTTTATCTATTCATCTTCAGCCGATCAGGAAAGGCGTGCGATCTTCGACGGATGCAAGCCATGCGGGTGCACGTCCACGTCCGCTCCACGTTGCACCTGATTGCGGATCGCGATAGAGCGCGGGTTGGGGACCGCGCGGCTGTCCCTTTCTTTTGCGCTTGACTGCGGCGCGCGCCTTGCCTTCAGCCTTGGTCGCCGGCGCACTCGCGCCGACCGCGAACTTGCTGCGGTCCTTGGCGTTGGCGATCCAGCCGGGTGCACGTCCGCGCCCGCTCCAGGTCGCGCCGGTTTTCGGATCCTGATAGGCAACCGTGCTTTGTTTTTTTGCCGGGGCCGATCGGCCTGCCTTCTTGCGCGTGCCAGAATATTGTTCGATGTCCGCGACGGTCAAACCATGGCTCGACATCAGATCATGAATCTTTTTCAGCACGCTTTCAGATTCTTTAGCGATGAGCGCATCGGCTTTCGCTTGAAGTGCTTCGATACGTGCCTGAATACTTTCTAGCGTCGACATGACTTACCTCTAATAGATTGTCGTCTGCACTATGCCACGGACGTGCGTGACGCGCTAGAGGAAATTCGTGTCAATACATGGCAAATGACATTCACGGAAAGTGTTTTAACGCGATAACCGTGCGACGCACATTGAGGTATCTATTGCTATCCCGCCAGGAAAGTTGTTCAGCATCTTTCTTAAAGCAGCTGTCTGTTCGAGTTCTTTGAACGATCGTCGACATTTGCGTCTTATGACCAAAGGCGTTGCGATCGACCGGTGAGCGAAACGCGCTTGGCATCGATGGACATTGCGCTAATTTCGATGTTGACGCACGCCATAAACGGCGTGAAGCGCAATGCACGCGCTGCGCTTCAACTTCCGCGATAGGTTCCGAAGCTCCACGGCGAACACAGCAGCGGCACGTGATAGTGCTGCGCCGCATCGGCAAGTGTGAAGCGCACTGGGACGACGTCGGCGAATACATCGGGGGTCTTGAAGTAGTCCGCTACCCAGAAACGCAATTCGAAATCGCCTGCACGCGCCTGTGCGGCCGGCAGAATCGGTGAATCCGTGCGCCCATCGCGATTGGTGCGCGTGCGCGCGAGCAGCGTGGGCGGCTGCGTGCCGATGTCGAACAATTCGATCTGCATGCCCGCGGCGGGCTTGCCGAGCGCGACGTCGAGCACATGCGTAGTGATGCCTGCGGCCATGATGATGTGTCTCCTGATCTGGCGTTTCGTTTGTGTTCCGCTCAACTGCCGCGGTAGTAGTTGTAGCTCCACGGCCCGAACAACACAGGCAGGTGAATGCGCTGGTTGATGTCGATGATGCGAAAGCGCAGCGGGATCTTCGAAAGGAACAACGGTTGCGGCAGATTCGCCTTGCGCGCGGCGAAGTATTCGTCTGCATGCAGCAACAGTTCATACGTGCCTGCGCGATACGTATCGCCGATCAGAAGCGGCGGCTCGCTGCGGCCGCTCGCTGCGAGCGTGATCGTCTGCAGAAGCTTCGAGCGTCCGTCTTCGATTGCGAACAAGTCCACACGCATGCCCGCGGCGGGCGTGCCGTGCCATGTATCGAGACCGTGCATCGTGAGACGCGGACTCAGGCCGTCCTGTTGCACCGGACCTGTCGTCTGGTTCGGCGCGGGCGACGCTGGCGCATCGGCGGCCAGGGCGGTCTTCGCCATCAGCATGCTTGCGCCCAACGAGACCGATTGCAGGGCAAAGCGTCGGCGGCTCACATCGAAAGCCGGAGAAGTGTCTTTGTCGCGCATGTCATGCACCTTGTTTGTTGCCGAGCTTGCGGATGCCGACGATAACCAGCACCGCAGCCAGAATTTCGATGACGGCCACGAGATAGAGACCGGAGGTCAACTTGCCCGTCGCGTTCTTGACGAGTCCCATGACGTAGGGCGCGCCGAAACCCGCGAGATTGGAGACGGAGTTGATGAGCGCCACGCCAATTGCCGCCGCGCTGCCCGCGAGATAGCGATTGGGCAACTGCCAGAACACGGGGATCGCGCTCATCGTGCCGATCAGCGATGCCGTCATGGCCAACAGCGCGATAACCGGCGAAATCTTGTCGAGGCCCATCAGCACGGCAAGCACCGCCATCGATATGCCGCCGACGATGGCCGCCCCGCTGAAGTGCCAGCGCACTTCATTGCTGCGGTCCGAGTGCGCACCGTTGATGATCATGCCGGCCGCGCCGCACAGATAGGCCACTGCCGCGATCCAGCCGACGGCCATCGGCGTGCTCACACCTACATCTTTGATGACGGTCGGAATCCAGAAGGTGAGCGTCGAGTTCGCGCACAGCAGGCAGAAGAAGATCGCGATCAGCAGCCACACCTTCCGATTCGTGAAGAGCGATCGCCAGTCGTGTCCACGCTCGCCCATTGCGGCATTGTCGCGTTGCAGGGCATCGAGCACTACGCGTTTTTCATCGTCGTTGAGCCAGCGCGCCTGCTCGGGCTTGTCCGTCATGTAGAAGTAGGCGAACACACCGGCGAGCACCGACGGAATGCCTTCGATGATGAAGAGCCACTGCCAGCCATGCATGCCGTGCACGCCGCCCATCGACGTCATGATCCAGCCGGCGAGCGGACCGCCGAGCACCCCCGCTATCGCCGATGCCGACATGAACGTGCCGAAGGCCCGCGCGCGCCGCTGCGACGGATACCAGTACGTGAGATAGAGAATGACGCCCGGATAGAAGCCCGCTTCGAAAGCCCCAAGCAGGAAGCGCAGGATATAGAACTGCGTAGGCGTGGTGACATGCGTCTGCAGCATGCAGATGATGCCCCAGCAGATCGTGATGCGCATGATCGTCTTCTTTGCGCCGATCTTCTGCAGCAGCATGTTCGACGGCACTTCGAACAGGAAATAGCCGAGGAAGAATATGCCCGCGCCGAGTCCATAGACGGCTTCGCTGAAATGCAGCGAGTCCAGCATCTGCAGCTTGGCAAAGCCGATGTTCACGCGATCCAGCCACGCGAGCACCCATAGCACGCCGAGAAACGGCAGCAGGCGCCATGACACCTTGCGATAGACGCTCGCTTCGGCGCTTTCGGCCTCGCTCGCGAAGACCGGCATCTCCTGTTTGATGAGCGACATGGTTTCTCCTTTCCAGTCGGTTTGCGTCGCACGGACACTGTCGTGCATTCGGTGGAAGCAAGTATAGAAACGGCCAAAAAATCGGGAACGGGCGGCGAGCCAATAGGCCCCATAGCAACGCGTATATGGGTTGCGAAGCCTTGTCTGGCGGGCCTTGGCGCCGCTCGTTGCGGTGTTTTTTCGTACCTATGGATTACCCTAGCGCCGCCTGCAACAAGCGGTTCTTGCAATGCCGGCTGGCAGAATAGCGGCGCGGCCACGCGAACCATAGAGACAGCACTCACCATGAATCGCACCGACGATCCATTCGATACCTATCTGTTGCGCGTTTTGTGCACGCTGATCGGCGAGCGCAGCGTGTCGCGCACGGCCATTCGTATGAACCAGTCGCAACCGGCTATCAGCTCCGCGCTCAAGCGGTTGCGCGCGATCTTCAACGACCCGCTGCTCACGCGCGAAAAGAATGTGATGGTGCCGACCGAGCGCGCCATTCAACTCGCACAAAGTGCGCAAGCCGCATTGAGCGCGCTCGATAACCTGCTCGTATCGGACGATCATTTCGATCCTGCGACCACCGAACAAAGCTTCACAGTGGGCATGCCCGACTATCTGGCGCCCCCCTTCTTTGCGCATGTCGTGCGCGAATTCAGGCGCGCTGCACCGCATGCGCGCCTCGTCGCCGTGCCGCTCTCGGCCGCATTCAACTATGAACAGGGGCTCTCGGAGGGCTCGCCGGATATCGTCATCGGCAACTGGCCCAATCCTCCCGAGCATTTGCATTTGTCGGTATTGCTCGAAGATGACGTCGTGTGTGTCGTTGCCCGCGACAGCGTATATGCGAAGTCAGGCAAATTCGATGCCGAGGACTATCTGAGCGCGTCGCATATCGTGCCGACGCCGTATTCGCGCGATCAGCGCGGCGTCGTCGATACCGGGCTCAGCACCATGCGCGTGCATCGTGACAACCGCGTGAGTTGCCCATACTTCAATCTCGCGCCCAGCCTCATACCGGGCACCGATCTGATTCTCACGACAGGCCGGCATTTCGCCAACTATCACGCGCAGCATCTGCCGCTCGCCGTGCTCGATCCGCCGATCGAATTTCCGTTCATGCGGTTCTATCAACTCTGGCATCCGTCGCGGCATCGTTCGGCTTCGCACGTGTGGTTGCGCGGCATGCTGACGGCGGCCGCGCAGGAGCTGCGCGCGCTGCGCGACATGCATCGCAGTTAGCGCTATCGCGTTCTGTTATGCGGTCAATAGGATAGGGTGTCTCGCCGCCCGATCGCGCGCTTTCTATACTCGGCACGAATCGCCATCGATGCCTTATAGGAGAGCCATTCATGTCACAGACAATCAATCTCGAACCGATCAACGCGTTCGATCACACGGCCTTCGTCGGCGCCTTCGCGAGCGTGTTCGAACATTTTCCGCAGGCGGCGGAGGGCGCCTGGAGCGCGCGTCCATTCGCATCCGCCACGGGATTGCACGACGCGATGATGAATGTCATCCGCAATCTTGACGACAAGAGCCAGCGTGCCTTTCTGAACCTGCACCCGTTGTTGTCAGGCGCGAATATTCGCTCCGGAACGATGACGGCGGATTCGGATGCCGAGCAAAAAAGCGCCGGGCTCGATGCGATGTCGGCCGAACAGGACGCCTTGCTCGATCGTCTCAATGCCGCCTATCTCGAGCGCCACGGCTTTCCGTTCATCATCTGCGTGCGGCATTACACGCGCGAGGGCATCTTCAGCGCGCTGGAGCGACGTATCGGCCGCAGCACGCAGCAGGAACTGGATGAGGCTTTGGCGCAAATCGCGTCGATCACGCGTGCGCGCTTGAATGCGCGTCTCTGCGCGCTCTAGTGACGGAAATGCGGCGGCGGGTCTGACGTTGCATCAGGCCCGCGCGCCTATCACTGTGCCGCGTTCCATGTCTGCGCGGTCGTCCGCCACTTGCCGTCGGCGCCCTTGGCGAGCACCTTGAGGACCACGCCCTTATATGACGTCTTCTTGCCGTCCTTTTCCGCGACGGCGGTCCAGTTCGCGGTTTGATACATCAGATTGCCGACTCGCTTCGCACTGACGACATCGATCGTGTGATCGCGAAAGCCCGCATCAAACAGGCCTTTGTAGAACTTCTCGACGTCGGCACGTCCCTGAACGGTTGTTCCGTTTCCGGGGGACACCACGGCCTTTTCGTCGTACAAGGCGCCCAGCGCCCGAGCATCTCCCTTGTTAAAGGCCGCATTCCAGGCGGTATTCGCATCGTCTATTACCTTGTCGTGCTGCGCGAATGCAGTTTGCGACGCGATCAATGCGAACAGCACGCCGGCACCGAATTGCCTTAAGGATTTTTTCATCACGTATCTCCAAGTGGCGAACTCGCAGACCTGGGCGATGTGTGACGGCGTGCGGCTGATGAAAAACGCAAGCACCGATTCCGGTGTCATTTTTCGAATTTGCTTACAGTCGCCCGTCTGCGCGTGGAGTATAGGCAGCGGTCTTCCTGTAATCAATTAACGCAGAATCGGCGATACCTTTCACTGGGCGGCGCACACGCGCGGCACGCGATGAAAGTTGCGGTCGAAATAAATCAGGCTGTCGCCGTCGTCGCGCACGCGGATCGCGGTCGTTTCGACGAACATCACCGAATGCGATCCGACTTCTTTTGCCTCGACGATGGTGCCCTGCAGGCTCGCCAGCGCATCGCGTAATACCGGCACGCCGTTCATGCCTTCATCCCACACCGGCAACGAGAAACGTTCTTCCATGGAGAGTTGCGTGAGACCGGCGAAGTGCCGCGCGATCTGTTCGAGATGACCGGGCAAGACATTGATGCACACGTTACGATTGTTCACGAATGCGGCATGCATCGCGCTCGACCGGTTGATGCAGACGAGCAGCGTCGGCGGCGCATCCGTGACCGAGCATACGGCGCTGGCTGTAATGCCGCAGCGTCCATGCGTGCCCGTCGTCGTGATGACGTTCACCGCGGCCCCGAGATGAGCCATTGCCTGTCGAAACTGCTTGCGTACCTGTTCGATATCGGCAGAGTCGGGGCGGGGCAGCGCGGACATGGAGCGTCTCCTGTTCGTTTCGTGTTTAACTTCGTGTATAGCAAACCGTGAATCGAACGTACGCGCTGAACCGCACAAAGATGATCGGCACGATCCGCTAAATGCCACGCGTGGTTACCGACCGCACTAAAGCTTTGGCTACCTCACGTAACCGAGGCGATTTTGCCGAGAAGCCCCATAAGTCGCTGCAAATGGCGGCGAGCGACGCAATCCGTCAGGAAACCGTGCGCCCCGGCATCCGGCGCAAGTTCTAAAGTGGTTTGTGAAGTACGCGCGGGCGCCTACGCATGGGCGCGCCTGTTTTTCAATCGTGCATTCCTAGAATTGTGCAACGAGCGACAGAAGCAAAAAATTAGAAAGCTTGACGCCAAAAAATCGAAAACCTATAAGCAGTCGCATCGATATCGACGCAAGTAGCAGGAGCAGGGCATGTACGCCAACTATGAAACCTTTGAGGACGCCGACCGCCACGCGCATGCGCTGACAGGCTGGGAACAGCGCTATGACCAGGTGGGCGAAGGCGCGTTTCGCAGCACGGTGAAGCAGGTTTCGGTGGCGGGCGTGCAGGTTTTTCAGGAATCCGCGAACGTTCGTATCGTGCAGCGCGGGCAACTTCCGCCGGGGTTCGTCACATTCGGGCTCGTGCTCGGCGGCGGCGCACCGTTCTCGTTTCAAGGCGTGCGGGTCGACGAACACGCGCTCGTCGCCGCGCCTGGCGGCAGGGAATTTTTGCTGCATTCGCCACCCGACATGTCGATGCTCGGCGTCGCCGTGAATACGAGTCTGCTCGCATCGGCAGCGGACGCGGCGGGTGTCGATGTCCAGGACGAGATTCTCACGCGCCACGTGCTGAGCATCCCTGCCGCAGCGGGCTGGCGGGCGGGAAAGCGCATCATCGCGGCGGTGGAGACCGTTCTCTCAGACCCCGATCCGTTTTCTTCGGGCGATGGCGCGCGTCGCTTCACGCACACCGTGACGGAGAGCATTCTGGATCTGCTCACGTTCCATGTTCCGACGCGCGAAGACCGGCTCACTTATGCATGCCGTGCCGACGTCGTGCGACGCGCTCATGATCTGGTGCTTGCTCGCCCCGAGCAGCCTATCTCGGTGCTGGATCTCTGCGAAAAGCTGCGCGTGAGCCGGCGCACCATTCAAAACAGCTTTCAATCGGTCACGCAGATGAATCCGGTAAGTTATCTGCGAGCCGTGCGTCTTGCACAAGTGAGACGGCTCCTGACAACGACATCGCAAGGCGAAGTACCGGTGCGCGAAGCCGCGATGCGCTGGGGATTTACCAATCTCGGCCACTTCGCGAGCGATTATAAGAGCCTGTTCGGCGAACTTCCCTCTCAAACACTGCGCGCCCGCTAACGCAGGCGCAATACATTCCCTTCCTGCCGATCGCGAGCCGCATTGCCGCGCTCGGCAATCGGCATTTCGTTTCCAAGGCTTGCATCAAGAGCCGCCTGAATACGCCTGTCGCGCGCATCGCTGTCGGCTCCCTTTCGAATACTCCATTTCGGCACGCACGCGCTGCCGGTTACGAAGTGCTCTTTTTTATTGTCATCTTTAGAGTCGTTTCGACGATAAACGAGGAGGAGCACAGATGAAGGTGAGACGGCTGGCCACCGCCATGGGGGCCTTGTTCTATGGACTGCTTGCGTGTCAGTTACACGCGGGTGCGGCCGAAAAGCCGGAAGAACTGACGGTGGCGAAAGTGCCGCCGTATAGCCCGCATCGCGTGTTCGTGACGGATGTCTCGTTTGCGAGCATGACCGATGCACGAGTGCATGTGTTCGACGGCGACACCAAACGATTCGTCGGCGAGATCGATGCCGGTTTCGCGCCGGGCTTCACGATCTCGCCCGATCACAAGACGAGCTATGTGGCGACGACGTACTTCGCGCGCGGCAGCCACGGCCCACGCACGGACGTAGTCGAGATCATCGATAACACGACGCTCGACGTAACCGGTGAAATCGTGATCCCGCCCAAGCATGGCCAGACCGTGCCGACGCCATATCTCACGATTCTTTCGGAAGACGGCAGCCGCCTGTATGTGTCGAACATCACGCCGTCGACGTCGGTCACCGTCATCGATACGGCCGCGAAAAAGGTGCTCGGTGAGATCGATACCGACGGCTGCGTGCTCGCCTATCCGAGCGGCAATGATCGCTTCTCGGCGCTGTGCGAAAGCGGCAAGGCGCTCACGGTCAGGCTCGACGCCACGGGCAAGGAAGCGAGCCGGAAGCTCTCCGAGGCGTTCATCGACGTCGATCACGATCCTGCCTTCGTCAACGCCGTGCGCGACGGTAACAAGTATGTGTTCACGACCTTCCACGGCAATGTGCGCACGGCCGACTTCTCCGGCGATACGCCGGTTTTCGGCGCATCGTGGTCCTTGCTGAGCGATCAGGAGCGCAAGGCGGGCTGGCGTCCGGGCGGCTTGCAGCAGACCGCGCTGAGCACGGCCAGTCACCGTCTTTACGTGGCCATGCACAAGGGCGCGGACGGCTCGCATAAGGACCCGGGCACGGAGATCTGGGTCTACGACACCGAGAGCAAAAAGCGTGTGGCGCGCTGGGATCTCGCGAAGCAGAAGATCGACCCGCTGCTCGCGATTCAGGTCAGCACCGACGACAAACCGTTCTTTTACGGCCTTACGCCGACCTCCGATCTCGTCGTGATGGATGCGATGACAGGCAAGCGCCAGCACGTCGAAAAGCAGCTCGGCGCGACGTCGACATTGCTCCTCAACCCGTGAGGTGACGCGATGATCGATCCCGTCATTCTCATGGTGTGCATCGCGTCCGCGACGATCATCGCGCTCGCGAGCGCTGCGCCGAAGTGGCGCGAGCCGTCGCGCTTTCGCGCGTCGCTCGAAGCGTTCGCGTTGCTGCCTTCGTTTGCGCTCACGCCCTTGTCGTTCGCGTTTCCTGCGCTGGAGGCTGCGGGCGCAATCGGCTTGTTGTTCGCCGATACGCGCACGCTCAGCGCCATGGTGCTGATCGCGTTGTTCACGCTCTTCGGCGCGGCGCTCGCGATCAACGTGTTGCGTGGTCATACCGATATCGATTGCGGCTGCTCGGGCTTCATCGCCGCGCGTGCAACGGAACGCGCGCCGAAGTCGATCGGCTGGTGGCACGTCGCGCGCGCGTTGATGCTCGCCGCGCTCGCATGCGCCGCGCTCGCACCCGCGACTGCTCGCGAGCTCATGTGGCTCGACTATTCGAGCGCAGGCGCCTGCACGCTTTTTGCCGTCGCCGCGTGGTTCACGCTCGATGCGCTGCTGGTCAATCTTCCCAAGCTCGATTCTCTGAGGAATTCATGATGCAAACCGCCCTGATGATTTCGGCCGCACTGTCGTGGGCCGCATTGCTTGCGCTCGGCGCGATCTGTCTCGCACTCGTTCGCCAAGTCGGCATTCTCTATGAACGCATGATGCCGGCGGGCGCACTCATGATCGACAAGGGCCCGGCGGTCGGCGCGATCGCACCGGTGTTCGAGTTGGGCGATATCGCGGGCCGCGCGGTGAAGGTCGGCGGCTTGTCGAACTCGAGGCGCAACACGCTCGTCTTCTTCCTCTCGCCGACGTGCCCCGTGTGCAAGAAGCTGCTGCCCTTGCTGCCGTCGATTCAGGCACGCGAAGGTGCAACCGACATCGTGCTTGCAAGCGATGGTGAATTCGAAGAGCACGCCGCCTTCTATCGAAAGACCGGTCTTTCGCAATATCCGTATGTGCTGTCGCAGGAACTCGGCCTTTCTTATCAGATCGGCAAGCTGCCTTATGCCGTATTGCTCGATGAAGCGGGCAAGGTCCGCGCGAAGGGTCTCGTGAATACGCGTGAGCATCTGGAAAGCCTGTTCGAAGCAAAAGAACGGGGTGTCGCTTCGTTGCAGGAGTTCGTGCACGGCAAGCACGACGATCACGCACATCACGAACATGAAGGGCAAGTCGGGCAGCACGCCTGAAGACGCCGACAAATCATTCATTCCTACAGGTGAGCGTCCATGAAATGGCTTGATTCATTCTTCGAACATAAGGCGCGCGGCGTTGCACAGCGAAGTTCCCGGCGCAGTGCGATGGCGAAGCTCGGCAAGGTGCTGGTCGGATCGGCAATGGTGCCGCTGCTGCCAGTGGATCGCACCGCGTATGCGACGGAACCGAAGAAGCCGGGCGCGTCGGCTAGCGACGATCCGACGAGCTGCGACTACTGGAAGTATTGCGCGATCGACGGCTGGCTTTGCAGTTGCTGCGGCGGCACGTCGAGCAGTTGTCCGCCGGGCACGACGCCGTCGCCGATCACGTGGATCGGCACATGCCGCAATCCGCACGATGGCTCGGACTACATCGTGTCGTACAACGACTGCTGCGGCAAGACGACTTGCGGACGTTGCTTCTGCAATCGCAACGAACGCGAAAAACCGCTCTACAAGTTATCGCTCAATAACGACATCAATTGGTGCATGGCGAACGGCAATTCGAATTACCACTGCTCGGTATCGGTGCTATTGGGAGCGGCGACGCAATGAACACAGCAAGTGTTTTGATGGCGGCGCTCGCTGCCGGCGCGATGAGTTTTGCATCTCAATCATTCGCGCAAACGATGCATTATCCCGGCGGCAAAGCGACATTCGACGGCAAGTGCGCCGTCTGCCACCAAGCGGGCGGCAAGGGCATGGACGGACTCGCGCCGCCGCTCGTCGACTATCCGGGTAAATACGCGGGCTCGCCCGAGGGCCGCGCGCAATTAGGGCATACCGTGCTCTATGGCATGTTCGGTCCGATCAAGGTCAAGGAGAAGAACTACAACTTCAAGATGCCAAGCTTCGCATCGCTATCCGATGAAGAAATCGCCGACGTGCTGAACTACGTCGTGTTCGATCTGAACGCGCAGCATGGTTCGGCCAAGCCCTTCGACGTGGCAGAGGTCAAGGCATGGCGCGCCGGACCGCTCGATCAGACCGCCGTGCATCAGCATCGCGAAGCGGTCGTGAAGGGCCTCGGGCTATGAAGCCGCGCGCGGTCCTCGCCGCTGCGATGCTTGCCGCGCTCTTCATCGCGGACGCATCGCAGGCGCAGGCGTACGACGCGGCGCGGGCGCGTCAGGACTGGGTGCTCAATTGCATGGGATGCCATACCGCCGATGGTTCCGGCATCCCCGGCAAAGTGCCCGCATTGCGTAACTCGCTCGGCCATTTCGTCTCGTTGCCCGAGGGCCGTCAGTTCGTGATGCGCGTGCCGGGCGCCGCCAATTCCGCTTTGAACGATGCCGAACTCGCGAACGTCCTGAACTGGCTGCTCGCGACGATGAACGAGCAATCGCGGCCTGCATCGTTCAAGCCTTACACGGCGGGAGAGATCGCCGTGCATCGCCGTCCCGCGCTCACCGATGTTGCGCGCACACGCATGAAGCTCGTGAAGGAATTGCAGGAGAACGGCGTCGACGCCGTCCCCGAACACTACTAGGAGACACTGTGATGAATAACAGCCAGCATCTCGCGATGCTCGATTCGACGCGCACGTTCATCGCGTCGGCGCAGCAAATGTTGATCGACGGCGCATGGGTGAACAGCGCAAGCGGCGCCACGCTCGATGTGATCAATCCCGCCGATGGCGAACTGCTCGCCCGCGTCCCCAGTGCCGATGAGGCCGATGTGGATCGCGCGGTGCTTGCCGCACGTCGCGCATTCGACGACTCCGCATGGTCGCGCATGAAGCCGACTGATCGCGAACGCCTGTTGCTGCGGGTCGCCGATCTGATCGAAGCGAATGCGCGCGAGCTCGCGGAGATCGAGTCGCTCGATAACGGCAAGCCGGTAACGGTCGCGCAAGGGCTCGATGTATCGATGGCCGCGCAATGCTTCCGTTATATGGCCGGCTGGGCGACGAAGATCGAGGGCAGCACGCTCGAAGCATCGATCCCGTATAGCCCGTCGAATGATTTCTTCGGTTATACGCGCAAGGAGCCGGTGGGTGTCGTCGGCGCGATCATTCCGTGGAATTTCCCGTTGTTGATGGCCTCGTGGAAACTTGCGCCTGCGCTTGCGACAGGCTGCACCGTCGTGCTGAAACCGGCGGAAGACACGCCGCTGTCCGCATTGCGCCTCGCGATGCTGATCCAGGAAGCGGGCATCGAGAAGGGGGTCGTGAATGTCGTTACGGGACTCGGCCGCACGGCAGGCGCGGCGCTCGCGCGTCATCCCGGCATCGACAAGATTGCGTTCACGGGTTCGACGCCGACCGGCAAGGCAATCGGTCACGCGGCGCTCGACAACATGACGCGCATGTCGCTCGAACTCGGCGGCAAGTCGCCGGTGATCGTGCTGCCCGATGTCGATATCGACAAGGCGGCGGAAGGCGTCGCCAATGCGATCTTTTTCAATTCGGGACAAGTGTGCACCGCCGGTTCGCGCGTCTACGTGCACGAGAAAGTATTCGATCGTGTGATGGAGCGCGTCGCGGCCATCGCTCAATCCTTGCCGATGGGGCCGGGCCTCGATGCATCGACGCAGATCGGTCCGCTCGTGTCGGCGCGGCAGATGGATCGCGTGCTCGGCTATATCGAAGCGGGACGCGATGAAGGCGCGCGTGCGATCGCAGGCGGTGCGCGCAAGGGGGGCGCGGGTTTCTTCGTGAAGCCGACCGTGCTCGTCGATACGGATCATTCGATGAAGGTGGTGCGCGAGGAAATCTTCGGGCCGGTGCTCGTCGCGATGCCGTACGACGATATCGACAGCGTGGTCGCGAAAGCGAACGACACGCCGTATGGACTCGGCGCGAGCATCTGGTCGAACAACCTCTCGGCGATTCACAAGCTCGTGCCGCGCATCAAGGCGGGCACCGTATGGGTCAATTGCCATTCGCTCCTCGATAACGCGATGCCGTTCGGCGGTTTCAAGCAATCGGGCTTCGGACGGGAGCTCGGACGCGCGGTGATCGACATGTACACCGAAACCAAGTCGGTGCTGATCAATTACGCGTGAGGACGCTCGCATGACAACTCGCACGATCGCGCGGCAACTCGTTTCGACGGCGGCGCTCGCCGTATGCGCGAGCGCATCGGCGCAAAGCACGGTGACGCTTTACGGAACCGTCGATGCCGGGCTGACCTACACGACCAATCAGCAGATCACCAGCGCCGACGGCAGCGTCGGTTCTGGGCATAACTTCGCATTTTCTGGCGGCAATCTCGTGCCTTCGCGTTTTGGATTTCTCGGCGTGGAAGATCTGGGCAGCGGCTTGCAAGCGAAGTTCAACCTTGAGAACAGCTTTTATACCGGAACAGGAGGCCTGGTTCAGGGTGGGGCGTTGTTCAATCGTCAGGCCTGGGTGGGTCTGGCGCACGAGCAATTCGGCACGTTGTCGCTCGGGCGTCAATACGATTCGTATTCGGATTTCCTCGGGCCTTATGTGTCGAGCAATTCATGGGCGACGCTTTACGGCTCGCACATCGGCGACGTCGACAACCTGAACGAAGCATTCAACTTCAACAACGCAATCAAGTACACGAGCCCCGACTGGAATGGCTTTTCTGTGGGCGGCACGTATAGCCTCGGTGGTGTCGCGGGTGACTTCGGGCAACGGCGCGGCTATTCGTTCGCAGCAGCTTATACGCGTCTGCCGGTCTCGATCAGTGCGGGCTATCTGAATCTGCACAATCCGCTCGATGCGGCTTTGGGTGGCGCAAACGGCTATATCGGCGATTTTGCCTGCTCCAATCCGTCAGCGCTCTATTGTCAACTACAGAATGCGGAAGCGCTGAAGGCTTATGGCGCGGGCGCATCGTATGCGATCGGGCCGGCGACCATCACGCTGACCTATACGCATAGCCGCCTCGAGCATAGCCAGTACTTCGCCGATAGCGCCAATCCGCAGGGCCGCAATATTGCGTTCGATATCGGCGAAGTGAACCTGACTTACGCGGCTACGCCGTTTTTGCAACTGGGGCTCGCCTATATCTATAACAATGCGAAACCCGACGGCGGTTCATCGACGCGTTTTCATCAAGTGAACCTCGGCGCGAATTACGCACTTTCGAAGCGCACCGCGTTGTATGGTGTCGCCATCATGCAGAAGTCGGTGGGGGCGGGACTCGGTATCGATCCGGCAACGGGCGGGCCTGCGAATTACGCGCAGATTCCCAATCTGGCTAACTCGAACAGCGATCGACAACTGTCTGTGACGCTCGGCATACGGCATAACTTTTGAGTATTTCCGAGGGCGTGCGTTGACCCCGGCCGGGATGATTCCGCGCCGGGCTTTTTTGCTTGTGTCTTCGCGTGGATCGTTCAATCTTATGGATGCGCATCGGCTGCGGGCATTCCGATGAAGATCTACTGCTGAACGTTGGCCATTCGATAGCGCGCCACGTGAAGCGCCTTGATGCGTTCGGCGAACTCCTCGACGGGACCATCGACGACTGTATTTTCGATAACTTCCTGTATCGTCAGCGGACGCACACGCCCGGGTTGTGCGCCGAGTTCCGCACGCCAGCTCGTGAATTGCGCGGTTGACGCCGCATAGACGATGCGCCCCAGCCCGACCCACGCGTGCGCCGCCGCGCACATGGGGCAATGCTCGCCGGAGGTGTACACGACCGCGTCCTTGCGCTCCGCTTCCGGCACGTTCTGCGCCGCCCATTTCGCAATCGCGAATTCCGGGTGCCGCGTTTGATCGCCGTTGCTCACGCGATTGCGGTCTTCGAAAAGCACGCGCCCGTCCTTTGCGACGAGCATCGAGCCAAAGGGCTCGTCGCCGTTATCGAGCGCTTCCTGCGCCAGTTCGATGCAGCGGATCAGGTGCTTCTTGTCGGTATCGTCGATCATGGTGTGTCCTCCCTGGTTGACTGAACGATACACGGATGCTTCTGCGCTGCGCCAGCGGCGCATTTCCTTTCACATCTGGCGCAGTTCGAAAGCCTCGAACGAACGACTATGGCGGGCAGGGCGGTATAAAATCGGGATGTACTACTCTCGCGCTCCGATGCGCACGCCGCCATGGAAACTCCTTCGGGCAAAGAAGCCTCCCGCAAGCGGATGTCGCCCCGCATGCTCAATGTACTGACGGCACTCATCGGCATCGCTACGCTGGCGTTGGGCGTGGCGTGGCTGATCTATACGTGGATCGTCCATCTGGAAATCCCGTATTTCGCCATTCCACTCGTGCTCACGGTGCCGGTGATCGTCGCGGTGGCGTTCCGAAATTGCTGGGACTGACGCGCGGCCGAATCGCCGTTGCCACGCGGCTGCCAGAAAAGGTTGCGCGGAAATGAAAACGCACCGCGGCGATATAGATCGCCGCGGTGCGTCTGAATGTCGTTGGTAGGCTCGATTGGACTCGAACCAACGACCCCCACCATGTCAAGGTGGTGCTCTAACCAGCTGAGCTACGAGCCTACGGAAGCCGCGAATTATAGGGGAAACTTTCGCGTTGTGGGAGTTCTTGGGTGAAATTTTTTGATCCGGTTTTGGGAGGCGTTGTTCGACCTGGAACCGGTAGC
>Ga0105251_10001291_pt1 | contig 21658 bp, 13 predicted proteins | sample KBSS64metaG_FD_80424 | JGI IMG/M metagenome (GOLD analysis project Ga0105251, IMG submission 80424) | Switchgrass rhizosphere microbial communities from Kellogg Biological Station, Michigan, USA - KBS S6-4 metaG | ecosystem: Host-associated > Plants > Roots > Rhizosphere > Soil | place...
CAGCGGCGGCGCCCTTCCGATGGCTCAGCGTTTTTTTGCGCTGAGTGGAATGACGCCTTTGACCTGAGTGGTGGCGGAACGCTCGGGCGGGAGGTAGCCCCAATCGCTTTCGCTACTGGCCGCAGCCGCATCGTGTGCAGTCGAGGACGAGCCCTTTGAACCGCTATCGCATGCGTTATCGCCCTGATGGGTGTCACGCTGATGCCGCCGATGAACCAGCACAGCCTCGGCGATCCGATCGACATGCTCCGCGCTAATCGCCGCCGCCTGTTCCAGCGCCGCCAACGCCCGCGCCGCGCGCAGCATCACGAGATCGGCGCGCAAACCATCCACGGCCGCGCCGATGCAGAGCGCGCTGACGCGCGCGTGCACCGTATCGTCGAACGCGAGTTGCGGCAGCGCTTCGCGCGCCGCGCGAATCCGCTGAACATAGCGCTGCTGCTGTTGCTCATGACGCGCGCGAAAACCGCCAGGATCGAGATCGAACGCCAGCCGCGCTTTCACGATTTCGTGACGCACACGCGGCTCATAACAGTTCTGCAACTCGACCATCAAACCAAAGCGGTCGATCAACTGCGGACGCAACTCGCCTTCCTCGGGATTCATCGTGCCGATCAGCACGAAGCTCGCATCGTGACTGTGCGACACGCCGTCGCGTTCGACGGTATTCACGCCGCTTGCCGCGGCGTCGAGCAAGGCATCGACGAGCGCATCCGGCAGCAGATTGACTTCATCGACATACAGCACGCCGCGATGCGCCCTGGCAAGCAGACCCGGCGAAAAGCGCACCGAACCATCGCGCAGCACGGTTTCGATATCGAGCGTGCCGATCAAACGATCCTCGCTCGCGCCGAGCGGCAAATTCACCAGTTGCCCTTCCGGCAGCAACTCGGCAAGCGCGCGCGCGGCGGTCGACTTCGCCGTGCCGCGCGGTCCGCTCACCAGCACGCCGCCCAGCCCCGGATCGATTGCCGCCAGCAACAGCGCCTGCTGCAACGGCGCCTGGCCGATCAGCGCGGCAAAGGGAAACGCGGGTCGCTGGGTTGTTGCCTTCATGTCGCTGCCTTCATGTTTGCCTTCCTTCGATCTGCTGCTCGCTCGCGAGCAGATGCCGTTCGACTTGCGCGCGATAGTCGCCGGGCGCCTGCCACAAACCGCGCTGCATGGCTTCGAGCAGGCGCTCGCAGATCGAATGCAGTGCATGCGGGTTGTGCTGCTGCAAGAACTCGCGCGTATCGGCGTCGTTCAGATAAGCGTCGGTGACGAGCGCGTATTGATGATCCGCGACCACGCGCGCGGTCGCATCGTAACCGTACAGATAATCGACGGTCGCGGCGATTTCCGCCGCGCCCTTGTAGCCGTGACGCTTCACGCCATCGAGCCATTTCGGATTGACCACGCGCGAGCGCACCACGCGCGCGATTTCCTCGTGCAGCGTGCGCACGCGCGGTGCGGCCGGGTTGCTGTGGTCGGCGTGATAGACGTGCGGCTGATTGCCGGCCAGATGACGCACCGCCGCGACCATGCCGCCCTGGAACTGGTAATAGTCGTTCGAGTCGAGCAGATCGTGCTCGCGGTTGTCCTGGTTCTGCAAGACCACGTCCATTGCGGCGAGGCGTGCGCCGAACGTGTCGCGCGCTTCCTCACCCGCGTTCTTTTGCGTGTAGGCGTAACCGCCCCACGCCTGATACGCGTTCGCGAGATCGGCATCGGTTTGCCATTGCCGCGAGTCGATCATGTCTTGCAGACCCGCGCCATACGCGCCGGGCCGCGCGCTGAATACGCGCCAGCCGGCGCGCTTGCGCGCCTCGGCGGCGTCCATGCCGTGCGCGATCAACGCGTCGCGTTCGCGCAGCACGCGGGCGCGAATCGGATTCAGGTGTTCGGGTTCGTCCAGTTCGGCCACCGCCTGCACGGCCGCGTCGAACAGATGCATCACGTTCGCGAAGGCGTCGCGGAAAAAACCGGACACGCGCAAGGTGACGTCGATACGCGGCCGGTCGAATACCTCGATCGGCATGATTTCGAAATCGGTCACGCGGTGGCTGCCCGGCGCCCACTTGGGCCGCACGCCGAGCAACGCGAGCGCCTGGGCAATATCGTCGCCGCCGGTGCGCATGGTCGCGGTGCCCCATACCGACAGGCCGATGGCGCGCGGATAGTCGCCGTGTTCCTGCAGATGCCGCTCGATCAACTGCTGTGCGGATTTCAAACCGAGCGACCACGCGGCTTGCGTGGGAATCGCGCGCGTGTCGACCGAATAGAAGTTGCGGCCGGTCGGCAGCACATCGGGCCTGCCACGCGACGGCGAACCGCTCGGCCCCGGCGGCACGAAGCGCCCTTCGAGGCCGCGCTTCAGATGCCGCATTTCCTGCGGACCGCATGCGTCGAGCCGTGGCAGTACATCGTGACGCAGACGCTCGATCACCCGTTCGGCTTGCGGCAAGGTTCCGGCCGCCGGCGCCACGGCATGCGCATCATCGCCGCATACAGCGCGCAACATCTGCGCCGCCAGCAACTCCAGACGCTCGCGCGTATCGCCGCCGTGCCGCCACGGCGCATCGCTCACGTGCTGCAAGAGGTCGGGACGCGGCCCGTTCCACACCGCCGACCAATCCACCGACAAAGGATCGAACAGGTGATCGATGCACAGATCGCGCGCCAACGCATCGATCAAACCGGCGTTGCCGCCTTGCCCGTTGCCGACCGGAAAGCGCCCCAAAGCCAGCAACGTATCGCGCCGCTGCACTCCTTCGGGCGATTGCCCGAAGGTGTGCAAGCCGTCGCGAATCTGCGCTTCCTTCAACTCGCACAGCCACGCGTCGACGCGCGTGAGCAGCGCGTCCTCGTCATCCTGTCCAGCGGGCTCGGCGAGACTCAGTTCCTCATGCAGCCTATGTTCGACGATGGTCGCGAGAATCGTGCGCCGCAACAGCCTGGAACGGCGCGGATCGACCATCAGCGCTTCATAGTATTCGTCGACCTGGCGTTCGAGATCCTGCAACGGCCCGTAGCTTTCGGCACGCGTGAGCGGCGGCATCAGGTGATCGACGATCACGGCCTGCGCGCGCCGCTTCGCCTGGCTGCCCTCGCCCGGATCGTTGACGATAAACGGATACAGGTGCGGCATCGGTCCAAGAATCAGGTCGGGCCAGCACGCGTCGCTCAATGCAACGCTCTTGCCCGGCAGCCATTCGAGGTTGCCATGCTTGCCGACGTGCACGACCGCGTCGATGCCGAACTGGTGACGCAGCCAGAAATAGAACGCCAGATACGCGTGCGGCGGGACGAGTTCGGCGTCGTGATAGCTCGCGTAATCGCCCTGCTCGCGCGAGCGCGACGGCTGAATGCCGACGAACACGTGCCCGCAGCGCCAGCCGGCGATCATGAAACGGCCGCGCCGCAATGTGGGGTCCTGCTCGGGCGGACCCCAGCGCGCGTTCAACGCATTGCGTGCCTCGGCGGGCAATGCGTCGAAGTACACGCGGTAATCGTCGAGCGCGAGGCTTTGCAATGCCGGCCGCAAATCACGCACGACCGGATCGTTGGTCACGCCTTCGGTGAGCTTCTTCAACAGCGCATCGCCGTGCGCGGGCAAGTCCGCGAGACGGTAGCCTTCGTCACGCAGCATCGACAGAATGCCGACCACCGAGGCCGGCGTATCGAGTCCCACGCCATTGCCGATGCGCCCCTCGCTCATCGGATAGTTGGCGAGGATCAGCGCGAGCTTCTTGTCCGCGTTGTCGAGCGTGCGCAGACGGCACCAGCGGCGGCTCAGTTCCGCCAGAAAGCTCACGCGTTCGAGGTCGGGCTGATACCGCACCACGTCGACTTCCGTATGCGGACAGCGATACGCGAGCCCCTTGAAGCTGATCGCGCGCGTGATGATGCGGCCGTCCACTTCCGGCAGCGCGACATGCATGGCGATGTCGCGCGAATTCAGACCTTGATTGTCCTTGAGCCAGTCGTCGCGGTTGCCGCCGCTCAGGATCACCTGCAACACCGGCGCGTCGCCGGCGAGCGCGAGCGGCTCGGGGTCGTCGATCGCGGACGCGGCGAACGCGGTCGTATTCAGCACCAGCGCGACGTTATGTTGCGCACAGAGCGACTGCACGACTTCGCGGCTCATCGCGTCTTTCAGCGACGTAATCGCGATCGGCAACGGATTCAGACCTTGCGTCTCGAGCGCGTCGATCAGCGCATCGAACACCGCCGTATTGGCCGCTTGCAGATGCGCCTTGTAGAACAGAATCGCGGCCACCGGCGCGTCTTGCCGCCAGCGCGCCTGCCAGTCGGCGATCGTCGGCGTGTCGCGCTCGGGGTGGTAGAGCGTCGCGGCCGGCAACGCGCGCGGCGGCGCGGGCTCGCGTCCCCAACCGAAGCCGCGATACGCGATGCAGCGCAGAAACGCCTCGGCGTTTTGCGGGCCGCCTTCACGCAGATAGCGCCATAGCTGATGGCACAGATCGGCGCTCGCGGTGCTGCGCGCAAGCAGGTTCGGGTCTTCCTGGAGATCGCCGGAGAACATCGCGAGCGTCTGCTGCTTGCGCTCGGCGAGCGCGACCACCTGCTCGATGCCGTAGGGCCAATAGGCTTCGCCGCCAAGATGATCGACCACCACGACGCGCGCATGCTGCAACACGTCCTCGACGTAAAAATCGACCGAGGCCGGCTGCCGCAGATACGTGACGTTCGCGAGCCTCACGCTCGGGACGCCGTCTCCGAGACGAGGGAACACGCTGGCGAGCAGCGACAGCGTGGTGTCGGCGGAACTGAGCACCACGATATCGGCGGGCCGCTGATCGATACGGATCACGCCTTGCGTGTCGTCGACAAAACCACCCGGCGTGGTGCGCAGCAGATGCATGAGCGCTTACGCCTGTTGCGCTTCGGCGCTCGACGCCACGCCGAGCGCCGCGTCGAATGCGCGTTGCAGCGCGTGCTGGTCCAGGTCCTCGCCGATCAGCACGAAGCGGCTTTGCAGTCCCGCATCGGTCTCATGCGCCTGCCAGCGCCGATCGAAATAACTATCGAAACGCCGGCCCACGCCCTGGATCACCAGACGCATCGGCGCGCCCGGCAAAGCCGCGAAACCCTTGACGCGGTAAATCGTGTTCGTTTCGACGAGCCCTTGCAAAGCGGCGATCAGCGCTTCGCGCGATGGCGCGCTCGCCTGCACCACCACTGAATCGAATTCGTCGTGGTGGTGATCGGCGTCGTCGGCGGAACCGTGGTGATCGTGGCGCAAGTGGATGGTTTCTTCCGAAGCCGCCTCGAGACCCAGCAACGTGTGCAGATCGAGTTGGCCCATCTGCGCGCGCACGATCTTCACTTGCGGCGGAATCTCTTCACGAATGAGCGCTTCCACGGCGCTTTGCCGCGCGTCGTCGAGCAAATCGGTTTTGTTCAGAATCACCAGATCGGCCGCGGACAACTGATCCTCGAACAGTTCGTGGAGCGGCGATTCGTGATCGAGATTCGGATCGGCCTTGCGTTGCGCATCCACGGCGGCCGGGTTGTCGGCGAACTGGCCGCTCGCGGCGGCGGGGCCGTCCACTACGGTGACCACCGCATCCACGGTGAAGCTGTTCTTGATCTGCGGCCAGTTGAACGCCTGCACCAGCGGCTTGGGCAAGGCGAGGCCCGACGTTTCGATCAGCACGTGATCGATCTGCTCGCGGCGCTCGACGAGTTTTTCCATCACCGGAAAAAATTCTTCCTGCACGGTGCAACACAGGCAACCGTTCGCCAGTTCATACAGTTGCCCTTCGGTTTCGACGCCGTTTTCGTCGCAACCGATTCCGCAGCCCTTGAGGATTTCCCCGTCGATGCCGAGCTCGCCGAACTCGTTGACGATCACCGCAATGCGCTTGCCGCCCGCATGCCGAAGAATGTGCCGAAGCAGCGTGGTCTTGCCGCTGCCGAGAAAGCCCGTGACGATGGTGACGGGGATCTTGCGCATTTGAGTTTGCATCGTGAGGTCCATTCGATCGACGGCGTTGCTGCAACAGGGAAAGACAGCAAGCGGGGTGAGGTCATGAACGCATGCCGCATCCCCGCGGCGTTCGTCCTGCGTGCTCTGGCCGGTATCCGGGCTGGCGAAAGCGCCGCTTCCCCTTCCCGTGCGAGTGATTTCTCGCCCAGTGGTTGTATGCCGACGCGGCCTTGCGCGTGGACATCGAAGCCGGCTCCGCGGTACGTGACGTACCGCATTTCGCTTACCGTTGCGGGGGCAGCACAGGTTGACCCGGTCCTTGAAGGCGGGCGCCCTGTTTCCCGTTTAACTGCATGCGCAGGAGCGCGCACACGAGCACCAAAGTGCGTGCGAGTGTAGGCCCGCGACCCGGCGCAGTCAAGAAAACGCGAGGACGGAGGCGCTTATCGGATGGGGCGTCATGTGCTATCGTAAGCGCGCGTTTGGTGCCCGCACATGCATTCGCGTGTGCAGTTAAACGGGAAACAGGCCGCGCTTGCCGCGCTCAACCTGTGCTGTCCCCGCAACGGTAAGCGACCTGCGGCGCTCGATGGGTTTTATAGCGCCGCGCATGCGTTTTCGATGCCACTGTCCGACGAATGCGGACGGGAAGGCAAAGCGCATGAGGCCGCCAGCCCGGATACCGGCCAGACGCGGAGGCAGCGAACGTCATGCTGCCGGCCGCCGGAATCCGCGAGGGACGGATGTGATGGCGCTGAAGCACGGCGTGGTCCCCGCTTGCATGTATCTTGGTGAAGCGGCGCATTACGTCATGCCCGATATCCGTAGCACCGCATGAGTTCTTCCCTTTCCGCCGGCTCGCACGCCCTCCTGGCGCTTCGGCCCTTCCCGTCCGTCACGACATGGCGCGCGCCATGCATGCCGCGATGAGCCGCGCGTGGCTGATCGGCGCGGGCCCCGGCGACGTCGAACTGATGACGCTCAAGGCGACCCGCGCGCTCGCGCAAGCCGACGTGGTGCTGGTCGACGATCTGGTGAATCCCGACGTATTGCAGTTCGCGCGCGCCGACGCGCTGGTGATTTACGTCGGCAAGCGCGGCGGACATCCGTCCACGCCGCAGGCCGGCATCGTCGCACAGATGCTCGCGCATCTGCGGGCCGGGCGCAGCGTCGCGCGTTTGAAAGGCGGCGATCCGTTCGTGTTCGGGCGCGGCGGCGAGGAATTGCAGGCGCTGCAAGCAGCGGGCATCGACGCGGATGTGATCAACGGCATCACAGCGGGCATCGCGGCGCCCGCGGCGATCGGCATTCCGGTCACGCATCGCGATCATGCGCAAGGCGTGGTGTTCGTCACCGGACATAGCGCCGGCAGCGGCGAGCCCGATTGGGCCGCGCTCGTCGCCACGCGCATGACGCTGGTGATCTACATGGGCATGCGGCGCTTGAGCGATATCGTCGGGGCGTTGCTCGCGGCCGGCATGAGCGCTGATACGCCGTGCGCCGCGATCGAATCGGCCACGCGGCCCGAGCAACGGCATGCGCTGGCGCGGCTCGGGGAGTTCGCCGATACCGTGTCTCGCGCCGGGCTCGGCTCGCCGGCGATCGTGGTGATCGGCGGCGTGGCGTCGCTGGCTTTGGCGCGGCGCGCGCCCATGAAAACGCTGAGCGTCGGCGTCGGTTGCCGGTTGCACACCTCGGTCGAGCAGATCGAAACGGCCGTGCGTGCCGCGCTCGGGTCCCATACGTTCGACGAAATCAGTACGATCGCCTCGATCGACAGCAAAGCCCACGAAGCAGGCCTGCTCGAATTCTGCGCACGCCACGCGTTGCCAATCGCACTCTTCAGCCCCGAGCAGATCGCGGCGATACCGGTAGCCGAGCCTTCGGCGGCCGCACGCGAGCATCTCGGCGTGGACGGCGTTTGCGAGCCGTGCGCGCTGCTCGGCGCGGCTAACGTGTCGGCCGGGTCCGCGGCGTTGGCTGCGTCGGCTGCGTCGGCTGCGTCGGCTGTACCCAACGCCCAACTCCTCGTCCGCAAGACCGCGCATGCCGGCGTGACCGTGGCGATTGCCTCGACCATCGTCCGGACCGAACACGAACCGACAACCCACGACACCGAGAAACAGGACCTTCCATGAAAACCGATCCCGAATCGCATCAACGCATGACCGAACGCCGGCGCGAAGGCCACGAGAAAAAACAGGCCAACGCCACCGTCGAAAAGGGTCTGCTGATCGTCAACACCGGCACCGGCAAGGGCAAGACCACGGCCGCGTTCGGCATGGCCGTGCGCGTGCTCGGACACGGCATGCGCCTCGGCGTCGTGCAGTTCATCAAGGGCGCATTGCACACGTCGGAGCGCGATTTTCTCGGTGCGATCGCCAATTGCGATTTCGTCACGATGGGCGACGGCTACACCTGGAACACGCAGAACCGCGACGCCGACATCGCCACCGCCCGCAAGGGCTGGGACGAAGCGCGCCGGATGATCGAGAGCGGCGACTACCAGATGGTGATCCTCGACGAGCTGAACACCGTGCTGAAGTACGAATACCTGCCGCTCGACGAGGTGCTGTCCGTGATCAACGCTCGCCCGCCGATGCTGCACGTGGTGGTGACCGGCCGTCACGCGCCGGACGCGTTGATCGAGGCCGCCGACCTCGTCACCGAGATGCGCATCGTCAAGCATCCGTACCGCGAGCAAGGCGTGAAAGCGCAGCGCGGCGTGGAGTTCTGAGCGATGAGCGCGAGCCCCGATAAGAGCGCTTCGGAGGCGCAGCCGAAAGGCACTTCGTCCGGAGCGCCCGCCGAGGGCAGTTCTTCAGGGGCGTTTCCGAACGGAACGACCTCGACGGCATGTCCCGCGCTATTCATCAGCGCGCCGGCTTCGGGTCAAGGCAAGACCACGATTACCGCGGGTCTCGCGCGTCATCATCGGCGGCTGGGGCGGCGCGTGCGCGTGTTCAAGACCGGCCCGGATTTTCTCGATCCGATGATTCTCGCGCGCGCGAGCGGCGCGCCCGTGCTGTCGCTCGATCTGTGGATGGTCGGTGAAGCCGCTTGCCGCACGCTGCTCGCGCAGGCGGCGGCCGAAGCGGACCTGATCCTGATCGAAGGCGTGATGGGCCTGTTCGACGGCACGCCGAGCAGCGCCGACCTCGCCGCCGTGTTCGGCGTGCCGGTGCTCGCGGTGATTTCAGCGAAGGCGATGGCGCAGACCTTCGGCGCGGTCGCCTTCGGGCTCGCGCGATTCAGGCCCGAGGTGCCCTTTTACGGCGTGCTCGCCAATCGCGTCGGCTCCGCGCGGCACGCGCGGATGCTGGAGGAAGCGCTGCCGCCGGACATTCGCTGGTGCGGACACGTCAGCGGCAACGACGAGATCGAGTTGCCCGACCGCCATCTTGGCTTGCATCAGGCGGCGGAAATCGACGACCTGGACGCGCGGCTGAACCGTGCCGCCGATGCGCTCGCGAACACCGCGCTGGCCGAACTGCCGCCGCCGGTCGAATTCGGCGAGCCTGCGCCGGACGTGCCGCCGCGTCTTCTGGAAGGCAAGCGGATCGCGATCGCGCGCGATGCCGCGTTCTCGTTCATCTATCCGGCCAACGTCACGCTGCTGGAAGCACTCGGCGCACAGGTCGCGTACTTCTCGCCGCTCGCGGACGATCCGTTGCCCGACCATGCCGACGCCCTCTATCTTCCGGGCGGCTATCCCGAACTGCATGCCGCCGCGCTCGCAAGCAACACGCGCAGCGGCGCGACGATCCGCGCGCATGCGGCGGCGGGCAAGCCGCTCGTCGCCGAATGCGGCGGCATGCTGTATCTGCTCGAACAGCTCACCGATACGCATGGCGTGACCACGCAAATGCTCGGCCTGCTGCCCGGCCATGCAACGATGCAAACGCGCTTCACCGCGCTCGGCATGCAGCAGATCGACAGCGTGCACGGCCCGATGACCGGCCACACGTTCCACTATTCGCAGCTGACGACGCCGCTCACGCCGCTGCGTTCGGCCACCCGGCCACAGGGTGACGCACCCGGCGAGGCCGTGTTCCGCGTCGGTTCGATCGTCGCGACGTACATGCACGCTTATTGGCCCTCCAACCCGGCTTTCGCGGCCGCCCTGTTCCATGGCGAAGCCTTTTAACGACGCCGAGCGCGAGGCGGTCTACCGCGCGATTCACGAGCGGCGCGACATGCGCCACTTCGTGCGCGATCCGGTCGACCCCGCCGTGTTGCAGCGCCTGCTCGACGCCGCGCATCACGCGCCGAGCGTCGGTTATATGCAGCCGTGGCGGATTGCGCGCATCACCGATCCGGCGTTGCGCGAGGCCTTGCACGCAGCCGTCGAAAGCGAACGGCTCGCCACCGCCGACGCCCTCGGCGAACGGCGCGAGGCGTTCATGAAGCTGAAAGTGGAAGGCATGCGGGACTGCGGCGAACTGCTGGTGATGGCGTTGATGGACGGCCGCGAGCGGCACATCTTCGGACGCCGCACGTTGCCCGAGATGGATCTCGCGTCGGTGGCGTGCGCGATCCAGAACATGTGGCTCGCCGCACGCGCGGAAGGTTTGGGAATGGGCTGGGTGTCGCTATTCGACGTCGACGTGGTGCGCACGCTGCTGCATATGCCCGAGGGCGCGCGGCCGGTGGCGATTCTGTGTCTCGGGCACGTCGAGGCGTTTTATAGCGAGCCGATGCTGGAAACCGAACGCTGGGCCAGCCGCATGGCGCTCGCCGATTGCGTGTTTGAAAATCGCTGGCCGGAAGTTGAAACGGAAGGCAAAAAGACGCTGGTTAACGGCAAGTGAATCGCGGGATGCAGGGCGAGCGCCTAATCGACTCATGATTTGAGGCGATTAGGCGCGCAATCGCCTCACGGTCGGCTATACTGGTATTCGACTCACGATATGAGTCGATTAGAGCCCGTAATCGCCTCAATATTCACCGAGCGTCATGACATCCACCCACCCTCTCATCTGGCAAGCGTCCACGTGGCCCGGCATGCACTACGACGCTATTCGCGTCGGCGGCGAACTGGCCCGCGCGCACCGGGCTCAGGGAATCGTTGAAGGCAAACTGGCGAGTCTCGGCTTCGAACAGCGCCTCGAACTCGCCGCCGAGGCCTGGAGCCAGGATGCGGTCGCGACGGCAGCCATCGAAGGCGAACGCATCGACCTCACCGCGGTGCGTTCGTCCGTGGCACGGCGACTCGGCGTCGGGAATCAGGATGGCCCCAACGCGCCGCGAAGCGTCGAAGGCCTGCTCGACATCATGGATGACGCGGTGCGGCAAAGGGAAGCGGCGCTCACACACGAGCGCTTGTGCGCCTGGCAGGCGGCTCTCTTTCCTACCGGCTACTCAGGCATGGTCAAAATCCTTGTCGGGGCCTATCGCGAGCATGCCGAGCCAATGCAGATCGTCAGCGGCCGCGTTGGACGCGAACGGGTCCACTACGAGGCCCCGCCCTCGGCCCAGGTCCCGGCGGAAATGCAGCAGTTCCTGGACTGGTTCAACGCAACGACCGAGCACGACCATCTGGTCAAGGCAGCACTCGCTCACCTGTGGTTCGAGACGATTCATCCTTTTGAGGACGGCAATGGCCGCATCGGTCGCGTCCTCATCGACCTTGTGCTGGCGCGCGACAGCGGTGAGGTCAGCCGCTTGATTCGTACCTCGCAGCGCCTGCTCGACAAGCGCCGCGACTATTACGAGCAGCTCGAGCGCGCCCAGCATGGCGAGCTCGACGTGACCGAATGGGTTCTATGGTTCGTCGAACAGGTGCGTGTGTCCTGCGAGGAAGCATCCGGCGCCGTGGACGCCACGCTCGATAAAGCCGTTTTCTGGATGAACCATCGGGACAAGGTGCTCACGACCCGGCAACGCAAAGTCGTCAACGTTCTGCTCGATGCCGGTCCCAAGGGCTTCGAAGGGGGCATGAACACCCGCAAGTACGAGAGCGTCGGCAACACCTCGCGGGCCACGGCGTCGCGCGAACTCATCGAACTCGAAAACATGGGGCTGCTGTCCAGGGTGGGCGCCGGCCGCTCGACCCGCTATTACCTGAACATGCCGGGGTGGGCGCCAGCGGACACGGCCATCGCCGATACGCCCTCCCGCGACGGCTGACTTGCCTTCATGGCTAAATCGTCGGCCGCTCAGGCGGCAGGCTTGCCATGACGGCGACGCCTTACGGCTGAGACCGAGCCTGCACCGGCTTCACCGAGACCACGTCCAGCGCGCCGCTCGCCTTATCGGTGCGCAGCTTCACATGCCAGTCGGGCGGCGCATCGAACGGAAATTTTGCCAGCGCGCTTTTCGCGAGCGCGGGCATTGCATGCAGCGGATCGGCATCGCGATCGCTCATCACCGCGCTGACTTTATAGACCTCCTGTCCGCTCGCGCGCTCGAACAGGCGCAGCGTCAATGAATGCCGGTACGCGCGCCCGCCGAACAGCGAGAAGGGCGGCTCGCTCTGCCGGCCGCAGCCGCTTGGCGCGCAATCCTTCATGTCGTTCACGCCGACGCCGATCGTCGCCGGCCGCGTGTCATACGCAATCGACAACAAGTAGCGCGCGGGCTCGCCCGTCATCTCGACGAAGCCGTTTTTCGCCAGTTCGTCGCGCACCGCGGCCTCGAAACGCGGCTGATCCGCGCTCGCCGCCTGCGACGGCATGCGCGTAATCGCGTAGGTTCGTTCGCCTTGCCGCGCGGCAGCGGAACTGGCGGTATGGACCTCGGCGCTCGGACCCGCGCAACCGCTGAGACTCGCCGCGGCCAGCGCGGCACAGATCAAAATCGCTTTCACCATCTTCTCGCTTCGGTAAGCCTCGGTAAGCTCCATCAGCCTCGATAAGGAACGTGTGCGCGCGTCATGCGCCCGGCCTCGCGGAGACATCGGATTGCGTGTCCTCGAACGCGGGCAGGCAGATGGTAACAGCGGTGCCCTCGCCCGGCGCGCTGAGCACCGCAACCTCGCCGCCGTGACGCGTCACGACGGTCTTGACGAACGCCATGCCGAGCCCCGCGCCGCCCACCTCCGGCCGGTCGGTTTCGTGAAAGCGCCGGAAGCGCTCGAACAGATCGGCCTGCTGCTCCTTGGGAATGCCGTAGCCTTCGTCGCGGATCGTGCAGGACACGCGCCGCGCGGCGCCAGGCGTCGCCGTCACGCCTGGAAGGTTTTCGAGGCTGCAGGAAATCCGCGTGTCCGGCGGACTGTATTTGATCGCGTTGTTCAGAATGTTGACGAGCGCGCGCGTCATCAGCGAACGGTCGGCGCAGATCCAGTGGCCTTCGTCGAGCTCGGCCGCGCCGCCCGCGTCCGTTTGCAGCGTGATGCGCTTCGCGTGCGCTTGCGGCCAGACTTCGTCGCTGGCGTCGATCATCAGCTCGGTCAGGCTCACCGGTTCGAGCAGGTAGGTTTGCGATTCCGCGCGCGCCAGTTGCACGAAGTCGTCGGCAAGCGTCAGCGCGCGCTGCGCGTAGCGTTCGATGCGCTCCAGCAAGCCGCGCGCGAGCACCGGTTCGCTGCGGGCGCGCTCGATTTCCACCAGCGCCAGAATCGACGCCTGCGGCGAGCGCATATCGTGCGACAGCAGCCGCAACGCGTCTTCCCGTTGACGCTCGGCCGCATGCAAGGCCGACACGTCGACGAGACCCGCGATCCAGCCGGTCGTCTCGCCATGCGCATTGGTGCAGTTCGCGTAGCGCAGCAGATGGTCGCGCTCGTGCGCGTCGCGCACCTCGACGCCCTGCGCCATCAGCGCGGCAAATTCATGCCGCGCCGGATCGAGCGGCGCGGGCCAGTGAGCATGGGCGAGCAGATTGTTGTCGGCGTCGGACGCATCATCGGACGCACCCGACGCGGCGCCCCGGTCGATGGTCTTGACGAAGCTCAGCCCGCCGAGCACCGCCTGCATCGGCCGGCCTTCCGGCGGCGGCGCGCCGAGGCGAGCGAAATGCGCTCTCGCGGCATGGTTGGCGATCAGCACGACGCCCTGCAGGTCGCTGACCAGAATCGGCTCGGGCATGCTGTCGAGGCTGTCCCACACGAAGCGCTTCATGTCCTGCACGCGCTGCGCGGCCTGCGCCATCAGCGCCATGTGCTGCTCCAGCACGTCGCCGCCGAACTCGCGGCGGCGCTTGGGCGTTTCGGGCAGCAGGTGCGGTTCGTCGGCGAGGCGCTGCAACTCTTCGCGCAGATAGGCCATCGTCATTTCGAGGCGCCGCCAGTTCCAGATCGGATACACGACGACCACGCCGGCGATCGCCGGCACCGGCGACATCCATAGCCGCAAGCCGTACAGCAGCACGGCGCTGCCCGCGGCGGCGAGCGCGCAGAGCGCGCCGGTCAACAGCAGCGAGCGGCGCGGCGACAACACCAGAAAGCCGGCCAGCAACGCGGCTAGCGGCGCGAGCGAGGCCAGGAACAGCGCCCAGCGCCCGACCGGTTCGATCTCACGGCCGCTCAGCAGCGTGTCGAGCACGTTCGCGTGGATGTAGACGCCGGGCAGCGGACCCAATTCGCCGGATACCGGCGTCGCGAACCGGTCATACAAACCGGACGCGGTCACGCCGATCAGCACGATACGCCCGCGCAACTGGTCCGCGTTCACCTCGCCGGCGAGCACGCTCGCGAAACTGACTTTCGCGTAGTTCTGCGCGTTCGGGCCGAACGGGATCAGGAAGCGGCCTTCGCCTTCGGCAGTGTTCGATGAACGGATCGCCGCCGCCTCGCTGAACGACCGCCGGCGCGGCAGCCGCTCGTTCAACTGAATCGCGCCGTGTTCGACGGCTTGCGCCACCGGCACCATCAATTGCGGCCAGCGTGACGTTGCGTCGCCCTCGAACTGCGCGACGCTGCGCACGATGCCGTCGCTGTCCACTTCGAGGTTGATATGGCCGAGCCCGGCCGCCGCGTGCGCGAGCGGCGCCACCGGTTCGACGACGACGCGCCGCCCCGCGCTGTCGGGCGGCGTGAGCAGCACCGGCAGGTAGGTCGGAGTCAGCGCGATCGCGCGGGCCAGCTCGGCGTCCTCGGGATTGGCCTCGGTGAACAGCACGTCGTAGATCACCGCGGCGGGCTCGGCCTTCGCGATCTGTTCGAGCAGTTTGGCGTGGGTGCCGCGCGGCCACGGCCAGCGGCCGAGTTGCGCGATGCTGGCGTTGTCGATCTCGACCACCACGATATTCGGCAACAACGGCGGTGCGCGCAGGCTCAGAAAGCCGTCGTAGACGAGATTGTCGACGCTCGCGGTCAGCCGCCCGAGCGAGGCGAGCAGAATCACGACGAGGCCGAGACAGCCGATCCCCACCCATTCGAACAGGAAGCGGCGGCCGGCGCGCCGTCCGAGACGGGCGCGCGGATCGAGGCTCAGGCGTGTAGGTGTAGTTGGCAAAGCGTCGCGTGGTTGATGAAAAGGGCCGGCTGGGTCGCCGGGCCCCGTGAATCTACCAGCGTCAGCGCGCCAGCGTAAACGAGCGGATGCTGCTGCTCGTCTCGTAGAAGCGGCCGTTCTCGAACTGCTCGGCGATGATCGTCCAATAGTAGACGCCGGCCGGCAGATCGCTCACGACGAATTGCCCGCCGCTCAGATCGGTGCGGTCCACGATCGGATGGCGCAGATCGGCGCTCGCGGCCAGCACGAAGCGAAAGCGCGTCTCGCCCGCGGCGCGGCTGACGAACCAGCGGAATTCGTAGTCGCGGCTGCCGGCGCGCTGCGCCGCCGATGCGGCCAGCCCGAGACGGCGCCGCTCGAAGCCGTACACCTGAGGCATGCCTTCGAGACCGTGTCCATCGATGGCCGCGATGCGCACGAAATAGGTGCCGTCGGCCAGATTGCCGAAGTCCGCGTGCGGCGCGCTCACGCGCAACTCGCGGATCAGGTCGAGCTGGTCGGCGTCGCGCGCGATCTGCACGCGGTAGGCCACGGCGCGCTCGGCCGGCACGAGATCGAACGCGACGGTCTCGCCGTCCTGCACCTTGGCGGGCTGCGTGAGCGTGGGCGCGGGCAGCAACTCGACGGGCTCGCCGATCGCCTCGCCCGCGCGCGTGATGCTGCCGAAGCGCGCCTTCACGAGTTGCGCCGACGCCTGCAGCGGCACGCCGGGCGGCGGTCCGGCGCGGTGGGCGGCGGCGCCGGGATCGACGCCGACCGCGCCGTCCAGCACCTCGACGGCGGTGGTTTGCGCGTCGCCGTCATAGGCCACCTTGAAGCGCGTGCCGCGCACGCCCGCCACCACCGACGGCGAGCGGATCTGAAAACGGTCGTCTTTTTTCGTCGCACGCGTGACCTGGCTCTCGACCGCGCCGCGGCGCAGTTCGAGAACGCGGTCGGCGGCGCCCGTCAACGTGGTGCGGCGCAGCCTGCCGATGTCCAGCTCGCCTTCCTGCGCGATCGTGACATGCGAGCCGTCCGGCAATTCCAAGGTGACGAAACCGTCCGGGCCGGTGCGGATGCGGTCGCCTTCGCCGAGCGTCGTTCCGGGCTTGACCGGCAGATAGGGGTTCTTGCCAAACGCATGCTCGACCGGGCCGCTCGTCGCGATCACGCGGGCCGATTCGGGATCCTGTTTGAGCCGGTCCGCCGGCAGGCGCAAGGCGATGCCGGCCGGCATGCGGCGCGGCGCGGGCATGTCGTTGAGGCGGCTCAACACCGCCCAATCGCCCGGCTCCCGCAGATAGTGGCCGGCGATGTCGTATAACGTGTCGCCTTCGCGGGTCAGGTAGGAGACGTAGGCGGGCGCCGGCGTCGTGATGCGCGGCTGCGGCGCGCGCGGCGATTGGGCATGCGCCGACACCTGCGCGAGGCAGGTCATCGCCAACACGCTTACCGCCGCGAACCATGCGGCGCCGCGGCGAACGGATAAACCCGCGCGGTGGCGCGGAGGCACGACGGCCGAAACCGTCACGCCTCCCCCGCCTGCGGGCGTTCGTGGCCCGGCGCGGGCTGCGGGCCGGATTCGAGCCGCTCCAGCCGGTAGCCGTAGCCGTAGATCGGCGTCAGACGGTAGCCGTGTTCGGGACGCAAGCCGAGCTTGCTGCGCAGCATCGATACGTGGGTGTCCATCGTGCGCGACGGGATGTCGGTCGCCTGCTTCCAGATCACGTCGAGAATGTGCGCGCGCGACAGCGGCCGGCTCAGGTGCTGGAACAGCAGCAGCGCGAGCTCGAACTCCTTTTGCGTGACCGCCACCGTCGCGCCGCGCACCACCACGTGCTTCGCGCTCAGATCGAATTCGAAGTCGCCGAAAATCTCTTTTGCGGCGGCGGGCTTCAGGTGATACGCGCGGCGCAGCAACGAGCCGACGCGCGCCAGCAGCACCGCGCCGGAGACGGGTTTGACGACGTAATCGTCCGCGCCGGTGTTGAGGATCGACGTGATGTCGGTCTCGCGGCCGCGACTCGTCATGAACAGCACCGGCAAGCGCTCGGACAGGCTTTCGCGCACCCAGCGCAGCACCTCTTCGCCCGACATGTCGGGGACGTTCCAGTCCAGCACCAGCAGATCGAACGTCTGTCGCCGCAGTTGCCGCACGAGTTCGCGGCCGGCGCCAAAGGCGTGGCAGACATGGCCGGCCGTAGCCAGCGTTTGACAAACCAGATCGGCCTGAGCCGAATCGTCATCCAGGACAGCTATTCTCATAAAACCCCGCAACGCGACATCGTCATTCGTAACTGGTGGCCGGCAAACCGGCGGATAACCGGGATGACGGCGCTTGCACCGACGATCCGGCTTGCGATTTCATCTCCCGCCGCACATTTTTCGATTAATGGTCCTGCGCCCCGCGCCCCCGTTCGGCTATGCAACCCGACTATCCTGAAATCGCCGCGAACGCCTCGCTCTTATGGCTTTATCGCGCGGTTATTCGTGGGGCAGGTCATGATAATCGAAAACTGTCGCGGCTTTTCCGGGTTGCCGTTAATCGGCAATCCGGCCGGCTCTGCGATTGGAGCCGCTCCCTGCACGTCCCCCGTGCGCTCTCAGGCTTCGCCGGTTCTTCGCCGGTTTTTTATCGACCTCTAATCGGCCGCTCTTTGAATTGTTGGTCTCACTCGCGCGGTGATTCGCCCCGTCTGCGTTTGTCCTGTCTCGCCGCTGCCGCTCCCGTTCTCGCGAAACAGCGATTTGACAATTTGCGAGTCAGTATAGAAACAGTCTCAAAATAAATCGTTTAAGGATTGTTAAGCGCGTTTCGGCTCAATGGGGCGGCACGGCGCAGCCGTGCGTAATGAAGATCGGGATTGGGGATTCACGCGATGAGATAAAAATGCGGCGTCGCCTCGCTCGAGCCCGACGCCGCTTAAAAACACCACACGCTCGCGGGGGTCTAGCCACACGAGTGAGATGAAATTAGCCGGTACAGAAATCCAGTTCAAGATGAAAGAACTTCATTTGTAACGGGCGGGCCGGTAGCTCTTACGTGGAGGTCATTGGCGGCACGCATCGATCGACGTGCGGCTTGCCGCAAAAATCGTATGACCTGAAGCGGTGCGCCGCTCTCCATTTACAGATGCAGACGTTTTGTTACAGCGCCACCACGCCTCTGGCTAGCGACGCGTTCTTCGCACGCTAACGCGCCCGGTGCAACAGAGCATGAGGCCGCGCCGCCTCATCTTCCGCCCTCGATTTCCGGCATCGGCGCGAACAGCGCGTCGAGGTCGTCGTCGGAGAATTTGGCCGCGCCCGCGGCGTCGTCGGAGAGAATGCTGTCCGCGAGGCCTGCCTTCTGCTCCTGCAGTTCCACGATTTTCTCCTCGATGCTGCCGGCGGCGATCAGCTTGTAGACGAACACGGGCTTGTCCTGCCCCAGCCGATGCGCGCGGTCGGTGGCCTGATTCTCGGCGGCCGGGTTCCACCACGGATCGTAGTGAATCACCGTGTCGGCGGCGGTAAGGTTCAGCCCCACGCCGCCCGCCTTCAGGCTGATCAGGAACAACGGCACCTCGCCTTGCTGAAAACGCTCGACCGGCGTGATGCGATCCGCCGTGTCGCCGGTCAGGATCACATAGGGAATTGCGGCGTCTTCGAGCGCTTGTGCGATCAACGCGAGCATGCCGGTGAACTGCGAGAAGAGCAGCACGCGGCGCCCTTCCTCGATCAGTTCGGGCAGCATCGACAACAGCAGATCGAGCTTCGCCGAACGCATCGCGCGCGCGCCCTTTTCGGCCTTTTCGGCCTTCTCGTTCTTTTCCGCGCGCGCGCCGGTCGTCGGTCGCTTCTCGTCGTGCGCGTCGACCTCGTCGGCGATCTTGATCGTTTTCACGAGACGCGGATCGCAGCACACCTGGCGCAGCTTCAGCAACGCATCGAGCACGATGATGTGGCTGCGCGCGAGACCTTGCGCGCTGACCGCCGCGCGCACCTTCTCCTGCATCGCCGTGCGCACGGTTTCGTAGAGATCGCGCTGCGCGCCTTCCAGATCGACCGAGCAGACAATCGTGGTCTTGGCCGGCAACTCCTTCGCGACCTCGTCCTTGCGACGGCGCAGCATGAACGGCCGGATACGGCGCGCCAGCAGCGCGCGGCGCACGCCGTCGCCGTTCTTCTCGATCGGATTGCGCCAGCGCCTGGTGAAGTCTTTCTGGCTGCCGAGAAAACCCGGCAGCAGAAAATCGAATTGCGACCACAACTCGCCCAAGTGATTCTCCAGCGGCGTGCCGGTCAAGCACAGCCGATGCCGCGCGCGCAATCCGCGGATCGCCTGCGCGGCCTTGGTGGTGGCGTTCTTCACGTACTGCGCTTCGTCGAGAATCAGCAAGTGATAGTCGTGTTCGGCGAGCACCTTCTGATCGCGCCACAGCAGCGCGTAAGTCGTCAGGATCAGTTCGTGTTCGCCGATCTGCTCGAAGCGCTCCTTGCGCTGCGGGCCGTTCAGCACCAGCACCTTCAGCTCGGGCGCGAAGCGGCGTGCTTCCTCGCGCCAGTTGTGCACGAGCGTGGTGGGCACCACGATCAGCGCGGGGCGGTTCAGCCGCCCCGCCTCTTTTTCCGCGAGGATGTGCGCGAGCGTCTGCACGGTCTTGCCCAGGCCCATGTCGTCGGCGAGCACGCCGGCCAGATCCTGTGCGCGCAGAAACTGCATCCAGTTCAGCCCCTGCTGCTGATACGCGCGCAGTTCCGCGCGCAAGCCGCGCGGCACGGGCACCTCATGCAAGCCCGGACCGGCTTGCAGACGCTGCGCCAGTAGACGGATCGAATCGTCGCCGCGGAATTGCCAGCGGCCGGTGCTGTTCAACGCTTCGAGCCGGCCCGCATCGACGGAGGGCACGCGCAGCGGCGCGCCGTCGGCGAGTGAACCGCCGAGCGCGTCGAACAGGTCGACCAGCACGCGCACCACCGGCTTCAGACGATCGGCGCGCAAGCGCAGGCGCTTGTTTTCTTCGGTCTTGAGTTCGATCGGCTCTTCGTCGGCGATGCTGTCGAGCGCGCCGCCGAGCCAGCGCCGGTCACGCCGGAACAGATCGGCGAGCAGCGGTTCGAGCCGCACGTTGCGCTCGCCGATGCGGATGCCCATCTCCAGATCGAACCAGCCGTCGCCCGCCTGGTGCGCGGTGCCGTCGATCGCGTCGATCTCGATGACGTTGTAGCGGAACTCGGGCGCCATCGTCACGCGCCAGCCCTTGCTCACGAGATCCGGCACCGCGTGGTTGACGAACGCGGACCAGGCGTCGGCATCGGGCAGGCCGAGCATCGTGTCGGGCAACAGCCGCGCGCCGTAGACGCGGCTCGTGGGCACTTTCTGCAAGCCCGTCTTGCGCAGTTCGAGCAGGCGTTTTTTCTCGGCCTCGTAGCGGCGGCGGATATGGATGACGTCGCCGCCCGGCATCGGCACGAGCGTGACGCTGCTGTCGACGTTGATGCTGACGCCGTCGTAATCGAAACTCACGCCGGCGAGCTCGACGGCTTCGGGCTTGCGCTGCGCGGCTCGGCCCGCCGACGGCAACGCGTGGCTGTTGAGCGTGAGCACCGGCACCGGATCGACGTCGATCACGCGAATCGCGGACGCGTCGTGTGCGGGCGGCAGCGGCAGTTCGGGCGCGATCTCGCGCAGCACCGAGGCGACCAGCGGCGCTTCGGCGAGCGAGATCGGCGGCATCGCCAGGTAGTCGGGCAACTGCTGGAACGGCAGCGACGATTGCACGATGCCGGCTTCATGCGCCGCGCCGTCCACATACCAGACCGGCTCGGTCGGCAGGACCATGCTCGCGCGCGGCTCGGTGCACAGCACCGGCCGCAGACGCTCGTCCGCGAGCGGCTCCCACTCGATCCGGCCGGGCCGGTCGGCGCCGCGCGACAACGGCGTCGGTCCTTCCCGACCGGGCTCGGGATCGAACTCGAAGAACAGACGCCCCGTCGCGATCAGCTTCTGCAGCATTTCCGCACCGCTCGTGCCGCGCAGAATGAACTGGCCGAAATCCTCGCGCGAGCGGCCGAGCCACAGACCGCGCAGGATCGACAGATCCTCGTCGGAGACAAACTTCGGTTGCTTGAGCAGCGCCGACTCCACATTGCTCCAGGGCTCGTCGACTTCGAAGATGGTGCCGTCGGCATCGCAGCGCGCGCGGTACAGCACGACTTCGTGGCGCATGTGGAAGTTCGACCAGTTCAGCAGATACGCGAGCGTCTGGGTGCGCGCGCCTCCGCCCTTTTGAGCGAGCGCATCGGCGGCTTCGGCGCGCGCGCGAAACCGTTCGAGCCAGCTCACCAGTTCGGGCCGCAC
>Ga0105251_10001295_pt1 | contig 21607 bp, 19 predicted proteins | sample KBSS64metaG_FD_80424 | JGI IMG/M metagenome (GOLD analysis project Ga0105251, IMG submission 80424) | Switchgrass rhizosphere microbial communities from Kellogg Biological Station, Michigan, USA - KBS S6-4 metaG | ecosystem: Host-associated > Plants > Roots > Rhizosphere > Soil | place...
GACCTGGTGCAGTGCATCAAGCTCTGCGAAGAACTCGCCGGCCGCGGCAGTGCCTTGACCCGTCCGCCCCGCCTGGCCCTGCCCGACACGGACCGCGCCTTCGTCGAACGGCTGATGGCCAAGGCCCTGGAAACCCGCCCGCAACTGCCGGACGTGGGGATCTGAGGCTGGGCTTATCGCGGCTATGGTGGTTCGCCGCTGCGACCGCTCTGCCTTAATCGCGGCCATGCCGGTGCGCCGTAGCGACCGCTCCTACAGTCGTGTCTGAACCTGTAGGAGCGGCCCATGGCCGCGATAAACACAACGCTTCAGCATGACTTGTCGCCGCAGGGAACCGGAACACCCGAGCTCTCAAGCTACGCTAATCCGCTCCCTCTCCCGCTTGCGGGAGAGGGCTGGGGTGAGGGCGCTCTTCAAGGCGATCCCCCCCGAATCATCCAGCCCTCTGGTCCGTACCTTTCACCCCACACCACCCCCCATCCCAAGGGCGCCATGGCCTGTCCTGCACGCGACAGGCGATACCCGGCGCAGGGGCACGCTCCGCCCCGCTTTCGTCTATACTGTCCCGCTCATTTCCCAAGCCACGTCCACCGCGTGGCTTCTTCATTTCAGAGGCACGACGATGAGCGCACTCGTAGGCGTGATCATGGGCTCCAAGTCCGACTGGTCCACCCTGAGCCACACCGCCGACATGCTGGACAAGCTGGGCATTCCCCACGAAGTGAAGGTGGTCTCCGCCCACCGCACCCCCGACCTGCTGTTCCAGTACGCCGAAGAGGCTGCCGGGCGCGGTATCGAGGTGATCATCGCCGGCGCCGGTGGCGCCGCCCACCTGCCGGGCATGTGCGCCGCCAAGACCCACCTGCCGGTGCTCGGCGTGCCGGTGCAGTCGTCCATGCTCTCGGGCGTCGACTCCCTGCTGTCCATCGTGCAGATGCCCGCCGGTGTGCCGGTCGCCACCCTGGCCATCGGCAAGGCCGGCGCCATCAACGCCGCGCTGCTGTCCGCCAGCATCCTCGGCGGCAAGCATCCCGAGTACCACGAGCGGCTGAACGCCTTCCGCGACGAGCAGACCCGCACCGTGCTGGACAATCCCGATCCGAGGGAGCAGGCATGAAGATCGGCGTCATCGGTGGCGGCCAGCTGGGCCGCATGCTCGCCCTGGCCGGCACGCCGCTGGGCATGAATTTCGCCTTTCTCGACCCGGCGCCGGATGCCTGCGCCGCCGCCCTGGGCGAACACCTGCGCGCCGACTACGGCGACCCGGATCACCTGCGCCAGCTGGCCGATGAAGTCGATCTGGTGACCTTCGAATTCGAGAGCGTCCCGGCCGAGACCGTGGCCTTCCTCGCGCAGTTCGTGCCGGTCTATCCGTCCGCCGAAGCCTTGCGCATCGCTCGGGATCGCCTGTTCGAGAAGTCGATGTTCCGCGACCTGGGCATCCCCACGCCGGCGTTCGCCGACATCCTCTCCCAGGCCGACCTGGATGCCGCCGTGGCCCGTATCGGCCTGCCGGCGGTACTCAAGACCCGCACCCTGGGCTATGACGGCAAGGGCCAGAAGGTCCTGCGCCAGCCGGAAGACGTCACCGGCGCCTTCGCCGAACTGGGCAGCGTCCCCCTGCTGCTGGAAGGCTTCGTGCCCTTCACCGGCGAGGTCTCCCTGGTGACCGTGCGCGGGCGTGATGGCGAGGTGGCCTGCTATCCGCTGGTGCACAACACCCACGAGAGCGGCATCCTGCGCCTGTCGGTGGCCAGTTCCGACCACCCGCTGCAGGCCCTGGCCGAAGACTATGCCCGCCGCGTGCTGGAACAGCTCGATTACGTCGGCGTGCTGGCCTTCGAATTCTTCGAGGTCGAGGGTGGCCTCAAGGCCAACGAGATCGCCCCACGCGTGCACAACTCCGGGCACTGGACCATCGAAGGCGCCGAGTGCAGCCAGTTCGAGAACCACCTGCGCGCCGTGGCCGGCCTGCCGCTGGGCTCCACCGCCAAGGTCGGTGAAAGCGCCATGGTCAACTTCATCGGCTCGGTACCGCCGGTGGCCGCCGTCACCGCTCTGGAAGACTGCCACCTGCACCACTACGGCAAGGCCTTCAAGGCCGGGCGCAAGGTCGGTCACGCCACCCTGCGCAGCGCCGATGCGGCAACCCTGCAGACCCGCATCGCTGCCCTGGAAGCCCTGATCCAGGACTGATGCCAGACGGCTTCCGCACACGGAAGCCGTTTTTCCCTGAACCTCGAAGGATCACCGGTGGTCGGAGAGTACAACGACGCCTGCTGACCGGCGTTGTCTTACCAGCACTTAAACAGGGGATTCTTCACATGGGCATCATCGCAACCATCATCATCGGTCTCATCGTCGGCCTGGTTGCCCGCTTCCTGAAGCCGGGCGACGACAGCATGGGCTGGATCATGACCATCATCCTGGGCATCGTCGGCTCCGTGGTCGCCACCTACCTGGGCCAGGCACTGGGCATCTACCGCGCCGGTGAAGGCGCAGGCTTCATTGGTGCCGTGGTTGGCGCCATCATCGTGCTGTTCATCTACGGCATGGTGACCAAGCGTCGCTAAGATCGTGAACAGGTTCTAAGACGCCGCTTCGCAGCACCGCGTTTCTGCCCCTGGTGTCGCCCGTCGACCCAGGGGCTTTTTCATGGGCGAGGCCCCGCTTTGCGGCCCTGGGGCTGGACCCCTGACCTGGCGCGCCGCACACTCGGACTTTTGTGTCCGACCCGCCGACCATGCCCAGACTGCTCATCACCCTGCTGCTCGCCAGCCTGCCGTTGCTGACCCACGCCGCCAAGGGCGAACCGCCGGAAACCAACTGGCTCGACCTGCTCACCGCAGAGGATCGTCACGCCCTGGAAACCATGCCCGAGATCAGCCACAACAGCCCCGAGGCCCCTGGTGGTTTCGGCTCGCCCGGCGGACTCAAGCAGAAGGACAGTGGCTTGCCCGAGGTGATGCACTCCACCCGCACCGTGGCTGCCCTGAATGGCAGGAACGTGCGCCTGGGAGGGTTTCCGGTACCCCTTGAGACCGACGCCAAGGGCAATTACCGCGAATTCTTCCTGGTGCCCTATCCGGGCGCCTGCATCCACGTCCCGCCGCCGCCGCCCAACCAGATCGTGCTGGTGCGCTACCCCAAGGGCGTGCCGCTTCCCGACATCTACGAGCCCTACTGGGTCATCGGCACCCTGCACACCGAGGCGGTCGACAACGCCCTGGCCGAGGCGTCCTACACCCTGGACGCCAGCAAGGTCCGCAAGGTCGAAGAAAGCGATCTCTAACGATCGTAGGTTGGGCTAAGACAGCTCCACCGTCGCAGCCCAACAGCCAGAGGTGGCACCGTAGCGTGGACAACGACGCAGCCTTGTCCACGTCTCCGAGGCCCTCGTCTTACCCCAGTGGAACACGCTGCGCGGTTTTCCACGCTACCGGCGCCAGGATTATCACAGCGCGTTACCCTGAAAGTCGCTAGGCCAGCCGCAGCGGCAGGTGCAGGGTGATGACCACCTCGCCCGCGCCGTTGGCGAAGCGCACCTCGCCGCCGAAGCTTTCGCTGAGCGCCTTGACGATGGGCAGGCCCAGGCCCCAGCCGCGCTTGTCGCTGCGGGTGGAGATGAAATAGGGCGTGGCGAGGTTGGCCAGGACTTCGTCGGGAAACTGCCCAAGGTTGCGCAGCTCCAGCATGACCTGGTCATCCGCCAGCCACTGGCGGACCCGGATCGGCGTCCCCGCCTCGCCGTGCTTGGCGGCGTTGAGCACCAGGTTGTCGAAGATGCGCAGAAAGGCGTATCTGTCCCATAGCACCTCCAGCTCCGGCGTCTCCAACTGCAGGTCGAGGGGGTTGCTGAATTGCAGCTGCAGATTGGCCGCGGCCTCGTTCAGCAGCGGACCCAGCACCAGCGGATCGCCGCTGAGGCGGACACCACCACCCAGGCTCATGTGACTGATGTCGAGCACATCGGTGATCATCTGGTTCATGCGCTGCAGGTTGTCGTGCAGGGTCTGCAGCAGATCGTCGGTACGCCGCGCCGGACTGCGCTGCATCAGGTTGACCACCATGGTGGCGGCGGTGAGCGGCGAGCGCAGGTCGTGATTGAGCGATCTCATGAAGCGTTCGAGCATGACCTTTTCCGCCTGCAGGTTCTCGCTGCGGGCGATGGCTGAATTGCGCTGCTGCTCCATGTGCCCGACCCGGGAGCTGGCCTTGAGCAGGGCGCCAACGGTGGCCAGCACCTCTTCCGGATTGATCGGGTGGGTCAGGTAGGCCTGGGCCCCGGTGTTGAAGCCCTGGGCCTTGTCCTTGCCGGAGACGAAGGTGGCCGAGATGTTGATGATGGCCGGCAACCGGCCCCAGCCGCACTTGCGCTCGATGGCCTGGATCAGCTCGAAGCCGGTGGTGTCCGGCAGATTGACGTCGATGATCACCAGCTCGACGGATGCGTCGATCAGCGCCAGGCCGCCGGCGCCGCTGGCCGCTTCCAGGACCTCATAGTGGCGCTGGCTGACGAGGATCTTGCGCAGCACATAGCGATTGGCTTCGGTGTCGTCGATGATGACGATGCGGCGCAGGGCGCTAGTCATCGGACAGGCTCCGCGCCAGGGCGCAGACCTCGGCCAGCAGCCGCTCGGCGTGATCGGGGGCATGCTTGAACAGGATGGCGTGGCAATAGTCCTGCAGCCGCTGGCAACCCGCCTCGTCCAGCGGCTGGGCGGTATTGATCAGCACCCGCCGGTGCATGCTCCAGTCCATGCTGGCGAGCAGGTCCTCGCCGTTGATGTCGGGCAGGTCGAGGTCGAGGATGATGATGTCCGGGCGCACGGCATTGAGGCGATCCAGGCTGCTGCGAGCGCTGTCGGCCTCCAGCAGGACCGGATTGAGGCGTTCGAGGGTGCGGCGGACCAGATAGCGATCCCCTTCGTTGTCCTCGATCACCAGCACCGTGAGGCCGCTGAGATCGGGTTCCGGCGTGGCCGCCCGGTGGCTGGCGTAGTGACGTGGCAAACGCAGGGTGAAGCGACTGCCGCGCCCGATCGCGCTGTCGAGGGACAGCTCGCCACCAAGCAGCACGGCCAGACGCTGGGCGAGGGGCAGGCCCAGGCCGGTACCCTCGATGTGGGTCAGGTGCGGCGAGCGGATGCGCTCGAATTCCTCGAAGATCTTCTGCTGATCCGCGGCGGCGATGCCGATGCCGCTGTCTTCCACCAAGAATTCCAGGCTGGCGTCGTCCGGCTGGAATACCTGGATGCGCACCTGGCCCCGGGGAGTGTACTTGAAGGCGTTGGAGATCAGGTTGCGCAGCACCTGGAACAGCCGACTTTCGTCGGTATCCAGCAGCACTTCGGCAGGCGGCGGGGCGACGCTGAAACTGACCTGGGGATAGCGCGGCGCCAGGGCCGCAGCGAACTGTTCCAGGCGATCGATGAAGGGCGCCAGGGCAAAGGGCTGGGGCACGACGGTCAGTCGTCCGGACTGCACCTCGGCCAGGGCCAGCAGCTCGCTGACCAGGTTGGCCAGTTCCAGCGCCGCGTCGCTGATGAAGCGCACCTGGCGCTGCTGTTCGGCATTGAGCGCCCCGTCCACGCCGCTGGCGAGCAGCTTGGCGACATTCTCGATGATGTTGATCGGGGTGCGGAATTCATGGGTCATGTTGGAGAAGAAGCGCGTCTTCGCCTCGCTGGCCTCCTTGAGTTCCTGGGTGGCCTTTTCCAATTCGGAATAGAGCGCCACCACGCCCTGGTTGGTGTTTTCCAGTTCCTTGTTGGTGACATCCAGTTCCGACTGGCGCAGTTGCAGTTCGGTGTTGGTCAGCAGCAGCTCTTCGCTCTGCAGGCGGATCTGCTGATAGGGATCCGCTGGCGGACTGCCCTGCAATTCAGCCGTCAGCGCCTGCAGCAGCGCCGCCTCGGGAAAGGCGCGTGGCGCCTGGTACTTGCGGGCAGTGATGCGCGTGCCGGCAGGGGAGGTCTGGATGTCGAAGTCATCGAACAGCCGCTGGGCGCCGCGCAGGCCGATGCCCATGCCGGTGCTGGAACGATAGCTGCCCGCGCGGATGGCCTCCATCTCGGCGATGCCTGGGCCCTGGTCGACCGCCCGCACCTCCAGGCCGCGCAGGCGCTGGCCTTCGTCACGCAGCAGGGCGAAGTCGAACTGACCGCTGCCGGCGTACTGATGGATGTTGCGCGCCAGTTCGGAGACCGCGGTGGCCAGGCGGATCTGCTCCAGCACCGGCCAGTCCAGGGCCGCGGCCAGGCGCTTGGCGGCCTGGCGGCAGTGCACGATGTCCTGCTCGCTGCGCAGGGCGAGGGTCAGCAGGGGCAAGACGTCAGACATGCTTGAGTACCAAAACGGTGGCATCGTCGGCGGAGCGCCGGAAGTCACGGTGCAGGAGGGCGGCGATTAAGGCCGGATGCCGCGCCCCGAGCCCGGAGTGCTCGGCCAGTCCCACCTTGGACGTCAGTCCATCGGAGTTCAGCACCAGCAGGGTGCCGGGTGTCCAGGGGTAGGTATAGGTCTGGATCCGGCCGATCCGGTAGCCCAGGGTGCCGTTGTTGGACACCAGGCTGCGCGAGGTGTTGCCGAGCAGGCGTCCGGCGATGTTGCCGATGCCGCAAAAGCTCACCTGGCCCTGATCCGGGTCCAGCTCGGCCAGCGCCAGGGCGGCGCCGCGGGTGTCCATCAGCGCCTGGTGCAGATTCTCCATCAGCCGCTGCAGCGGCAGGTGCGCGCCATGGCGCAGGAACACCTCCCGCGCCCGGCGACTGGCCATGGCGGCCTGCTGGCCATGCCCCAGGCCGTCGCACACCAGCAGGCGCCGTCCGCTGACCGCCCAGGTGTCACCGCAGACCTGTTCCTCGGGGTGCGGCGTGCACAGGGCGCCATGCTGCAACCGGGTACCGGGCACTCCGGCCAGATGGAAGCGCGCCAGCACCACCGTACCCTGGCCCGGTCGCGAATGGATGTCGAAGACATCGGACTGCCGGCGGATCGCCCCCAGACCGGCACCCAGGGTGGCCGCCGTGCTGTAGTGATCGCTCAGGCAGCGGGCGACGTCATGCATGCCCGGGCCGCGATCCACCGCCAGGACATCCAGCACGCCTTCGCCGCTCAGGGTGGCCAGGAGCTCGCCATGCCCGGCATGGCGAACCAGGTTGTAGCCCAGCTCCTGGGCGACGATGGTCAGGCGCCCGAGCAGGGTTTCATCGGTGGTGACGCTGGCGGCCAGCCGGACCAGGGCGCGCCGGGCGGCATCGACGTGGACCGTGGTAGTCACCGGCAGCACCAGGCTGCACGGCTGGTCGCTCATCGCCACTTCCAGAGTTCGACGGTGGTGCCCTGGCCGGGCTGGCTGTCGATGTGGAAGTCGTCCACCAGCCGTCGCGAGCCGGACAGGCCGAGGCCCAGGCCCTTGCCCGAGGTGTAGCCGTCGACCATGGCGCGGTCGAGATCGGCGATGCCCGGACCCTGGTCACGGATCACCAGGCGGATCGCCGGCTTGCCGGCGCGCAGCGTCTCCTCGATCAGGCATTCGCCCCCCAGCCCGTAGACCAGGCCGTTGCGCGCGATTTCGCTGGCCGCGGTGACGATCTTGGTCTGGGAGATCAGACCCAGGCGGATGGCTTCGGCGACCTTGCGCACCTGCTGACGGATCAGCACGATGTCAGTCTCCTGGCGGAGTGGAAGCGTCTGTGTCTTCGCCACCCTCTGACTCCTCCAGCGATTCGTCCGCGGCGACCATGGCTTCCAGTCGGCGCATGCCCTTTTCCATGTTCAGCGCCGTGGCGATGCCGTCCAGCGACAGCCCCAGCTCCACCAGGGTGATGGCGACTGCCGGCTGCATGCCGACCACGATCACCTTGGCATCGAGGATGCGCGAGACTTGGGCGATATGGGACAGCATCCGGCCAATGAAGGAGTCGACGATTTCCAGCGCCGAGATGTCGATGAGCACGCCCTTGGCCTTGTGCCGCACGATCTGCTCGGTGAGGTCTTCCTGCAGGTCCAGCGCCAGCTGGTCGTGCATGTCGACCTGGATGCTCAGCAGCAGGAAGGGGCCCAGCTTGAGGATCGGAATCCGCTCGATCATGGCGCGTTCCTCAGACCCTTACCGGGGCGGCCAGGCGCACGCCCTGCTGGCGCAGGGCCAGGCGGAAGGCATCGGCCAGGGACGCCTTGGTGATCACATCGCCCAGGTCCACGCCCAGGTGGACGATTGTGGCGGCGATCTGCGGACGGATGCCGCTGATGATGCACTGGGCACCCATCAGGCGGGCGGCGGTCACCGTCTTGAGCAGGTGCTGGGCGACCATGGTGTCCACCGTGGGCACGCCGGTGATATCGATGATGGCGATGTCCGATTCGGTCTGGACGATCTTTTCCAGCAGCGACTCCATCACCACCTGGGTGCGGTTGCTGTCCAGCGCGCCGATCAGCGGGATGGCGAGGATGCCATCCCACAGTTCCACCACCGGGGTGGACAGTTCCAGCATGCTTTCCTGCTGCTCGCGGATCACCGTCTCGCGGCCGCTCATGTAGCTTTCCATGCTGTACAGACCGAGATCGTCGATCAGCCGGGTGGCGGCCCAGATCTCGGCGAGCGGGTCGTCGCACTCGTTCTGGATCAGCTTGAACAGCGGTTCCTTGAGCGAGAAGACGAAGGTCGCCGTCTGCGCGGGCGTCAGGCCCGCACGGCTCTGGTCGAAGGAGAAGCGCTCCAGCAGCGCCCGTACCGGCTGCCAGTGCGGCTCGCGCAGATTGCCCAGGCCCTGGGCGGCGGCCACGGTGATCCGCCGCAGCAACTCGGCGGAATTGGCCAGGATGGTGGTTTCGTTGAGCAGGTCGATGCGCATGCCGGCCGCGCGCTGGGCGCCGATCCAGGCATCGAGCAGCGGCCGCTCATGGGTGCGCAGCAGCTCGACCAAAGCGGTACTGTACATGAAGGTTCCTAGGTGACGAGAAGACGGCTCAGGACGGGCCGACCGGGCGGAAAGCGTGGGAAGAGGCAGGTGCAGAGAGGGATCCGACCGCGCGATCGGATCCCCGGGGGATCACATGTCCATCTTTTCCTTGGTGATCTTGCCGGTCTTGGCGTCGGCATGGAAGTCGTACTTCATACCATCTTTCTTCATGCCTTCGCCTTCCCACTGACCGTCATCGGCTTCGATCTTGCTGATCGAGGTGTAGCCCTGCTCCATGAGCTTGGACTTGACGTCGTTCATGGGCATCCAGTCGGCACCGGGCTGGTCAGCCAGGGCCGCGGTGCTGGCCAGGACGGAACAGGCAAACAGGGAAGCGAGCAGCTTGGATTTCATCGCGAGACCTCGTCGTGGTGGTATGCCCAGGGTTGGACCACCACCAGACGCTACAGATCCCCTCTGGCCCAGGCGTTAGACTGACGATTCTTCGACCAAGTGCGGCAACAGCCCGACTGGTGCCGACTTGGGCCTACCCTTGACCTTGCGCGGCACATAGGGGCGACTGGCCAGGCGCCAGAGATCGCGCCAGCGCTCGGCAAGGGCGGTGGGCTTGTCCAGATAGAGGCGCAGGCCCAGGGAAAAGGCCTTCTCCTGCAACCGCTCGCGCTGCTGGGCCAGGCTTTCGCCGATGGCCAGGCGGGTGTTGCTGGCGCCGAACAGGGTCGGCTCGTCCACCAACAGCTGCTGCATCACCGCTAGGTCGTGATCGTCGCCCAGGTATTCCGAAAGACGCTTGAGGCTCTTCTGCCGCGTCTTGAACTCCGCCGGCCAGGCCGCGGCAAGCAACTGGGTGTGATACCAGTGATCCTTCACCCGCTTGCGCCAGTCGTGCAGGGTATCGTCGGTGGGCTTGTCGCGTGCGGTCTTGAGCGCCTGGCGCCCGGCCTTGTAGTTGTCTTCCAGGCCGCGGGCGAAGAGGGCGAAGCCCTTGCCGGCGAGTTTCCAACCGGCCACCTCCTCACGCAGGGCGGTCAGCGCCTCGAGCAACTCGGGATGGCCGCTGGCCGCGGCGATCTGCTGGTCGGCGCGCTCCTGCAGGCGCTGGCGCACGCGCTTCATGGCCGGCGAGGCGAATCTCTTGCGATCGGACTCGCCCAGCTTGTCCCAGCTTTCCACCAGGGCGGCGCTGTCACGCAGCGAGGACAGCTCGCGCCCGAGGTCGCGCAGGCGCCGATTGCGACTGGCGAAGGCGCGCTTGCCCAGGGCGCCGTGCAGCAGCCGCAGGAGGGCGCGTAGTTCCTTGAGGCGCTTGCGCGTCTCGTGCACGCCTTTGGGGGTACCGCTGGACAGGGACGCCTCAGCCTGTACCAGACGATCCGTCACCACGCGGCGGACTTCCTCGTCAGCCGGTTGCCGCGCATCGAAACGAAAGGCCATCGAACTCTCCTTATGGGTGGACTGCAGACCCGCTCTGCGCGGGAGCCTAACGGTGGGAAGACCGCTACAACAGCGGGAGATGCCAAATTTCATTTAATCGTCATATTTCGGTCATGGATGTCGGCTCGGGCACCGCCTGCCGCCGGGTCGGTCAGAAGGGCTATAGTTGCCCGACCACCCGCGCAAGGAGATCCGGATGTTCGAAGCCGCCGAAAACGAACACCTGCTCGACGAGGCCACCTACGACGCCAAGCTGCCCAAGCTGCGCGAGGCGCTGCTGGCCGCCCAGTACGAACTCAAGACCCAAGGCCGCTTCCCGGTGATCGTGCTGATCAATGGCATCGAGGGGGCGGGCAAGGGCGAGACCGTCAAGCTGCTCAACGAGTGGATGGATCCGCGCCTGATCCGTGTCGAGACCTTTCTGCAGCCCAGCCACGAGGAACGCCAGCATCCGCCGGCGTGGCGCTACTGGCAGCGCCTGCCGGGCAAGGGGCGGATCGGCGTGTTCTTTGGCAACTGGTACAGCCAGATGCTGCACGGCCGGGTCAACAAGGAACTCAGTCGTGTCGAGCTGGATGCCGCCATCGGCCAGGCGGAACGTTTCGAGCGCATGCTCGCCGACGAAGGCGCGCTGATCCTCAAGTTCTGGTTCCACCTCTCCAAGCCCCAGCTCAAGCAGCGCCTGAAGCACCTCAAGAACGATCCCCGCCTGGGCTGGAAGCTCAGTCCGCTGGACTGGCGCCAGGCCAAGGTTTACGACCGCTTCGTCAAGGAGGGCGAGCGCGTGGTGCGGCGAACCCATCAGGACTATGCCCCCTGGCACGTGGTGCCCGGTTTCGACGAGCGCTTTCGCAGCCTGACCGTCGGCACCGTGCTGCTCAAGGCGCTGCAGCGCGCCTTGGCCAACAAGCCGCGCAAGCAGCGCAAAGCCGCCGCGGTGCTGCCGCCGCCGGTCGATGGCCGCGGCGTGCTGGAGGCCATGGACCTGAGTCAGCGCCTGGACAAGGCCGATTACGACGACCAGCTGCTCGCCGAGCAGGCCCGGCTGGCGCGGCGGCTGCGCGACAAGAAGTATCGCCGCCATGCCCTGGTGGCGGCCTTCGAGGGCAATGATGCCGCTGGCAAGGGCAGCGCCATCCGCCGCGTCACGGGTGCCCTGGATCCCCGACAGTACCGCATCGTCCCGGTCGCCGCGCCCAGCGACGAAGAACTGGCCCAGCCCTATCTCTGGCGCTTCTGGCGGCATATCCCGCGGCAGGGCAATTTCACCATCTTCGATCGTTCCTGGTACGGCCGGGTACTGGTGGAACGGGTCGAGGGGCTGACCTCCGCCGCCGACTGGCAGTGTGCCTATGGCGAGATCAACGACTTCGAGGAACAGCTCCACGACGCCGGCCTCGTGCTGGCCAAGTTCTGGCTGGCCATTGACCAGGACACCCAGCTGGAGCGCTTCCGCGCCCGCGAGGAAACGCCCTTCAAGCGATTCAAGATCACCGAGGACGACTGGCGCAATCGCGACAAGTGGGACCTCTACAGCCAGGCCGTCAACGACATGGTGGTGCAGACCAGCACCGCCATCGCGCCCTGGACGCTGGTGGAGGCCAACGACAAGAGGTTCGCGCGGGTGAAGGTGTTGCGGACGCTCAACGAGGCGCTAGAAAGGGCGTATGACAAGTGCTGAGCCAATGCCTGGGCTGATTGGCTGATTATCGAGGTTTGCGGCCACCCCTTGTTTCGCCCCCTCGGGCGAGTCACTTTTGCCAGTCGCGGCAAAAGTAACCAAAAACGCTTGCCCCGCCATCCGGCCCCGGCTGCGCCGGGGTCCGTTCTCTCCATCGTCGCTCCAGGGGCCCGCCGCGAAGGGCCTTCCCTGGCCCTCGCGACTCTCGCGGCATCCATGCCGCTCGACCCCTTACGCAACGATTGCGTTCGCCCTGCTGGAAGGGGCGTTGGGCGCGCCTGCATCTTGGGGTGCCCAAGAGAAGAGGCGGCGTGAAGCGCGGTAAAGCCGGCTGAAACATTAAATCCCAGAAACGAAAAAGCCCCACCGAAGTGGGGCCTTTCTGCAACCGGATCAGTCGTTAGACGACTTGAACCTGGTCAGCTTGCATACCCTTCTGGCCTTTGACAGCCACGAAAGTGACCTTCTGGCCTTCGCTCAGGCTCTTGAAGCCGGCGCTTTCGATGGAGCGGTAGTGCACGAACAGGTCGGCGCCGCTTTCCGGGGTGATGAAGCCGTAGCCTTTCTCATCGTTGAACCACTTGACGGTGCCATTTTCACGATTGGACATGAGTATCTCCAGGGTGTAGGGGGAACAACCACGTTAGCGAGACATTCGCTAGCGGGACTGTAATGCGAGAGTGAGACGAGCCAGGAGATGAAAATGAAGCAACATCAAGCAGGTATCGAGTAACTATTGCAGTAGCAGTGCCCACACCATACTCGCTTTCACGAGCTTGTATAGCCCTGATTCGCATATTTGTTGACCAATGGCGCTGCTTGCGCTGCCAGAGCGTCTCACTCAGGCTACGGATTCCCCTGCTCGAAAGAGACTCCGCATGGACAAGCTGCACCGGATCAAGGGGGCCTGGCCCTACCTGATCGCCGTCTTTCTCAACGCCTTCGTCGATCTTGGCCACAAGATCGTCATCCAGAACACCGTGTTCAAGGTCTATGACGGTTCCACTCAGGTGGTGCTGACCGCCCTGGTCAACGGCATGATGCTGTTGCCCTTCATCCTGCTGTTCAGTCCTTCCGGCCATGTGGCCGATCGCTTCGCCAAGGTCCGGGTGCTGCGCCTTGGCGGCTGGGCGGCGGTGGCCATCACCCTGGGCATCACCCTGGCCTACTATGCCGGGCTGTTCGAACTGGCCTTCGCCATGACGCTCCTGCTGGCCATCCAGGCGACCTTCTATTCGCCGGCCAAGTACGGCTACATCAAGGCGCTGTTCGGCAAGCAGCGGCTGGCCGAGGGCAATGGCCTGGTGCAGGCCAATTCCATCATCGCCATTCTCGCCGGCACCGTGGTCTTCACCGCCTTCTTCCAGCTGCACCTGGGCGAGGGCCATGCCACGCCCCATGCGATCCTGCAGGACATCGCCCCGCTGGGCTGGCTGCTGGTGCTCTGCAGCCTGGCCGAGGTGGCGCTGCTCTATCGCCTGCCGCTGCTGGAAGAGCCCAGGCCGCGCGAGCCCTTCGACTGGCATGCCTATCTGCGGCTGCAGACCGCCCGACGCAACCTGGCGGTGATCGGCGAGAATCCGGTGATCCGCCTGTCGATCATCGGCCTGGCGGTGTTCTGGTCGGTGGGCCAGGTGCTGCTGGCGAGCTTTCCGGCCTATGCCAAGGATCATCTGGGCATCGACAACGTGCTGCTGTTGCAGGGCATCCTGGCCTGCGCCGGCATCGGCATCGCCATCGGCTCGGCGCTGGCCAGTCGGGCCTCCCGCGGGCGCATCGAGACCGGGCTGATCCCGGTGGGCGCCTTGGGCATCGCCCTCGGCCTGTGGTGGCTGCCGGCGCCCAGTTCGGCCTGGGTGCATGCGCTCAACTTCATCTTCATCGGCCTGATGGGCGGGCTGTTCATCGTCCCGCTCAACGCCCTGATCCAGTTCCATGCCCGCGAGGATCAGCTCGGTACGGTGCTGGCGGCCAACAACTGGGTGCAGAACGTCGCCATGCTGAGCTTTCTGGTGCTCACCGCGGTGATCGCCCTGCTCGGTCTGGACAGTCGCTGGCTGTTGCTGCTGATCGCCGCCGTGGCGCTGATCGGCGGCGCCTACACGGTGTGGAAGCTGCCCCAGAGCCTGGTGCGTTTCCTGCTCGGCCTGATGGTCACCCGGCACTACCGCATCCAGGTGCAGGGCCTGCAGAACCTGCCGGCCCAGGGCGGGGTGCTGCTGCTGGGCAATCACATCAGCTGGGTGGACTGGGCCATGGTGCAGATCGCCAGTCCGCGCCCGGTACGCTTCGTGATGCTGCGCGCCATCTACGAGCGCTGGTACCTGAAGCCCTTCCTCAAGGCCATGGGCTGCCTGCCCATCGCCCAGGGTACCGGCGCCGGCGCGGCGCTGGAGCAGGTGGCCGGGCTGCTGAGCGCCGGCGAGGTGGTCTGCCTGTTTCCGGAAGGGGCGATCAGCCGCACCGGTCAGCTCGGCGAATTCCGCCGCGGCTACGAAAAGGCCTGCGAGCGGGTCGGTCCCGAGGTGCAGATCGTGCCCTTCTACCTGCGCGGCCTCTGGGGCAGCCAGTTCTCGCGCTCTTCCAGCAAGCTCAAGGAGCTGCGAGACAGCCCGCTGCACCGCGAGGTGGTGGTGGCCTTCGGCAAGGCGTTGCCCAAGGACACTCCGGCCGATGTGCTCAAGCGGCGGATCTTCGAGTTGTCGATCCGCTCCTGGGAGCGCTACATGCAGGGCCTGCCGTCGCTGGCCGATGCCTGGGTCGCCAGCGTCAAGCGCCGGCCCAATGGCCTGGCGCTGATCGACGACCTGGGCGCTCCGCTCAAGGCCGCCCAGGCGCTTACCGGCGCCGCCTGCCTGGCGCGGCGGATGCGCAAGCGGCCCGAGGCCAATCTCGGCCTGCTGCTGCCCACCAGCAGCGGCGGCATGCTGGCCAACATGGCGGTGCTGCTGGCCGGCAAGACCCTGGTCAATCTCAACTACACGGCCACGCCCGAGGCGCTGGCATCCGGCCTGGACCAGGCCGGTATCCGTACCGTCTACACCTCGACGCGCTTCCTCGACCGCCTGCGCAAGCGCGGCCTGCCGGTGGACGAGTTGCTGGCCGGACGCGAGGTGGTGGATCTGGAGGAGTTGCGCGCCGGCATCGGCAAGGCCGAGCTACTGGCCAACTGGCTGGCGGTCTGGCTGTTGCCCACCGCCATGCTGCAGGTGCTGGTGAGTCGCGCCCACGATCCCGAGGCCACCGCCGCGATCCTCTTCTCCAGTGGCAGCGAGGGCACGCCCAAGGGGGTGATGCTCAGCCACAGCAACCTCATGGCCAATCTCAAGCAGACCTCGGACGTGCTCAACACCCAGGACGACGACGTCTTCATGGCCTCGCTGCCGCTGTTCCACGCCTTCGGCCTCACCGTGACCCAGTTCCTGCCGCTGATCGAGGGGGTGCCGGTGGTCTGCCAGGCCGATCCCACCGACGTGGCTGGCATCGCCAAGGCGGTGGCGACCCACCGCGCCACGGTGCTCTGCGGCACCTCGACCTTCCTGCGGCTGTTCGTGCGCAACACCAAGGTGCATCCGCTGATGCTGGAGAGTCTGCGCATCGTGGTGGCCGGCGCCGAGCGCCTGGATCCGGCGGTGCGCGAGGCCTTCAAGCTCAAGTTCAACCAGGACATCTACGAGGGCTACGGCGCCACCGAGACCGCGCCGGTGGCCTCGGTCAACCTGCCCGATGCCCTGGACATGAGCTACCTGCAGGTGCAGCGCGGCGGCAAGCTCGGCACCGTGGGCATGCCGCTGCCGGGGACCGGCTTCAAGATCGTCGACCCCCAGACCCTTGCCGAATTGCCCACCGGCGAGGCCGGCATGGTGCTGATCGGCGGGCCGCAACTGATGCAGGGCTACCTGAACGATCCCGAGCGCACCGCCAAGGCGATCCGCGAGATCGACGGCGAGCGCTGGTACGTGACCGGCGACCAGGGTCGGCTGGACGAGGACGGCTTTCTCACCATCGTCGACCGCTATTCGCGCTTCGCCAAGATCGGCGGCGAGATGGTCAGCCTGGGCGCCGTGGAGCAGGCCCTGGCCAAGGCGGTGGCCGATCCGGAGATCGAGCTGCAGGCGGTCAATCTGCCGGATGCCAGGAAGGGCGAGCGCATCGTGGTGCTGCATACCGGCACCCTGGACGGCGCCGCGGTGGAAAAGACCCTGCTGGCCCAGGGGGTGAGCGGACTGCTGCTGCCTTCGGCCTGGCTGGCGGTGGACAGCCTGCCGAAACTGGGGACCGGCAAGGCCGACGTGGCCGGCGCGAAACGGCTGGCGCAGACGCGCTTGAGCGAGGCGGGGGAGGCCTAGGCGATAAAACATTCATCCGGCGCCAGCGAACCCTAAAGCCTGGCGCCGTTTGGCCGATCATGAGGGGGCTAATCATTTTTTCGAGGTCTTCCCGGTGAAGCTACGCTCCCTCAACATCGCCCCGCGGGCCCTGGTTGCCTTTGGTTTCTTCGCCCTGCTGGTGATCGGCCTCGGGCTGTTTTCCCTGGGCCAGAATCGCGTCATCAAGGAGGGCGAGGAGCAGATCGTCGGCAATGTCATCCCCAGCGTCCAGACCATCGGCGAGATCCGCGCCGATCTGCTGAGTCTGCGCATGCACAACCAGGGCCTGATGCTGGCCAGCTCCAACGCCGAGACCCAGGCGGTGCACAAGGCCATCGAGGCGGCCAAGGCCAGCCTGGAACAGCATGTGCGCCAGTTCGACGCCCTGTTGCTCACCGACACCGGGCGGGAGGTCTACACCCGGATGACCGGCCAACTGGCCACCTACCTGAACAACCAGAATCGCTATCTCAAGGCGCTGGACGACCAGAACGACGCCGAGCTGCTCAAGCTGGCCGGGCAGGACGGCGAGATGGCCCACAGTGGCAATGCCCTGAGCGCTACCGTCAATGAACTCGCCGGGGTGGTCGACGGCAAGGTCACGCGGCTGGCCGCTGCTTCCATGGCCAGCTACCACAACGCCATCGCCATCACCGTGGCGGTGATGGTGGCGGCCCTGGCCGGTACCCTGCTGCTGGCCTGGCGCTTTACCCGCAGCCTCACCGGGCCGCTGGAAAAGGCCTTGGCGGTGGCCGAGCGCATCGCCGCCAACGACCTCAGCCGGACCGTCGAGCCGGACGGGCGCGACGAACCCGGCCGGTTGCTGGCGGCCATGGCGCGGATGCAGGACAACCTGCGCGGCACCCTGGAGCGGCTGACCCTGTCGTCCACCACCCTGGCATCCACCTCCGAAGAGCTGTCGACGGTCACCGATACCGGGCTGCGCGGCATTCAGCGGCAGAACGATGAACTGGCCCAGGCGGCCACCGCCGTCAACCAGATGACCGCCGCGGTGGAGGAGGTCGCGCGCAACGCCGCCGCCGCCAGCGCCGCCGCCCAGGATTCGCGCACCTCGGCCGACCTCGGTCAGCGCCGGGTCGAGGAGACCCTCACCACCATCCACGCCCTGCATGGCGCCGTGACCTCCAGCAGTGGCGAGATCGATGGCCTGGCCGCCCAGGTGCAACGCATTAGCGGGGTGCTCGACGTCATCCGCGGCATCGCCGAGCAGACCAATCTGCTGGCGCTCAACGCCGCCATCGAAGCCGCGCGTGCCGGTGAGACGGGTCGCGGCTTTGCCGTGGTGGCCGACGAGGTGCGCGCCCTGGCGGCCCGTACCCAGCAGTCCACCGGCGAGATCGAAGACATGATCGGCGCCATCCAGGGCGGCGCCGGCAAGGCGGTGGACGCCATGGCCACCAGCAATCAGCAGGCTGGTGTCTGCCTGGAGGTGGCCGCGGCCGCCGGCGAGGCCCTGGCCGAGATCGGTCGCCACATCGGGCAGATCACCGAGCGCAACCTGAGCATCTCCGCCGCCACCGAGGAGCAGGCCCAGGTGGCCCGCGAGGTGGATCGCAACCTCACCAGCATTCGCGACCTGTCCACCCAGAACGCCGCCGGGGCCGGGCAGACCGCGGCCGCCAGCACCGACCTGGCGCGCCTGGCCGGTGACCTGAGCGGTGCGGTGCGGCAATTCCGGCTCTGAACGCGGAATCCTTCAGCGGGCGATGGCCTCCAGCGCCCGGTTGCGGGTGCGCGGGCCGAACAGGCCGATGGTCAGCACCACGATCAGCATGCTGGCGACGATGAAGGCGAGCACGCCCGGGGTGCCCAGGCGCTCCAGCAGGGTGCCGATCAGCAGGCTGCTGAACACCGTGGACAGCCGACTGAAGGAATAGCAGAAGCCCACCGCCCGGGCGCGGATGGCGGTGGGAAACAGCTCGGCCTGGTAGGAGTGGAAGGCGAAGGTCAGCCAGGCGTTGCAGAAGGTGATGCCGATGCCACAGAGGATCAGACCGAGGGCGCCCTGCTGCAGGGCGAACAGGCTGCCGAAGCCCACCGTCCCCAGGGCGGAGCCGACGATCTGCCACTTGTTCTCGAAGCGATTGGCGATGCGCACGAACAGCAGCGGCCCCAGCGGATAGGCGAGGGTGATGACGAAGGCATAGCCCAGGCTGTGGGTCAGGCTCACGCCCTGGCCGGAGAGCAGCGCCGGCAGCCAGTTGCCGAAACCGAAGAAGCCGATGGCCTGGAACAGGTTGAAGACGATCAGCATGATCACCCGGCGCCGATAGGGTGATTGCCACAGCGCCGCGAAGCGCGCGCTTACCGCAGGTTCTTCCACCACTGCCGCTGGCGGCGGCAGCGGCTGGCCGCTGTCGGCCTGGCAGGCGGCTTCCAGGCGTTCCACGCCCTGTTCGGCTTCGTCCAGCCGGCCCTGCTGGGCCAGCCAGCGCGGTGATTCGGGCAGGCGCTGGCGCAGCCACCAGATGAACAGGGCGAAGACGGCACTGGACAGCACCACCCAGCGCCAGCCGGAGATCCCCAGCGGCGCCTGGGGCACCAGCCACCAGGACAGCAACGCCACCGCCGGCACCGAGAGGAACTGGAGGGCGAAGGCGAAGGCGAACGCCGAGGTGCGCATGGCCTTGGGCACCAGTTCCGACAGATAGGCGTCGATGGTCACCAGCTCCAGGCCCAGGCCGATGCCCACCACGAAGCGCAGGGCGATCAGCCCCAGGGCGGTGGTCTGCAGGCCCATGGCCAGGGTCGCCAGGGTGTAGCCGACCAGCGCCCAGGTAAAGATCGCCCGGCGGCCGAAGCGGTCGGCGATGGGGCTGAGCAGGCTGGCGCCGACGAACAGGCCGAGAAAGGTGGCCGCGGCGAAGGCGGCCTGGTCGGAGACGCCGAACACCCCGGCCGCGCCGGTCTGGAAGACGCCATCGCGCAACAGACCGGGGCTGATGTAGGCGGTCTGGAACAGGTCGTAGAGTTCGAAGAAGCCGCCGATGGACAGCAGCGCCACCAGGCGCCACAGGCTGCGGGTGGCTGGCAGGCGATCGAGACGCGCCGACAGGGCGGCGGCGCGCTGGGAGGGGGGCAGGGCAGTGGCCGAAGCCGAAGACGCAGAGGTCATGGGACGCTATCCAGAGAACAGTCGTCCTACAGCTTACGGATCAGCCCGTGCCGAATGTTGCCAAAGATTTCCAAGTGCAACGTACGGTTTGGCAGGAAATCGCGTTTTCGAGCCGGTTTCTGGCAGCGCCTTGCGTCGTTCAGGGAACCAGCGCCAAAGCGGTGCGCAGATCGACCACCAGGACATCCAGATAACCACCCTGTAGCGCGCCGCGGATGGCGTTGACCTTGCGCAGGCCGCCGGCCAGACCCACCACGCGGTCGATCTTCAGCAGTTGCGGCAGATCCACCGCGACCACCGTCTCTTCGCTGTCGTCCAGCACCGGCCGGCCCTGGGCATCGAAGTACCTCAGGCAGATGTCGCCCACCGCGCCGCGGGCGGCGAGCACCTCCAGCATGGCCTCGCCATGGTAGTTGCCGCTGTTGCGCAGTAGCTGCGACGGCTCCAGTTCGCCGATGCCGACCAGCGCCACGGTGAGCCGGGCGAAGCGTTCGGTCACCTCGCGCACCTCGTCCAGCTGCAGGATGCGCTGGCGACTTTCCGGTGACTGCTCGATGCTCTGGGACGGCAGCAGATAGGCCGGGCAACCCAGCAGGTTGGCCAGTTGCTGGGTCAGCAGGGTGGCCTCGAAGGCGCCCTTGTTGCCGACCCCGCCGAGCAGCTGCACCACCTCGGTCGCGCCCTGGCGACTGCTGCCCCGGTGCATGTGGCCGACCATGGCGCGGATGGTGGAGCTCCAGGAGGAGATGCCGATGTGGTCCTTCTCGGTGACGCTGGTTTCCAGGTAGTGGGCGGCCGCCGAGCCGATGGCCTGCTTGATGGCCTCTTCGTCGTCGCCGGTGGGTTCCACCACGATGGCCTGGCGGATGCCGTAGCGTTGCTGCAGCTGACGCTCCAGTTCCAGATGGAAGTTGCGCGGGCGCTGCACCGAGATGCGCACGATGCCTTCCTTGAGCGCTCGGCTCAGGGCGCGGCTGACGAAGGATTGCGACAGGTCGAGCTGTTCGGAGATCTGCGACTGCTTGAGTCCCTCTTCGTAGTAGAGGGAGGCGATCTTGGTCAGCAGGCGTTGTTCTTCGAGGTTACTCATCCAGATTCCCGGTACCAGCGGATACGCCGCGCTCGCGGCCGCCAGCCCGGACCGGGAAAGTCCCCTGGCCGCGACGAACTACCGAAAAGCAGGCACGTACCTGTTAGAAAGGCGCATTTTTCAGCTATTTTCCCTCAGCCTCCCATCGGACGCCAAGGCTTTTGCGGCCTGGCGTCCTGGCCCGAGGCGGCTCATCAGCGCGCGAGCTGGCGTCAGGCAAGGCGAAAAGCCCTGAGGAAGCCGAGTTTACGAATGGTAAATGAGCATTCCGAAGGGCTTTTCAACGCCGTGTGGCCGATGAGCAGCTTCTCAGGACATGATCAGGCCACCGTCCACATTGATCGCCTGGCCGGTGATGTAGGCGGCGTCCGCCGAGGCGAGGAAGGCCACCAGGCCGGCCACGTCGGCGGGGGTGCCGGCGCGCTTCATGGGAATGTTGCCGACCCACTCGGTCATCAGTTCGCCCTGGCCATAGCGCTTTTCCGGGGTGGAAAGGATCTCGCCCCAGACCCGATCGTTGTAGTCCCACATCTCGCTTTCGATGATGCCCGGGCAGAAGGCGTTGACCGTGATGCCATGGCGCGCCAGTTCGTGGGCCAGACTCTGGGTGATGCCGATGACGCCCATCTTGCTCGCCGCATAGTGCGGCGTGTAGATGAAGCCCTGGCGACCCTGGCCGGAGCTGGTGTTGATCAGGCGTCCGCCACGCCCGGCCGCGACCATGCGCCTGGCCGCCTCGCGGCAGCACAGCCAGACGCCGGTGGTGTTGACCTGCAGGATGCGATCGAAGTCTTCGCGCGGCATGCGGTCGAAGGCGTCGATGGTGATGATCCCGGCGTTCTGCACCGAGACGTCGATGCGACCGAAGCGGGCCTCGGCCTGGGCATAGAGGTCGGCCACCGCCGCCTCGTCGGTGATGTCCACCACCAGCGGCAGCACCTCGGCACCGGTCTCGGCGGCCAGCCGCGC
>Ga0105251_10001296_pt1 | contig 21590 bp, 14 predicted proteins | sample KBSS64metaG_FD_80424 | JGI IMG/M metagenome (GOLD analysis project Ga0105251, IMG submission 80424) | Switchgrass rhizosphere microbial communities from Kellogg Biological Station, Michigan, USA - KBS S6-4 metaG | ecosystem: Host-associated > Plants > Roots > Rhizosphere > Soil | place...
ACTTCTGGTATTTGTTGAGATTACTCTGAATCGTGGCGCGCCGGATGTGTTTGAGCAATTTAACTCCGCTGTGCAAAAACTTGAAGAAATTCAAGAGTGTCATCTGGTTTCCGGGGATTTCGACTATCTGTTGAAAACTCGCGTGCCGGATATGTCAGCGTATCGTAAATTACTGGGCGAGACCTTGCTGCGCCTGCCGGGCGTAAATGACACCCGTACCTATGTGGTAATGGAAGAAGTCAAGCAAAGTAATCGTCTGGTAATCAAGACGCGCTAACACGGAACAGGTGCAAAATCGATGTAGTTTGATTACACTCCTGTTAATCCATACAGCAACAGTGCCGGGGAGACCCGGCACTGTTGTCCGTTTTAGCCGAAGGCAGGAAACAGCCTGATACCTGGAGAGCCTTTCTTGAGCCAGGAATACACCGAAGACAAAGAAGTCAAATTCACAAAGCTAAGTAGCGGGCGCCGACTCCTTGAGGCGTTACTCATTCTTTGCTCCCTTTTTGCCATCTGGTTGATGGCGGCCTTACTCAGCTTTAATCCCTCGGATCCTAGCTGGTCACAAACGGCGTGGCATGAGCCTATTCACAACTTAGGCGGGACGCCGGGAGCCTGGCTCGCCGATACGCTATTTTTTATTTTTGGCGTAATGGCCTATACCATTCCGGTCATCATTATCGGCGGCTGCTGGTTTGCCTGGCGTCATCAGGAAAACGACGAGTACATCGACTATTTCGCCGTCTCGCTGCGTTTGATTGGCGCGCTGGCGCTGATCCTCACGTCCTGCGGTCTGGCGGCGATTAACGCGGATGATATCTGGTACTTCGCTTCGGGCGGGGTGATCGGCAGCCTACTGAGCACGACCCTGCAACCGCTGCTGCACAGCAGCGGCGGTACAATCGCGCTGCTCTGCATCTGGGCGGCAGGACTGACGCTGTTTACCGGCTGGTCCTGGGTTAGCATTGCTGAAAAACTCGGCGGCGCGATCCTTTCAGTTCTCACTTTCGCCAGCAACCGTACCCGTCGTGACGACACCTGGGTCGATGAAGGGGAATATGAAGAAGATGAAGAAGAATATGAAGACGATGAATCCACTAAACCGCAAGGTTCTCGTCGGGCGCGGATTCTACGCAGCGCCTTAGCACGCCGCCAGCGCCTGGCTGAGAAGTTTGCCAATCCGCTGGGGCGTAAGACCGATGCCGCGTTGTTCTCCGGTAAACGGATGGACGACGCCGAGGGCGAGGTTCAGTACAGCGCCAGCGGCGCGCCTGTTGCCGCAGACGATGTGCTTTTTTCTGGTTCTAGCGCAGCGCGTCAGGCGAACGCCGATGATGTTCTGTTCTCCGGAGCCAGCGCGGCGCGCCCCGGCGATTTTGACCCCTACGATCCTCTGTTGAACGGGCATAGCATTGCCGATCCGGTGGCTTTGGCCGCGCAGGATACCGCGGCGCCGCAGGCATGGTCTGAACCGCTGCCTGGGTATGACGCTCAGCCAGTTTATCAGCCTGAACCGGCTTACCCGCCGCAATACGCGTCTCAGCCGGAGCAGGCTCCTGTTCAGCAGCCTGCTTATCAGCCTGAACCAGCTTACCCGCCGCAGCAGGCCTATCAGCCGGCGCAGGCCCCTGTTCAGCCGCCTGCTTATCAGCCTGAAGCGGCTTACCCGCCGCAGCAGGCCTATCAGCCGGCGCAGGCCCCTGTTCAGCCGCCTGCTTATCAGCCTGAAGCGGCTTACCCGCCGCAGCATGCCTATCAGCCGGAGCAGGCTCCTGTTCAGCCGCCTGCTTATCAGCCTGAACCGGCCTACCCGCCGCAGCAGGCCTATCAGCCTGCGCAGGCTCCAGTTCAGCAGCCCGCTTATCAGTCTGAACCAGCTTACCCGCCGCAGCAGGCCCCTATCCAGCAGCCTGAACCTTACGTTCCTGCTTCTGCCGTAGAGCCTGAGCCAGCAGAGGAAGTGAAACCACAGCGTCCGCCGATGTACTACTTCGAAGAAGTGGAAGAGAAACGCGCGCGTGAACGCGAGCAGCTTGCCGCGTGGTATCAGCCAATTCCAGAACCGGTCAGTCCAGTTGCGACAAAACCGATCTCGCCTCCGCCTGCTCCGGCGGCTGATGTTGCCGCGGTGAGCGCGCTGGCGGCCGGCGTCCATCATGCCACCGGGGCAAGCGCCGCGGCGGCCTCCGTCGCATCCAGCGCCGCGCCGCTGTTTAGCCCGGCGTCTGGCGGCCCGCGTGCGCAGGTAAAAGAGGGCATAGGCCCGAAATTGCCTCGTCCAAATCGCGTTCGTGTTCCAACGCGACGTGAGCTGGCATCCTATGGCATTAAGCTGCCTTCGCAGCGGTTGGCTGAAGAACGCGCGCGTCAGGCAGAACATCAGCACTATGATGATGATGCGCTGACGGACGAGGAAGTTGCAGAGTTTGAGCAGGGCGAGCTGGCGCGTCAGTTCGCGGCTGCGCAAAATCAGCGCTATGGCGATAGCTACGCTGCGGAAGAGGATAATGTAGACGAGGATTCCGCCGCTGAAGCCGAACTTGCCCGTCAGTTTGCCGCTTCCCAGCAGCAGCGTTACGCCAGCGAGCAGCCGCCGGGATCGCATCCGTTCTCTGCGGCTGATTATGAATTCTCGCCAATGAAAACGTTAGTTGATGATACGCCGAGCGAGCCTGTCTTCACGCCGATGCCGGAAGTGCAGCAGCCTGCCCCGCAGCCGACCCAGCATTCGCAGCCCGTACAGCAGCCGATGCCGCACCAGCAGATGCATCAGCAGCCGCAAAGTGCGCAGCCTCAGGCCTATCAGCCAGTACAGCAGCAGCCGGTTCAACATCCGCAGATGCCACAGCAGGCTCCTGGCGGTTATCCGCAGCAGCAGGCTTCGCAGCAGCAGCAACCGATCCCGCAGCCGCAGGAAAGCCTGATTCACCCGCTGTTGATGCGCAATGGCGACAGTCGCCCGTTGCAGAAACCCACGACGCTGCTGCCTTCGCTTGATCTGCTCACGCCGCCGCCAGCTGAGGTTGAGCCGATCGATACCTTTGCCCTCGAGCAGATGGCGCGTTTGGTTGAAGCTCGTCTGGCCGATTTCCGCATTAAAGCCGACGTGGTGAACTACTCACCAGGCCCGGTCATCACCCGCTTTGAGCTAAACCTGGCTCCAGGGGTGAAAGCGGCGCGGATTTCCAACCTGTCGCGAGATCTGGCGCGTTCACTGTCCACGGCGGCGGTTCGTGTGGTGGAAGTTATTCCGGGTAAACCTTACGTTGGCCTGGAGTTGCCTAACAAAAAGCGCCAGACCGTTTACCTGCGCGAAGTGCTGGATAATGCGAAATTCCGCGACAATCCTTCACCGCTCACGGTGGTCCTCGGTAAAGACATCGCGGGCGAACCTGTGACCGCCGATCTGGCGAAGATGCCGCACCTGCTGGTGGCGGGTACCACCGGCTCCGGTAAGTCCGTTGGGGTCAACGCCATGATCCTCAGCATGCTCTACAAAGCGCAGCCGGAAGATGTGAAATTCATCATGATTGACCCGAAAATGCTCGAACTGTCGGTCTATGAGGGAATACCGCATCTGTTGACGGAAGTCGTGACGGATATGAAAGACGCGGCCAACGCTTTGCGCTGGAGCGTTAACGAGATGGAGCGCCGGTATAAACTCATGTCCGCGCTGGGCGTACGTAATCTCGCAGGCTATAACGAGAAGATTGCCGAAGCCGCGCGTATGGGACGACCCATTCCGGATCCTTACTGGAAGCCTGGCGACAGTATGGATGCGACGCATCCGGTGCTGAAAAAAGAGCCTTATATCGTGGTGCTGGTCGACGAATTTGCCGACCTGATGATGACCGTCGGCAAGAAAGTGGAAGAGCTGATCGCGCGTCTGGCGCAGAAAGCGCGCGCCGCGGGGATCCACCTGGTGCTGGCGACCCAGCGACCGTCGGTTGACGTTATCACCGGCCTGATTAAAGCCAACATCCCGACGCGTATCGCCTTTACCGTATCGAGTAAAATTGACTCGCGGACCATCCTTGACCAGGGCGGTGCGGAGTCTCTGTTGGGAATGGGCGATATGCTCTACTCCGCGCCTAACTCCACGATCCCGGTGCGCGTGCACGGCGCTTTTGTACGCGACGAGGAAGTTCACGCCGTCGTTCAGGACTGGAAGGCGCGCGGGCGTCCGCAGTATGTCGATGGCATCACCTCCGATAGCGAAAGCGAAGGCGGCGGCGGTGGCTACGAGGGCGGTGAAGAGCTCGATCCGCTGTTCGATCAGGCCGTCAACTTTGTGACGGAGAAACGCAAGGCTTCCATATCCGGGGTGCAGCGTCAGTTCCGTATTGGCTATAACCGCGCCGCGCGTATCATTGAGCAAATGGAAGCTCAGGGTATCGTGAGCGAGCAGGGTCATAACGGTAACCGTGAGGTGCTGGCTCCGCCGCCTTTTGAGTAACCGCAAAGTTGGGTAAATAAGTGAAAATCAGCCTGTTCTGCTGTTTAACCGCCGTTGGCCGTTCTACATTAGCAGCAGATCAGGCTCCCGCGTCGGGAGTGACGCACATTAAGGAATAACAATGAAAAAACTCGCAATCACCTGTGCATTACTGTCCAGTTTTGTTGTCAGTCAGGTATGGGCGGACGCCGCCAGCGATTTAAAAAGCCGCCTTGATAAAGTGAGCAGCTTCCACTCCAGCTTTACGCAGAAAGTGACGGACGGCAGCGGCAACGCCGTGCAGGACGGGCAGGGCGACCTGTGGGTCAAACGACCAAATCTGTTCAACTGGCATATGACCCAGCCGGATGAAAGCGTGCTGGTTTCCGACGGCAAAACGCTGTGGTTCTATAACCCGTTTGTTGAGCAGGCTACCGCCACCTGGCTGAAAGATGCGACCAGCAACACGCCGTTTATGCTGATTGCCCGCAACCAGGCCAGCGACTGGCAGAACTACAATATTAAGCAAAACGGCGATGATTTTGTTCTGACCCCGAAAAACGGTAGCGGTAATCTGAAGCAGTTCACCATTAACGTGGGTCGTGACGGCACGATTCATCAGTTCAGCGCCGTGGAACAGGACGATCAACGCAGCAGCTATCAGCTGAAGTCGCAACAAAATGGCGCCGTCGACGCATCTAAGTTCACCTTTACGCCGCCGCAAGGGGTTACGGTGGACGATCAACGTAAGTAGAGGCGAACGTGAGCAATCTGTCGCTCGATTTTTCCGACAACGCGTTTCAACCCCTGGCCGCACGCATGCGGCCAGAAAATTTAGCGCAGTACATTGGTCAGCAGCATCTGCTGGCGCCGGGTAAACCCTTACCGCGGGCGATTGAAGCCGGTCATCTGCACTCCATGATCCTTTGGGGGCCGCCGGGGACGGGGAAAACCACGTTGGCCGAGGTGATTGCGCGCTATGCCAGCGCCGACGTTGAACGTATTTCAGCGGTGACCTCCGGGGTGAAAGAGATCCGCGAGGCCATTGAACGCGCGCGACAAAACCGCAACGCGGGTCGCCGCACAATTCTGTTTGTCGATGAAGTTCACCGTTTCAATAAAAGCCAGCAGGATGCCTTTCTGCCGCATATCGAAGACGGAACCATCACCTTTATCGGCGCGACGACGGAAAACCCCTCCTTTGAACTCAATTCCGCACTGTTATCCCGCGCGCGCGTCTATCTGCTGAAATCGCTGACCAGCGACGACATCGAACAGGTGCTCAGCCAGGCGATGAGCGATAAAACGCGCGGCTACGGCGGGCAAAATATCGTTCTGCCGGACGAGACGCGCAAGGCCATCGCCGACCTGGTCAACGGTGACGCGCGGCGGGCGCTGAATACCCTGGAAATGATGGCCGATATGGCCGAGTCCGACGCCTCCGGCAATCGCGTGCTGAAAGTTGAGCTGCTGACCGAAATCGCCGGCGAGCGCAGCGCGCGTTTCGACAACAAAGGCGATCGTTTTTACGATTTAATCTCCGCGCTGCATAAATCGGTTCGCGGTAGCGCACCGGATGCCGCCCTCTACTGGTACGCGCGGATTATTACCGCCGGCGGCGATCCGCTCTACGTCGCGCGCCGTTGTCTGGCAATCGCGTCGGAAGATGTCGGTAATGCCGATCCGCGCGCGATGCAGGTTGCGATCTCCGCCTGGGATTGCTTTACTCGTGTCGGACCGGCGGAAGGCGAGCGGGCGATTGCCCAGGCCATTGTTTATCTTGCCTGCGCGCCGAAAAGCAACGCGGTCTATACCGCGTTTAAAGCGGCGATGGCCGATGCCCGCGAACGCCCCGATTACGACGTACCGGTACATTTACGCAATGCCCCAACGAAGCTAATGAAGGAGATGGGCTACGGGCAGGAGTATCGCTATGCTCATGATGAACCAAATGCCTATGCCGCTGGAGAGCAGTACTTCCCGCAGGAAATGGCGCAAACGCGCTATTATAAGCCGACAAACCGGGGGCTGGAGGGCAAAATAGGCGAAAAGCTCGCCTGGTTAACCGAACAGGATCAAAATAGCCCGATAAAACGCTACCGATAATTGAGGCGTTGCGGTAAGGTTGTCACACTATTTCCGTGGTCGCGCTCTGCGGCCATTTTTCTTTATTAATTCGATAAGCACAGGATAAGCATGCTCGATCCCAATCTGCTGCGTACCGAGCCAGACGCAGTCGCAGAAAAACTGGCACGCCGGGGCTTTAAGCTGGATGTAGATAAACTTCGCGCTCTGGAAGAGCGTCGTAAAGTTCTGCAGGTTCAAACTGAAAACCTGCAGGCGGAGCGCAACTCCCGATCGAAATCCATTGGCCAGGCGAAAGCGCGCGGGGAAGATATTGAGCCATTACGCCTGGAAGTGAACAAACTCGGCGAGCAGCTTGATGCCGCTAAGACCGAACTGGACGCGCTGCTGGCGGAAATCCGCGATATCGCGCTGACCATCCCTAATATTCCGCACGATGACGTTCCGGCCGGCCGCGACGAAAATGACAACGTTGAAGTCAGCCGCTGGGGTACGCCGCGCGAGTTTGATTTTGACGTTCGCGATCACGTGACGCTGGGCGAAATGCACGGGGGGCTGGATTTTGCCGCCGCCGTGAAGCTGACCGGTTCTCGCTTTGTGGTCATGAAGGGCCAACTGGCGCGTCTGCACCGCGCGCTGGCGCAGTTTATGCTGGATCTGCATACTGAACAGCACGGCTACAGCGAAAACTACGTCCCGTATCTGGTTAACCAGGACACGCTGTACGGTACCGGTCAGTTGCCAAAATTCGCCGGCGACCTGTTCCATACCCGTCCGCTGGAAGAAGAAGCTGACAGCAGCAACTACGCGCTGATCCCGACGGCGGAAGTCCCGCTGACCAACCTGGTGCGCGATGAGATCATCGACGAAGACGATCTGCCGATCAAAATGACCGCGCATACGCCGTGCTTCCGTTCTGAAGCCGGATCCTATGGCCGCGATACCCGCGGCTTGATCCGTATGCATCAGTTCGACAAAGTCGAAATGGTGCAGATTGTACGTCCGGAAGATTCCATGGCGGCGCTGGAAGAGATGACCGGCCACGCCGAGAAAGTGCTGCAGCTGCTGGGTCTGCCGTATCGTAAAGTGGCTCTGTGCACGGGCGATATGGGCTTTAGCGCATGCAAAACCTACGATCTGGAAGTGTGGGTACCGGCGCAGAATACCTATCGTGAGATCTCTTCCTGCTCTAACGTCTGGGATTTCCAGGCGCGTCGTATGCAGGCGCGCTGCCGCAGCAAGTCTGACAAGAAAACTCGCCTCGTACACACGCTGAACGGTTCTGGCCTGGCGGTTGGACGTACGCTCGTCGCGGTGATGGAAAACTATCAGCAGGCGGATGGTCGCATTGCGATCCCAGAAGTCCTGCGCCCGTATATGCGCGGCCTTGAGTTTATCGGCTGATTTTTCAACACTCTTCTCAAAAGCGCCTGCGGGCGCTTTTTTTTTACCCCCTTCTTGATACCGGGCAATAATCGACTTCGCGATTACGAAGATACTCCCTTTGGATTATCCAGCATAAAAAACTAATAAAGACTAATTTCGTTGTATCAATAACTATACAACGGCTTTAAGTTCATTGTGAGCAACCGAAGCGAGTATCTATGAAAATCAAAACCCCCGATGCTTTACTGGCTGCCGAGGTGAGCCGGCGTGGTTTAATGAAAACCACGGCGATTGGCGGGCTGGCGATGGCCAGCAGCGCTTTTACCTTACCCTTCACGCGCATTGCCCATGCCGCAGACAACCTCAACCCTGTCAGCGAAACGCTCACCTGGAGCGCCTGTACGGTGAACTGCGGAAGCCGCTGCCCGCTGCGGATGCATGTGGTTGATGGTGAGATTAAATATGTTGAAACAGACAATACCGGTGACGATAACTACGATGGCCTGCACCAGGTTCGCGCCTGTCTGCGCGGTCGCTCGATGCGTCGGCGCGTCTACAACCCGGATCGCCTGAAATATCCGATGAAGCGGGTGGGCAAACGCGGAGAGGGCAAATTCGAACGCATCAGCTGGGAAGAAGCGTTCGATACTATCGCCAGCAATATGCAGCGCCTGATAAAAGAGTACGGTAATGAGTCCATCTATCTGAACTACGGAACGGGAACCCTCGGCGGAACCCTGACTCGCTCATGGCCGCCGGGGAAAACCCTGATTGCCCGTCTGATGAACTGCTGCGGTGGTTACCTCAACCATTACGGTGACTACTCCACCGCTCAAATCGCCGCGGGACTGAACTACACCTACGGCGGCTGGGCCGATGGCAATAGCCCGTCGGATATCGAAAACAGCAAGCTGGTGGTGCTGTTTGGCAATAACCCGGGGGAAACCCGGATGAGCGGCGGCGGGGTGACCTACTACCTGGAACAAGCGCGGGAGAAATCCAACGCCAGACTGATTATTATCGATCCACGCTATACCGACACCGGTGCCGGACGCGAAGATGAGTGGATCCCTATCCGCCCCGGAACCGATGCCGCGCTGGTCTCGGCGCTGGCGTGGGTGATGATTAACGAGAATCTCGTAGACCAGCCTTTCCTCGACAAGTATTGCGTAGGCTATGACGAGAAAACGCTGCCGGAAGGCGCGCCGGCCAATGGTCACTATAAGGCCTATATTCTCGGTCAGGGCAAAGACGGTATCGCGAAGACCCCAGAGTGGGCGTCGACGATTACCGGCATTCCTCAGGCGCGTATCGTGCAGCTGGCGCGTGAAATCGCCGGCGCAAAACCTGCCTATATTTCTCAGGGATGGGGCCCGCAGCGCCATGCTAACGGCGAGCTGGTTTCCCGCGCGATTTCCATGCTGGCGATCTTAACCGGCAACGTTGGAATCAACGGCGGGAATACCGGCGCGCGTGAAGGCTCTTACTCGCTGCCGTTTGAGCGCATGCCGACGCTGGATAACCCGGTTGAAACAAGTATTTCCATGTTTATGTGGACCGATGCGATTGAGCGCGGAGCGGAAATGACCGCACTACGCGACGGCGTGCGTGGTAAAGATAAGCTCGACGTCCCCATCAAAATGGTCTGGAACTATGCCGGTAACTGCTTGATCAACCAGCATTCAGAAATCAACCGTACCCATGACATCCTCCAGGATGACAAAAAGTGCGAGATGATTGTGGTCATTGATTGCCATATGACCTCGTCTGCGAAATATGCCGATATTCTGCTGCCGGATTGTACCGCCTCGGAGCAGATGGATTTTGCCCTCGATGCTTCCTGCGGCAACATGTCCTACGTGATTTTTGCCGACCAGGCCATCAAACCGCGTTTTGAGTGCAAAACCATCTATGAGATGACTACCGAGCTGGCGAAGCGCATGGGCGTTGAGCAAGGCTTCACCGAAGGCCGCACTCAGGAAGAGTGGCTGCGTCACCTCTATGAGCAATCCCGTAAAGCGATCCCGGCGCTGCCGCCGTTTGATGAATTCCGCAAGCAGGGGATCTTCAAACAGCGCGATCCGCAAGGCCACCACGTTGCCTATAAGGCTTTCCGTGAAGATCCTGCCGCCAATCCGTTAACGACCCCGTCAGGGAAAATTGAAATTTACTCTGCGCAGCTGGCGGAAATCGCGGCGACCTGGGAGCTGAAAGAAGAGGATGTTATCGACCCGCTGCCGATCTACAGCCCTGGGTTTGAAAATTATGACGATCCGCTGGCTAAAAAATATCCGCTGCAGCTGACCGGCTTTCACTACAAAGCCCGCACTCACTCCACCTACGGCAACGTTGACGTACTGAAAGCCGCGTGCCGTCAGGAGATGTGGATCAACCCACTTGATGCGCAGAAGCGCGGTATCGCCAATGGCGATCGGATCCGCATTTTTAACGATCGCGGTGAAGTGCATATCGAAGCCAAAGTGACCCCGCGAATGATACCGGGCGTGGTCGCGCTGGGTGAGGGGGCCTGGTATAACCCGGACGCCGGTCGCGTGGATCAGGCTGGCAGCATTAACGTGCTGACCACCCAACGCCCATCGCCGCTGGCGAAAGGCAATCCATCGCATACCAACCTCGTCCAGGTTGAAAAGCTGTAAGGAGTGACCGATGACAACTCAATATGGATTTTTTATTGATTCCGCCCGTTGCACCGGTTGCAAAACCTGCGAACTGGCATGCAAAGACTACAAAAACCTCACGCCGGAGGTGAGTTTCCGTCGTATCTACGAATACGCGGGCGGCGACTGGCAGGAAGATAACGGTGTCTGGCAGCAGAACGTATTTGCCTATTACCTCTCTATCGCCTGCAACCATTGTGAAGATCCGGCCTGCACCAAAGTTTGCCCGAGCGGGGCGATGCATAAACGTGAAGATGGCTTTGTCGTTGTCGATGAGGATGTCTGTATCGGCTGTCGCTATTGCCATATGGCCTGCCCGTACGGCGCGCCGCAGTACAATGCGGCAAAAGGGCATATGACCAAATGCGACGGCTGCCACGAACGCGTCGCCGAGGGCAAAAAGCCGATTTGCGTGGAGTCCTGTCCGCTCCGCGCGCTTGATTTTGGCCCGATTGAAGAGCTGCGTAAAAAACACGGCCAGCTGGCTGCCGTTGCGCCGCTGCCTTCGGCCCACTTCACTAAACCAAGTATTGTGATTAAACCTAACGCCAACAGCCGACCGTGTGGAGATACCACCGGCTATCTGGCTAACCCGAAGGAGGTGTGAGATGGGGAGTGGATGGCATGAATGGCCGCTGATTATTTTCACGGTCTTTGGTCAGTGCGTGGTGGGCGGCTTTATTGTACTGGCTCTGGCGCTCATGAAAGGCGACTTATCGCGTGAACAGCAGCAGCGCGTGGTGTGGAGCATGTTTGGCCTGTGGGTGCTGATGGGCGTGGGCTTTATTGCCTCAACCCTGCATCTTGGGTCGCCCATGCGCGCGTTTAACTCGCTCAATCGCGTAGGGGCCTCGTCGCTCAGCAATGAAATCGCCAGCGGGGCGCTTTTCTTTGCTGTCGGCGGTATTGGCTGGCTGCTGGCGGTGGTCAATAAGCTACCGGCGGGACTGCGTCATCTCTGGCTGATTATTACCATGGTGCTGGGGGTTATCTTTGTCTGGATGATGGTCCGCGTCTATAACACTATTGATACGGTACCCACCTGGTATACGGTCTGGACGCCGCTGAGTTTCTTCCTGACGATGTTTATCGGCGGTCCGCTGCTGGGATATCTGCTGCTGCGCGTTGCGGACGTTACCGGCTGGGCGATGCGCCTGCTGCCGGCGGTGACCCTGCTGGCGCTGGTGATTAGCGCGATCGTGGGGCTAATGCAGGGAAGCGAGCTGGCGACAATCCATAGCTCCATCCAGCAAGCTTCCGCGCTGGTGCCGGACTACGGCTCGCTAATGGCCTGGCGTCTGGTTGCGCTGGCGTTGGCCCTGGTCTGCTGGATCGCTCCGCAGCTCAAAGGCTATCAGCCCGCATTGCCGATGCTGGGGCTGGCTTTTGTGCTAATGCTGGTCGGCGAGATGATCGGCCGCGGCGTCTTCTACGGCCTGCATATGACCGTAGGGATGGCAATCGCCAGCTAACCGCCCTTTATCGCGCCAGGATATTACTTTCTGGCGCGATAAAAAGTGCGGTCGATTCATGAAATATTTCTACCGATACTCCCACCTCATTTTCCTAATAAATTAATAAAAACAATGGAATAATATAAACAACTATTCTGTTGCCGATCCGCTGGATAAAAAACTTCTATCGTACGCCCGCAAACCGCGTCACGCCTGATTTCAGGTGGATTGACAATGTTTGCAGCAGTGGCATGATGCGCACGAAATCTGAACTCCATCACGGTTTATATCCATGACCATCTACACCCGGCCAGTGCAAATGTTGCTCTGTGGCCTGCTTCTGTTGACCCTGGCGATAGCGGTTTTAAATACGCTTGTCCCGCTTTGGCTCGCCCATGAAAATATGCCGACCTGGCAGGTCGGCATGGTAGGGTCGTCCTACTTTACCGGTAATCTGGTGGGGACATTGCTCGCCGGATGGGTGATTAGGCGTCTGGGTTTTAATCGTAGCTATTATCTGGCATCCATTATTTTTGCCGTGGGCTGCGTTGGGCTCGGCATTACGCTTGGCTTCTGGAGCTGGTTCAGCTGGCGCTTTATCGCGGGCGTCGGCTGCGCGATGATTTGGGTGGTGGTGGAGAGCGCGCTGGTCTGTAGCGGCACTTCGCGGAGCCGCGGTCGCCTGCTGGCGGCGTATATGATGATTTATTACGTTGGCACGGTGCTGGGCCAGTTAATGGTCAGCAAACTGCCGACGGATTTGATGAGCGTCCTGCCGTGGGTGACGGCGCTGGCTCTGGCGGCCATTCTGCCGCTGCTGTTTGCTCGCGTGGCGACTCGGGGCGATGAGCCGCACGAACCGGCGCGTATCTGGCCAATGTTAAGGCTGCGTCAGGCCCGTCACGGGGTCAATGGCTGCATTATTTCCGGTATCGTGCTCGGCTCGCTGTATGGCCTGATGCCGCTGTGGCTTAACCACCAGGGCGTCAGCGATTCCGGCATCGGCTTCTGGATGGCGGTGATGGTGAGCGCAGGCATCGTTGGACAGTGGCCGATTGGTCGGCTCGCCGATCGCTACGGTCGCCTGCTGGTTCTACGCGTCCAGGTGTTTGTGGTGATTCTCGGCTGTCTGGCGATGTTAAGCCAGGCCGCAATGGCGCCTGCGCTGTTCGTGCTGGGCGCTTCCGGCTTCACGCTCTATCCGGTCGCTATGGCCTGGGCCTGTGAAAAAGTGGAGCGTCATCAGCTGGTGGCGATGAACCAGGCGCTGTTACTGAGCTATACCGTGGGCAGCCTGCTTGGGCCAACGCTGACCGCGATGCTGATGCAGAATTTCTCTGACAATCTGCTGTTTATCATGATAGCCAGCGTGTCCTTCATCTACCTGCTGACGCTGCTGCGCAAAGCGGGGCATCACCCTACGCCGGTTGCTCACGCCTGATTGTGGTCGAAAATAGCCAGGAGAGACGCCCCTGGCTATCGATTAATGCGAAGCGAGAAGCGCTTCAAGCTGGGCCTGATTGTGAACCTCGGTGAATCGCCGTAGTCTGTCCTCCTCATCCAGCCAACTGACTAACCGCTGGATTGTCTGAATATGCTGTTCGCTATCGGCCGCCGCCAGTACGACTATCAGCCGAATACCGGGATGCTGCGGAAAATCAACGGCCTTGCGACAGCAAAGCAGCGAAAGCGCGCTGTTTCTGCTCAGCACTCCGGCTTCCGGTCGCGCGTGCGGTAGCGCAAACGCCGGGCTCAGTATATACCAGGGACCATCCTGCTCCGTGGCGCTGATAATAGCCCTGGCATAGCTTCCGGTGATTTTTCCCTGCTGCTCAAGCGGGCGGCAGGCGAGCTGAACGGCGCTGCGCCAGTTCAGGCTGTCGCTGGTGAACTGACAGGCGGAAAATAGCGTCTCTTCCATATATGTTCCCTTTACGCGCGAGCTGACCGGCTCGCCTGGTGGTTAGCGTAGAGCGTTAAATAGCGCTTCTCCCGAGATGCCGTATTTCGCTTTTAGCTGCCTGCTATTACCCGATTCGGTAAATGTGTCCGGCGTTCCCAGCCGAGTGAGGCGGGCCGGATGCGCCTTTTGCGCCAGGGTTTCCGCGATCAGTCCGCCGAGGCCGCCGTTTACCGTGTGATTTTCAAGCGTAGCGATAAGCGGGCAGCCTTCAACCAGCCGATAAAATGCCTGCTCGTTAAAGGGCTTGAGGGTTGCAACGTGAATAAGCTTGCCTTTTTTGCCGCTGGCGATCAGCTTTTCATAGCCATCGGTAGCCTGCTCCAGCACCGTCCCTTCAAACAGAATCGCGAAATCGGCGCCGCTATCGGCGATGGCGGCGATATCGCTGACCCGCGGAACGACGCTTTTATCGCGAACCGGCATCGGCTCGCGCGCCACGCGAATATAGACAGGGCCCTTTATTTTGGCCGCTTGCTCAAAGGCCTCGGCGATCTCCTCCGCATCTGCCGGGGTCAGAATGGTTAATCCCGGGAGGACGCGGGTCAGCGCTAAATCCTCCAGCGCATGATGCGAAGCGCCGTCCGGACCATCATCCATACCGGGGTGGCTACCGACGAGTTTAATATTGGCTTTGGCATAGCACGCCTGCCGCAGCTGGGTCCAGGCGGTGCCGGTGACGAACATGGCAAAGTTGACGTAGAAGGGCATAAAGCCCTCCAGCGCCTGGCCGACCGCGAAGCTCATGGCGGAACCTTCCGCAATGCCCATTTCGAAAAAAGCCTCTGGATAGACGGCCTGAAATTGGTCAGTACGGGTGGAGCTGGCTAAATCGCTGTCGATAACAACGACGGGATAGCCCTTTTCTTTAAGGTCAATCAGGGCATTACCGATCTCATCACGGGGCGCTTTCATCACTGTAACTCCTCCATTGCCTGCTGAAATTGTTCTTTACTCGGGGTTTTTGAGTGCCAGTCGCCGTTGTTTTCCATATAGCTGACGCCGGAGCCTTTGGTGGTGTGCGCCACGATAGCGACAGGTTTACCTTTCAGGTGGCGGGATAGCATCAGGGTATCGGCAACCTGATGCATATCATTGCCGTTATGCAGTTCCAGTACATGCCAGCCAAAGCTGCGGATTTTGTCCGCCAGCGGCTCGAGGTTAACGACTTCATTGACCGGATCGTGGGAAGAGAAGCCGTTGTAATCGATGATGGCGACCAGGTTATCCATTTTCATATGCCCGGCCTGCTGTAGCGTCTCCCAGATTTGGCCTTCATGCATTTCACCATCGCCAACGATGGCAAACACCCGGTGCGGATCGTTGCGCCGCTTTTTGGCGGCCGCCATACCCAAAGCAATCGACAGCCCCTGGCCCAGCAGGCCGGTCGTTGCATCGACCTCGGGTAGCGACTTTATGCTCGGGTGACCCTGCAGACGCGAGTTGATCTGTCGGAACGTAGAGAATTCGCTGCGATCGATCTTCCCTTTTTGGTACAGCATGGCGTACTGCGCGGCGACGGCGTGGCCTTTACTCATCACCACGCGCGAGCGGGGAGAGGCGGCCAGATCGACCTCTTGATAATAGAGCCAGGTAAGAATGTCGATTATCGATAATGCTCCGCCCGGATGGCCAATTCCGGACTCGTAAATCAGGGTGACGATCTCGCGGCGGGCGGCAAGCGCGTGGGATTTCAGTTCATCAATGTTCATGTTCTTTCCTTCTTAGGGCAGCATTTTGCCGATGTAGTACACGACCAGACCCAGCGCGACGAAGTCGGTTTCCGGGAAGCTGGTGCCTGAAAGACCGACGGACTCCATAATCGGGTAAATCAGCGCGGGGCCGATGCCGATCAGGATCCCGGTGATGAAGCTCCCGGCAATCGCGCCTTTCCAGCCGCCGGAGGCATTACCAAATACCGCTGCGGTCGCGCCGATGAAGAAGTAGGGGATGGCTACCGGGATAATCACGGTCTGGCCAAGGATCGCCAGAAAGCCCATCACCACCAGCCCGCCGACAAACGAAGAGATAAACCCCAGCACCGTGGCGGTCGGGGCGTAGGGAAAGACCACCGGACAATCGAGCGCGGGTTTGGCGTTAGGGATAAACTTTTCCGAGATGCCAAGGAAGGCCGGAACAATTTCTGACAGCAGCAGGCGTACGCCGGTAATAATGATGTACAGCGAGGCGGTAAAGGTCAGCGACTGAAAGAGCGGGTAAACCAGCCAGTGCATCCCGCCGGCCGCAGCGGTGACCGCGGCTTTCCCGGCGGCGAGCGCGGCGATGTAATAGAAAATGCTCACCGAGATCGACACTGAGACGATGTAGTCTTTAAAGATCCCCAGCCAGCCGGGGAGATTCAGCTTTTCGGTAGATTGTTTAGGATCGCCGACCTTTGAGCCGATCCAGCCGGATGCGGCGTAGGCCAGGGTGACGTAGTGCCCCATCGCGATCTCATCGTTACCGGTAATTTTTCGCATCCACGGCTGCGCAATAGCCGGATAGAGGCAGGCGGCGAGACCCAGCAGGACGGAGCCGACAATGATGGTCGTCATGTCGCTGTAGCCCAGCGCCTTCAGCGTCACGGTAAGCAGCGCGGAGAGATAAAGGTTATGTTGCCCGGTCAGAAAGATGTATTTAAACGGCGTCACGCGGGCAAAGAACAGGTTCCAGCCAAAGCCAATCACCATGATTAGCGATACGCACATGGCGAATTTGGTTTGCGCCAGTCCGGTTAGCGCTTCCGCCAGCGGCATTACGCCCTTAAGGCCAAATCCATCGCTGAATAAGGTCTGAAAATTACCCAGGGAAGTGACCGCCAGACCGGCGCCGCCGGCGAAAACCAGAAAACCGACGATGGTCTTGAAGGTGCCGGAAAGCACTTTTTCAATCGGCTTACGTTGGATTAACAGGCCGATTAATGCAATAAAGCCAACTAAAAGTGGGGTTACGCCCAGAATGTCGAATACAATAAATCTGAGGAAATCCATATTGCCTCCGGGAGAGGTTAGTTGCTTTGAACGATGTCAGTGAGCGCAGACTCCATCTCTTCACTGTTCATCAGGTCGGTAATGCCGACAGCTCTGAATCCGGCGGCTTCGACTTCATCGGTGAGATCGCGCATAGTGATGACAAAATCAATGTCTCGCCAGGTGCGTAAGCCTGAGAGGACGTCGTGTTCCAATTCGATATCCCAGCCGTGTTTGTCGATGATTTTTTGGGCTTTGATTTTGAGCATTAAGGAGCTGCCCATACCGGTACGACAGACTATGAGACCTTTCATTCGATGTTCTCCTGTGTGTAAAAATAATTATTTTTATTTGTTTATGTGAGATAATAATTATTATCTTTACCGCAGGCCGAAAGATGTGACTGTGTTTGCATTTTGAGCAAATAGGGCGAAAAATGAGCTATATAGACAACAACTTGTTGATTAGCATAAGAAATGGAGCTTCAGGGCTAAGCCCAATACTGGAGAAAGTGGGCCGTTTTATTACGGAGAATCCTGACTTTGTGATGCGTCACACGATTTCAGAACTGGCCGACTCCATTGATACCAGTGAGGGCAGCATCACCCGTTTTTGTCGGGCCTTTGGTTTTAAAGGTTTCTCGGATTTCAGAACCGCGCTGGCGATGGAGCAGGGCGCCGCGCGTTTGGAAGATAGCGGTAGCAACGAGAGCGAAGAGATTGCGCCGGTGCTGGCGAGCATTCGCGACAGTAATGCCATTGTCGATAGCCAGGAGCTGAAAGCCGCGGCTGACTGGCTTAACGCCCTGAACAGCATCGCTATCTATGCCGTGGGCACGGCGGTGCCGGTGGCGTTATTCCTGCAGATGAACCTCATCAATATGGGTAAGGCGGCAAGCTTTGTCGATCGCTCCTACCCGGCGGCGATGCCGTTGCTTTCTGATAACCAGAAAACCGGCATTATTGTGGTGCATAGCGAACAGGCGTCGGCGGATATGATGCAGGCCCTGTCGCTGGCAAAGCAGCAGGGCGTTAAAATATTGTCGCTGACCCGCGGGACGTTTGCGCCGCTGGCCCGTTTGTCTGACTGGAATCTTCAGGCGGCGGTGGCCCTACAAGGGGAAGGCGAATCGGGGTTTGCGGAAATTGCCGGGGCAATGATGGTGGCTGACCGGATACTGAGCGCGCTTGAAGAGCAGGATGAACGCTATGCGGAATATCGTAAAGCGCATCAGAAGCGGATTTTCTCAATTGAGAGCGTGGCGAATAAGCTGTCGGAATATTTTATGTCCTGATGCTTATCGCTGGAGGAGAAACCCGGTAGCGCAAGGTCTACCGGGAGATAACCTTAGTACATCACCTTATGACCGTACTGCTCGAGAATACCCTTCACGCGTTCCATGGTCTCTTTCTTCGGCGGATGGACGCCATCCAGCTTGTACTCTTCGCCCATGGCTACCCATTTGTGTTTGCCCAGCTCGTGGTACGGCAGCAGTTCAATCTTCTCGACGTTGCCCATGTCACGGGTAAACTCGCCCAGGCGATGCGCGGAATCGTCGTCGTCGGACCAGCCCGGGACCACAACGTAGCGGATCCAGACGTTGATGTTTTTGTTTGACAGGTAACGGGCAAACTCCAGCGTCCGATGGTTAGAGACGCCAACCAGATTCTGGTGAATTTCATCATTCATTTGCTTGAGATCGAGCATCACCAGATCGGTGACTTCCAGCAGTTCATCAATAACCGGGTCGTAGCGGCGCACAAAGCCGTTGGTATCGAGACAGGTATGAATACCTTCTTTCTTGCAGGCGCGGAACCAGTCGCGAACAAATTCGGCCTGCAGGATAGCCTCGCCGCCGGATGCCGTCACGCCGCCGCCGGAAGCGTTCATAAAGTGGCGATAGGTCACCACCTCTTTCATCAGCTCTTCAACGGTAATCTCTTTGCCGCCGTGGGTATCCCAGGTGTCGCGGTTGTGGCAATAGAGGCAGCGCATCAGGCAGCCCTGGAAGAAGGTGATAAAGCGGATCCCCGGGCCATCGACGGTGCCACAGGATTCAAAGGAGTGAATGCGACCAATTGTTGACATTGCGGTGATATCTCCGAATTTGGCCCATCCGGGGCCTATGTAGATGCACAGCTCAAAGGCTATGTCGAGTCTGTTTTGGCTGTTATCCATAAAGTATAGACAGCAGACAAAAGAGACTGGGGCAGGATGATATTGCTAAAAAGGCCCCACTTGAGTGGAGCCTTTATTGTACGCTTATTACTGTACGATTTCAGTCAATACCATTACATGGTCTGAGTGAAGGTACGAGTAATCACGTCCTGCTGCTGTTCTTTAGTCAGGGAGTTAAAACGTACTGCGTAGCCGGATACGCGGATGGTCAGCTGCGGATATTTTTCCGGGTTTTCCATCGCGTCGAGCAGCATCTCGCGGTTCATGACGTTGACGTTCAGATGCTGACCGCCTTCGATGGACGCTTCGTGGTGGAAGTAACCATCCATCAGGCCGGCAAGGTTAGTTTTACGCACTTCGTCGTCTTTACCCAGCGCGTTTGGCACGATAGAGAAGGTGTAAGAAATACCATCTTTCGCGTAAGCAAACGGCAGTTTCGCAACGGAGGTCAGAGAGGCAACAGCACCTTTCTGGTCACGGCCGTGCATCGGGTTAGCACCTGGTCCGAACGGAGCGCCAGCGCGACGACCGTCAGGGGTGTTACCGGTTTTCTTACCATACACAACGTTAGAGGTGATGGTCAGCACGGACTGAGTCGGGATAGCGTTGCGGTAGGTGTGCAGTTTCTGAATTTTCTTCATGAAACGTTCAACTAGGTCAACGGCCATATCATCGACGCGAGAGTCGTTGTTACCAAACTGCGGGTATTCACCTTCGATTTCGAAGTCGACAGCCAGACCGTTTTCGTCACGAATCGGTTTAACTTTTGCATATTTGATTGCGGACAGGGAGTCAGCCGCAACGGACAGACCTGCGATACCGCATGCCATGGTGCGGATAACATCACGGTCATGCAGCGCCATCAGTGAAGCTTCGTAGCTGTACTTGTCGTGCATGTAGTGGATGATGTTCAGCGCAGTGACGTACTGTTTAGCCAGCCAGTCCATGAAGTGATCCATGCGCTCCATCACTTCGTCGAAGTTCAGGACGTCGCCTTTGATCGGTTCAGATTTAGGACCAACCTGCATTTTCAGTTTTTCATCAACGCCGCCGTTGATTGCGTACAGCATGGTTTTCGCCAGGTTAGCGCGAGCACCGAAGAACTGCATTTGCTTACCAACAACCATCGGGCTTACGCAGCAAGCGATGGCGTAGTCATCGTTGTTGAAGTCAGGACGCATCAGATCATCGTTCTCGTACTGCAGAGAAGAGGTATCGATGGACACTTTCGCAGCGTATTTTTTGAAGCTCAGCGGCAGTTTTTCAGACCACAGAATGGTGATGTTCGGCTCCGGAGACGGCCCCATGGTGTACAGGGTGTTCAGGAAACGGAAGCTGTTTTTGGTGACCAGAGTACGGCCGTCAACGCCCATACCGCCGATAGATTCGGTTGCCCAAATCGGGTCGCCAGAGAACAGTTCATCATATTCAGGAGTACGCAGGAAACGAACCATACGCAGTTTCATGACCAGGTGGTCAATCATTTCCTGTGCGTCTTGCTCGGTGATTTTACCGGCTTTCAGGTCACGTTCGATGAAGATGTCCAGGAAGCTGGAGGTACGACCGAAGGACATTGCTGCGCCGTTCTGAGATTTAACGGCAGCCAGGTAACCGAAGTAGGTCCACTGGATAGCTTCCTGAGCGGTGGTTGCAGGACCAGAGATATCGCAGCCGTATTTAGCCGCCATTTCTTTGATCTGACCCAGCGCGCGGTGCTGTTCAGAGATTTCTTCACGCAGACGGATGGTTGCTTCCAGATCTTCGCCGTTTTCCAGTTTCTCTTGCAGAGAAACGAACTGAGCGTATTTGTCTTTCATCAGGAAGTCGATACCGTACAGCGCAACGCGACGGTAGTCACCGATGATACGACCACGGCCATAGGCATCCGGCAGACCAGTCAGAACGCCAGATTTACGGCAGTTCAGGATGTCTTTGGTGTATACGTCAAACACGCCCTGGTTATGAGTTTTGCGGTATTCGGTGAAGATTTTCTTCAGCATCGGGTCCAGCTCGCGATCGTACGCTTTGCAGGAACCTTCTACCATTTTGATACCACCGAACGGGATAATCGCACGTTTCAGCGGCGCTTCAGTCTGCAGGCCAACGATTTTCTCGAGACCTTTCTCGATGTAGCCAGCGTCATGAGAAGTGATGGTGGACGCAAGGGAAGTATCAAAATCAACAGGCGCGTGAGTGCGGTTTTCCTGTTTAACGCCTTCCATTACGGTGTCCCACAGCTTGGTGGTCGCGTCAGTTGCGCCAGCCAGGAAGGACTCGTCACCTTCGTACGGGGTATAGTTTTTCTGGATGAAGTCGCGTACGTTGACTTCGTTCTGCCAGTCACCTTTCGCAAAACCTTCCCAGGCTGTGGCTAACTTTTCATTAAGCTCGGACATGTAACACCTACCTTCTTAAGTGGATTTTTTATTTACTGCCTGAAAC
>Ga0105251_10001301_pt1 | contig 21561 bp, 22 predicted proteins | sample KBSS64metaG_FD_80424 | JGI IMG/M metagenome (GOLD analysis project Ga0105251, IMG submission 80424) | Switchgrass rhizosphere microbial communities from Kellogg Biological Station, Michigan, USA - KBS S6-4 metaG | ecosystem: Host-associated > Plants > Roots > Rhizosphere > Soil | place...
CGACCGCGACGATGTGAAGGTGGGCGTGGTGACCTACAAGCTCGCCGCCCACGCCGCCGACCTTGCCAAGGGCCATCCCGCTGCCAAGGTCCGCGACGATGCGCTGTCCCGCGCCCGCTTCGAATTTCGCTGGCGCGACCAGTTCAACCTGTCGCTCGATCCCGACACGGCGGAGAAATATCACGACCAGACGCTACCGGCCGAGGGCGCCAAGACGGCGCATTTCTGCTCGATGTGCGGCCCCAAATTCTGCTCGATGAAGATCACGCAGGAAGTGAGAGAATTTGCTGCCGGAAGGGCGGCAAATAGCCTCCATCCGGGGGATGGAAGCGATCTCGAAACTCGCGACTTCGCGGCCAAGCAGAACCAGAGTGCCGATGCGTTCATCGCGGCGGAGGACGCCGAAAAGGGCATGGCTGAAATGAGCGAAATCTTCCGCGAAACCGGCGGCGCACTCTATATGGGCGCTGGCGGCCGCGAGCATGATTGATTGAAATGAAGCTCGGCGGGACCGGCGCAACACCGGCCCCGCTGACAGCGCGGCATTATCTGCCGCGTCCCCTGTTGCTGCCGCTAGGCTCCAACGTTATGACAATGTTGGAGAATTCACCGAGCGGGGGGGGATGGGGAGAGCCATGGACGGAGGCGTGACACGCCGGACGCTGTCATCGCTGAGCGAGGCGCAGGCCTTTATCGATGCCATATCCCGGGCAGGCTCGTCCCATGATCTCGACCTGTTGCTGGAGCAGATCAGCCGCGAAATGGGCTTCGCCTATCATGCGCTGGTTCATCATGTCGATCACCGCATCGCCGATCCCAACATGGTGCGGCTGGAAAATTACCCCGAAAACTGGGTCGGCACCTTTCTGGAAAAGGAACTCTACAGTTGGGACCCGGTCGTCCTTGCCAGCCAGGCGACCAGCGCGGCCTTCGCCTGGTCGGATGTGCCACGCCTGATCCAGATGACCAACCGCCAGCGCGATGTGCTGAAGGCCGCCGCCGGTGAAGGGCTGGGCGACGGCTTCACCGTCCCGGCGCACATGCCGGGGCAAGTCAGCGGTTCCTGCACCTTCGTCGTTCGCACGGGGCTTGTTCTGCCGCAACATCACCGGGCCATGGTGCAGCTGGTCGGCTCCTTCGCCTTTCAGGTAGGGCGGTCGCTCGCGCTGGCGGAAAACGGGGCGGCGCCATCGCCCCGCGTGACGCTCACGCCCCGTCAGCTCGACTGCATCGTGCTGGCCGGGCGCGGAAAGAGCGACTGGGAAATCGCGCAAATACTGGGCCTGAAAGAAGATACGGTCACGGAATATCTGGATGCGGCCCGCGCCCGCTATGGCGTCGCCCGGCGCATCCAGCTGGTGATGCGCGCCGTTCACGACGGATATGTTGCGTTGTCGGACGTCATCGAATGATCCCCCCTTAAGGGGGGAGGCATAAACCCTCCAATCTGGACATATTTTGCGTCTAGATGAGGGGGAGTGGGATGGTGTTGCTATGGGGTATCGGCAACCGGCGGAACATTGCTGGAGGAAGGCCATGACCATGGCGTTCGACCGCAGCTTTCCTGCAACAGGCGCCGGACGCGATCAGCCCATCCCGCCATCGGCCTTGGGGCAGTTCGCCCGCAGGCTGCTGGCGCAGCGTCGCCGCCGCGACCAGATGTTCGGCGCTGACCTGTTCGGCGAGCCGATCTGGGACATGTATCTGGACCTGTTCGCCAATGCGGTCGAGGACAAGTCGGTCAGCATATCCAGCCTCTGCATCGCGTCGGGCGCGCCCACCACGACGGCGCTGCGTCAGATCGGCATGCTGGTCGATCGCGGTCTGCTGCTGCGGCGGCAGGATGTGACGGACGGCCGCCGGGTGCTGATCGAACTGTCGCCCACGCTATATGATCAGCTTGGACATCTGCTGCTCACCTGGATGGCGGGCGAAGGCAGATGAAACCGGCCGCGGGGAGCCCCTCGCCAGTGCATGGGCGCCCCTATCGGCCTTTTCTCAGCAGCGGTGCTTGCTGTCGATTTCCTTGCCGATCAGCGCGCCTGCGCCCGCGCCGATGATCGTGCCTGGCAAGCGGTCGCCATAACGGTCCACCGACCGGCCCAGCAGCGCGCCCGCGCCCGCGCCGATGATCGCGCCCGTGGTGCCGCTGGTGCGGCAGCCGCCCCGATAGCCGCGGCGATCATAATAGGCCTCGCGTCGGTAGCGGGGACCGTCATCATAATAGCGGCCATGTTTGTGCCAGCCGCGATGGCGGCCATTGTCATGCCGCCAATCGCCATGCGCCATCGCCGCAGACGGCAGCACGCCGCAGACGGTCGCGGCGAACGCCAGTGCCATTGCGATTGTCTTCATCCCCATGTCCAAACTCCCTGATGTGTCTGGGGCGGTCATGGCCCGCCGCTGGTGGCCTTTGCCTGAATGGGCAATTTATCCGCCGTTCATTCTTGTGGCCGACTGTTCGATAAAGTCGAACAATCTGAATGATTTTATCCATATTCTTCTTAAGAAGAAGGCCGTCTACTCCTTGGATCAACCCGGATGGTCCGGGACCGACTTTTGCCCAAGGAGTTTCCCATGAGCCACTTCATCACCACCGCCGACGGCACCCGCATCTTCGTCAAGGATTGGGGCGCGAAGGACGCTCAGCCTGTTGTCTTTTCCCATGGCTGGCCGCTCAGCGCCGATGCCTGGGACGGGCAGATGCTGTTCCTGCTGAGCAAGGGCTATCGCGTCGTCGCCCATGACCGTCGCGGCCATGGCCGTTCGGATCAGCCCGCCACCGGCAACGACATGGACACCTATGCCGATGATCTGGCCGCGGTGATCCAGGCGCTGGACCTCACCAACGCAGTTTTGGTCGGCCATTCGACCGGCGGTGGCGAGATCAGCCATTATGTCGGCCGCCATGGCACCGCCCGCGTCGCCAAGATGGTGCTGGTCGGCGCCGTTCCGCCCCGCATGGCGAAGAGCGAAGCCTATCCGAACGGGCTGCCGCTTGAAGTGTTCGACGGCATTCGCAAGGGCGTGGCCGACAATCGCTCGCAATTTTATCTTGACCTGACGACGCCCTTTTACGGCTTCAACCGCGACGGCGTGGTGGTGAATGAAGGTCTGCGCCAGAGCTTCTGGCGGCAGGGGATGCAAGGATCGATCCTTGGCCAATATCTTTGCATCCGCGAATTTTCCGAGGTGGACTATACCGATGATCTCAAGGCGATCGACGTGCCGACGCTGGTGATCCACGGATCCGACGACCAGATCGTGCCCATCGGCAATGCCGGTGAACTGAGCGCGAAGATCGTGAAGGACGCCGAACTGAAGGTCTATGACGGCGCAGGCCATGGCCTGACCGCGACCCATCAGGACCAGTTCAACACCGATCTGCTGGCCTTCATTCAGGCCTGACCGCCATCAGCTCCCTTCCCCTGTGTGGGAAGGGAGCTTTTACACGTCCGACATCCCCTCCAGTTCCTTATCCACACGCCCCATCGCCACAAATTGCTCCAGCAGCCAGCTTGCCGCCGGCCCCGGCGGCGTGTCTCGCCGCCAGATGCCGGAAAAGCGATAGGTCCCGCCCGGATGATCCGGCATGACCAGCCGCACCAGCGTCCCCGCCACCAGATCCGGCTCGATCATCGGCAGGGGCATATTGCCCCAGCCAATCCCCTCGCGCAGCAACGCATGTTTCGCACCCAGATCCGCCAGCCGCCACGTCTTGGGACTGCTCACCGAAAAGTCCTGCCCCTCGGTGAAGCGTGATCGGTCCGTCAGCACCAGCTGCGTATAATCCCGCCCGGCACCCGGCGGGATCGCTTCCATGCGCCCCAGCGGATGATCCGGCGCCGCTACCGGCACCATCGGCACCGATCCTGCGCTTATGCTTTCAATTCCCTCGACGCCCGCCGATAAAGGCCCGGACAGGCCGATCGCCGCGCCCCGATCCAGCACCATCGCCGTGATCGCGCCCAGCGCCTCGACATGCAGCCGCAACTGCACCGTCGGAAATTCCTTCGCAAAGGCGCGCAGCACCTTCCCCAGCCGTTCCGCCGGCAGCATGACGTCGACCGCCAGATTGACCTCCGCCTCCAGCCCGTCGAGCAGTCCCTTCACCTTGGCCCGCAACCCGTCGATCCCGTGCGAGATCGACCGCACCTCCGCCAGCAAAGCCCGTCCCGCAACCGTCAGCTGCGGTTTCTTCGTCCCCTCGCGGTCGAACAGGGTAAGGCCCAGCTGCGCCTCCAGATTGGCGATGCCATAGCTGATCACCGACACCGCCCGGTTGAGCTTGCGCCCCGCACCGGCGAAACTGCCCGTATCCACGATGGTCAGGAAGATGCGCAGCTGGTCGAAGGTCGGTATGCCCGGATTATTCACTTTTCGATTTCCTGGAACGTTTTGGCAGATTTTATCTCTCTGACCGATAAAGCTGTCGAGGTCTAGAAGCATCTCCAACAGGGACGGCCCTCCTTTCACCGGCGCCGTCCCGCAGGAGACAAGACATGATCGAACTTCGCCCTTTCGACAGCCTCGGCGGCGCCAACCATGGCTGGCTCGACGCCAAGCATCACTTCTCGTTCGCGGGCTATCATGATCCGGCCCGGATGCACTGGGGCAATCTACGCGTGTGGAATGACGACACCATCGCACCGCAGACCGGCTTCCCGCCGCATCCGCATCGCGACATGGAAATCATCACCTATGTCCGCGAAGGCGCGATCACCCATCAGGACAGCCTGGGCAACAAGGGGCGCACCGAAGCGGGCGACGTGCAGGTGATGAGCGCGGGCACGGGCATTCGCCATTCGGAATATAATCTGGAGGATGTGACGACCCGGATTTTCCAGATCTGGATCATCCCCACCCGCGACGGCGAAGCGCCGAGCTGGGGCGCGCGGCCCTTCCCCAAGGGCGAGCGTTCGGGCCATTTCGTGACGCTGGCGTCGGGTTATGAGAATGACAATGACGCGCTGCCGATCCGCACCGATGCGCGGGTGGTGGCGGCCACGCTGAAGGCTGGCGACACGGCGGAATATGCGATCGGAAAGGAGCGCAAGGCCTATCTCGTTCCCGCTACCGGCGCGATCCAGATCGATGACGTCCGCATCAAAGCCCGTGACGGCGCTGCGATCAGCGATATCGATGTCATCCGCGTGACCGCAATCGAGGACAGCGAAATCGTCATGGTCGACGCGGCCTGACGACGGAAAGGGCCGGGTGCGTCCCCCGCATTCGGCCCTTTTCGAAAAATTCGAACAGTCTGAGCGATATTATCCACATGATCCTTAAAGCAATCCCGCGCTAAAAGATTTCATCGAACGACAGGGAGCCTTACTCATGCTGAACATCGCCACCCCGCGCCTCAGCCCCGCCGAATGGCAGGATGTGAAGGCTGCCCTCCACGCCGTCGCCGACTGCGGCTGCGGCGAACCTGTCGAGCGCGGCGCGCTTCGCTCGCGCATCGGGCATGCGCTGGACGCCCTGATCGGCCCGAAAAAGACGCCCGCGGCGCTGCCCGAACAGATGCGCCCGATCCGCGATTTCCTCTGCGAATCCGGCCGCAACCGCCGCATCGCGGAACGCCATATCCCCACCCTCACCGCGCAGGGCTTCTCCCGCGCGCAGATCGAAGCCATGGCGCTGCTCGGCGCCTGATAAGGAATAATTGCCATGTCCATCCGCTCCTCAGACGTCGAAGGCGTCGACCTTGTCATCCTGCCGCCGGTCCGCGATCTGGGCGACGGCTTTCAGGTTCGCCGCGCACTCCCCTCCGCACATCGCCGGATGGTGGGTCCTTTCATCTTCTTCGACCAGATGGGCGAGGCGACTTTCAACAGCGGCGAAGGCCTGGACGTCCGCCCGCACCCGCATATCGGCCTAGCGACCGTAACCTATTTGCTGGAGGGCGAAATCCTGCACCGGGATTCGGTCGGTTCGGTCCAGCCGATCCGCCCCGGCGAAGTCAACTGGATGACGGCGGGCAGCGGCATCGTCCATAGCGAGCGCACCAGCCCGGAAATCCGCGCGTCGGGCGGCAAACTGTTCGGCCTCCAGACCTGGGTGGCGCTGCCCAGGCAGTTTGAGGAGGTCGACCCCGGCTTCGCCCATCACAAGGCGCAGGAAATCCCCACGACCGAAGCCGACGGCACGCGCCTGACCGTGATCGCGGGCACCTCCGACGGGCTGATCTCGCCGGTCAGGACCTTCTCCGACATGGTTTATGCCGATATCGCTTTGCAGGACGGCGCCCGCTATCAGCTCAAGGCCGAACATGTCGAACGCGCCATCTACGTGGTCGGCGGCGAGGTGGAGGTGATAGGCCAGAGCGGCACCTTCGCGACCAACGAACTCATCATCTTCAAGCCCGGCGCGGAAATCATCCTGCGCGCCAGGGGGCCGGCCCGGCTGATGCTGCTGGGCGGCGAGCCGCTGCCCGAACAGCGCCATATCTTCTGGAACTTCGTCTCCTCCTCGCCCGAGCGGCTGGAGCAGGCCAAGGCCGATTGGAAGGCCCAGCGCTTCGCCCCTGTGCCCGCCGAACATGAATTCATCCCCCTGCCGGAGTAACGAGCATGGCCCAAGGCACCGCCCATATCGGCAAGGACCGCTATCGAACGCAGATCGAGGTCGGCGGCCATGCCCTCATCGCCGATGAGCCGGAAAGCCTCGGCGGCGGCAATCTTGGCCCCGCGCCCTTCGACTTGCTGCTGGCGTCGCTGGGCGCTTGCACCGCGATCACGCTGCGAATGTATGCGGAGAAGAAGGAATGGCCGCTGGAATCGCTCAATGTCGCGCTGAGGCTTTCGGGCGGCAAGGACGACCGCCGCATCGACCGCATCCTGACGATCATGGGGCTGGATGAAGCGCAAAAGGCAAAGCTGGCCGATGTGGCGGAGCGCACTCCGGTCACGCTGACGCTCAAGGGTGGTTTGCCGATAGAGACGCACTTGGCCTGATCACGCAACCTCTCCCCGTTCGCCCGAACGGAGGTTGGGAAGCGCAGGGAGAGCGGTTATTTTCCCAACCGCTTCACAATCGCCCTGGCCGCCTGCGTCACATCGTTCCAGGTCACGTCGAACCCGGCCTCATCGCCAAAATAGGGATCGGTCACGCCGCTCCCTTCGCGCCCCGGCACCAGATCCATCAGCAGTCGCAGCTCGGCGGTCCCGTCCGAGGGGCGCACCCTTCGCAAATTCTTCAGATTCTCGCCGTCCAGCGCGAAGACATGGTCGAACCGCCGGAAATCCGCCGCTGTCACCTGCCGCCCGCGATAGCCCGAAATGTCGATGCCGTTGCGCAACGCTACCGCCTGCGCGCGGCTGTCCGGCGGGGACCCGACATGCCAGTCGCCGGTGCCCGCCGAATCCACCTCGACCGTCAGCCCGGCCTTCTCCGCCTCTGCCCGCAAAGCCGCCTCCGCCAGCGGCGAGCGGCAGATGTTACCCAGACAGACGAAGAGAACCGAAACGCTCATCCCTCGGCCGCCGCCGTGGAAAGCCCCAGTTGCGGCACGCCGATGGAGCGTCGCCCGCCGAAATCGGTCCGCGCCACGATCACGCCCAGCTTTTCCATATAGTCGATCAGCCGCCGCACGCGTCCCGGCGAACTGGTGCCATAGGCCCGCGCCAGCGCCACATCGTCCGGACAGGGCAAGCCCTGCATCGCTGCCCGCGCAATCAGCAGGAAGGGCGCCAGCATATCCTCCGGCACCGGCTCGGCCGCCCGCATGGCATCGGCCCAGCGCGGATCGTCGGCGTCGAACATCCCCGCCTGCGCCATGGCGAAGCGCTTGCGGAAAGCGGGCAAATCCAGCGGCGGGGTCTTCAACCCCTTCATCCGGCAGCGCACCCCGAAATCCTGGAAGAGCGTCGACACGCTGGGCTGCGCTTCGCCCAGATCGGCAACGATTTCCTCCAGCACGGCGATCACCACCGGCTCATTCTGTCCGAAGTCCAGCTCCGGCGCGGCGGGCTTGGCCGAGGGCGCAGCCGCCAGCGCCCGCATCAATTCCTCGGCGGGCAAAGGCGGCGGCTCGGCCCGCGGCGGGGGAGGGGGCAGGGCGTCCTCTTCACCCGCACTGGCGAACAGCAATTCCTGCAAATCCCCCGTCGCTGCGACCGGCGGCGGCATCAGCTTGTGCGTGCCGCCCCGCGTCCCGGTCTTGACCGCGCCGATCTTCACAGCCACCGGCCGCCGCGCGATGGCGGGGCCAAGCCCCAGAAAGCGCCCGCGCTCCAGATCGCGAATCTGTTCGGCCTGCCGCCGCTCCATGCCCAGCAGGTCGGCTGCACGCGCCATGTCGATATCGAGGAAGGTGCGCCCCATCAGGAAGTTCGAAGCCTCCGCCGCGACATTCTTGGCGAGCTTCGCCAGCCGCTGCGTCGCGATCACGCCCGCAAGCCCGCGCTTGCGCCCCCGGCACATGAGGTTGGTCATGGCTGCGAGGCTCAGCCGCCGTGCCTCGTCCGACACGTCGCCCGCCGCGACGGGCGCGAACATCTGCGCCTCATCGACCACAACCAGCGCGGGATACCAATGGTCCCGGGGCGCATCGAACAGGGTCGAGAGGAAGGTCGCGGCGCATTTCATCTGCGCCTCCAGCTCCAGCGACTCGAGGCTGAGCACCACCGAGGCGCGATGCTCGCGAATCCGGCTCGCCATCTTGACGATCTCGCGCTCATTATAGTCGCCCGCGTCGATCACCACATGGCCATATTCATCGGCCAGCGTGACGAAATCGCCCTCCGGGTCGATCACCACCTGCTGCACCAGCGCGGCGCTTTCCTCCAGCAGACGGCGCAAAAGATGCGACTTTCCCGACCCTGAATTGCCCTGAACGAGCAGCCGGGTGGCGAGCAATTCCTCGACATCGACCAGAACGGCATTGCCGTTGCTGTCATTTCCTATGCTGATGCTGGCGGTCACGTCCACCCTTTGGCCCAGCGGGAGGCCTTCGCGCAACCCGCTTCGGGCAAAGCGGTCATCTTGGGAAACGTTTTCCTTGACCGTCCGATTGTTGCGGTGCAGCATCGATGGACTATGGCGACTCTTGCATCCCCCAATGCGCCTGCAATCACGCAGAACCCCGATATCCGTTACCTTGGCCGTCTGCTCGGCGACGTCATTCGCGCCTATGGCGGGGAAAAGATTTATAAGCAGACCGAATATATCCGTTCCGCCTCGGTCGACCGGGCGCGGGGACTGCATGGCGCCGACGTCGTGGATACGGGGCTCGATGCGCTCAGCCTCGACGACACGCTCAGCTTCGTGCGCGGCTTCATGCTCTTTTCGATGCTCGCCAATCTGGCGGAGGACCGGCAGGGCGTGGCGGCGGAACCGGGCGCCGATGTCGCGTCTGCGGTGGAAAAGCTCGAATCCCACGGCATCGAACGCGACGCCATCCTCGACCTTCTTTCCCACGCCCTGATCGTCCCGGTCCTCACCGCCCACCCGACCGAGGTGCGGCGCAAGAGCATGATCGATCATAAGAACCGCATCGCCGACCTGATGCTGCTCAAGGACGCCGGGCGGGCGGACACGGACGATGGCGAAAATCTCGACGAAGCCATCTTCCGCCAGATTGCCCTGCTCTGGCAGACGCGCCCGCTGCGCCGGGAAAAGCTGTTCGTCGCCGACGAGATTGAAAATGTCCTCGCCTATTTCCGCGACGTGTTCCTGCCCGTGCTGCCCGCCCTCTATGCCCGTTGGGAACGGGTCCTGGGCGCGCGCCCCCAGAGTTTTCTGCGCGTCGGCAACTGGATCGGCGGCGATCGCGACGGCAACCCCTTCGTGCAGGCGCCGCAATTGCGCCTTGCGCTGGCCAGGGGCTGCGAAGCCGCGCTGACCTATTATATGGACGCGCTCCATGCGCTGGGCGCTGAACTGTCGCTTTCGACCGAACTCGCCCATGTGCCGCAGGCGGTGCTGGATCTGGCCGACGCCAGCGGCGACAATTCGGCCAGCCGTCAGGATGAACCCTATCGCCGCGCCATCTCCGGGATCTATGCCCGGATCGCCGCCACCTATCGCGCACTGACCGGCAAGCAGCCCGCCCGCGCGTCCGTGCTGGGGGGCGAAGCCTATGCCGGCCCTTCCGACCTTCGGCGCGACCTTGTCACCGTGGCGCAGGGGCTGGCGAGCGAGGGCGACGGCGCGCTGGCATCGGGCGGCGCGCTGGGCCGCCTGATCCGCGCCGTGGAGACGTTCGGCTTCCACCTCGCCACGCTCGACATGCGGCAGAATAGCGACGTCCACCAGCGCGTGGTGGCGGAACTGCTGAAGGTCGCGGGGGTCGAGGCGGATTATGCAAGCCTCGACGAATATGCCCGCATTGCGCTGCTGCGCCGCGAACTGGCGAGCAATCGGCCGCTCGGCACCCGCTTCTCAGGATATTCGGAGGAGACTGCGTCCGAACTGGCGATCGTGCAGGCCGCGGCGGAGGCGCATCGCGTTTATGGCCCGCAATGCATCACCCATTATATCATTTCCAAGGCGGAAAGCGTGTCCGACCTGCTGGAGGTGAACATCATCCTCAAGGAAGCCGGTCTCTGGCGGGTGGGCGAAGATGGAGCGCCGCGGGCCGCGATCATGGCGGTGCCGCTGTTCGAAACCATCGCCGATCTGGAAGCCGCGCCGTCGATCATGACCGCCTATTTCGGCCTGCCCGAAATTGCGGGCGTGGTGCAGGGGCGCGGCCATCAGGAAGTGATGATCGGCTATTCCGACAGCAACAAGGACGGCGGCTACATCACCTCGACCTGGGGGCTGTTCCAGGCGAGCAAGGCGCTGGCGCCGGTCTTTGCCGATGCGGGCACCGCGATGCAGCTGTTTCACGGCCGCGGCGGCGCGGTCGGGCGCGGGGGCGGCTCCTCCTTCGCGGCGATTCAGGCGCAGCCCAAGGGCACGGTGCAGGGCCGCATCCGCATCACCGAACAGGGCGAAGTGATCGCGGCGAAGTTTGGCACGCGGGACGTCGCCATGACCAATTTGGAGGCGATGACCAGCGCGACCCTGCTCGCCAGCCTTGAACCCGAAGCGATTTCAGACCGCGACGCCGCCCGTTTCGCCGCCGCCATGGATGAGCTATCGAAAAGTGCCTTCACCGCCTATCGCGATCTTGTTTACGGCACGGAGGGGTTCAAGGAATTCTTCCGGCAGCTGACGCCGATTCAGGAAATTTCCGGCCTGAAGATCGGCTCGCGCCCCGCCAGCCGCACGAAAAGCACCCGGATCGAGGATCTGCGCGCCATTCCCTGGGTGTTCAGCTGGGCGCAGGCGCGGGTGATGCTGCCGGGCTGGTATGGTGTCGGCCATGCGCTCCATGCCTTTGAGGACAAGGCGCTGCTGGCCGATATGGCGCAGCATTGGTCCTTCCTGCAATCGGCGCTGGCGAATCTGGAGATGGTGCTGGCCAAGTCCGACCTCGGCATCGCCGCCCACTATCTGCCGCTGGTGGAGGATCAGGCGCGGGGCTCTGAGATTTTCGACCGCATCCGTGAGGGTTGGGACAAGACCCATGAGGGCCTTCTGGCCGCCACAGGCCAGTCGCGGCTCTTGGAGAAGAGCCCGAAGCTCGACAGCTCTATCCGCCTGCGCCTGCCCTATATCGAACCGTTGAATCTGCTTCAGGTCGAACTGATGAAGCGCCACCGCAGCGGCGAGGACGACCCGCGCATCAAGGAAGGCATCGAACTGTCGATCAACGCCATCGCGACCGCGCTGAGGAACAGCGGCTGATTGAGGTGGGCTCCAGTCGTTCCGTCTATAACCGTCACCCCAGCGAAGGTCGCTGAGAGGCGCGTGACTCCCGGCGAGGTATCAGGCCGGATTGCGCGCCCCCTCCTTGGATCCCAGCCTTCGCTGGGATGACGGGACGTGCCAGAACCACCTCCTTGCTTTGGCAGGAAAATTCATGGTGATAGCGGGGAATTCGGGACGGCCGCAGTCCATGGCCGCCCCGAACCCCAATCCTCCTGCGGAGGTTTGGACAAAAGGGCGGCGCGCCAAGGGAGCGCCCCGCCCGGTCTGGCAAGATCAGAATTTCGCGACCACGCCCGCCATCGGCCGGATCGAACGGAAATTGCCCATGGTATCGGCCTGCACCCGCAACCGGATATTGCTGCTCTGGGCCGATCCGCCCATGTCGGCCGGGGACAGTTCGACGCCCGCGCCATAGGTCATGCCGTGATAATCGCGGCTGTCGGGACCGAGTGCGTCGAAATTCACCCACTTGTAGCCGACCTTGGTGAAGATCAGGCTGTCCTTGCCCGCCTTGACCCCGGCGCGGCCCGCCACGCCATATTCCCAGTCGATATCGCCGCTGACGCCCTTCGATGCGGTGCCTTCGACGCCGAGTACGATCGGCCCGGCGACATTGGCGTTCACGCCTGCCACGCCCTCGACGATCCGGCCTTTATATCCGACCGGCGGAATACCTTCCTTCCCGGTTTCGCTGTCGAAATTGTGGATACCGCCCATCACGCCGACATAGGGTTCGATGCGGCGCGATCCACCATCCTGCCCGGTCCCGTCCTGCGCCAGAGCGGCAGCAGGAAGCAGCGACGCGGCAACAGCCGCTGAGAACAGCAAAGTCTTCATGGGGTTTCCCCTTCATCATGTTGGAAAATATGCGGCCGCAGGTTTGGACCCTGCAGCGTCGCGCAGGCTGCTGCAAGCGGCTCAGGCGACACCCAACCAATCCCCACCGGCGGGTGAAGGTTGCATGAACCAGACTGGAAAACCGGGTGGAACCCCCATTTTGTGGCCGTAATACAACGGTTTCTGTCGCCAGGATGAACCAGATCGCGCTTGTCTGAACCTCAGCTAAACGGCCGCCATTCACAACCAATTCAAACAGGCCGCGTTATGGATGGGAAGGATGCAAGGATAAGGAGAAAGGCGATGACCTGGACTGGGCAAAAGTTCCTGGCTGCGGTCGGCCTTGTTGGCGCGCTGACCCTTGGCGGCTGCGCCTATGACGACGGCTATTATGGTGGCGTGAGTGTCGGCACCGGCTATTATGGCGGCGGCTATTATGACGATTACTGGGGTTCGGGCTATTACCGGCCCGGCTATTATGGCGGCTGGTATGACGGCTTTTACTATCCCGGCAGCGGCTATTATGTGTACGATCGCGGCGGCCACCGTCATCGTTGGAATGACGGGCAGCGCCGCTATTGGGAGGGCCGCCGCGATACCCGGCGGGACGATGGCCGGCGCGGCGCGTGGAATGGTGGCCCATCGCGCCCGTCCTGGCGGGAACGATCGGATGGCGACGGCAATCGCTGGAACCGGAACTGGGGCGCTCGACCGAATGCGCAGCCGCCCCAGCAAGAAAGGGGGCAACAGGATATGACGGCACCAAGACCGGGATGGAATCAGGGATTGGGATGGAATCGGGGATCGGCGCCGCGTGCCCGGTCCGAAGGCAGCGGACAGGGCCGCCGCGATGGCTGGCGGGGCCGGCGCGACTGATGCGCTTTTCCGTTGGTGCCACGCTATGCCTGAGCCTGCTTCTCCTGTCGGCCTGCGACGGCCGGGAGGAGAGCGCGATCGACAATCTCGCCAACGGGGCCAATGCCTCGGAGGTCGAAAACAGCGTGCGGGCGGAGGCGCAGGCGGTGATGGAGCCGCTGACGCCGCCCGCGCCCGGCACGCCGGGCGGCCTGCCGATTGATCCCCGGCCGGTAGTCGAAGAGGACGCTGTCGATCCCAAGGGCGCGCAGGGTGCCGCGCAGGTGGTGCAGGGCTATTATGGTTTGCTGGAGGAAAAGCGCTATGGCGACGCGCAGGACCTCTGGAACGATAACAGCGCGATGGGCGCTGAGGATGACGCCCGTTTCGCGGCCCGTTTCCGCAGCTTCAGCGAAATTCACGCCAATATCGGCGCGCCGGGTGACATGGAGGGGGCGGCGGGATCGCTGTTCGTTACCGTGCCGGTGCAGGTTTATGGCCGTCTGGCGGCCAACGGCAAGCCCTGGTATCGGCTGCGGCAGGTGACGTTGCGCCGCGCCAATGACGTGCCCGGCTCCAGCGAGGCGGATCGCCGCTGGCACATAGAGAGCATCGGTCCTTATGAACCGCCGGTGGAAGATGCGACGGAGACGGCCAATGCCGTCCCCGCCACGGGGGAGGCCGTTAGGAAATAGCAGCCTTCAGGATCTTGCCGGGGGTCTTGGGCGGCTCGCCCTTGGGCAGCGCGTCGACATGCTCCATGCCCGACGTCACTTCGCCCCAGACGGTATATTGGCCGTCCAGGAAGGTGGCGTCGTCGAAGCAGATGAAGAACTGGCTGTTGGCGCTGTTCGGGTTCATGGCGCGGGCCATGGAGCAGACGCCGCGGACATGCGGTTCGCGGCTGAATTCCGCCTTCAGGTCGGGCAGCTTCGACCCGCCCATGCCGGTGCCGGTTGGGTCGCCGCCCTGCGCCATGAAGCCGGGGATGACGCGGTGGAACACGACGCCGTCATAGAAGCCGTCCTTGGCGAGCTGGGTGATGCGCTCGACATGGCCGGGCGCAAGGTCGGGGCGCAGCTTGATGACGACGTCGCCGCCGCTGTCGAGGCTAAGGGTCAGGGTGTCGTCGGCCATGAAAAATCCTCTCTTGGGGGAAAAATGCGGATGACCGCTCATATAGAGTGTTGGGGCGGGGATGGAAGCGTCTTGGGGCATTGCAATTATGGCGAGCATCGGCAAAAGCGGGGACATGCTACAGGAACCGGACAGTAGGGGACGCGATGAGCGAACGAGCCGATACGGCCGAACCCCGGCCGGACGAATTTGACGATATTGCCTTAGAGCAGGCCGAATCCCGCCATGACGAGGATGACCGGCTGAAGGGTCAATTCGTCTCCGCCGTGCTGGACGCGGTGGAGGAGGATGACCGCGAACGCGCGCGCGAACTGGTTTCGCCGCTGCACCCCGCCGACATTGCCGACCTTCTGGAGCTGACCCCGTCCGAACGGCGCGGGGAGGTGGCCGCCGCGCTGGGCGATCTGGTCGGCGCGGAGGTTCTGTCCGAACTCAACGACTATGTCCGCGAGGATATTCTCGACGCGCTGCGGCCCGAGCAGGTGGCCGAATTCGCCGCCGAACTCGACACCGACGATGCCGTTGCGATCATCGAGGATATGGAGGAGGCCGACCAGCAGGCCGTCCTCGACGCTCTCGATCCGGAAGACCGCGCCGCGATCGAAAGCGCCCTTTCCTATCCGGAGGAATCCGCCGGGCGCCTGATGCAGCGCGATCTGGTCGCGGTGCCCGAACATATGACGGTCGGCCAGGTCATCGACTATCTGCGCGACAATCGCGACCTGACCAGCGATTTCTGGGAAATCTTCGTCGTCGATGAAGCGCACAAGCCGATCGGAACCTGCCAGCTCAGCTGGGTGCTGACCTGCCCGCGCGCCATTGCCATGTCGGACCTGATGAAGCGCGAACAGACGCTGATCCCGGTCGACATGGATCAGGAAGAGGTTGCACTGCGCTTTCAGAAATATGCGCTGATCTCCGCCGCCGTGGTGGACGGCACTGGGCGGCTGGTCGGCATGATCACGGTCGACGATATCGTCCACATCATCTCCGAGGAAGCGGGCGAGGACATCCTCCGTCTGTCGGGCGCGGGCGAAGGTGACATCAACCAGCCGATTCTGGAAACGGTGCGCACGCGCCTGTCCTGGCTGGTGGTCAATCTGGGCACGGCGATCCTGGCGGCGTCGGTGGTCGGGCTGTTTCAGGCGACCATCTCCAAATATGTCGTTCTGGCCGTGCTGATGCCGATCGTGTCAGGCATGGGCGGCAATGCAGGGACGCAGACCATGGCGGTCGCGGTGCGCGCTCTGGCCACCAACCAGCTCACCAGTTCCAACACCATCCGTCAGATCGTGCGCGAATTCCGCATCGCCAGCGCCAACGGCACGGCGCTGGGGATATTGATCGGCGTGGCGGTGGGGCTAATCTACGGCAATCACGATCTGGGCATCGTCATTGCGCTGGCCATGTTGATCAACAATCTGGTGGCGGGTCTGGCGGGCATATTGGTGCCGGTGACGCTCGATCGGCTCAACATCGATCCGGCCGTCTCCTCCGCCGTGTTCGTGACGACGATGACCGATGTGATGGGCTTTTTCTCCTTCCTCGGGCTGGCGACCGTCTGGGGCCTGTAGCCCCTCTTGACCGGCCGGTTGGACGACCCATCTTCGCGCCATGCCCCTGCACCTCACCAAGATCGCCTTCCAGAGCGAAAGCCCTGTAACGCTCCGGGCCTGGCTGGAAAGCCATGCGGATGAAGCGCGGCTCACCACCCGTTACCTCCCCAAGCGGATCGACGAGTTGGCGGGCGGTTCGCTCTACTGGATTCACGGCCATCAGCTGGTGGGACGCAGCCCGATCCTGGGATTTCAGGAAACCGGGCAGGGCCGCTACTGGATCAGGCTGGAGCCAGGGCTGATCGCGGTTCGCGCCCAGCCCAAGCGCGCTCATCAGGGTTGGCGCTATCTTGAGGCGAAGGATGCGCCGCCCGATCTGGGCGCGGGCGAGACGAACGCGCTGGACGCCATGCCGCCCGCCATGATCGGCGAACTGGCGAGGCTGGGGCTAATCTGACGGTCAGACGAGCGCCTTCACCTGTTCGCCGATCGCCCGCAATTCCCGGACGAAGCGCGCCCGCTCCTCGGTCTTGCGCTGCTCGTCCGGCAGGCGCAGCAGGAAGCTGGGGTGGATGGTGATCCAGCCCTGCGCGCCGCTTTCCAGGACGATGGGCGCGCCGCGCATCCGGCTGATCGTCACGGCCTTGCCCAGCAGCGCCCGCCCGGCGGTCGCGCCCAGCGCCACGATGATGCGCGGCCGCACCAGATCCCATTCCTGTTCCAGCCACCAGCGGCAGGCTTTTATTTCCGGCGTTTCAGGGGTCTGATGGATGCGCCGCTTACCGCGCCGTTCATGTTTGAAATGCTTGACCGCGTTGGTGATGTAGGCATGCGTCCGGTCGATCCCGGCCTCCTCAAGAGCGCGGTCGAACAAGTGCCCGGCGGGGCCGACGAAGGGCCGTCCGGCCAGATCCTCCTGATCGCCCGGCTGTTCGCCGACGAACATCAGCGGCGCATCGACCGGCCCCTCGCCAAAGACCGTCTGCGTGGCATCGCGGTAAAGGGGGCAGCGGGTGCAGGCCATCGCCTCTTCCCGCAGCGCCTGCCAGGCGGCGCCGGCATTGCCGGGCCGGGACGGGGACCTGGGCGGCGTGGCGATCATGGCCGCTTCACGGGCCTGCGCGCCCGCGACCAGCCCCGGAATGAGCGATGCTTCCGGCAGATTGCGCCAATATTTTTTGGGCATTTCGGACAGCATCGCGCCGGTCTTGAGCCGGGCCGGATTGAAGGTCGCGGCATAATAGCCCTTCCAGATGTCTTCGACCGGATCGTCGGCGGGGGCATCGCCCCGCTGGGCGCCCGGTCCTTCCGATAACGTCTCGCCATCCCAATGGATGCCGCGCTCCGGCGTCAGGATCGACCAGCGCATCGACGCGAAACGCCGCACGAAAAACCCGGCATTGGCGCGGACGATATGATGTTCCGGCTCGAACCACGCGACGAAACGGGGACCGTCGCCGTCCGCCAGTTTCCGGAAGCGTACGAAGGCTCGCATCTTGTGCATGTCGCGCCGCACCGCCTTGGCCAACGCTTCGACGCGCCGCACCAGCGGATCGGCACGGTCCTCCAGACTGCCCGGCCGTTCGCGCAACTGCACCAGCAGGGCATAAAGCAGGGCAAAGCGTTCCGGATCGCGGTGCAATATTGCGGTTTCGGACAGCTGGACAAAGGCGCGGGAGACGGAAAAGGTCGCATCCTGCGAAGGTGAGGGCGGCGGCAGGCTTTCCGTTGCGAACAGATCCTGCTCGCCCTCAATCTGCCAGACGATCTGGGATGGGGCGATCCGCGCCAGCGCAAAGGTTCTCGCGACTCCGCGCCAGCCTTCGAAATCATCCGGACCGCTCAGGCGCGCGCCTATCATGGCGCCTGATTTTCGGTCTCCGCCCGCTGCAACTCGGCCGGTTTGCGCCGGGCGAAGAGGGTGGCCAGCTTCTGCTCCTCTTCGGCCGTCAGTTCCTTGGCCGCATCGGGGAACATCTCCTCCTCTTCCTCATCGATATGATGGAGGTAGCGCTTTTTCATGTCGGCGAACTTACGGTTCCAACCATCGCTGTTGAAGGGAAGCTCGCCCAGTTCCTCCAGATAGTCGTCGATTTCCTTATGCTCGGACACGCTATGCTGGGCATCTTCGCGCAGGTCCGGCCGGGCCAGCATGGTGGCGTAGAGCGTTTCCTCCTCCGCCGCTGCGTGCGCGGTCACCTCCACCCTGAACTGTTCGAACAGCTTTTCCAGCCGGTCCGGATCGTCCTTCGCATCAGCCATTTTGTCGAACAGCTGGCGATGCGCGTCATGATCCTGCTTCAGACGATCGAAAATCGTGGCGTCGGCCATAAACATGCTCCTCCTCATCGAAGAGGAAGAACGACGTATCGGTGAATTTGGGTCCGGCGATTCAGCCGAACAGGGCGCGAAAGATGATCGCGACGGGAATCCACAGCAGGCCGCCGACAATGCTGGCCGACCAGAGTTGCAACAGATCGCGCCGGAAGCGTACCGCCAGCCCGTGGGCGGACAGGCCGCTGCGGTCCAGCATTTCCCAGCGCCGCTCCAGTCCGCGTGCCGCGACGGCAAAGCCGCCGATGGCGACGATGATGCCCAGATGAAGAAGCAGCGAACCGCCCATTTTGGCGACGATGAAAATCTGAAGCAGGCAGAAGACGACGAGCGCGGCGGCCAGATGCGTACTCATCCGCCTGGCATGACCTGCCTGGCCGCCATGCGTTGCACCATCCTTCCACATTGTCGCCAAATGCCCGGCCCTTTCCGCTTGCTTGCCAAGCAAAACATGAACCGCCGCATCGATCAACGGCAAAATGCGCGCGACTCATCGAAAAAGCTCATATTGTGTCGGGCGCGGTGCCAGCGACTGGCGCAGATCGATCCGGTCGGCCAGGCCCACGGGGCGCCAGTCGCTGGTCACCAGAAAGGGCCGGATCTTGGTGACGCAGCTTGTCAGCCGCGCCACATCGTCCAGCCGCAACCGGCGGTGGCGGCGGCTGGCAAGGATGCGGTCGACGGCTTTCACGCCCAAACCCGGCACGCGCAGCAGGGCCTCCCGCGTTGCCCGGTTGACGTCCAGCGGAAAGATTTCGCGATGGCGCAACGCCCAGGCCAGTTTGGGATCGATGTCGAGCGGCAGGCAGCCGGTTTCCGGATCGGTCGCGCCTTGCAGCTCCTGCGCCGAATAGCCGTAGAAACGCATCATCCAGTCGGACTGGTAGAGCCGGTGTTCGCGCATCAGGGGCGGACGCTGGAGCGGCAGCACGCTGCTGGGCGAGGGGATGGGCGAGAAGGCGCTGTAATAGACCCGGCGTAGGCGATGGCGGTCATAGAGCGCGCTTGCCCGTTGAATGATGGCACGATCGTCGGCCTTGTCCGCGCCGACGATCATCTGGGTGGACTGGCCGGCGGGTGCGAAGCGGGGCGCATGGACATAGCGGCGGCGCGCATCGGCGCCGTCCTCGATCGCTGCGCGCATCCCCGCCATGGCGGTTTCGATTCGGTTGCCGTCCTTTTCCGGGGCAAGGCGCTTCAGTCCCGTCTCGGTCGGCAGCTCGACGTTGATCGACAGCCGGTCGGCGTAGAGTCCGGCCTGATGCGCCAGTTCGGGATCGGCATCGGGGATCGTCTTGAGATGGATATAGCCGCGAAAATCATGCTCTTCCCGCAGGCTGCGCGCGACGGCAACCAACTGCTCCATCGTATAATCCGACGACCGGATGATGCCGGACGAGAGGAACAGGCCCTCAATATAGTTGCGGCGATAGAAGCTGATCGTCAGATCCACCACTTCGCGCACGGTGAAGCGCGCGCGGCGGACGTTGCTGGACCGGCGGTTGATGCAATAATGGCAGTCGAAAATGCAGCTGTTTGTCAGCAGGATCTTGAGCAGGGAAATGCACCGTCCATCCGGCGCATAGGCATGACAGATGCCCATCCCTTCCGTCGATCCGATTCCGCCCTTCCGGCCCGAACCGCTATCGCGTTTGACCGTGCCGGAGGATGCGCATGAAGCATCATATTTGGCGGCATCGGCGAGAATTTCGAGCTTCTGACGAGTGGAGAGAAGAGTCATATCGTTCATGATATGTTCTTATTGCGAGCCTGTCCACAATCTGCATCAAGTTGGTGTCAGGCCTCCACCCGCCCGGCATCGAGCACCTGACGGACCTTCATCGCCAGCTGATCGAGGGTGAAGGGCTTGGCGAGGAAGGAGAGACCCGGATCGAGCATGCCGTTATGCACGATGGCGTTGCGGGTATAGCCGGTCGTATACAAAATCTTGAGATCGGGATCGGTTTCGCGCGCCCGGTCGGCCAGTTCGCGCCCGTTGATGCCGGGCATCACGATATCGGTGAAAAGCATGTCGATGCGCGGCTGGATCGCCAGTATTTCCAGCGCCTGTTCGCCATCCGAAGCCTGCACGATGGTGTAGCCCAGCTCGCGCAGCGAATCGACCGTCATGTGCCGGACGCGCTCCTCATCCTCTACTACCAGGATGATTTCCTCGCCCTGTGCGCGGGGCAACTCGGCTGGAGCGGCCACAGTCATCCCGACGGCCGCTTCCGCACCATAATAGCGCGGCATGTAGATCTTGATGACAGTGCCTTCGCCCGGCTCGGAATAGATTTTCACATGGCCCCGCGACTGCTTGATAAAGCCGAACACCTGGCTCAATCCCAGCCCGGTGCCCTTTCCAACCCCCTTGGTGGTGAAAAAGGGGTCGAAGGCGCGTTCCACCACATCGCGCGGCATGCCGGTGCCGCTGTCGGTCACCGACACCATGACATATTGGCCCGCCACGACATCCCGTTGCGCGGCGGCATAGGCGTCGTCGAGATGGGCGTTGGCCGTCTCGATGGTCAGCCGCCCGCCCGTCGGCATGGCATCGCGGGAATTGACGCACAGGTTGATGATGGCCGATTCCAGCTGGCTCGCGTCGATGCTCGCCCGCCAGAGGCCGCCGGCAAGGACGGTTTCGACTCGGATGCTTTCCCCGATGGTGCGGCGCAGCAGTTCCGACATGCCACCGACCAGCTTGTTGACGTCGGTCGGCTGGGGATCGAGCGGCTGCTGCCGGGAAAAGGCCAGCAGGCGCGCGGTCAGCTGCGCGGCGCGCTGCGCGCCTTCCGCGGCATTGCCGATGCTCTTCGCGACACGCGGATCGGCATCGGGCGCCAGCCGCCGCCGCGCAATGTCGAGCGACCCGATGACGATCGCCAGCATATTGTTGAAGTCATGGGCAATGCCGCCGGTCAGCTGGCCCATCGACTCCATCTTCTGCATCTGGCGCAGCTGCGCCTCGGCCGCTTCCCGTTCCTGCCCTTCCGCGATCAGCCGCTTGTTGACCGCGCTCAGGGCCTGCTGGCTTTCGGTCACCTCCGCTACCCGGCGATAGGCGGTGCGCAGGGCCAGC
>Ga0105251_10001302_pt1 | contig 21556 bp, 26 predicted proteins | sample KBSS64metaG_FD_80424 | JGI IMG/M metagenome (GOLD analysis project Ga0105251, IMG submission 80424) | Switchgrass rhizosphere microbial communities from Kellogg Biological Station, Michigan, USA - KBS S6-4 metaG | ecosystem: Host-associated > Plants > Roots > Rhizosphere > Soil | place...
AATCCGGTAAAAAACCGAATTCAGGACCTGTCCGAGCGGACTGCCGTTCTTAGGGGGTATCTTTGACTATGATGCCAAGAAAGAACGCCTAGAAGAAGTCAACGCCGAGCTGGAACAGCCTGATGTTTGGAACGACCCCGAGCGCGCACAGGCGCTGGGTAAAGAGCGCGCGGCGCTTGAAGCCATCGTGGAAACCATCGATCAACTGGAACAGGGCGGCGAAGACGTCACCGGCCTGCTGGAACTGGCGGTTGAAGCCGACGATGAAGAAACCTTTACCGAAGCCGTAGCCGAACTCGATCAACTGTCTGCCAAGCTGGAACAATTAGAGTTCCGCCGTATGTTCTCCGGTGAATATGACAGCGCGGATTGCTACCTGGACATCCAGGCCGGCTCCGGCGGCACCGAAGCACAGGACTGGGCGAGCATGCTGCTGCGCATGTACCTGCGCTGGGCGGAATCCAAGGGCTTCAAAACGGAAGTGATTGAAGAATCCGACGGCGACGTCGCGGGGCTGAAATCCGCCACCATCAAGATTATCGGCGACTACGCGTTCGGCTGGTTACGCACTGAAACCGGCGTGCATCGTCTGGTGCGCAAGAGCCCGTTCGACTCCGGCGGCCGCCGTCATACCTCGTTCAGCTCGGTGTTTATCTATCCGGAAGTGGACGACGATATCGATATCGACATCAACCCGGCAGACCTGCGTATTGACGTTTACCGTGCCTCCGGTGCGGGCGGTCAGCACGTAAACAAAACCGAGTCGGCGGTACGTATTACCCACTTGCCGACCAACATCGTGGTGCAGTGCCAGAACGACCGTTCTCAGCATAAGAACAAGGATCAAGCGTTTAAACAGCTGCGAGCCAAGCTGTACGAGTTTGAGATGCAAAAGAAAAATGCTGATAAACAGCAGATGGAAGACAACAAGTCCGACATCGGCTGGGGCAGTCAAATCCGTTCTTACGTGCTGGATGATTCCCGCATCAAGGATTTGCGCACCAACGTTGAAACGCGTAACACGCAGGCCGTATTAGATGGCGACCTGGATAAATTCATTGAGGCAAGTTTGAAAGCCGGGTTATGAGGAACAGAAATGTCTGAGCAACAACCACAGGGCGCCGATCAGGCGTTGGAACTCAATAACGAGTTGCAGTCACGCCGTGAGAAACTGGCCGGGCTGCGCGAGAACGGCATTGCGTTCCCAAATGATTTCCGTCGCGACACTACGTCCGACAAGCTGCACGCTGCATACGGCGATAAAGATAACGAAGAGCTGGAAGCGCTGGGCGTGGAAGTCACCGTTGCCGGCCGCATGATGACCCGTCGTATCATGGGTAAAGCGTCATTCGTGACGCTGCAGGACGTCGGCGGCCGTATCCAGCTGTACGTCGCGCGCGACGATCTGGCGGAAGGCATTTATAACGAGCAGTTCAAGAAGTGGGATCTGGGCGATATCCTTGGCGCTCGCGGCAAGCTGTTCAAAACCAAGACCGGCGAACTGTCTATCCACTGTACCGAACTGCGCCTGCTGACCAAGGCTCTGCGCCCGTTGCCGGACAAGTTCCACGGCCTGGCCGATCAGGAAACCCGCTATCGCCAGCGTTATCTGGACCTGATCGCCAACGATGAGTCGCGCAACACCTTCAAGGTGCGCTCTCAGGTGATGGCGGGGATCCGTAACTTCATGGTGGAACGCGGCTTCATGGAAGTCGAAACCCCAATGATGCAGGTGATCCCGGGCGGCGCTTCTGCGCGTCCATTCGTGACTCACCACAATGCGCTGGACATCGATATGTACTTGCGTATTGCCCCGGAGCTGTACCTGAAGCGCCTGGTCGTAGGCGGCTTCGAACGGGTATTCGAAATCAACCGTAACTTCCGTAACGAAGGCGTTTCTCCGCGTCATAACCCAGAGTTCACCATGATGGAACTCTATATGGCTTACGCGGATTACAAAGACCTCATCGAGCTGACAGAGTCGCTGTTCCGCACCCTGACTCAGGACGTGCTGGGCAAAACTCAGGTACAGTACGGTGACGAAGTGTTCGATTTCGGCAAACCGTTTGAAAAACTGACCATGACCGAGGCGATCAAAAAATACCGTCCTGAAACCGATCTGGCCGATCTGGCTGACATGGGCAAGGCGGTGGCTATCGCTGAATCCATCGGCATCAAGATTGAGAAGAGCTGGGGTCTGGGTCGTGTAGTTACCGAGATCTTCGAAGAAGTGGCGGAAAGCCACCTGATTCAGCCGACCTTCATTACCGAATACCCGGCGGAAGTGTCCCCGCTGGCGCGCCGTAATGATGAGAACCCGGAAATCACCGACCGTTTCGAGTTCTTCATTGGCGGGCGTGAAATCGGTAACGGTTTCTCCGAGCTGAACGACGCGGAAGACCAGGCGCAGCGCTTTGCTGACCAGGTGAATGCGAAAGACGCAGGCGATGACGAAGCGATGTTCTACGACGAAGACTACGTCACCGCGCTGGAGCACGGCCTGCCGCCGACGGCTGGCTTGGGTATCGGTATCGATCGCATGGTTATGCTGTTCACCAACAGCCATACCATTCGCGATGTGATCCTGTTCCCGGCAATGCGCCCGCAGAAATAATCTTTTGTGAAGTGAACATCAACCGGTGCAGGCGACTGCGCCGGTTTTTTTTCGCTTATGGGAAGGAAACAGGGGGCCGATGCGGCTAACTGCTTAAAACATCGGCAGTTACGCGCTATCTCCGCTTGCCCGGCGTGGATAACCGGTTATAATGCCAGTCGCACACCGATGCGGGTGTAGTTCAATGGTAGAACGGCAGCTTCCCAAGCTGCATACGAGGGTTCGATTCCCTTCACCCGCTCCAAGCCTTTCTGTTAGTACCTTCTCGGTAGAAATCAGCAAGTTAAGAAGTGGTTGAATGTTCAGGTACCTACAAAGGTATCCCAAGGAATTGCCCATCGCTGTTGTGGCTTGGTGTGTGGTTCTGGGAGCATATCAAACCGCTGGCGGTCGTTCTACTGTCTTACCGCGATAGCTTAACAAGAACAGCATGCCGTGCCATCGGCTCTAAACTCTCCCAAAACATAGTTCATCGCAGCATTCAGCCCCGATGCCCCTTTACAGGGATAAACAGGCTAAAGTGATACGCACCGGTAGCGAAAGACCCGGCTCTATCTCCGGCTGGCCCACGGTTCCGTTAGGATGCACGGGCGACCTGATAACGATGATGCGCTATGATAATCTGATGATGTCGCTGACGCTCCGTTGCTTAGGTATCACTAACCGGGGCTTTGTGGTTGGTATTGTCCAAGGGTTATGTTTCATCATAGATTCACTCTTAATATAGGCATGAAATGACAAGTAAAATTATCACTCAAAAGAATGGTAACGGTATTTTTAATAGAAAAGAGTGGATTCGTGAATCTCAAAAACTTTACATTTCAGCAAAGCTATTGCGTGAACAAGGAGATAATGCTAGACAACGGATAAGGGAAATGGAAACGAGAAATAATGAAGTTATTATCCTAATCGATATTGTGACTGCATCGGATAAATCAAGTAGGCTACTTCTCGGTTATGCCTTTGAGATGCTGTTAAAATCCGCAGTATTACTCTTGAATTATGGAGCTAAAAAAGAAACCATAGAGAAGATATTTCGTGATTATGGCCACAAGTTGGATGTTATGGCGAAAGATCTGGATTTATCAATGGATGAGCATGAAAAAGAGTTATTGCATATATTATCGAAAGATATATTACTACAGGCACGCTACCCTTTGAAAGTTGAGAATGATAGTGAATATTTAAATGAAGTAAACAAATTAACAAGAGAACATGCAAATAAAAATAAATTCATGGAGTTAGTGGGTTTATATGATGAGATTAAAAATATTGTTTCTAGATTCGACAAAGACCCATCAAACTGTGCAACCTTGAATAAATACACATGTAAGGATTTTACTGTTTTCTTTAGATCAGGTGGTGGCCTAAAATCAAGGGCAATTATTTCATTTAACAACCCTGAGTTCGAGAGTAAAAGAAAAGAGTACGTAAAAGAATCGATAAGAAATGGAGCGGGTAAAATATCCCCTCTGTTTCTATATAATTGGGATAAGTTTGAGTTTTATGAAGATCATAATAAAAAATTAAAACCGATGGACTAATGCTCAGTCAGAAACGCGTTCTATATGCATTGGTATTTTATTATACTCATGCAAGCCCCCTCCCTCCACCGACCCACGGTCACTAGTCCCCCGTACCCCTCTGTTATACGCGTGCCGAACGCGGGGAGGGGTAGGCTAACCATTCTCATACCTATAACGTCCTGTACCGATCCCTGTGGCCTTTTCCTCAGAAGCCTCCCAAATTACATTGACGAGCGTTTGTAACGCGGCTGCGTGCCTTACAAATCTCAGCATCGCATAAGCAGGTATCATTTGAGTATTACTTACTGATACTGCGTGATGGCCTATCTGTTTAGTCTCAAATACGCGATTGCATAACTCAAAAGATACAGTATCATTACTGTCACTAATAAAAGACTAGAGAGAGGTGTGTATGAGTTGTAAAACCTTCGGGTATGCACGTGTATCAACAAAAGACCAGAATCCCGACCGGCAAATACTAGCGTTGGTCGACTGTGATGAGGTACTGCTGGACAGGGTAAGTGGAAAGAACACCGACCGGCCAGAGCTGGCTAAACTTCGTGGGATGGTTCGTGCCGGAGATACTGTGCGGGTGAAGTCCGTAGACCGATTGGCACGTAATACAAAGGATTTACTGGAGCTGCTGGAAGAGTTCACCGCGGAAGGCGTCAGTGTGTCATTCATCGATAACAGTATGACATTTGATAATAGCCCGACCAGTAAGTTTATGATTACTATGCTGGGTGCCGTGGGAGAGCTGGAGCGCAGTTTTATTCGACAGCGGCAGAGTGAGGGCATTGCAGCAGCCAAGGAACGTGGAGCTTTCAAGGGGCGCCAGAAGGATGATGAACTGCGGGAGAAAATACACAGATATATTCGGCTCGGCACCCACAGCAACGATGACATCATCAAGTTAGTTGGTTGTGGTCGGGCGACCTTTTACCGTATCAAAAAAGAATTTAGTTAGTACAGATAATTTATTGATTTATATAAAAATTAATAAGTGTATCATTCAAAGGAGAAGGTAAATACAAAGCCACCTCTCCTAGTGACGGCACAGCGTCAAGATCATTAGGGTAGGACTCTAAGGAGGAAGAGGCGTCTGGGAGGAAATTCAGTGTCCTTTAAAAGGTACCTTGGATATCACCAAAGTACCTGATTCTGAGTTCTTTATGTGTTAAGAGTCCGACTCTAAGGGGAGATGGGAAGTAATAACCTGTACCGCCTCGATAGCTGACTGTGCCAGTAACAGCAATTAAGATGTCCACTCTAAGGGGAGATGGGAAGTGACTGCCCAAATCATCGAGAGAACATTCATATTATGCTTTCCCTTGAGGCACAATATGAATGAGCTTTCTCCTACCACAATAAATAACAACCTGTTCAAGACAAACCTCACATCACTTCGTTTAGTGATGCGATAAGTCACGTCTGGAATTTGGTTAAACACAACGGAGAAAGAATGTTCGACGATAAAGAATTACCTGACCAGTTCAGGAATAATATCCCGTCAGACCTGAACCAAACAGACATCATGATGTGGCAAATGTTTCAGGGAGGCTGGATGCCATCTCATAATGATATGCAAGCCCCATCAATTAAACAATTGTATGAACGCTATCGGGTGGCTCATTCGGGTGCCGATATGAAAGCGGCTGTGGCGGACAAGCTACGCGCGGAGGCTACTATCCGTAAGTTGGCGATGCAGAACCCGAACCGCGTTAGCCTAAAGCAGAGCCAAGTAACCCACGCAGTGAAGACTTCACTAGATGTTTATCACTCTGGTGAGCCACAGCCCAGTATTAATATTGTGCGCAACCTGTTACCCGGAAAGGATGTAAAGCCCGTGATGAGCAGACCTCAGCAGCGCAAGCGCATGAAAAAGGCCCTCAAGGCAAACGCCAGTCACCCTGCGGTTGTTACCGCTCAAAAGCAAGGGAACCCTATTCGTATGGATGCCGATACTATCAGCTCCGGTCTACAGAGCCTCCAGAATGCCGCTATGGTTATCCGTAAGCTGAATGAGCATGAGCAGCGTCTTGCAGCAGAAGAAGCCGCTACGGCTGATTTAGCACGACGTGTAGCCGAGTTGGAATCGCGTTTATTGGCGGCAGAAACGGGAACGTCATTAGCTGGGCAGGCCGTCGCAATGCAGGCAGAGGGTAAGAAGCAGCAGGAAATTGCCAACTCCCTCGGCGTGTCGGTGAATACCGTTAAGTCGTGGCTCCGCCGCAGTAAATGACTGGGTGCAAACTGGGTGCGCTTGCACCCATCAAAATAGGATAAAAGTCTTATATATAAAATATATATAGAACCTTTTCTCTAGCTGTCCGCCGAAACGCAAACACACAGAGCTTTACCGAATAACAACGCTGCGCCGGGTTCCGGCTGGTTACCGGGATGTTGTCCTTACCGGCGCAGCGTTCCTTTATCTTTCCATTCTTTGTTATCCCCTCACTTGAGCATGGCTCACCCCGGTGGGTTTCCGCCGGGTTCTTTCTTCACGCTTTGCTTTAGCGGTTAGTAACAACAATTCAAGGAGGACGTATGTCCAGCAATTTCAATTCAATGTTTAAACCGAGCAGTAACATCGCCAGTAGCTTCAATCAGCAGAGTCCTAACCGTACCCCCGGCACCCCGGATTACTCTAGTCGTGTTCATCGAGGTGCTGGCTCAGGTTCCCGTACAGCAGGCTCAGTAGGGACTAGCTTTAGCCACCAAGAACGTCAGACGCTGCATGACCTAGGCCAGCGGATGCGAGGCGCGAACGCGAACCAGCACGCCCTGTATCAAAAGGCCCTTGATGAGTTGATTGGCGACCGGGAGATGACCGGGGCGGATGCCCGCATGGTGGCGTTGTACGCCAAGACAGGCTCCGCTGATGGGCGCACAGGCAGCACCGAGGAGGGCGCGAAGTGGGGCGAAGCATTGGAAGCCCTGCGTGATGTTGAGTAAGCCTAGCCGGTAAACCTATACGAAATAACTAATTACGAAACAAGTAGGAGATACAATGACCAATAAAATTAAACCAGCTTCAACTGATGCATCACCGGACCAGCGAGTTACCGTGCTGGATGTCCCCGGGGTTCCATCCCCGACCGCAGAAGCAACAACCCCGGATGAGGCAACACCTAAGCAGGCCATGCCAATCGATGCCCCTGAGGCGCTCTCAATGGATCGTGGTGCTGTTCTGGCTGTTCTTGAATACGCTGGTACCGTGCAGGCCGCAGAGACGATCCAGGATCTTCCTGAGCCGCTACAGGCGGTGCATTACTCTGCCGATGAATTATCTTTCCAGTACCGCGTAAGCGCCCATTCACGAGTTGCGTTAGACGCCCGCGATATTACCCGTGGTTGGCATGTTCAGTCGCTGGCGGATATCGATTCTCTACTGGGGGTTATCGGCGCTGAGATGGTCAACAAGATGTGCCGTGATAAGCGTGACCGCATCCTCGAGGCTGGGCGCTCGGCCCGTGCCGCTGCCGCAGAGAAGCTGGCTACTGATTATAAGTTGGTGGCCGACGGGTTCATGCACCTGCATGCCCTGCGTAAGCGTTTCAGTGAAACTGAGGTGCAAACACTGCTGGATATGCTGGCCGATGGCAAGCCGAACATGGCTGCGCAGATGGCCGGGGTAGACCTCACCGGCGTACTCCCTGCCGTGGGGGCGGATTATCGTGCCGCTGCGGATGCATGGGCTGAGCAGGCGGAGTCGCCACAGGCGTGTACTTTCAGTCTGCCTCTCGGAAATGTGAAGAACTCCCCCGAGGGTTCCAGCTTTAATATGGCTGTGCAGCCGGGCGGTAAGTGGATTCTGAGCGTATGGACTGACTCATGCTGGTACCCGATTCAGGCATCCACAGCGGCCCGTACAATCGCTCTGGAGCAGCGTGAGCAGGTTAACCGCGTGCGGAACATCCAAGCCCGTGGCAAGCCAATTATCGGGGAGGTGTTCGCTGATGAACTCCAGTCGTAACCCTTTACCGAATGGCAAACACCCTACCAATCGCGAACTCCAGCTAATGCGGCTGGGGTACGCCGAGTATCAGCCTCGTCTTCTCAGCATCCAGAAGAATAACCCTGAACGGTACTCCGCAGTGCTAGATGGCCGTAAGCGCTTTTACCAGCACGGGTGGATGTGTCCTACCTGTGGCAACAGCGAGCGTTACACCCGGAACCTAGCCTGTGCTTTCTGTGCAGGGCAACGCATCCCGTTGTGTTTCACGATTATCGAGGGCATCGGTTCGGTGTACACGCCGCTGTCGGAAGAACGTTCAGCCGAGTATCAAGCCCGTAGGCAGGCGCTGATGTACCAACGTGACCTGAGAGACAGAATCCGCAAGCTGGGTGAAATCCATTGTGGTGGTTGGGTATTTCGTGATGGCGACTTTATCGGGAAAAACTTAGCCGGTGTAACTGTGGTTATTTCTGTGCATGAACCTGATGCCTTCACCGTTCGAAATCTACGTAAACAAGACCCCGCTTTTAACGCTATCTGGGAGCACGTTCACGCTGCGTTGCGGCTGCCCCCTGCACCAGACTTGCCCCTTTAATCGTCCCGGCTGTGTGCTGGGTGTGGAGGAATAATGACCCAAATTAATACCGGTACTGGCGTCAGCACTGCGCCTAAGCCTCGCCGTAAACAACCCCGCCGCACGGTAACAATCCGGCAGGCCGCACGCTTCAATGCAGTGCTAGCTCTGAGTGGAGCTTCCCCGTCGGGGTTGGTCTGGAAGGTGTGGAACAGGGGAGTAGGCACCCGCAGCCGGAACGCAGGTGACCCCGCAGGCTGCGAGAAGAAAGCTCAACCGGGCTGTTACGTTATCGGGTTGGACGGTGCCTTGTGGCATGCCAGCACTATCAGGGCGTCTTTACAGGCGCTGCATTCTGTTGCTGGTCAAACCCTGTAAAGGAGATGGTATGTTCTGCAAAGAAATTCCTGGGATTAAACCTATCGATCAGCAGTTCATGTTAGCCGCTGATTCTCCTTCTGGCCTGAGGCACAGGGCAGGTGGTGATACTGGCCCGGTTGCTGGCACGCCATGCACGGTGTTCTTTCCCGGTGAGGAACGAGAGCGGCTCCGGGAACAGCACCTACAGCCGATGAATTACGAGGTGCATGTCCATACCGGTTGGCGGGACGTTACCGATTTAGGATTTGGGTACGACATCGACAGAGAATTCCAGTACGTGCCTGCGGAGGTTGTACGGGAACACCTCGAGCTGACTCGCGAGATTCAATTGCTCACAGCCATCGTACAGGGCGGGCAGAAGCAGCGCCCAGTGGCACCAGTACAGCATCTGAAATCACACGCCAAGACGGTGCGCATCTCTGCCCTAAGACTGGCTGCTATCGATGCGATGAATCCTAGTGAACGCAGCGAGGCGCTGCTATGTGAAATCTGAGGAGTAGCATGAGTACTTTCCCACAAGAAATTGCATATCTGATTCAGAATGCGCTTGCGCCTAATGCCACCTCTCCGAGTGGTCTAGCATGGCAACGTCCGTTGGCTAATCGGGTTAAGGCTGGAGGTACCGCCGGTACACTTGGTAAAGATGGTTACTGGTCTGTGCAGGTTAAAGGTAAGAAACTAGCTGCGCATCGCGTGCTGTGGTGGTTACTGCGTGGTGAAATCCCTGCGGGGCTATGCATTGACCACATCGACGGAAACAGAGGGAATAACAGATTGGAGAACCTGCGGCTTTGCACTCGCGCCCAGAATAACCGGAATACCCGTAAAAGGTCGGGTTCTGCGGCACTGCCGAAAGGGATTACCGCTGTTGGCAGGTCATACCAAGCACAGGTGCAATCTGATGGCGCTCGCTGGCGGGTTCGCTCAAGCAACTTGGAAACACTGACAAGAGCTGTGCAGACCGTGCGTGCACAGTTGCACGGCAGCTTCGCTTGTCATGGATAATACAACTCTAGTTATTGTAGTTTGCGGCACCGGGGATTTTGATTATTAGAACATTCTCCAACGTTGGCACCATTGATAACAAACTCTCTCGGCTTTGACGGGAATAATTTATCAAACTGAGCGACAGTCTGGTCGAATAATTTAATACAGGACTCCGGTGTCGCAACGGCGAAGTTATTATTAACTTTAAGTACGCAGCCCTCACTGTAAATCCAGCCGTTAAATCTCTTTATCGGTACTGTATTGAAATCCAAAGTATCCATGCCTTGGTTTACATAATAAGTAGGGTCATCTCTATGTGCAGGTATGTATGGCGGTGCTGATGTCGATATTACAGTGATAGATATAACGATTGCTGTAATAGCTATGGACGCTGAAATTATTGCTACTTTCATTGTTCATTCTCATTAATTGATTGATACACACGATAACCATCGATGATATTACCCGAGTTATCGAAGCGTTCTGAAATAATCATTATGTCCCAATCCTGAGGATTGTTATCTCTGTCTAGTTCGGGGCGCTTCTCTTCTGTACTGTCGGTGCTTGTCATTGATTTTCCTAAGAGTCGAAATTCAGACACGCGTTTAGAACGAACTGTAGCGGCCTTCTGAGGTTATTCATGAATGTACTGGGCACATGTAGTGGGGCCGTTATTGTTCCATCTGTGCATTAAATAATTTGTCTGTGCATTTCATCAATCTCACCCTTCATGAATCTTGTCATTTTGGCAGTTATGAAGGGTGATTGATAATTGGTTTTGTAGATCAATTTCACCATATCGATCTGCCAAAGTGATCAGTTGGTGATGTTAGTCGTGCTGAGGTGACTGGTTTGTCAGGTATGATTAGGAGCGCCGCTTAATGTGTTGGGCGAGGGGTATCAGGCATAGAGGCAGGGAAAGGGCGACGAAAGCCGCCCTTAGAGTATGTATTACTTAGCGTTTCTTGTCTGACTGTGAAACAACAGTTCCGGCAAGGGTACGTGTAAGAGCTGCGGAACGAGGATTATCTAAAGCTGCTGAAGCCTTTGATTCCATTGAAGCGCCAGTCTGTTTGCTTGTACCTGATTGAGCCAAGGCCGAACCAGCCAAGCTTTTTTGAATTGCTGAAGCGTTAGGGTTGTTCAGTGTTTGCGCAGCCGTTGAGGCTACTGATTTAGAGGTTTGTTTGCTATTTGCCATTTCTATGACCTTATCGTTGTTTAGGGTACGAATCACTTTCATGTAGTGCTTTTATTAAAATATAAACACAACATGTAGTGTTAACTGTATATCCACCCAGCAATAAGATCAAGAAGAATGTGGGTAAAGCTATGTAAGATTTTCAGTGCATTACTGAATGCTGAACTACAAGCCCTGATAATTCACTAACTCTATGATCTTACTTAACTCTTCAAGTTCAACTCCTTGACTATAAACCTGTTTCGCCATTGTCTTCTGTGTGTGGCCTACAAGTGCCGCTATCCGGCTGTCATCTATGTTGTGCCTATCCAAACTGGTGATGAACATTCCCCGTAGGCTGTGGAAGCACTGCCGATCTGTGGCGTTCGGCAACACCTTATTCCGTAGGCGGGTAAATTGCTGACTGAACCACGGTCCGCGCTTGGCATCTGCTCTCTTGATGGCGTTTGCTTTAGGCTGCAAGTACCGCCCGCGCTGCCCCTGAGCATTCAAACGTTTGTACTTCTGGATGATGTCTACCAAAGCAGAGTGAATAGGCACCAATCGAACGCCTGCTTTTGTTTTGGCTGCCTGAACACGGAAGCACTGTACACCGTTGATTTCCGGCACGTCATCAACACTGAGAGAGGCAATTTCATTCAAACGCATTCCTGAGTACAGGCCAATAAAAATAACGTCGCGAAGTTCTTCCTCGGCATGACCGAGAAGGATTGTAATCTCTGCCTGAGTAAACGGCTGATAACTGCTAACAGTCCGCTTCGCCTCAAGTCGGTGCCCTGTGAATGGTGAAGCGGCGGGGATGCCGTCATAACAGCGGCGGGCGTACTCGTACACCGAGTTCAGGCCGGACAGGTAGTTCTGGATTGTCTGGGCGGATTTCTTGGATTTTAACGTGCGGATGAACTGTGTTACCGATGTGCGGGTGATGCCGGTTATCTCGGTATCAGCAACGGTTAAATGTTCGAGCAGGAGCCGTACCGCTAGGGTGTGTTTACTGATGGTGCTGGGGCTGCGAGTTTTTTTGTATTCAGCTAGGTATTCGGAAGTAACGGCTTGAAGCATTACCCGGTTACCGGAAGTCACTGCTGATACTTGTCCTAGTTGCTGTACCGCGTTGATGGCGCGATTTAACGTAATAGTTTCGGTATCAACAGCGTGTTTTTCTTTTACGTGGTTCCATTCAACAACTAATCGGTCGCGCACTGTTCGGGCTTTCTGGACGTCACGTTGACCAGTGCTTTTCCTGAACAGCCTCCGGCCATTTGTTAAATGTCGCATATGCTGAGGCACTGCTATTTGAAACATCCAAATACCGGATTCGTGTCTGTACAGGTACTGATTTCTCGCACTGTTACCCATAGCGTTATCCCATTCTCTGATGTAGTATTCACCGCATCAGCAATGGGATTAGGCACTTACCGGCAGTTCGGAAAGTACCTATGTTCGATTCCCTTCACCCGCTCCAAGTTCTACTTATAAATCAACACATTGATTTAATAAGTGCCTCTAGCTAAGGTAATTTCTCACCTACAACGCTATCCGTACCATTGAACTACACCCGTAACTGTCACTGTTTGGTGTGTGGTTGATCTGTGAACATATCAAACCGTTGGCGGTCGTTCCAGCGTCTTACCGCGATAGCAAAACAAGAAAACTAGCCCCCACTGCAGGCTCTAAATACTCGCAGAAAGCTCATGGCAAGGCGTATTTAAGCCAGATGTCTCTAACTGCCAGCGCTTCAGCCACGCCTTCCTTAGGGGGCCAGAAGCAGGCAACGCCAGATTTTGCTGAAAAACAACCAGAAACCACACCGCGACTTTATCAACCGGGATACCCCGCCTGCATCGCCGATGCCGTGCGCCAGTGCCTGTGGGACAGGAAGGGAGCCGTTTTGAGCGTTGTACCACTGGACCATCAACCATTCGGCCGTAGTCCTGGAGGCACAATTGGCGTTCGATCGGGTAAGGGCTGCTAAAAAATAACTTTATGTTAATATCGTTTTGATATCGACTTGGTTTCATAATGATAGTAACCTACCGGCCACAAGCGTTCCGTATGAGGGAAGCTATCGATGAAAACATTCCAGAGAGATCCAATTCATCAGGCTTGTCTGATCGGTACACCGCACTGTGGCTGAGCCGACCGATTCACCACCTTTAAACACCTCTGTACGTACGAATTTTGGTGAATGTCATGCATAAGAGTGCAATTCACTATACCTGTATGACCTGTGGAATTTGCTGTAAAGGACGGCTGATTTCTTTATCCACTTCAAAGTAGAGGTGTTCCACTGGCACATGAAGACTCAGGCAACTATATCTATATCTATCAAGTGTTGTAGCGCTTTATGGCTGCTGTCTTCACATCAGGAACATTCTCGATGCTGTCGCCAGACCGGGACATTGATCTCGTTCTATCGTAGAAAGAAGGAATTAGCATGAGCACTACAAAAGACAAGTGGGTTCTGATTACCGGCGCATCAAGTGGTTTTGGCGAAGAGTTCGCGAAGCAGTATGCTGAATTAGGTCATCCGTTGGTGTTGGTTGCCCGCCGACTGGAACGTCTTCAAACCCTTGCAACATTCCTGCAACACACTTACGGCATTGAGGTTTTGGTGGAGCAGGTCGACCTGTCCGACACTGATGCCATCGCAAAACTTCACGAAAGTTTAAAGGCCCGTGATATCCCTATCGATATCTTGATCAACAATGCCGGGCATGGTCTGCAAGGTCCGTTCCTGGACGCAAAGTTGAACGACGCAATGGCTATGATCCAACTCGACATCGCAAGCCTGACAGCCATGACCCACCTTTTCGGACAGGACATGAGACAGCGCAAGCGTGGGAAAATCCTTCAGGTTGCGAGCATGCTGGCTTATCAAGGGGTTGTGAATTTCGCCGTGTATTCCGCTGCCAAAGCTTACGTTTTGCGCTTCGGAGAAGCCTTGCACCGGGAGTTTAAAAAAGATGCAGTAACTGTTACGACGTTGTGCCCGGGTTTGGCCAATACGGAGTTCGCCAGCGCCGCAAAACAAAAAATCACCTTTGGCTTAAGGCTAATGATGATGCAACCAGCGCCAGTGGTAAGGGCTGGGATACGAGGACTTCAAGCGGGGCGCATCAGCGTGGTGCCAGGCGTAGTGAATAAATTGAATGTGGTCTTCATGTGGGCCACCCCACGTTGGTTGCATCAGGCGGTGTTCTCACGGGTGATGAATGATTGAACTACCACGATTTTCCTGGACGATGAGTGAGTAATTGCATGGTTAGCAAACGGGACGATTAAAAAGTTGAATGCGGCATGCCCGCGTTGACTGATTTCAACGACCGGGCTGCGCGCGCCCGGCATGTGATGTCAGCCAGCCCGGGGAGCTATGAGCCTTTTGTGCCGGCTGCCTGGTGGCCTCTCTCCGCGACTAAAGCTTCTTGTTGACGCAGCACAGCTGCATAGTGCATCTCCACCCAATCGGCCAGTTCTCGCACTCTTACAGCCGCTTCCGTACCCATAGGCGTCAGCGTGTATTCCACGTGTGGCGGCACGATGTCATAGGCGTGACGCTCCACCATTCCATCGCTTTGCAACAACTGAAGCGTCTGCGCCAGCATTCGTTCGCTGACGCCGCCGATCTTGCGTCGTAGCTGGCTGAACCGCAGCGTGCCAGGCAGCAGAGCAATCAGCACCAATACCCCCCAGCGGCTAGTCAGGTGGTTCAGGATTTCACGCGATGGGCATTGTGGAGCCATCACGTCGCCACGCCTTAACCGCTCGGACAAAGGGACTGCTGACGTCTTTTCTGATGACCTTGAAGGAACGTTTGCATTCATACACTTACCTTTTTGTGCGTACTTACTTAAAGTAATTTTATATCCTATATTGGCTCATGGCTATGGCCGGCGATACCTCTTGGACGCTGGCTGATCTGGCGGCGGAAATCTCGAAGCAGACCGGCAAGAACATCCCTTACCACAATATCCCGGAAGCCGACTACGCCGCCGCGCTCGAAGGTGTTGGTTTGCCAAAGGGGCTTGCCGCAGCCTTAGCCTCTTACGACGTCAGCGCCTCCCAGGGGGCTCTCTACGGCAACGAGCGCGCCTTGGCCGAACTTATCGGGAGGACAACCACGCCGCTTGCTATCAGCGTCGAACGTGCGCTAAAGGCACTCTGACGAACTGTCGGCAAGCAGCAGTTTAAAATCAATCAAGGAAGCGAATCATGAAGAAACATCCGACGGGGAGGGTTCGATGACGCTGTATCTGAAACGCCTCATTCTTATGGTCAGCTTGGTACTGGCGGGGAGCGCAACGGCGGAGCCTGCTATCCAAGCCCGTGACACCTCCATCGAGGAGGCCAATCGCCAACTGGTGCTGACCTTCTACGACCGTTTCTTTAATCGCCATGATATTGTGCAAGCGGCGAAGGTCGTTGCCGATGACTACCGTCAGCACAATCCCGGTGTGCCGGATGGCAAGGCGCCACTCGTCGATTACTTCACTGGCTTCTTCAAGAGCAACCCTCAGTCGCGCGCCCGCATCGTGCGCAGTGCGGCCGACGGCGATTTGGTTTGGCTACATGTGCATTCGACCAATGGCAAGGATGATCTGGGCCGAGCTGTGCTGGACATCTTTCGCGTCAAGGACGGCCAAATCGTTGAGCATTGGGATGTGATCCAGGATGTTCCCGGAAAGTCTGCCAATCCAAATACGATGTTCTAGCCTCGAAAGATAATCGCTTCGTGCGGTTCAGCATTTTTGACGGGCACCGACCCGGCCGCTGCTGGATGAAGTACGGATTCCTGGTAAGCCTGCGCGGACGTGCAGGTTATTGGCTAACAAAGCCAATGAGGCAGAACACCTGCGTCACTAATGCGACCGTTACCGAACGCAATTGGTGTTTCCGCTAAATACGCTGCCGCGCACACCCAAGTCCAGCCAGGCTCGACTATCTGATCGGCCATCGTATCTGTAGCGGAGCATCATTGAGGCGCTGTTTGGCTGGCTAAAACAAAACCGCACAATCGGCCCTCGCGATGACGAGCGTGCGTGAAGTATTTTAGCCATCGTGACGCCTGGCCTGCAGCCTACGTTCTATATGGCACTGGTTTTCGTAGGCTTGAATACCTGAGCGGCCCTTGGTGCCCTGTGTCGATCACCCATATCCACACAAAGGATTAAGGGAGTCGATGCTCGTGAGCGGATTTTTTCATAGGTCGTTTGTCTGTGGCGCATAGTCCGCTGCGTGGCGTCGGACGAAATCAGCCATTGTCGTCGCAGGCTTACCGGTCAGAATGGGCAGTTCATCTGTTTCACGGTCGTATCGCCCCTGTTGATGTAGCCGTGCCATGACAGATAGGTGGTCGACGACGTGCGTGGGTACGCCGGCATCGCGTAATTTGTCCGCCCAGGTTGCGACCGGCACATCCCGATAGGCGATGGGGCGGCCGAGCGCGTCAGAGAATATCCGGGCATAGTGCTCCAGATCGGTGGACTGCGGGCCGGTGAGGTTATAGACCTTGCCGATATGAGGTGCAGGATCAACCAGAATAGTCGAAACGGCATCGGCTACATCTGCGGCGCAGATGGGTGAGGTTCGACTCTGACCTAGTGGAAGCAGCAACGTGTTATTTTCCCGGACATTGGCTGCGGCAAAACGCAGAAAAAAACCCTCCATGAACACGGTCGGACGCAGCGTTACGACAGGCAGCCCCGACCATGTGAGCGCTTGCTCGGCCAACCAGTGCAGCTTGTGCTGAGGACTGTCGGTTGTTTCAGTGATACTCATCTGTGAAATCGTCATCTGTGACATGTTCACGAAGGCCTCGACACCGTGATGTCGCGCCACCGCAGCCGTATTGACCGTGGCCTCCAGATAAGCCGGCGACACCGACATGCCAAAGTAGATTCGTGCGACACCTTCGATAGCACGATGCATCGACGTGAGATCGGTCAGGTCGCCTACCACCACCTCAGCGCCGAGCTGACGTAAAGCGGCAGAGCGGGTATCTTCGCGCCGAACCAAGGCGCGTACCTTCAGTCCTCTGGCGAGCAGCGTCTCGGTCACTGTGCGACCGATACCGCCGACAGCTCCTGCCGCTCCGGTCACCAGCACGGGACGATTATCGTTTTTGCTCATTAATTCTTACTCCATTCGCGTCTATAGCACACGCTAGTTGCCATGGTGCGGCCAGCTACTGTGAGCCGGCCGCCAAAGTCTTAGCCCTGTGTAATCGGCTGCAGATAGATGCCGTTGCTCAGGTTTTGCTTGATTTGTTCGCTGGTTCCGTCGGCCAGCACCTCGGGCTGCTCGTTGAGCACACCATCGAGAATGCGCTGGACGACCTCGTGAGGGGCAGCTTTCTGCACGCCCTCCAGACCACGGGTCATGTCTGTGTCAACGAACGCGACGTGTACACCTACCACCAGCGTTCCCTGGGCGGCTAGACGCAGGCGCAGGCCGTTGGTCAATGACCATGCTGCCGCTTTGCTTGCCGAGTACGTCACCGTGTTCGGAAGATTGATCCGGCTCAGGGCCGAGTGCATGTTGACGATGGCACCGCCCCCGTTGGCGGCCAGAATCGGTGCGAAGGCCAGGCTGGTGGCCAGCGGGCCGACCGCATTGGTCTCGAATTCATGACGAAGCGTGTCCAGGCTGATGCTGTCTTGCGCTTGACCGCTCAGGCCACTGATGCCTGCATTGTTGATCAGGAGTGTGAGATCGGGTGCATTTTGGACGGCTGCAGCGATGTCTTCCGGGCGAGTAACGTCGAGCTTGAGCGGCACTACGTTTGGCAAAACTTCGATGGTGGAAGGGTCACGCGCTGCGGCGTACACCTTGGCTGCGCCGGCCGCCAGAAGTGCCTGGACGAACGCCTTGCCCAGCCCGCGGTTGGCACCTGTGACCAGGGCAATGCTGTCTTTGATCTGCATGTCGGTTACTCCTTGCGTGTTAAAGAGTTGAGGCGCGATCTCATCGTGATCGCAGTGTTGAGTGGGTTGGGAGGTGCCGAAGCCAAACCGGCTTCCTGACCAAATGGCCTCATGGCGATTTCCGTGCACAGGGGATTGGTGAGACCCATGCCGCACAGGAAGGCCGTCATCGGCAGGGCATACCACCACAGGTTTGGAGGTGCGGTGCCTAAGAACAATAATGCATCCCCAGCCAGGGCGAAGATGATAAAGAAGCTTGCCAGCGTCAATCCGAGTTCGTGTGCGCTCACGCCCAACTCCTGGTCTATATCCGGAAAGGCAGAGAGGATGATGTTCGCGGATAGCATGCCGATGGCAGCCAGCCCGGCGAAAAGCGCGACGATCTTGCCCGTAAGGGGACGATCCAGCAGGATCCCCACGCACTCATCCCAAATGGCCATGAAGTGCTGCAGAAGGTTGACGGGCGTGCCACCGCCCGGGGAAGAGCCACGGGCGACGAGGAGAGTGCGAGTGACATCTGCCGTTCGGGGTCCTATCCCTACAAGGATTGCGGCCATACATTCTTCCCTACGTTGCTGCCATAGCATGATGACGTGGCTAAACGGCCGGCACGCTCATTTGACATCAAGTATTATGGTTGCGATATCGGATTTTAATTATGATGGGTGTCATAAAAATCATCAAGCGATGCCGGGCATCAAGCACAATTCAATCGAGGTCTACTGATGAGATATCCAGCCAGTCAAACGGCAGAGCGGCACGAGAGGAGCTTGGACGGGGCCTCCCGCCTGTTCCGTGCCGAGGGCATCGCCGTGGTGGCACGATCGCCCAAGGGAAGGTTCCCTGCCTGGGCCAATCCTTGCAGCACACGTTTACCTGCCGGTCAGCTTTATGAAATGGCGACCAAAAAACCGATGATTGCGATCAACAGGACCCAAAACCATTTAGAGGTTTTTTCCGGCTTCCATTCTTCGCCATATTCAACGTGATAATCGGGTCTGACATCCTTTCTTTTCAATCACATTCCCTGGAAACTAACATCCTTAAATTCCTGCGGGTATACTTTAAGATGAATCTTAATGTTATTAAATTTAATGCGTATTTTTGGGTAAAAATCTCAATGGAATATGAGAGGGGTATTTATGAAATACCAACAAAAACAAGGGGTTTAATAGGGTTTTGTTGCGTTATTATCTTTTGCCGTTTCTTGGTTGGAATCTAAAGATGAATGGCATTTTCCTTCCTGTGCCAGCGTGGCCAGCACCCGCTTTTACGCCCGCCAACCTCTGCGCTGCCGGTTTGCCCACAGGTTTCTGCAGCATATTGGAATGAACATAAAGCATTATCAATCTGACAGGAATGCAGGTGAACTTATGGTGGGGGATTGGTCTGTTGTTTACTGCGATGACTGGCTTTGCACTTTTGGTTTTTGATTCGTTTTTCAGCGGGTGACTGAAGCACCGCGTTCCATTTTATTGGTTTCGAAGCATTTTCGACATTACAGAAATGCAAAAACCCGCCATAAGCGGGTTTTGGATCGCTAATACTTAACTGCTCAGGCCGTTGCCTTCATCGCGATTGTAAGTTTTAGCGAGATTATCGGCGATTAAAGCGCGATAACGTTTACAGCAGAAGGGCCTTTAGCGCCGCTCTCAACAGAGAACTCCACTTTCTGACCTTCGTCTAAGGTTTTAAAATCGCTGCTCTGGATAGCGGAGAAATGTACGAATACATCTTTGCTGCCATCTTGTGGAGTGATAAAACCGAAGCCTTTATCTGCGTTAAACCATTTTACTAAACCAGTCATTTTAGTAGACATAGATACATCCTTTTTCATTTTTGAGCCACTCATCGTGGCGAACATGGCCTGTTTTGCAGAATTTTACTTATGGGGCACTTAGGAGGAGGCTCATGAAGAAGGGGTATCTAGAGATAACGCTTGGACTGAGGACTGCTTTACTAAAACTGCTTTCATAAGGTCTGTGTTCCAAACCGATGACGTCATAGTAGGCTTGGTTTGATTTATTAAGCAAGGATTAATTTTATTAATGTCGTGGGTAGGCTGTCACACTTCTGACGTAGTGTGATGATTGTCCGAGAATTTGGAGTGTGGAGCCGGCATTTTTCCCCGCAATGTGGTTGACGCATAAAAGATAAAAGCCCTGACCGTTGCAGTCAGGGCTTTTATGGTACTATTGACTTCAGATTTAACATTAATAAACTTAATATTTCTTACTGCTAAGGTACTACTTTTAAATGTACACGTTTATCACAGATAATATTGGGTGATAATACTAACTAAAACCTCCCCTATATTTACCAGTTCACATTATCCGCCAACCTGAATGAATATTCCAAGGTATGGCATTTTAAACAAGTACATCTCCCCTCGCGATATAGACTCTTGATGCGTAGCCTCACTTCCATTGCGATCTTGTTGCACTGTTTTCTAGACTGTCTTGAAAACCAATCGCAAACAAAAAACAATTGAATCATGGCCTTACATCATCGCGTTTTGGTCCGCACCCTGCGATTGTAGATACTGACTACGTGGCCTTAAAGCGTCATCAAGCGAGGGTCTGGCTTTTACTCGGCATTGATGCCCATACAAAAAACACTTCGTGGCCTTTATCGCAAAATAAATTTAAATCAACTTAATTAACACTTTTGGTAATAACAGCTAGCTACCATTTTGCTGCTGCTGATGACCAATCTACGGGTTTTTAAAAGGGTGTCAATACTGTTTTTAATGACATGTTTTTAATAACATGTTTTTATTCACAGTGTTTATACGAGATCTCTTTAAAACCGCGCTGAACCTTTATTTTTATCGGCTTACCTTTTTTGGGAGGGGGGGGTATTATGTCGGAGTTTTTTTTAAATGGCAGGGCCGATGCTTGGGTAATATTAGCGTTTCATTAGCTAACCCAAAAACCAAAATATGATCTTGTCCGTAGAAGGCCGGCTGTCGATTTATGTTGCCTCAGAAACCGCTATCCGGGCCTGACGTAGCCCGCTGCAGTAGCAACGGGCTGTTCCCCCGGTATCAGGGTCTGGTGACGAATCGTGCAAGTTGTTGGTGCAATTGGCTGTTTTCTTTACGTAAGTGCTCAATTTCCTCCAGCAGCGTCAAGGTGACCGCGATACCGGGCCAGTCCAGCGCCAATTCACGATGCAACTGTTGAGCGCGGTGAAAAATGGTCAGCGCATGATCGTCAAATACCCAGTCTGCAGCCGTCGGGTTACGCGGTTCGATCACCCCCAGGCCTACGATTTCCGTTAACTCATCCTCTGAAACACCGGTATGCAGGCAAAATTCGGTAATGGTTAAAGTTACTTTTACGTTAGCCATTTTGCTTACTCCACTCTTTGCGTGGGTCAAAAGCGGGTTG
>Ga0105251_10001305_pt1 | contig 21531 bp, 9 predicted proteins | sample KBSS64metaG_FD_80424 | JGI IMG/M metagenome (GOLD analysis project Ga0105251, IMG submission 80424) | Switchgrass rhizosphere microbial communities from Kellogg Biological Station, Michigan, USA - KBS S6-4 metaG | ecosystem: Host-associated > Plants > Roots > Rhizosphere > Soil | place...
TGCTGATGGGCATTACGTACGTGTTATTCCTGGTGGTGCACGGGCTGTTGACCCGCGTCCACTTCTATCGCCTGGTCTGGCACCGGGCATTGTTCAATGTGGGTCTCTACGCTCTGTTGCTGGGCGCAGTGGACTCACTCAGTCGATACCTCATGACATGAAAAAACCTTTTTTGACCATCGGCCGTGTAGTCCTGACGTTATTGGTGGTGACCTTCGCCTGCGTCGTCGTGTGGCGCATGGTGATGTACTACATGTTCGCCCCCTGGACCCGTGACGGCCATATCCGTGCCGACATCGTGCAGATCGCTCCGGACGTGTCCGGGCTGATCCAGCAAGTGGACGTGCGTGACAACCAGTTGGTGGTGCGCGGGCAGGTGCTGTTCTCCGTCGACCAGGACCGCTTCAAGCTGGCCCTGCGCCAGGCCCAGGCCGCCGTGGCCGATCGCCAGGAAACCCTGGCCCAGGCCGTGCGCGAGAACAAGCGTAACCGTGGCCTCGGCAACCTGGTGGCCAGCGAGCAACTGGAAGAAAGCCAGTCCCGTGTCGCCCGTGCCCAATCGGCCCTGGCGGAGTCGCAAGTGGCGGTGGATGCCGCGCAGCTCAACCTGGACCGCTCGGTGATCCGCAGCCCGGTGGACGGCTACATCAACGACCGTGCGCCGCGTAATCAGGAGTTCGTGACGGCCGGGCGCCCGGTGTTGTCGGTGGTGGACAGCAATTCCTTCCACATCGACGGCTATTTTGAAGAGACCAAGCTCGACGGCATCCACGTCGGCCAGAGTGTCGACATCCGCGTGATCGGCGACAACGCTCGCCTGCGCGGGCATGTGCAAAGCATCGTCGCCGGTATCGAAGACCGTGACCGCACCAGCGGCTCCAACCTGCTGCCCAACGTCAACCCGGCGTTCAGCTGGGTGCGCCTGGCCCAGCGGATTCCGGTGCGCATCGCGTTTGACGACGTACCGGCAGACTTCCGCATGATTGCCGGGCGCACAGCCACGGTGTCGATCATCGGCGATAAACCCACGTCGGAGAACCAGCCATGAAACGGCTTTTAGCAACCGCCGGGTTGGGGTTGTTGCTGTCGGCCTGCCAAGTGGTGGGCCCCGATTACAAGCTGCCGGACAAGGCGGCCGTGAACCGTGGTGACCTTCAGGGCCAGTTGGCCGGGGAGGGCAACAATGTGGTGTCGGCGCCGGTGCCGGCGGACTGGTGGAAGCTCTATCAAGACCCGCGCCTGGATAAGCTGGTGGAGCAGGCCATGGCCTCCAACACCGACCTGCGGGTGGCTGCGGCCAACTTGCAGCGCTCGCGCTATCAGGTGCAGCAAGCCGAGTCTGCCGGGGGCTGGAGTGCCGGCGCCAAGGCCGAAGCCCAGCGCCTGCAAGAGTCCGGTGAGGCCTACTTGCTGACGGAAAAAGTCCCGGTGGCGAACATCGGCAGCGCCAGCATCAGCACCTCCTACCAATTCGATTTGTTCGGCACCTTGCAGCGCGGCATTGAAAGCTCCCAGGCCAGCGCCGATGCGGCTCAGGCGGCGGCCGATATTGCCCGTATCACCCTGGTGGCCGACGTGGTGCGCTCCTACACCCAAGTGTGCGCGGCCAACGAAGAGCTGGCGATCGCCAACGAGTCCCTGGACCTGCAAGCCCAGAGCACGCACCTGACCCAGCGCCTGCGGGACGCCGGGCGGGGTGATGAAACCCAGGTCACCCGTTCGCAAACCCAGTACAAATCCCTGCGCGCCGAAATGCCGCGCTATGAAGCGTTGCGCCAGGCCGGGCTGTTCCGCCTGTCGATGCTGCTGGCCAAGCCGCTGAATCAACTGCCGGCCGGCACCGCCCAATGTGCCGAACTGCCGCATATTGCCCAATTGCTGCCGGTGGGCGACGGCGCCACGCTGCTCAAGCGTCGCCCTGATGTGCGCCAGGCCGAGCGCCAACTGGCGGCTGCCACGGCGCGCATCGGTGTGGCCACCGGCGCGCTGTACCCGGATATCAGCATCGGGGCCACCGTGGGCACCGTGGGTATTCTGGATGACCTGGGCACGCCAGCCACCAACCGCTGGGGTTTTGGCCCGTTGATCAGCTGGACGCTGCCGACCAACGGCGCCCGCGCCCGCATCCACGAAGCCGAAGCCGCGACCCAAGGCGCCCTGGCGCATTTCGACGGCGTGGTGCTCAACGCCATCCGCGAAACCCAGACGGGCCTGGCGCAGTACACCGCGCAACTGCAGCGTCGCGATGCGTTGGCCGATGCTGGCGCGTCGGCCAAAGAGGCCGCGGAGCAGACGCACCGCTTCTTCCAGGCCGGCCGCGCCTCATTCCTGGCCGACCTGCAAGCCACCCGCACCTACACCGATGTACGGGCGCAACTGGCGGCGGCGAACACCCAGGTTGCCATGAGCCAGATCGATTTGTTCCTGGCCCTGGGCGGCGGCTGGGAAAGTGGACGAACGCAAGCCACACAAGCCAGCAAACCCTGAGCTGATTGCTATGCTTTGACTGGCGGGTTCTGTTGATGACCCGCTTGTCACTGCTCGCGTTTGCTCATGGGGATTCCAATAATGAAAAACCCTTATGCTCCCGCTTTCTGGTGCGTGTTCTTCGCACTGGTGTTGCTATCGGCGACGTACTTCTACGGCATCATGCTGGCCCATCAAATCGACAAGGCCATGGTGTTCCTCGACAGTGCCAGCGCGCTGATCGCGGTGCTGTCCATCGGTGTGGTGGCGTGGGCCACCTACCAGGGCCAGCGAATCAAGCGAAGACTGCTCGAACAAGGCAAGACCCGCGTGGCGATCTGGGACACCAAAGTCGCCCTGCGCCGGGTCGAGACGGTGTTCGACCGCTACTTCTGGGGCAGCTACTGGCAACCGGGGCGCACCTTCCAGGAAGTCATGGGTGAACTGACCGGCACCCCGCTGGAAAAAAGCCTCGAAGCCCTGAAAAAACAATGCGTGATGCTTGATCGGCAAGTCGCCGACGGACGGCATTGGCTGAATAACGCCCGGGAATTATCCGACGTGGCCACCGCGATGGCGCGAGAGCGTTACCAGCTGGATTTTTATGATCCCAAGTCGGATACGCCGGGCAATGCGGTGATTCACCGTGAGTTTGAAGTGCTGGTGTATACGTGGACGGCGCGGCTGAAGAGCTTTGATCATCAATTGGATGAGATCGAGACCGAGTATTCCTGAGGTCTGTGGTGTCTGTACTGACGCCTTCGCGAGCAAGCCCGCTCCCACCTTCGACTGCATTCCAAAGATGGAACTCGATCGAATGTGGGAGCGGGCTTGCTCGCGAAGGCGCTTTACCGTTCACCGCTGAAGCCTGCGCCTATTGAAAAACTGGGCCGCATACGCCAGCCAATGCTAATCTTCCCCGGATTTCGGCGGGCTTGAGCCGACACCCTTCGGGGTTCAGGGAAGACAGCCCACTTCACAGGATTTGATCAGGTCACTACATGAATAAGCCAGCAGTCGTTCTCTTGGGTATCGTCGTCGCCATTGGTGCAATCAGCGCAGGCGGTGCCTGGTACACCGGCAAGCAACTGGAGCCGGTGCTGCAAACCGCCATCCAGGACGCCAACAAGGAACTGCAGACCTCCATGGCCGGCGTCGACGGCACCGTGACCCTTGAACTGGTCTCCCTCGACCGCCAGCTGTTCAGCAGCACCGCCCACTATCGCCTCAAGGCCCAAGGCGCAGTGTTCGGCGAAAACAATCAGGACACCGAACTGCTGTTCGTCGACCATATCGAACACGGCCCGCTGCCGTTCTCGCGCCTGGTGTCGCTTAAGTGGTTGCCGGTCATGGCCACCAGTCACTACGAGCTTGAGAAAAACCCCACCACCGAAAAATGGTTCGCCGCCAGCAAAGACGTGTCGCCGCTCAAAGGCGTGGCCAACATCGGCTACAACCGCTCGGTGAACGGCAACGTTGAACTGCTGCCCCTGGAGCTCAAGGACGACAAGTCGGCCGTGAGCTTCTCCGGTGCCAACCTGGACTTCGACTCCACTGCCGAAGGCAAGAAGGTCAAGGCCAGCGGCTACATGGACAGCCTCAAGGTTTCGGTTGTCGATGCCAACAACGCCAAGCTGGATGCCGAGCTGAGCGGCCTGACCATCGCCAGCAACCTGGAAAAAACCACCTTTGGTTTCTACACCGGGCAAAACACGGTCGAGCTGACCAACACCAAGGTCACCTTCGGCCCGCAGCAAGCGGTGCTGACCCTCAAGAACTTTGAGCAGAAAGACAGCAGCGAAACCAAGGACAACAACCTGGCCGGCCGTGTCGACTACAAGATCGACGAGATCGGTTACCAGGGCAAGCCAGTGGGTTCGGCGGCCATGGCGGTCAGCATGAAGAACGTCGATATCCCATCGATGCTGGTGCTGACCAAGCTCTACCAGGAAAAAGTGCAACCGGCCCAAGCCGCTGCCGCTGCCGGCCAGCCAGTGCCTGAGTTGCAACTGACCGAAGCCGAGCAAACCCTGGCCCAGGCCAATGTCAACCAACTGCTGGCTGCCAAGCCGCAGGTGGCGGTAGAAAACCTGTCGCTGAAAACCACCAATGGCGAGAGCCGCTTCAACCTGGTGGCGGACTTCGCCAAGCCGTCGAGCATGGACCTGCCGCCGGTTGAATTGGGCAAGCAAATCGTTGCGCTGCTGGACGCCAACCTGACTCTGTCCAAGCCGATGGTTCAGGACGTTGCCGCCCTGCAAGCGCAGATCGGTGGTGTGACCGACCCGAAAGCCATCGAGCAGCAATCCCAGATGGCCAGCGAGATGATCAGCGGCATGGCTGTGGGCACTCAACTGGCGACCCTGGTGGGCACCGATATCGTGTCCAAGCTGCACTACGCCAACAATGAAGTGACCTTCAACGGCCAGAAAATGACCGTCGAGCAATTCATTGGTTTTGTGCTGGGCAAGTTCGGCGCGGTCAACGGCGCTCAATAAAACTCGTCTCAAAGTGATGTAGGCCAATTCTGAAGAATTGTTCGGAATTGGCCTTTTTTGTACCCCTCTCAAGGATATTGCGCCCCAGGAAAGCTTGGCCGCGTCATCAGATGCTGGCCGCCTGGAGTGTGGTGCAGGTGAATTTATCGCTACAGCTTTCCCAGGTGAGGAAGCTGACGACATGTCGCGTAATGTTCATCCCTTTATCCGTTTGGCCCTGTGTAGCCAGTTGCTCTGGCCTTTCATCGCGTCGGCGGATGCTGCCTATGATTCGCTGATCAACCAGGCCCGCAGTGGCAACTATGGCCCGGCTCTCAATCTGTTGCGCCAATTGCCCGCCGAGCGTCAGACGCCGGGGCAGGTCAGCGATCACCTGTTGATTGCCAGCTGGGCACGCCAGGACGCCGAAGTGCTTTCGGTCTACGAGACCCAGGGCCGCAGTCGTACCCTGACCACCCAGGCGCTGGCCACCGTCGCCCGCACTTATCGCAACCAGCAGCGTTGGGAGCCGGCGATTGCCGTGTATCGCCAGGCGCTGCAACGCGAGCCGAATAACCCGGACCTGCAACTGGGCCTCGCCCTGACCCAGGCCGACGCCGGCCAAACGGCCGAAGCCGTACAGCGCACCCGTGCTCTCGTGGCCGCCAAGCCCGACGACGCCGACCGCCGCATGGCCTTGGGTTACGCCCTGACCCGCGCCAGTTCAACCTATGACGCGCTGTTCGAATTCGACCAGGCCTTCATCCGCGCCGGCAACAAACCCGAAGTCGCCCGCGAATACATCGTCGCCCTGCAACGCGCGCGCCTGCCGGAACCGGCCCTGCGCCTGGCCGCCCGGCGCCCGGGCCTGTTGGACCCGGTCACCCAGCGCCGCCTCGAAGGTGACCTGGCCGCCGAGCGCGTGCGCATGGCCGAGTTCGCCTCACGCAGTGAAAAAGAGCGCTACGTCATCGCCGACCGCGCCCTCAAGGACTACGACCAACTGCTCACCGCCTGGACACCGGATGCCACTGCCCATGACGACGTGGTGCGCTGGCGCATAGACCGCCTGGGCGCGCTGAAGGCCCGGGCACGCACCGCCGAGGTGATCCGCGAGTACGAAGCCCTGACGGCCCAAGGTGTGCAACTGCCGACCTACGCCGTGCGTTGGGTCGCGGCGTCCTACCTCGACCAGCGCCAGCCAGAAAAGGCTGCGCCGCTGTATCGCCAGGCGGTGACCGCCCCGGACGCGGACGTCGGCGACCATGTTAAAGACAGCTCCGCCCTGTTCTACGCCTTGTTGGAAAGTGACCAAGTGGCCGAGGCCCGCGCGGTCGCCACTCACCTGGCCGAAACCGAGAAGCCCCGGGTTGAACTCAAGGGCCTGCCCATCGGCAACCCTAACGATGAATGGATGGACGCCCAGCAACTGGCGGCCCAGGCCGGTACCTATGGCGCGGACCTCAACGCCAGCGAAGAAAGCCTGGAGGCCCTGGGCAATAAAGCCCCCGGCAGCATCGGCGTACGTCTGGCCCAGGCCGAGATGTACCGTGCCCGTGATTGGCCGAGGCGCGCCGAAGATTCGCTCAAGGAAACTGAAAACCAGAGCCCGCGCGACATCGGCGTGGAAATGTCCCAAGGCTTCACGGCGTTGGACTTGCAGGAGTGGCGCCAACTCGACCTGCTCACCGACGATGTGGTCGCCCGCGCGCCCGAAAACCGCCAGGTGCAGCGCCTCAAACGCCTGCGCGATGTGCGCGACATGGCTGAAGTCCGGGTGGAGGCCTACACCGGTAAAAGCTTCGGTGGCGGCAACGACCAGGAAGCCGGTGCGGTGTCCGGTAGCCGTGACTGGGGCATTGAAACCGTGATCTACACCCCGCCCATTGACGAAGACTGGCGCCTGTTCGCCGGTGCTGGTTATGGCACCGCCGACTTCGCCGAAGGCACCGGCCATCATCGCTGGCAGCGCGTCGGCGTAGAGCGGCGTACCCGCGACATGACCCTCGAAGCGGAGGTCTCCAACCACTCCTATGGTTTTGGGTCCAAACAAGGCGCGCGGGTGTCGATTGCCAGGGACATCAACGACCACTGGCAATACGGGGGCAGCCTCGATTACCTCTCGGCCACCACCCCGTTGCGGGCGCTGAACACCGACGTCACGGCCAACGGCGGCAGTGGTTTTATCCGCTGGCGCGCCAATGAGAGCCGGGAGTGGAAACTCGCGGTCAGCCCGTCCCATTTCAGCGATGGCAACAACCGGGTCGAAGCGTTGCTCACCGGCCGCGAGGGTGTCTACAGCTCGCCCAAGGTGCAAGTGGAGCTGGGTCTGGACGTCAGTGCCAGCCGCAACAGCAAGGAAGACACGCTGTACTTCAACCCCAAGTCGGACCTCGGCGTGTTGCCCACCGTCACCGTCAACCATGTGCTCTATAACCGCTACGAAACCCAGTGGAGTCAGCAGTTCCAGGTCGGCGCAGGTACCTATAGCCAGCGTGATTACTCCACCGGCGGTGTCGGCTTGATCGGCTACGGTCAGCGCTTGCGCTGGAACGACGTACTGGAAGCCGGCGCCAACCTGAGCCTGGTCAGCCGACCTTATGACGGTGAGCGCGAGCGCGATCTGCGCCTGCTCGTCGACCTCACTTACCGTTTCTAGAAGAGCCTGACCATGACCCTCCTCAGCCGTTGCTTGCTGGTCCTGGGCGTATTGCTGGCCTCCGCCTGCGCCCAGCAACCCGCGCCATTCAATCCTCCCGCCGAGCGGCCGACCCTGGCCAACGAAGCGCCGTGGCCGAAGAACCACTTTTTGGGCATTGCCTACCACGATGTCGAGGATAACGACCCCGATCAGGCGGTGGTGGCCGTGCGCACCGAGCGTTTGATCGAGCAGTTGGCCTGGCTGCGGGAGAACGGTTACCAGGCGGTCAGTGTGGACCAGGTTCTGGCCGCTCGCCGGGGCGGGCCGACACTGCCGCCCAAAGCCGTCATGCTGAGCTTCGACGACGGCTATTCAAGCTTCTATACCCGCGTGATGCCGATTCTGCGGGCGTATAACTGGCCGGCCCTGCTGGCGCCGGTAGGTAGCTGGATCGATACACCGCTCAACCAACCGGTGGATTTCGCCGGAACGCCTCGGCCCCGTGGCGACTTTCTGACCTGGCAGCAGATTCGGGAAGTGTCCCAATCCGGCCTGGTGGAAATCGCCGCCCACACCGATGCCAATCACAAAGGCATCCTGGCCAACCCCCAAGGCAACCTGGAGCCGGCGGCCACCACACGGCGCTTTGATCCGGCGACCCATCGCTATGAAACCGAGGCGCAGTTCCAGGCGCGGATGCGCGCCGACGTGGTCGCGATCTCCAACAAAATCCGCACGGTCACCGGCAAGGCGCCTCGGGTATGGGTATGGCCGTATGGCGCCGCCGACGGCACCTCGCTGGCGGTGGTGGGTGAGCACGGCTATGAGATGGCGCTGACCCTGGACGACGGCCTTGATGACTCGAACAAGCTGATGAACAGCCCGCGCTTCCTGGTGGATTCCGACCCGGACGGCGAGCATTTCGCCAGCAGCATTGTCTCGGTGCAGGCCAAGGCCCCGCTGCGCGTGCTGCATGTGGATCTGGATCACGTCTACGACCCCGACCCGGTGCAACAGGCGCATAACCTCGACGTGCTGGTACAGCGTGTGGTGGACATGGGCTCTGTGACCGTGTTCCTGCAAGCCTATGCCGACCCCAAAGGTGACGGCCTGGTGCAATCGTTGTACTTCCCCAACCGTCACTTGCCGATGCGCGCTGACTTGTTCAACCGGGTTGCCTGGCAGTTGCACACCCGTGCCCGGGCCAGCGTGTTTGCCTGGATGCCGGTACTGAGTTTCGACCTTGATCCCAAACTGCCACGCGTCACGCGCTGGGATCCGGAAACCGGCAAGGTCAGCCCTGATCCTGACCAATACCAGCGCTTGTCGCCGTTTGATCCGAAAGTGCGGCAGATGATCGGCGAGATTTATCAAGACCTGGCGAGCACCGGCAACAGCGCCATCGATGGTGTGCTGTACCACGATGACGCGCTGCTCAGCGATTTCGAAGATGCCAGCCCAGCCGCGCTCAAAGCCTACGCCGCCAACGGCCTGCCCAGCAGCATCGCCGCGCTGCGCGCTGACCCGGCCGTTCTGCAGCGCTGGACCCGTTTCAAGAGTCGCTACCTGATCGACTTCACCAACGAGTTGACCGCCAAGTTCCGCGCCATCCGTGGCCCGCAGATACAAACCGCGCGCAACCTCTTCGCCGAGCCAATGCTCAATCCCGGCAGCGAAACCTGGTTCGCACAGAACCTCGACGACTTCCTCCAGACCTACGACTGGACCGCGCCCATGGCCATGCCGCTGATGGAAGGCGAGACACTCAAAAACTCCAATGCCTGGCTGGAAAGACTGGTGGCGACGGTCAAGGCGCGTCCCGGTGCGCTGGAGAAAACCGTATTTGAGTTGCAAGCCAAAGACTGGCGCACCAAGGCCGCTCCCGACATCAGCGGCACGCAATTGGCCGAATGGATGAATGTACTCAAGCGCCAGGGCGTGACCAGTTTTGGCTACTACCCGGACAACTTTCTGGAGAATTCGCCGGACCTGAAAACCGTGCGTCCGGCCCTTTCCAACCAGTGGAATCCTTGACTCATGTTCGACAGAATCCTCGCGCTTATCGTTTTGTCGTTGGTATTGGGTGTGCCCCTTGGCCTGATCTTTTTGATCACCGGGCAGTTCCTGATGGACTTCGTATTCTTCTATCCGCTGTTCATGTCCGGCCTGTGGATCGCCGGCGGCCTGTACTTCTGGCTGCACTGGGAGCGCCACTGGCCATGGGCGGACGACACGCCGGCGCCGGTGTTGGCCGGTGAGCCACTGATCTCGATCCTGATCCCTTGCTACAACGAAGGCGACAACGCCGCCGATACCATCGGCGCCGCGTTGGCTCAGCAATACCGCAACATCGAAGTGATCGCGATCAACGACGGCTCCAGCGACAACACCGCCGCCGTGCTCGATGCGCTGGCGCTGAAAGAACCGCGCCTGCGGGTGCTGCACCTGGCGCAAAACCAGGGCAAGGCCGTGGCCCTGCGCATGGGTGCGGTAGCCGCGCGCAGCGAATACCTGGTGTGCATCGACGGCGATGCATTGCTCTCGCCGAACACGGCGGCGTACCTGGTAGCACCGATGCTCGACAACCCGCGCCTCGGTGCCGTCACCGGCAATCCGCGGATTCGCACGCGCTCGACCTTGATCGGCCGGGTGCAGGTGGGCGAGTTCTCTTCGATCATCGGCTTGATCAAGCGCACCCAGCGGGTCTTCGGGCGGATCTTCACCGTCTCCGGCGTGGTGGTGGCGTTTCGGCGGGCGGCCCTGGACCGGGTCGACTACTGGAGCACCGACATGATCACCGAAGACATCGACGTGAGCTGGAAGCTGCAACTGGACCACTGGAGCATCTTCTACGAGCCCCGCGCGCTGTGCTGGATCCTGATGCCGGAAACCCTCGGCGGCCTGTGGAAGCAGCGCCTGCGCTGGGCCCAGGGCGGCGCTGAAGTGCTGTTCAAGAACATCCGGGGCATCTGGCAATGGCGCCATCGCTACCTGTGGCCGCTGCTGTTCGAGTACTGCCTGTCCACCGGCTGGGCCTTCACCTTTTTGCTCTCGGTGATCTTCTGGGCCGTGGGCAAAGTCGTGACGCTGCCCGCCGCCATCGCCGTCGACTCACTGATGCCGCCGGCCTTCACCGGCCTGTTGCTGGCAGTGGTGTGCCTGGTGCAATTCGCGGTGAGCATCATGATCGACCGGCGCTATGAAAAGGGCCTGTGGAAAACCCTGTTCTGGACCGTCTGGTACCCGCTGGTGTTCTGGCTGGTCAGCCTGTTCACCACCCTGGTCAGCTTCCCCAAAGTGTTGTTCCGCCAACACCAGAAACGCGCGCGCTGGGTCAGCCCGGATCGCGGTATCAAAGCCCCCGCCAAGGAACTGCAACCATGAACCTGATCCGAACCCAACAGCGCCCGGTAATGTGGGCGATCGACGTATTCCTGACCCTGCTGGCCTGGGCCGGGCTGATCCTCCTGCTGGTGCGCGGCATGGTGCCGATGCTCGACAGCCACGGCGGCCCGCGCATCGAAGCCCCGATTTTTGCCACGCTGGACACCTTGCAGATCTACCTGTGGATCGCCGTGTTCAACGCCGTGATATTGATCAGTTGGGCGCGTTACCAGCAGCAACGCGGCAAGCGCTTTGCCCAGCGCCGCTCGGCGGCCAAGGCGTTGAGCGACCAGCGTTTGAGCCACAGCTTCAGCCTGGGGGAAGGTGACCTGGAGCAACTGCGTCGCCCGGGTGTGCTGGTCATTCATAACGACCATGAAGGTGGCGTGCAGGAAGTGACAGCGCATGTGTCCCGGCATGTGGAGAAGCCAGGGTTGAAGCTGGTGCCGGGGCAGGAGCGGGCGAAGGAGGTCGGTTAACCGGAATGCCGAAAATTGGGATCCAATTCACAAAATAGCCGCGAACTTTTCCGGTTTTTTGGCTACTAACCAGTCGTGATAACAGATTGATGGCCAAGTAGTGGCAGCTGTAAGCCCTTTAGCCGAAGTTGTATCAATACTGTTACCGCTTGTCGGAATAAAAATTCCAATTGCAAGCGATTAAGCGTTGCATGATTTATTTATTGTTAATAATCAGTAACTTAAAGGCCTATTAAACATAATTTCCAACTAAGTCAGATTCTTGGCCGACTGGAAGTTCGATGTTAGTTTGCCGGCCCCCGCTTTCTCGACGGATCGAACATGTCTTTATTACTGCCACGGACTCGGCTGCTGCTGGGCGTTTGCCTGCTGACTTGCTTTGCACTCAATAGTGCGACGGCTGCGCCCACGCCTGGCGATCAGGACCTGATCCGCGACCGGCAAAACCGTCTGCTGGAAGAACAGCGCCGGCGCCTTGAAGACCTCAAGGAACTGCCCGGCAAAGAAGCCAAGCCCGAAGCGCCTGCCACCCCGGCTGACACCCGTTGCTTCCCGATCAAAGACATCGAACTCAAGGGCGCCGACAGCCTGCCTGCACCGGACCGCGAGCGCCTGCTCAAGCCATATATCGGCCAGTGCCTGGGCGTGTCCCAGCTCAATCAAGTGCTCAAGGCGATCACCGACTACTACATCGACAAAGGCATGGTCACCAGCCGTGCTTACTTGCCGCAGCAAGACCTGTCCACCGGCCACCTCCAAGTGTTGGTGGTGGAAGGCAAACTCGAAGGCTTGAAGGGCGCCGACGGCAGCAACCTGTCCCAACGCGAGCTGGCCATGGCCTTTCCCGGCAAGGTTGGCGAGCAGCTCAACCTGCGGGAAATCGAGCAGTTGGTGGACCAGTTGAATCGCTTGCCGTCCAAGCAGGCACAAATGGAACTGACCCCCGGCAGCCAGGTGGGCGGCAGTGAAGTGCAGGTCAGGAACGTCCCGCAAAAGCCCTGGCGCGCCAGCCTGTCGCGCAATAACGACGGGCAGAAAAGCACCGGCGAACAGCAGTGGGGCGCCGGCCTTGAGTGGGACAGCCCGCTGGGCCTGGCCGACCAGCTTGTGTTGCGCGGCGGCCACGATGCCGTCAGCGACCACCAGAAGACCTCGAAAAACACCATGCTCTACTACAACGTGCCGTGGGGTTGGTGGAACTTCAGCTACATCTACAGCGAGAGTGATTACCGCACCTTTGGCGTAACCAACGACTTTAAATTCAAGCAGAACGGCGACAACGAAAACCACCAACTGCGCGCCGAGCGGGTGATCCATCGTGACGACGTGAGCAAGACCTCGGTGAACGTCGGCCTGTCGCACCTGCGCACCAACAACTACATCCTCGACGTGCGCACCGAGCCCAGCAGCAACCGCCTCAGCGAACTGCAACTGGGCATCAACCACGGCCGCCGCATCGGCAATGCCTTCGTCAACCTTGATCTGGGCATGCAGAACGGTATCGGCGCCTTCGATGCCCAAGCCGAAAACGAGCGCGATCAGAACGGCAATCGCCTGCCCAACGCGCGCTACCGCAAATACACCGCCACCGTCAGCTACTTGCAGCCGTTCACGCTGTGGGGCGAGTCGTTCAGTTTCTCCAGCCTGGCCACCGGCCAACGCAGTGAAGACATTCTGTTCAGCCCCCAGCGCATGAGCCTCGGCGGCTCGGCCTCGGTGCGCGGTTTCAAAGACCAGCAGCTCACCGGTGACAGCGGCGGCTACTGGCGCAACGACGTGCGCTGGGCGCGCCCGGTGACCTGGGACTGGATGCGCCCGGCCTTTGCCGAATACGGCGCCAGCGTCGGCTACGACCAGGGTGTGATCACCAACGACCGCTACAACGGTGAAGTGCATGGCCGGGTCTCGAGCAACTCGTTGGAGTTGTTCGCCCGTGGCAAATACGTCAGCACCAGCGTGACCTTTGCCCATTCCCTGGAACGCCCGGCAGTGATGAGCGAGCGCGAAGCGCCGATCTACTTCCGCATGGATTTCTTCCTGTAATTCAACGCCCCGTTACATCGAGAATATGACAATGGATGTTCGCCACTTTGCCTTCCTGGCCCGCCAACCTTCTGCTGCGCTGAAACCGCGAGACTCGTTCTTCGGCCTGCCCAAGCGCGGCCTGGTGCTGATCCTGGCCAACGCGCTGTTCTGGCAGCCGCTGCTGGCCCAGGCCGAAGGCATTGTGGTCAGCGCGCCGGGCACCACCGTCGGCCAGGCCGGCAATGGCGTACCGGTGGTGAACATCGCCACCCCCAATGGCAGTGGCTTGTCCCATAACCAATTCAAGGACTACAACGTCGGCCCCAACGGCGTGATTCTCAACAACGCCAACGGCCCCGTGACGAACACCCAACTGGGTGGCTACATCGTCGGCAACCCCAACCTCAAGGGCGGCGCGGCCAGCGTCATCCTCAACGAAGTCAACGGCGGCAGCCCCAGCCAACTGCGCGGCTACACCGAAGTGGCGGGCCAGTCGGCCAAAGTCATCGTCGCCAACCCGTACGGCGTCACGTGCAGCGGTTGCGGGTTTATCAACACCCCCAACGTGACCCTCACCACCGGCAAACCTGTGCTCGACGCGAGCGGCCAGTTGCAGCGTTATCAGGTTGACGGCGGTGCCGTGACCATCGACGGCGAAGGCTTGAATGCCAGCAACGTCGACCGCTTCGAGATCATCACCCGTTCGGCCAAGATCAATGCGCAGATCAATGCACGGGAATTGACCGTCATTGCGGGGCGTAACGACGTCGATGCCAACAGCCTGAAAGCCACCGCGCGCGCCGATGACGGCAGCGCCAAGCCCGAGCTGGCCATCGACTCCTCGGCATTGGGCGGCATGTACGCCGGTGCGATCAAACTGGTGGGCACCGAGGCCGGCGTGGGCGTGAAGCTTGACGGTACGCTGGCCGCCAGTGGCGGCGACATCCAGCTGGATGCCAACGGGCGCCTGAGCATGGCGCAGACGGCGACCACCGGTAACCTCAAGGTCACCGCGCAGAACGTGAACCTGACCGACAAGGTCTACGCCACCGGCAATGTGCAGGTGAGCAGTGCCGAAGAATTGGTCAACCAGAAGAGCCTGGCCGCTGGCCAGCGCATCGAACTCAACGCCACCACCGTCACCAATCCGGGCATCATTGAAGCGGGCGTGCAGGCCGATAACAGCCGCAATGCCACGGGCGACGTGGTGATTAACGCGCAGACCGTGAACACCAGCGGTGACCTGCTGGCCAGCCGCGCGTTGGCGATCACCGCCGCGCAGGCGCTGACCAACCAGGGCAGCATCATCCAGGGCAAAACCGTCAGCGTCAGCACCGCCAAGCTGACCAACCAAGGCGCCACCGCCCGTGTGTACGGCGAGCAAAGCCTGGCGATCAGCGCGCCGGCCATCGTCAACCTGGGCGGGTTGATTCGCTTTGGCGAAGGCCAGGCCGCGACTCTCGACAGCGCCTCTTTGGACAACCGCCAAGGCCGCATCGAAATGTCTGGCGGCAGCCTGGTGCTGACCAGCGCCGCACTCAACAACAGCGGCGGGCAAGTGATCGCCAACGCCCTGACCGTCAACGCCGGCAGCCTGAATAACCAGAACGGCAAGCTGATTGCCGGCGCCCTCACGGTGAACGCCAGCGACCTCGACAACAGCCTCAAGGGCCTGATCCAGGCCGACAACGGCGCACTGAACCTCACCGTTGCCAACGGGTTTAACAACAGCCAGGGTTTTGCCCAGGCCAGCACCGACCTGAACCTCAACGCCGGCAACCTCAGCAGCAACGCCAACGGCGTACTGAGCGCCAACACCGGTAAGTTGACCCTCGTCACCGCGCAACAGCTCAATAACGCCCAAGGCCGCTTGCAGGCCGGGCAGGGCGATGTCGAGCTGCACGCGGCGAACCTGGATAACCAGAGCGGCGTAATCGTCGGCAAACAACTGCTGCTCGACGTGACCGGCGGTGACATCGACAACCGCGCCGGGCGCGTGGTGGGCGACCAACTCGACGTGCGCGCCTCTGGCCTCGACAACCGCAACGCCGGCCTGCTGGCCGGTGGCGCGCCGGGCGTGAGCCTGCTGCTCAAGGGCCCGGGCCAGTTGCTCAATGCCCAAGGCCGTATTCAAAGTGAAGGCCTGTTGCAGGTACAAGGCGAGCGGCTGGACAACAGCGCCGGCATCCTGATCGGCACCTCGGTTGACGTCACCGCGCAGACCCTCAACAACAGCAACAAAGGCTCGCTGGTCAGCAATGGCGGCGACGTGACCCTCAACGTCAGCGACCTGCTGACCAACGCAGGCGGGGTCATCGACGCTGGGGAGCGTAGCGTGCTGGTCAAGGCGCTCACCACCCTCGACAACAGCGGCGGCACCCTGCGCGGCAAGCGCCTCGACATCGCCGCGCAGCACCTGAACAACGATGGCGGCCAGCTGCTGGCCGGTAACCAGGGCCTGAGCTACAGCGGCCAGGACGCGACCAACCGCAAAGGCCTGATGCTCAGCGGCGGCGCACCTACCCAATTGGATACCGGCAGCCTGGATAACACTGGCGGCACCGTGCAAGGCGACACCCTGACCATCACCGCCGACAGCGTGAACAACGCCAGCAACGGCACGTTGGCCAGCCTGGTGGGTAACCTGCAACTGACCGTCGAAGCCCTGGCCAACCAAGGTGGCAAGCTGTTCGGTAAAGAACAGGTGACGATCACCGGCAACTCCCTCAACAACAGCGCGGGCGGCCAGATCAGCGGCAACCAGCTCAACCTGACTTCACGCGACACGCTCACCAACCAAGGCGGCCTGATTGAAGCCAACCAGGGCCTGACCCTCAACGGTGGCAACCTCGACAACAGCGCACGCGGGCAACTGCGTGCGCTGGCCGGTGCCAGCAGCAGCCTCAACCTCAGCGGCACCCTGAACAACCAGGACGGCACCCTCGAGTTCGGCAGCACAGCCTTCAGCCTCGATGCCACGCACCTGAACAACCAGGGTGGCCAGTTGCAGCACGCGGGCAACGGCCTGTTCCGCATCAACACCGCCAGCCTCACCGGCAGCCAGGGCAACATCAATGGCATGGGCACCGCTGACTGGGCATTCGGCAGCGTCGACGGCCTGGGCCGTCTGCAACTGAACGAAGTGCTCACGTACAAAAGCAGCCAGGGCCTGACCCTCAAGGCCGGCGACCGCATGGCCAGCAGCAAGGGCCTGATACTCGACGTGGCCAGCCTTAACAACGGCGGCGAACTGCTCACCGACGGCGACCTCAGCCTCAGGCTGAGCGGCGACCTGAGCAACAGCGGGCGCATCGCAACCCTGCAAAACCTCAGCGTGACGGCCAACAACCTCAGCCAGAACGGCGGTCGCCTCGCGGGCAGCAACACCCAGCTCAAACTGAGCGGTACCCTCGACAGCCTCGGTTTCCTCACCGCGCGTCAGCAACTGGATATCGCAGCGGCCCAAATCAATAACCGCGGCACCCTCGGCGCCCAGGGCGCAGTGAGTCTGACGGCCGTCAACGGCATCACCAATAGCGCCGATTCGCTGCTGTTCAGCGGTGGCGACATGACCCTGCGCGCCAATGGGTTCAGCAACAGCTACGGCGACGTCTACAGCAAAGGCAACCTGACCTTTGCCGGTGTGGATGGCGGGCGTGCGGTGCTGTTCAGCAACCGCTCCGGCACCGTAGAAAGCGAAGGTTCGATTGGCATCAACGCCGGCTTTATCGAGAACGCCAAAGACGTTTTCGAATTGGGACAAACCCTCGAGACCGGGAGCCTGAGCTGGGTGTGTGGGCAGCACTGCGGCGAGAAAGACGACTGGCGGCGCGGCACAATCACCATCAACGAAACCTACCTGGAAAAAGCGATCCAGGATTCGGTATCGGCGCGGCTGGTAGCTGGCCAAAACATGCTGCTGCAAGGCAACACCGTACAGAACCGCTACAGCCTGATGGCGGCCAATGGCAACCTGAGCATCGCGGCCGTCGACCTGCTCAACCAGGGCGCGAGTACGCGCACCGGGCAGCGCAAAATTGTCATCGGCACCCCAGGGCACGTCGACAAGCACCTGTGGGAACGCATGGAATACGTCGATGTGCCTGCGTTCAACAACGCGACGGCGGCCGGGAATTTCAACAAGGCAACGTTTGAAGCGCTGAAAGCGCTGTCGCCCAATAGCGATCCGTTCCGGCAATCGAGTGACGTCACCACCTGGACGCCCAACGGCGGCCTCGCCTACGACGCCACCCTGCAAGCCGGCGGCACCGTCGACCTGTCCAAAGTCACCAACAAAATACAAAACGGCACGCTGCACGAGAACACCCTGGAGCAACTGACCGGCACCCTCGGCAACGACCAGACCGGCATCCCCGTTGGCGGCATCAATATCAACCTCAGCAAGCACGTCAACGACGCCAGCGCCCAGGCGCCCGGCAGTGTGCTGCCGGTGGCCACCCTCGCACCGGGCGGTGGCTTCGTGCCCGTGGACTACACCGGCACGCCGTTCGCCCCGGTCGACCCCACCACCTCGCCGTACTTCCAGCTGCCCAAGGGTGAATACGGCCTGTTCGTCAAAAACGCCGACCCCACCAGCCACTACCTGATCGAAACCAACCCCGAGTTCACCACGGCATCGGGCTTCTTCAGCTCCGACTACATGCTCGGCAAACTGGGCTTCAACAGCGACAACGCCTGGCGCCGCCTCGGCGATGGCCAATACGAGACCCGCCTGATTCGCGACGCCGTACTCGCACAAACCGGCCAACGCTTCCTCGCCGGCGGCCTGCTCAGCGACGCCGACCAGTTCCGCTACCTGATGGACAACGCCCTCGCCAGCAAAGACGCCCTGCGCCTGAGCGTCGGCGTGTCCCTCACCGGCCAGCAAGTCGGCGCCCTGACCCACGACATCGTGTGGATGGAAAACCGCGTGGTCGACGGCCAGACCGTCCTCGTGCCGGTGCTCTACCTGGCCCAGGCCGAATCGCGCAACGTACGCGGCAACAGCCTGATCCAGGGCCGCGACCTCAACCTCGTCACCGGTGGCGACCTGGTTAACGTCGGCACCCTGCGCGCCAGCAACAACCTCAGCGCCGCGAGTGGCGGCAGCCTTTACAACGGGGGCCTGATCGAAGCCGGCAACAACCTGAGCCTGCTGGCCCAAGACAGCATCCGTAACGCCATGGGCGGCGAAATTCGAGGCAATCAAGTCAGCCTTACCACCCTCAAAGGCGACATCACCAACGACAACACCGCGATCCAAGTGCGTGAAGGCGTCGGCATGCGCACCCTCACCGACGCCAGCGCAAGCACCATCACCGCACGCGGCAACCTCGCCATCGATGCTGGTCGCGACCTCAACAACCACGGCGCCCTGGTCGCGGGTAACGACGCCAACCTCAGCGCCGGCCGCGACCTGAACCTGGTCGCCGTCAGCGACACCAGCGTGATCCACAACACCATTGATGGCGGCGAAAAATCCACCATCACCACAGACGTCAAAAACCTTGCAGCCAGCGTCACGGCGGGCGGCAACGTCAACATGCAGGCCGGGCAAGACGTCAACATTATTGGCAGCACCGCCACCGCCGGTAAGGACCTGAATATTCAGGCTGGGCGCGATTTCAACGTGACCTCTGTCAGTGATGTGCACAACGTCGAGGGCAAAGAAAAAGACGGTAAAAAACGCATCAAGACGGCCGATGAGCAAACCACGCAGTTGGCCAGTGTGCTGACGGCGGGCGCGGACTTTAAGAGCCAGGCCGGGCGCGACACCACGATTGTGGCGAGCAAGATCAGTGCGGGGAATGAGGCTTATCTGTATAGCGGGGATAAGTTGAATTTGCTGGCGGCTGAGAACAGTGCGCATACGTTGTATGACATGAAGGAGAAGGGAAGCTGGGGCGCGAAAAAAGCGCAGACAGATGAAGTCACCCGCACGACTCAGATGGGCTCCGAGATCAAGACGGGTGGCAATCTGACGCTTAGAAGTGAAGGCGACCAGCTGTACCAAGTTGCCAAGCTCAATAGCGGTAAGGACATCATCCTCGATAGCGGTGGTGCGGTTGTCTTTGAAGGGGTCAAAGACCTGCACGATGAGAGCCACACCAAAAGCAAAAGTGACCTCTCATGGTTCAGTGCCAAAGGTAAAGGCAATACGGATGAAACCCTGCGCCAAAGTGAACTGGTTGCTCAAGGCCAGCTTGTCATCAAGGCCGCCGAGGGGATTCGCATCGATGTCAAACAGGTCGATCAGCAGACCGTAAGTCAGACCGTTGATGCGATGGTCAAGGCTGATCCCAATCTGGCGTGGCTTAAGCAGGCCGAAGCACGTGGCGACATTGATTGGCGCCAGGTCAAAGAGATTCACGAGAGCTTCAAGTACGACAACTCTGGCTTGGGCGCCGGCGCCAAGATCGCGATTGCGATCATGATGGCCGCGATCATGGGGCCGGCAGGTTTTGGTCTTGGGGGCTGGGAGTTGGCAGTTGCCACGAGCTTCTCGACCACTGGTGTTACCAGCACGATTAACAATAAAGGCAACCTCGGCAGAGCTTTAAAGGAAACCGCTAGTAGCAACAGTATTAAAAGTGCGGCAGTCGCCGGTTTTACGGCTGGCGCGCTTTCTTATGCTGACACCAATTGGTTCAGCGGCACTGAGAGCACAAGTACAACAGCAGTCCAAGGCGTGAGCCCCAGCGCGGGGTCAACCTTGGCCGTCACCAACTCTCCCAGCGATATTTTTACCTGGACGTCCGCAGGTGATATTGCCTTGCGTGCTGGTGGTCGAGCGGTCATCTCCAGCGGAATCTCGACGGCTATCCAGGGCGGAAGCTTTGGCGACAACTTCAACGCGGCATTACTGGGAGAGGCTGGCAACGTAGCAATGGCGACCGGTTTTAACTGGGTGGGTGACTACGTCACCTTCCCGAACGGTAGCCCTCAAAAAATTCTTGCCCACGCCTTAATGGGCGGCCTACTGGCAGAAGCGACTGGCAGCGACTTCAAAACCGGTGCTGCGGCTGCCGGACTGAATGAGGCACTGATCAACCAGCTGGCTTGGGCAGCACGCGGTAATGACGACATTACGTTGATGCTGTCGCAGCTGACGGGCTTGTTAGCAGCTGCAGCCGTTGATGGTGATCTTGAAAAGGGCTCGGAGATCGCCCAAAAAGCCTCGACGTACAACTGGCTGACTCACCGTGAAATTGAGGATGCGGATAAGGCGAGAGCTGGGTGTAGTGCGCTCGGAGCGGGAGCGGGTGCGTGCGAGAAGAAAATCATCAGGGATATGGACGAGCTCGATAAGTCCAGAAACCTCGAACTGTTTGATCTTGACCGCACATTGCAGCTATCAGTTTTGCGAGATGGAATGACGCAAGGTGAGTACCGTGATGCACTGCTCGACGGCTTCAATGGCCTTGATCCGAGAGACCTGGTCTTCACGGGCTACGCGCCTGCCAATGAACTGGGTTACCGAGCTGAGGCTTTAGGCAGTCACGTTGTGGACCTTGCCGCCGAATTTCCTGGGCGATTCAAGGCGGGGCTTGAAGGTCTTATAAACAATTACGACCAAATTCCCGCAGGCATCGCACAGTCGGCCAGGGATGGCGTCGATTGGTGGACGGGCCCGATTCCGGCACAAGCCATCGCCCGGGCTGAGGACAAACTGGTCTTCTCCACACCCGAGCAATTGGGCGACAGATTGTTCGATATGACATTGGGCACTGCGGCAGGTGCTGCCGGCGGACTGGTTGGTGGGAAGGCGATTGAGTGGTTTGCGGGGCGTTGGGCTACCCGGGCGGGGGCGGAAGGTGTTGGTGCAAAAGGACTTGGAAAGGATTACGTTGACATTCTTTCTCCTGAAGCAAAGCAACATATTTTGTACGGTGATAAGCCAGGCAGTGGTGGACATATGTGGCCGGGACAGGAAGGGAAGACAGTTTTTCCTGAAAGTTGGTCAGGAGATAAGATTGTTGACGCGGTCGGCGATATCACGACATCTCCGAGTACTAAGTGGTACGCGCAAACTGGAACCGGTGGCGCTTATACAGCTAAA
>Ga0105251_10001307_pt1 | contig 21525 bp, 19 predicted proteins | sample KBSS64metaG_FD_80424 | JGI IMG/M metagenome (GOLD analysis project Ga0105251, IMG submission 80424) | Switchgrass rhizosphere microbial communities from Kellogg Biological Station, Michigan, USA - KBS S6-4 metaG | ecosystem: Host-associated > Plants > Roots > Rhizosphere > Soil | place...
GCATGGTAGGCATGTCCGCCCTGTTCGTAGGCCTGCATGATCTGCAGCCACTTTTTCAGGTCGCAGGCGAAGCTGCTGCTTTGCGTTTGCTCGATCCGCTCGAGGGCCAGGGAACTGAACATCACCAGGGCGCAGCAAGGGGAGGCGCTCCAGCCTTTCTGCGGTGCGCTGATCAGCAGGTCGACGGCGCATTTGTGCATATCGACCCAAAGCGTGCCAGAGGCGATGCAGTCCAGCACGAACAGGCCACCCACCGCGTGCACGGCGTCGCCGATGGCCCGCAGGTAGTCGTCGGGCAGGATAATCCCGGATGAGGTTTCAACGTGTGGGGCGAAGACAATTTGCGGCTTTTGCGCCGCAATGGCTGCCAGCACTTCGTCCAGAGGGGGTGGGGCGTAGGCAGCCTGGCGACCCGTCTCGACCGGTCGGGCTTTGAGCACCGTGGTGGCTGCCGGGATGTTGCCCATCTCGAGGATCTGGCTCCAGCGATAACTGAACCAGCCATTGCGTATCACCAGGCACTGCTGGTCGGTGGCAAACTGTCGCGCCACCGCCTCCATGCCGAATGTGCCGCTGCCCGGGACCACCGCAACAGCCTGGGCGTTGTAGACCTGTTTCAGGGTCTTGGAAATGTTCTTCATCACGCCTTGAAACGACTGCGACATGTGGTTGAGCGAGCGGTCGGTGTAGACCACTGAGTACTCGACCAGCCCCTCAGGATCGATACTGGGATATAGCTTTGACATGGAGTGACTCCTTTGGCAGAGATGTCATTGGTATCGACCCTGCCCTAAGCCTTGGCAAATGACAAGATTGCCGGGGATTGAATGGCGAGTTCTGTCGATCGGCAGGCATCAACCCATAGCTGTCAGGCTGACACCACTCACAGGCATTCGCGACTAGAATTTCACTTTCGACGCTTCTAAAGCCAGGTCAGATTTCCACCGTGCAGCGACAGGTCTCGAGCGTTGCTTCGGACTATGGGAAACATCTATGACAAACCCGCAAGATAAAGCCGAATCCGACGAGGATCTAGGTCAGATGGTGATAGGGCGAGGGCCCTGTACCTATCTGTTGCTGCTCCTACTAGGATTCATCCTCCTGTTTCCGTTTCTTGAGGACGGTATAGTTGCTCGTACGATGCTCGGCACTCTGTTTTCAATCGTGCTGCTCGTGGGCGCTTTCGCCACCAGGCAGACGCGGCGGGGGTTCATCCTCAAACTGGGCCTGGCGTTGCTTGGGGTTGGTCTTCAATGGTCGGCGTTGTGGGCTGGAAGTGTCGCGATTCTTTTCGTTGCCGGGATAGTGTTTGCGGCGTCTCTTGCCGTCTCGTTCACCGGAGTGCTTCGCTATATCCTCAAGCGCGGACCCATTACAGCCGACAAGCTGCATGGCGCGCTGGCGGGTTACATCATGCTGGCCTTCGTCTGGTCCTTCGTCTATGCCCTGGTCGAGATCTCCAGCGCTGGCTCATTCGGCCCTGCGCACCTCGACTTCGAACAGCCCGGCACTTTTTTCAAACTGATCTATTTCAGCCTCACGACGCTCACGACCACAGGTTTCGGTGATGTGCTCCCGTTGACCAACCACGCCCGCTCACTGGTGATGGTCGAAGAATTTTCAGGGGTCTTCTACGTTGGCGTGGTGATAGCGCGGCTTGCCGGTCTCTATCCGTCGAACCAGACCCATTGACTGGCGCTTTCCCTGGGTGAGCCTGGCCTGGTCAGGGATAGACGACAGCACAAGGCGTGTAATCCACCAAGCCCGTGAGAGCGTTAGGTCTATTACAGCCAGGCCCAAAGAGGAGACCGCCATGACCGTAGTCAATCGCCTCAGGTATTTGCGCGTGGTGCTGGTTTTGTCCGGCCTCGCGTGCCTTGCTCTCTACCCACTTATGTTGTTCTGGCCATCCGGCTGGGCCTGGCACGTCGGTCACTCGGACTACCCGATGATGGTCGTTGGCATCTACGCCACACTTGGCGTGTTCTTGATCCTGGCCGCGCGTGACCCATTAGCCAATCTGAGCCTGATCTGGTTCACCGTATGGTCCAGCGCCGTACATGGAGCAATCATGGCCGTCCAGGCGGTCACCCAGCCAGGACAAATGGGGCACTTGGCAGGTGACGTGCCGGCGCTCTTCATCGTGGCGCTTGCCTTGGCCATCTTGACGCCCCGCTCATGACAAACGCCCGGGGAATGCCCGGGCGTTTTATTCTCCAGAGTCTGCTTGCGTGTCAGTTGACCACGAAGCCTGCCCCTACCGGATCGTTGCGCTCGATCACCCAGCGCGAGGTGCCCAGGATACTGGCCGTGCCCTTGACGGTCGGGCGTACCGCGCGCGTGCCGTTGAGGTCGACTTCGCCCAGCAGGCAACCTTCGAACGTGCCGCTGCCCAACAGTCCTTCGGACAGAATGGGTTGGTTCAGGCCGAGTTTTCCACGGGCTTCAAACATCGCCATCATCGCACTGGTGCCCGTGCCCCCGGGGGAGCGGTCGAGTTGACCGGCGCTGAAGACGTGGACGTTTTTGTAGAAGGCGCCTTCGATGGTTGCCGGGTGCCAGAACGTGATGAAGTTGAGGTCGTTGATGTGGGCCTCGGTGGGGTGCTGGATCTTCAGCTGCTTGTTGATCTGGTCGCGGGCCAGCAGGCCAAGGCGCGACAGTTCGCTGCCGTTGTCGGGACTGATGCGCAAGTCGCAGTGGCTCAGGTCGACGATGCCGAAGTAGTTGCCGCCCCAGACCAAATCCGCCTTGAGGTCGCCATAGCCGGGCAGATGGATCGGGATGTCCTGGGCGGCGACGTAGGCCGGTACGTTTTCGAAGCGGGTCCAGAGCACGGTGTCGCCTTGCGACGCCACCTCGGCCACCACCAGGCCGGCGGTGGTTTCAAAGCGGATTTTGGTGATGCCGTTTTCACCCCGTGGCACCAGGCCCAGGGCGACCATCGCCATGCTCACGGCAATGGTGCCGTGGCCGCACATGTGCGAGTACACGCTGCCGTCCATGTAGATCAATCCGGCGTCGTACTCGCTGCTCGAAGGCGGGGTGAGGAACACTCCGAACATGTCCTTGTGGCCGCGCGGTTCCTGCATCAATGCCTTGCGCAGCCAGTCATAGTTCTGCTCGAGGAACTTGCGCTTGGCCAGGATGCTGGAGCCGGCGGGGTAGGGAATGCCGCTGTGGACGATGCACAGTGGTTCGCCTTCGGTATGGGTGTAGATGACATCGAACGTGTCTTGCATGCGCATGACGAAACTCCTGGCTTACGGGATGTATGGGGGAGGGTTATTTGCGTTCAGACAAAAGGTCGAGACCGATGCACAGGTCCAGAATGATCACGGCGACAACGACGACGAGGATGGTGGCCCCGGAGGCGGCGGCAATGGTCGGGTCGACGGTGTACTGCACGTAGTTGAAAAGCTTGACCGGGATGGTGTTGAGGTCCGGCGTGGTGTTGAAGATCGACAGTTCCACGTTGATCCATGACGAGATGAAGGCAAAGATCGATCCCGTTACCAGCCCCGGCCGGATCTGTGGCAGCACCACCAGGAAGAAGGTGGCCCAGGGGGTGCCGCCCAGATCGCTCGAGGCTTCCTCCAGGGCGCGCTGCTCGGGCGTCAACATCGACAGCACCGAACGCAGGACGAAGGGCGAGACGATAATGGTGTGGCCGATCAGCAACGCGAGGAAGCTGCGGGTCAATCCGAAGTAGCCGCCGAACTGCAAGAGCGCCGCGCCAAGCACGATGTGCGGGAACACCAGCGGGGAAGTCAGGGCGGCGAGGATCGTGCCTTTGCCGGGAAAGTCGTAGCGAGCCATCGCCAGGGCCGCCGGAACGCTGAGCAGCACCGCGACGAAGGTCGCCGCCAGGGCCAGCACGGTGCTGGTGGCAAAGGACGCCACATAGCTTGGGTCGCTGAGCATCTTGGCGTACCAGTCCAGCGTCCAGCCCTGGGGCGGGAATGCCAGGAATGATGTGGCGGTCACGGAGACGCCGAGAATGACGACCAGTGGCAGCAGCAGGTAGCCCAGCACGGCCCAGGCCACCAGCCTGACCAGGAGTTGAGTGATCATGGGTTGTTCCCCCGGATATTCCCGACACGCCCGGCCAGCCCGACCATTACCAGGGTAAAGATCAGCAGTACCACGCTCAGCGCCCCGCCATAGTTGAAGTCGAAGACCGAACTGTATTGCTGGAAGATCAGCATCGAGAGCACAGAGATCCTTCCCCCGGAGAGCAGCGCCGGCGTGACGTAGGCGCTTGCCGCCAAGGTGAACACCATGATCGAGCCGGAAATGATGCCGGGCATGGTCAGCGGCAGCACCACATGGAAAAACGTCGCGCGGGGGCTGGCCCCCAGGTCCCCGGACGCCTGCTCAAAGGCCGGGTCCACTTGGGCCAGGGCATTGCCGGCCGCGAGCACGATGAAGGGCAGCAGGATGTACACCATGCCGATCAGGATCCCGAGTTCCGTGCCCAGGAAACGTATCGGCGTATCGATCAGTCCGGTTTCCAGCAGGCTCTGGTTGACCAGGCCCTTGCGCCCCAGCAGGACCATCCAGCCGAACGAGCGGACGATGTTGCTGGTGAACATCGGCACCACCAACAGGATGACGCAGGCTCGGCGCCAGGCACGCCACTTCACCACGCGCACCAGATACCAGGCCAACGGATAACCCAGCAGCAGCGAGATCAGGGTGGTCAGTGCGGCAATGCGAAACGTCACCAGAATCACATCCCAGTGATACTGGTCGCCCAGCACCCGAATGTAGTGATCCAGGGTGAACGTCTGATCCGCGCCCTGGGTCAGGCTGGCGACGATCACCACCGCGAAAGGTGCGAGAAAGAATGCCGTGAAAAACGCCAGGGCGGCGAAGAGCATCAACCACGGAGCGAGCGCCGTGCGTTTCATACCGGCTCTCCGATCAGGTGCAGGTGCTCGGGATTGAAGCCCAGGCGCACGGATTTTCCGGCAATCAGGTCGGCCCGAGGCAAGCCCATGGTGCGGGCCACGATGGGCTGCCCGTCGATCAAGGAGTGGACCAGGGTGTGGCTGCCGACGCTGACGACATCGGTCACTGTGCCGTGGATTTCATGGCAACCGGCCGTTGCCGGGGTCGATGCATCAAGCACCAGCACATGCTCGGGGCGCAGCACGGCCACTCCCCGTGGCAGCAGGTTTTTTTCCGTGCGTGAGATCGGTTCCTGCCGGATCGCCAGGCGAATCTCGCCGCTATCGCTGGCCTGATAGCCGATCAGGTTGGCCTCGCCGATGAAGTCCGCGACAAAGCGCGACGCGGGCTTGCTGTAGATCTCGCTGCTGTTTCCGACCTGTTCGATGCGTCCGGCATTCATCACCACGATGCGATCGGCGATGGTCATCGCTTCTTCCTGGTCGTGGGTGACAAAGATGAACGCGATACCCAGCTTGGCCTGAAGGTGCTTGAGTTCAAGCTGCATGCGTTTGCGCAGTTTCATGTCCAGCGCCGAAAGGGGCTCGTCGAGCAACAGCAGTTTCGGTCGGTTGACGATGGCGCGGGCCAGGGCCACACGCTGCTGCTGCCCACCTGACATGCCACGGGGATAGCGGTCTTCCAGGGCTTCGAGGCCGACCATCGCCAAGGCTTCCCGGGCCTTGAGCCGTGACTCGCTGCGATTGACACCCTGGCGTCGCGGTCCGTAGGCAACGTTTTCCAGTACGGTCATGTGGGGAAACAGCGCATAGTTCTGGAACACGGTATTGAGCGGGCGACGGTAAGGCGGCAAACGACTCACATCCTCGCCGTCGATGGCGATGGTGCCGGAATCGGGCTGCATGAAACCGGCGATCGAGCGCAGCAAGGTGGTCTTGCCACAACCGCTGGGCCCGAGCAGGACGATGAACTCGCCTTGCTCGATGTCCAGGTGAATGTTGTCCAGCGCCTGGAACGACCCGAAGTGTTTACAGACGCTGTCGATGCTCAACAAAACTGACATTGCAGACCTCTTGAGCTAGTTGGCGGTGACTTTTCGGTTCCAGTCGTTGGTGACACTGGCGCGTTGCGCGTTGATCTGGCTCCAGTCGAACAGGCGCAGGCTATTGATCGAACCACCCGCGCCCCATGGCAGTTTGCGGGCCACCTCTTCAGCAACCTCGACACCTTTGACCGCCGGACCCAGGTACAGCTTGGCGGCGAGGCAGGACGCGGCTTCCTGGGTCAGCGCGGTGTTGATGAACTGTTCGCCGGCCTTGCTGTTTTTCGCCCCCTTGATCAGGTGCAGGCGCGCATCGGTGGCCCAGGCACCTTCCTTGGGAATGGTGAAACCGATGGGCGCGCCTTTGTCGATCAGGTCCCAGGCACCCACATTGAAATGCGCGCCGATGATGGCTTCGCCGCTCTGGAAGGCGTTGGTGGCGGCGCCCGAGCTGTCGAAGAACAGCGCGGTGTCCAGTGCGCCCAGCTTGGCGTAGACCTGCTCCAGGTTGGCGCGGTCGATGCCCCAGACATCCGCCATGAAAAACACGAACGGCACACCGGAAGAGTTGGCGGGCGAGGGCAGGGCGATGGCGCCGGCGTAGTCAGGCTTCCACAGGTCTTTCCAGCTGGCGGGCACCTCTTTGATTTCCTTGGTGTTGTAGGTCAGGCCCAGGGAATAGAAGCCGCTGCTGACAGCAAAGGTATGGCCATCTTGGGTGTATACGGCTTTTTCCTGCACGTTCTTGAGGTTCGTAATGGCCGCAGGATCAAGATCGGCGACAACCCCGGCGGCATAGGCCATTTCACTGATGCCGCCGTCCATCCAGGCTACATCGATGGTCGGGCTGGACTTCTGTTGCTGGAGTTTGGCCAGGGTGGTGGTCGAGGTGCCGACCTCGGGTGCAACGGCGATCCCGGTCGCTTGCGTGAAAGGTTCTGCAACACATTTGAGGAAGGCTTCACCCCAGTTACCGCCATACAACGCAACGGTCAGCTTTTGCTGTTCAGCCAGGGCGGCCTGTGAGGATATGCAGCCGGTAACTAAAAGAGCGACGGTGATCTTCTTACCTGTCTTCAGTTTCATCGTGTGTCCTCTGGGGCGTTGTTGGACTTGTTCCCCTTGCCTGCATCTTGCTCGTATCGTTGAGGCGAGCGCTTGCACTTCGGGGTCTTAAAGTTGAATAGTTAGGTCATGCCAAAAATGACTCAGCTAAATCGAGATTGCCATCTGCCTGACGCCCTCGACCCCGGGGCGGGAAACCGTCCGCAGCTGTCGGTGGGGCTGGTCCTTCTGGATCAATTCACACTGGCGGCGTTTTCAGGGTTTATCGATGTGTTGCGCTTGTCCGCCGACCTGGGGGGTGGCAGCCGGCAGATCCATACGGCGTGGCGTGTGATGAGTGTCGACGGCTTGCCGCGCACCTCCAGTGCAGGGATCGCCCTGGAAGTGTCCTCGGGACTGGCGCAAGACCTGGACGCGTTCGACTACGTGGCTATCTGCGGTGGCAACGATTATCTCAACACCCATCTGCCGGCCCATTTTCGCGACTGGCTGCAGCGCGTAGCGAAGAGTCGTACGCGGTTGCTGGGCATCTGCACCGGCACGTTCGCCCTGGCGCAGGCGGGCGTGGTCGGCAATCGCTCGGTGTGCGTGCACTGGAATGTGCTGGATGCCTTTCGTGCACGATTTCCCAAGACCCCGGCGGCGGTGGATCACCTGTTCATCGATGAGGGCGACCTGATCACCTGCGCCGGTTCGACGGCAGCCATCGACCTGGGTTTGTACCTGGTGGCCCGGCATTGCGGACGGGAGAAAGCCCAGCAGGCGGTGCGGCACATGATGCTGCAGGGAATACGCCAGGGGCGGCAACCCCAGGCGCATTTCTATGCCAACCTGGCGGACATCAAGGATGAGCGCGTGCGCCAGGCTGCGCACTATATCGAGCAACGCATGGACAGCCTGCCCACCCTGGATGCCATTGCGCGTTATGTCGGGCTCGGGCGGCGCCAGCTGACGCGTGCGTTCCAGCAGGCGCTGGGGCTTTCACCCATGGAATTCCAACGCTCGCTGCGGGTCGAGTACGGTGCCTGGCTGTTGCTCAACAGCCAGAGCAGCATCACGCAGATCGCCATGGATTGTGGCTTCTCCGACGGTGCTCATTTCTCCCGTGAGTTTCGTGCGAGGTTTGGAGTATGTCCGCGGCAGTATCAGCGTCAGGAAGGGGCGGGCTGATTTAAGGGTGAAGCGTAAACCTCGCTCAAGACTGGGGCCACCGATCCTGAATTTCAAACCAGGACGCCTTGGACGCCACTTCGAGATGCCGCTGTTTTTCAGACGTGAAGCACGTGTCCAGGGTACCCAGCGCAATGGAGATCCAGTCAGCGTATTGGCTTTTTGACCAGAACAACGACGAGCCGCATTGGCTGCAAAACTGACGAAGTACGGAGTCGCAGGAGCTGTAGGTCGTGATTTGCCCTGCACCTTCGATGAGATGCAAATCGGCGCGGTGTCGACCGCGCCTGGCCGGTTACTGACTGAAAGACGTATTTACCGTTGTAGGAGCAGGCTCGCTCCCACGAGGGCAGCCTTACCGCGCCATGGCACAGGTGCCAGGGACAGGGCAGAGGGGCAGGGGGTTGCCCGAGCGCTGCCCAACCCATTGATGTTATAAGCCAACTGCGTAAGAGGGTTACCGTTGGTGTTTGAGCGGAACACCGATTGCGGGGTAAGTTACCGTTGCTCGATTGGATTTGTTGTCGCTAGGGTCTTTAGCCGTCACACCGAAGGTATACCGTTGACCTGAGTCCAGGCCGGTAATAGCAAATTCTACCTCTTTCGTGGTGCCCAGATAATCGCCATCTTGATCGACATCATAAAAAACTTGTCCAGCACTGTCGTAAGACTCATCCCACTTCAGAGTCAAGGTAAGGTGCGAAGTTGACAGATTAGTCGGGTCAGTGGGTGCGGTAAAGTCATCAAAATCCACGGTGTCAGTAATCTTTTCAGAAAGATTAGACTGATCATCCATGGTTTGAACGGAGTAGACATGCGAGCAGCCCTGTTGAGGCGTTGTGTCGATATAAGGAGGCCGATCTTTTATGCCCAGTAGCTTTCCGTCTCTTTCTATTCGATAGCGGGGGGTCCCCCCATCGACACCTCCGCTATTCCAATACAAGGATACCCGATCAGACGACTGATCATAGGCTTCAAGAAAGGTAGGGGGGGTCGGCAGGTCCCTGGGAATAGTAAAAGTAAAATCGTTCCATTCCGATTGGGTCTCGAGCCTGAGCTTGCACTTGACCATTTGGCCCGGTTCGAGTGACTGAATGACTTTGTAAGCGGGTAAACTATGAGTCGTTTGTATCCCGTCAACGTCTACTAGAACTCTCTTCCCATCAGCATCCCAATTCAACTTGAATGATGTTTTGGTGACCTCGGTCTCCCAGATCGGAAATGTAGTACTTCTTGTTTTGATCGTAAGCGTGGGCCCGTTTTCGCTCCATTGATCATTGTGCCTCATCCCTGCAATATAAAATCTATACGTCGTATCAGGTTGCAATCCAGTTATGGTTGTCTCGCGTGCAGATGTTTTAAAAGGCCAGCCTGGGGCTCCATGAAACTGATATCGTTTGAATTCGTCAGCGCCTGGCCAGGCAACATGTATGGCATAAGGCTCTGCCCAGCTTTCGTGAAGAGTAAGTGCTGTCTCATCACTTTTTAAATCATTCGTGCAGCTGTTCATCTTCCACTCCTGAATAATTAAAAAGATAAAGTGATCGCAGTTATTTCGTTCACTTGAAATGCACGGGTATTCACGCACATGCCAGAAGAAAAATACACTATCAGATCTGATAGTGGTTTTATCGCGATGATTAAAGCAAAATAACAACGCCAAAATAAAGATGTAAGAAGTTGTGCGCCTTATTTCTCATTCAGACGGCCCGTATAACCGTTGACGCCCATCGCGAGCAGGCTCGCTCCCACAAGGGGCAGGCTGAAACCCACGGTGTCGTGGGCTCAGCTCAAGGCCAAAAAGGCAGCCTCAACGCTCCATGACATAGGTGCCAGGTGCGGGGCAGAGGGGCGGGTATTTGCGCGAGCCGGGCTTCTTCGGCGCCGGCCGGCTTTCGCCCGAGCGCTGGCCGATCCATTCGCGCCAATGTGGCCACCAGCTGCCTTGCTGGCGCTCACCGGCGTTCTGCAGCCAGGTTTCCGGGGTCTCGGCGGCGGCCGGTGCGGCGTAGTAGAACGACTTCGGGTTGCCCGGCGGGTTCACCAGGCTTTGCAGGTGACCGGCGTTGGACAGTACGTAGGTGGCGTCCTCGCCAAACAGCCGGGCGGTGCCGTAGCAGCCCTGCCAGGGCGTGATGTGGTCGGTGGTGCCGCCGATCACATAGGCGCCGACCTTCACCTGGGTCATGTCGATCGACTCGCCGGCAATCTCCAGGGTGCCCGGGTTGCTGTAGGGGTTCAGCTGGACCAGGTCGAGGTAGTCCGCGTGCAGTTGGGCGGGTAGTCGCGTGGTGTCGTTGTTCCAGGCCAGGATGTCGAAGGCCGGCGGCTTGTTGCCCAGCAGGTAGTTGTTGACCCAGTAGTTCCAGATCAGGTCGTTGGGCCGCATCCAGGCGAACATGCGGGCCATGCCCTGGCCGCTCAGCACGCCCTTGCGCCGGGAACTGGCCTTGGCCGCGCGCAGGGCGGACGCAGTGGTGAACAGTCCCAGGGTGGTGTCGTCCAGTGCCGAAGGCATGTCCAGTACGCACACGGCCCAGCTGGTGTTGGCCACCTTGTGGCCTTTGCCACGGGCCGCCAGCCAGCCCAGGTAAGCCGCCAGGGTGATGCCGCCCGAACAGGAGCCCCACATGTTCACGTCCGGGCTGCCGGTGATCTGGCGTGCCACGTCCACGGCCTGGTCGAGACACAGCGCGTACTCGGCCAAGCCCCAGTCGCGGTGCTCGCGGGTGGGGTTGCGCCAGCTGATGACGAAGAGTGTCACGCCGCTGTCCTGGATCCACTTGATCAGGCTTTTCTCCGGCGACAGGTCGATGGCGTAGTACTTGTTGATCTGCGGCGGCGACATCACCAAGGGTCGGGCATGGACATTTTCGGTGGTGGGGGGGCGAACTGCAGAAGCTCGAACATCTCGTTGCGAAACACCACTTGGCCCTTGGCCGTGGCGATGTTTTCGCCAACCGTGAACGGCGTGCTGTCGACCTGTTTTGGGAGCCCACGGTTGTTCAGCATGTCATCGCCGAACTGGCGGAGGCCCCTGGCCAGGCTCATGCCCCCGGTGTCCACCAGCTTGCGCAGTGCCGCCGGATTGGTCAGCGGCGAATTACTCGGTGCCAATGCATCGGCCAGCAGTTCCGCGACGAATCGGGCGCGGCTCTTTTCCAGGGGGGCAAGGTCGGTGGATTCGATGAAGCGGGTCAGCTCGCTTTGGCCGGCCAGGTAGCTTTGCAGCAGCGCGCGCAGGAAGACGTTGGATTGCCAGGCTGGATCGGCAAAGCGCTTGTCCTTGGGATTCGGCGCGATGCTGGAATTGCCGCCGACGATGCCGCGCAGCTCCTTCAGGTAGCCACCCAGATGAGCGCCAGCCTTGAGCGGCGACAAGCCCACGGCCTTGAGCAGGTAACCGGCCGAGCTGGCCAGGTCCGCCGTGCGCACGCTGACCAGTGGATTGGCTGCCAGGGTCTGGTTGGAAGCCGTGCCGATCAGCTCCTGTTGCTGGGTGTCGCCCGGTAGATCGCCTTCCTTGCGGATGCGACGTTTACGGCCGGTTGCCGGGAGATGCTGGGTGGGGGTGGCGGAATCGCTCGTTCGGGTGGATCTGCTCATGTCGGCTCTCTTGTATCCGGGTGCTGACCCGGTTGTTATTTTGCTCCGACTCTAGGGTGTAGCAGGGGGCGGCCACCTCGCATTGCACGACAGCGAATTTTCATTTCATGACACGGGGAGCGCAGGCCGATGAGTTGAACGGTGAGCGCCTGCAGGTACGCATAGCGGAACTGGAAGTGGGTTTTACCCAGCGCGCTTGAAGCGCGCCGGTACTGATTTCAGGGTTGTGGGCAGCCTGGTGTCTGCCCACGCCGCGTCAGAAGTCGAAGAACACCGTTTCCGCTTCGCCTTGAAGATGAATATCGAAGCGGTACGCCAGCTTGCCATCCACGGTGCAGCGCCTGGCGACCAGGGATTCGCGCCGATGGGGCTGTTCGATCAGGTTCAACACCGGATCCACGGCATTCGCCTCGGGCTCGTCGTCGAAATACAGGCGGGTCTGCAGGTGAATGTTGATGCCCCGGGCAAACAACGCCACGTTGATATGCGCAGCCATGGTAACGCCCGAGGCGTTTTTCAGCCTGCCGGGCTTGACGGTCTTGATCGTCCATTCACCGGCATCGGTGGTCGCGGTACGGCCAAAACAATTGAAGGGTTTTTCCAGGTCGAAAGCGCTGTCGTAGACGCCGTCGTGATTGGCCTGCCAGCACTCGAGGAAGGCGTCGCGAATCAAGTGGCCATTACCGTCATACACGTGGCCCACCACTAGAATATGCTCGCCTGGCGCGCCAGGCCTGGCCATCTCATTCCAGATTTCCTGCTCACGCGGCGCGTTGCCGGCGGCCTCCAGCGCCAGGCCGATATGCACATAAGGCCCGGCGGTTTGCGACGGGGTTTCAGGCAGAAGTTGAACGGGCATTCGCAGGCCTCCTCAGCAGTTTTCGAAGTGGGTCTTGCGCTGGCCGCGCAGGACGATATCAAAACGATAAGCCAGGCAATCCATGGGATTGGCCATGCCCATGTCCAGGCGGGCGATCAAGCTCTGCACCGCGTCCGGGTTGGCGATCGACTTGACGATCGGGCACATCGGGATGAGCGGATCACCTTCGAAATACAGCTGGGTAATCAGGCGCGTGGCAATCGAGGGGCCACTGATGGAGACATGGATATGCGCAGGACGCCAATCATTGGGGCCGTTGCGCCATGGGTAGGGGCCGGGCTTGACGGTGCGGAAACTGTAGTTGCCATCGCGGTCGGTCAACGCACGGCCAACGCCGCCGAAATTGGGGTCGAGGGGGGCCAGGTAACTGTCTTTCTTGTGCCGGTAACGACCACCGGCATTGGCTTGCCACATTTCCACCAGGGTGTGGGGAATCGGCTTGCCGTACTGATCGCAAACCCGGCCCGCGACGATGATGCGTTCGCCGATGGGCAGGCCGCCGTGATTGAAATTCAACAGCAGGTCGTTATCGTGGCGCCCCATCTGCAGATGGGAAAAATCCGGGCCGCTGGTTTCGGATACAGACTGGGGAATGCTCACCAGTGCCTGGCGAGGGGAGCGCAGGATCGAGGTCTTGTAGTCAGGCGTCAGGGCCTTGGGATGCCAATTACGGTCACGAATGACGAAGCGGCTGTCGTGCGCATCAGACATGTCGTTTTTCCTATTGTTATGGTGGGACGGAGGCACTGCGTGGCAGCGACTGGTGGCCCAGTGTCGTCTTGTTCGGCCCAGCGCAACATTGAAAAAATCGACCTTATGCATATCCAGATGGTTATGGATACTGGCCTTCGCGATACTCCTGGCCGACCTCGCGCAGTGCCTCCACGCACCACTGCGCCGCTGGCGATACCGGTAACGCGGGATTGGTGCACAGCCCCACGGAGCCACCCGGCTCACGCATTCCCAGGTCCAGCTCGACCAACTCGCCCTGTCGCAAATCCTGCCTGACAGCGTCCAGAGGGGCGACCCAGATGGCCTGGCTGCATAGCACGTAGCGCCGACTCAGGGCCACCGACAAGGTCTCCAGGCGTTGGCGTGATGGTGTGATCCCGTGCTGGACGAACAGGCTGTCGGCGAACTTGCGGATCGTCGTCCCCGCCGACGGCAATACCAGCGGATAGTCTTCGAGGTTTTTCTGTCCCGACGGATCGGTAAGCACTGGATGGCCGCTGCGGACCACCAGGGTCATGGATTCGCTGTACAAGTGCTCGAACGCGAGCCCTTGTATCAGTGGGCTATCGGTCATCCGGCCCACCACCAGGTCCAGCTCACCGACCCGCAGTCGGGACAGCAAATAGGCACTTGGGCCAGTCACGACACTGACCACCAGCGCCGGGTGACGGTCGTGCAGGCGGCAGACTACTTCCGGTACCAACAGGCTTTCGACCGTGGAGAGCACGCCGAGCTGTACGGTAATGGGCTCATGCGCGCCCGAGCGTAAACTGTTGACCCCGTCGCGCAGCGCTTGCACGCTCGGCCCTGCGTATCGCAGGAAGGCCACGCCGGCCTCGGTCAGCGTCGAGCCCTTTTTACCCCGTTCAAACAGCCTGGCATCGAGCAGGGTTTCCAGTTCCTTCAAGGTTTTGGAAAGCGCTGGCTGGCTGATCGCCAATTTGTCGCAGGCACGTGCCAGGCTGCCCTGGCGCGCCACCTCGAGAAAACACAGCAGATGCCGGAATTTGATTCGGTTATCGATGTTCAAGCGGGGGGGCTCTGCTTTTAGGGTTTGGCCTCTATTATTGTTGGATTTGCAGTGGTTGTGTGGTTGTCCCGGCCATTTTTTGGGGGGCATATCCATTGCTGCGGTAACGGCGGCTTATGGTTTCGCCCTTACGGCGAGTCACTTGTAGGAGCGAGCATGCTCGCGATGAAGGTCAACGATGACTCGGGTAGCCTGACACCCCGTGGTGCTCTCAGGTTTTTCGTCGGAACGCCGCCCGGAGCATGCTCGCTCCTACAGAGGTCGCCGCGATGGGCCGTCCCTGGCCCAGCGCGGCTCAACCGGCGTCCTGCCGGTTTCCCCACTGCGCAATGCCTGCGTTCGGCCATCGTGGTTAACGGGGCACCCAAAATCTAAAGCCAAAGCGAGGCGGCCTTAAAGCCGACCTGACTTCAAGTGAACACATTCCCCCTGTAGGAGCGAAGCTTGCTCGCGATGGACGTCAACGATAGCGCGCCTGCCTGGATGAGCACGTTGTCAGGACGTTCATCGCGAACAGGCTCGCTCCTACAATTGGATCGGGGGCAAATCTGCGATCAGGCCACAGCCCGCACACCTGCGCCTTTCCCCTCCGCCTGCACATCATGCAGGGAAATCCGTGACGTCTCCGGCAAGGCCAGCCCACCCGCCAGCGCCAGCAATGCAATCGCAATCAGGTAGAACGCCGGCGACAAATTGCTGCCAGTGGTGCTGATCAGCCACGTCGCCACCAACGGGGCCGTCCCGCCGAAAATCGTATACGCCATGTTGTACGTGATGGCCGAGGCGGTGTAGCGAGTTCGGGTGGGGAAGGTTTCCGAGAGCAAGGCCGCGGTGACCACGCCACACAACACCGCGCCAACGGCCAGGAGCATGACGCCTGCGACCGACGCTGCGAACGAGCCGGAGCTGGCCATCAGGAACGATGGATACACGGCCACGATCAATAAGGCGCACGCCGTCATCACCGTCATCCGGCGCCCGACCCGGTCCGAATACAGTCCGGCCAACGGGCAGATTGCCGCCGCGAACAGCAAGGCAATCAGTGACACCAGCAATGCTGTGGCGCGACTCAAGCCACCGGCGACTTGCAGGTAGGTCGCGAAGTAGGTGGTGAACATATAGAACGACAGCGCCGTGAGCGACACGAAGGCGCCCAGGCAGCAGATGGCCGCGCCATGGTTGCGCAAGGTTTCCTTGAGTGGGGAATGGGCGACCGCATGTTCCTGGGTCACCGCCTGGAATGCCGGTGTCTCATCGAGCTTCCAGCGCAGGTAAAGACCCACCAGGCCCAGCGGTGCGGCAATCAGGAACGGCAGGCGCCAGCCCCAACTGCCCATCGCTTCAGCCGATAACGATGCCTCGAGCGCGTAGGCCACCACGGCGGCGGCGGCGAAGGCGGAAAATGTCGACACTGGAATGAAGCTGCCGTACCAAGCGCGTTTATCACTCGGCGCATGCTCCATCAGGTAAGCACAGGCACCTGCGTATTCCCCGCCGGCGGAGAAACCCTGGGCGCAACGGATCAGCGAAAGAAGGATCGGCGCCGTGACCCCGATGGCGGCATAAGTGGGCAACACACCGATCAAGGTCGTCGCACCGGCCATCAGCAGAATCGTCATCGCCAGGGTGCGCTTGCGGCCGATCCGGTCACCCAGCATGCCGAAGAAAATCCCCCCAAGGGGCCGGAACGCAAACGCCACGGCGAATACCGCAAAGGTCTTGAGCAGCGCGGCACTGGCATCGCCGCTGGGGAAAAACTGCTGGGCGATGGTCGTGGCCAGGAAGCCGTAGACGGCGAAGTCGAACCACTCCACGAAATTGCCGATGCCGGCAGCCACGATCACTCTTCTCAGTGTTTTCGGGCTGACTTGTTCCGTTGTTGTGCTCGTCATGCTTGACCTCGACAGTTCGTCAGTAAGCTATCGATTATCGAGGCAGGCGCTGAAGCTGTTCACTTCAAAAGTGTCATCCACGTAGTCAGTACCGACTTCGCCCGGATCAAATGTTCGAAAGGTTGGGCATCGCTGTTTGAGATCAATGGATCCATTAATGTGCATTAATCCGTAAATAGCTTGACTATAGTCAGTTTTATTCGCTTCAATGGATCCATAACAACAAGCCTGTCCCGGAGATCCCATGTATCCCAAAAACACCTGGTACGTCGCCTGCACCCCCGACGAGATTGCTTCCAAGCCCCTGGGGCGGCAAATATGCGGTGAGAAAATCGTCTTCTATCGCGGTCATGAAGGGCGCGTTGCTGCCGTCGAGGATTTTTGCCCCCATCGTGGCGCCCCTCTTTCGCTGGGCTACGTCGAGAATGGCAACCTGGTTTGTGGCTACCACGGCCTGGTGATGGGCTGTGACGGCAAGACTGTCGAAATGCCAGGCCAGCGCGTACGGGGCTTTCCGTGCAACAAGACTTACGCGGTGCAAGAGCGCTACGGTTTCATCTGGGTCTGGCCCGGGGAGCAGGACAAGGCTGATCCTGCGTTGATCCATCATCTGGAGTGGGCGGTCAGCGATGAGTGGGCCTACGGCGGCGGGCTGTTCCACATCAATTGCGACTATCGACTGATGATCGATAACCTGATGGACCTCACCCACGAAACCTACGTGCACGCCTCGAGCATCGGCCAGAAAGAGATCGATGAAGCGGCACCGGTCACCACCGTCCAGGGTGACGAGGTGGTCACTGCGCGGCACATGGAAAACATCATGGCGCCGCCGTTCTGGCGCATGGCCCTGCGTGGCAATAACCTGGCCGACGACGTGCCGGTAGACCGTTGGCAGATCTGCCGCTTCACTCCGCCCAGTCACGTCTTGATCGAGGTCGGCGTGGCCCACGCCGGCAAGGGGGGGTACGACGCCGAGCCGCAACACAAGGCCGCGAGCATCGTGGTCGACTTCATTACGCCGGAAACCGAGACGTCGATCTGGTACTTCTGGGGCATGGCGCGCAATTTCAATCCCCACGACGAAGCCTTGACCGCCACCATCCGCGAGGGCCAGGGCAAGATTTTCAGCGAAGACCTCGACATGCTCGAACAGCAGCAGAAAAACCTGCTGGCCAATCCCGAGCGCAACTTGCTCAAGCTCAATATCGATGCCGGTGGCGTGCAATCCAGGCGCGTGCTGGAACGCCTCATTGCTCGTGAGCGAGCGCCGGCTGCCGAGCTGATTGCCGCGGTCAAATAGCCAAGGGCAGCGCCCCTGGGCGCTACGCCAGTCCACCCCCATAGATCCTGTTCGCGGCCACTGCGGTGGCCGGTCTTGAAGGTGCGCCATGATTGAAGTCGTCGTGACATCCCGCAACAACGAAGCCCTGGATATCTGCAGCTACGAGTTGGTCTGCGCGCAAGGCGGGGCATTGCCCGGCTTGAGTGCCGGGGCCCATATCGACGTGCACCTGCCCGGCGGATTGATTCGTCAGTATTCGCTGTGCAATCACCCGCAAGAGCGCCATCGCTACCTGATCGGCGTGCTCAAGGATGTCGGCTCGCGCGGTGGTTCCCGGAGCCTGCATGAGCAAATCAACCGTGGCGATCGGCTGTTCATCAGTGAACCGCGCAACCTGTTTGCGCTGGTGGTCGAGGGGCGGCGCAGCCTGTTGTTCGCGGGGGGCATCGGCATCACCCCGATTCTGTGCATGGCCGAGGAACTGGCCCACAGCGGCGCCGATTTCGAGCTGCATTACTGTGCGCGTTCCAGTGAGCGTGCGGCTTTTGTCGAGCGACTCAAAGGCGCTTCCTTTGCCGATCGCGTGCATCTGCATTTCGATGAACAGGCCGATTCGCGCCTGGACGCCGCCAGGGTCCTGGCCAATCCGGGCCCTGACGTGCACCTGTATGTCTGCGGCCCGTCAGGTTTCATGCAGCACGTGCTCGACAGCGCCAGGGGCCAGGGCTGGAGCGAGGGGCAATTGCACCGTGAATACTTCGCCGCAGCGCCGGTGAACACCGCTGCCGATGGGGCATTCCAGGTCAAGCTGGGCAGTAGCGGGCAGGTATTCGACATTCCGGCGGACAAGACGGTGGTCCAGGTGCTGGAGAGCCACGGTGTCGAGATTGCGCTTTCCTGTGAGCAGGGCATCTGCGGAACCTGCTTGACCCGTGTGCTCGAAGGGGTGCCCGATCACCGCGACCTGTTCCTGACCGAGGAAGAGCAGGCGGCCAATGACCAGTTCACGCCTTGCTGTTCGAGGTCTCGGTCGGCGCTGTTGGTGCTGGATCTCTAAGCGAGCCGATCATTCGCCTCGCGAGATCACTTTCACCCGCTCGCCATGGCTGATTGCGCCGAAGACCTCGGCGTAACGCAGCGTCGCATTGGCGTGTTCCCGCATGATGGCTTCGGCGCGTGCGCCCTGGCGACTGACCAGTGCGTCGAACACCGAGTGGTGTTGCATGTGCGCAAAGTTGAAGCGCCGGTATTCGCGGGCCATGTCTTGACGATCGATCGCCAGCGCCGACACTGAAGCGAAGGGGCGATGGTCGTTGCGCGCCAGGGCTTCGGCAATGGCCGGGTTGGCGCTGCTTTCGACGATGACCTGGTGAAAACGCATGTTGAGGTCATGGAACGCCTCAAGGTCTTCTTCTGTCACGTAGCCTTTGTCGAACAGTGCATCGCCTTGCACCAGGCATTCGCGCAGCGCCGCCTGCGCCTGTTCGCTCAAGCCGCGTTCGGCGCTCTGGCGCGCCGCCAGGCCCTCCAGCACCCCGCGCACCTCCACGGCACCGGCGATATCGTCGGCACTGACCGAGCGTACCTGATAGCCCCGTCCGCCATGGCGCACCAGCAAGCCTTCCTGTTCAAGGGTCACGAAGGCCATGCGCACCGGCATCCGCGAGACGCCGAAACGTTCCGCCGTCGGAATCTCCATCAGCCGTTCGCCGGCCGCCAGTTCGCCCGAAGCGATCATTTTGCGCAGTGCGACCAGCACCATTTGACCCGGTTTGCTCATGCAGGCGACTTCCAGAGGTTGGTTCGCCATAGTAACGCAAGGAGGGGGCGGATGCAGGGGCGACAAGCGCCCCTGGGGGAGGGTCAGAGGGACAGTGGGTAGCTGACGATCACGCGGGTCTGATCGAAATCGCTGTTGAAACTGCGACGGTTGGTGGCGTTGTTGACCCGCACGCTGAGGTTTTTCAGTGGGCCACTTTGCAGGGTGTAGCTGACCTCGGTGTCGCGTTCCCATTCCTTGCCGTTGCTGCCGGCCTTGGTGGTGGCGTTCTCGCCGTGGCCGTAGCGGGTCATGAGCAATAGGCCGGGAATGCCGACGGCGACGAAGTTGTAGTCATAGCGCGCCTGCCAGGAACGCTCATCGGCGTTACTGAAGTTGCCATTGAACATGTCATTGCCCAGGGTGCGGCCACTGCTGCCATACACGGACATCCAGGCGGTATCGCCGCTGACCTTTTGCAGCCCCAGGTACAGGGTATGGCCACCCAGGTTGGCCGAGAACAGCCCGTAGGCGGTCTGGCTTTGCACGTTACCGATAAGGGCGCTGCCATCGTCCTTGTCGATGAAATAGCCCAGGTTCGCGCCGAGGGTCCAGTCGCCGAACTTCTGCTTATGCAGCAGGTTCAGGTAGCTTTGCTGGTAGATGTCTTCGAGTTGCGAATGCCAGGCGCCGATCAGGGTCTGTTGTTCGTTGAAGCGGTATTCGGCGCCGGCATAGTTGAAACCGTCCGACATGACGGTAGGTGCCGCCCAGGCTGAAAGGTCCTGCATGTTCGACGAATTGCGCAGGCTCACGGCGGTGTATCGACCTGCCTGCAGGTTCAGGCCAGGGAGCTCGCGGGACACCAGCATGCTGCCCTGGAAGGTCTGTGGCAGCAGGCGACCGTCATCGTAGCGCAGCAGCGGAACGTCGGGCATCAGTTCGCCCAGCATCAGCTCCGTCTCGGACAAACGCATCTTTGCCGCCACCCCGGCGCGCCCGTAGTTGTCGGCGGAGTGACCATCGTCGTGCACCGGCAGCAGCTCCGAACCGCTGCGCTGAGGGCCGCTGTCGAGCTTGACGCCAAGCATCGCGATACCGTCCAGGCCAAAGCCGATAACGCCAGGGGTGTAGCCTGAACTGAACTTGAGGATCGCACCCTGGGCCCATTCTTCGATCTTGCTCTTGCTGGCGCCGGGATCGTTGAAGTCACGATTGAAGTAGTAATTTCGCAGCGTCAGGCTGGTCTTGGCATCTTCGAAAAAGCCGCCGCTTTCGGCTTGTGCCGCAGGTAAAAAGGCAAGCGCCATTGCACCGCCGAGCAAAGCCCGGGGAGGGAGAGAAAGGTAAGTCATTATTGTTGTTTTCCTGGAGGTGTAGTCGGCAGCGAGGGCAGGGCCTCGCTACCTCTTTTTTGTATCGGCTCAGGCCTGGCTGAGTGCGCTGCCCGGTTGTGCCTGGACCTTGGGTCGCAGTTGCAGCAACACGACGGCGGCCATCACGAACACCACGGCAAACACCCCATACAGGTGCAGTGGCTGCCAACCGCTGTCGAGCAACAGGCCGGCCACAGTCGGCGAAAGGATGGCGCCGATGCGGCCGATACCGATGCCCCAACCGACCCCTGTGGTTCGCACCGAAGCGTCGTAGACAATCGGCGACAATGCGTACAAACCCGCCACGCAACCGTTGGCGAACAGCCCGATCAACAGACTCAGGCCGAGTGCCATCGATACCGATGAAGCGGAGCCGACGAACAGCACCAACAGCCCTGCGGTGATCAGCATGAACAGCGACAGCACCCGAGTCAGCCGCCAGCGCGAGGCCAGGCCGCCAATCAGCGCGGCGCCGAAGATGCCGCCGACGCTCAACAGCACGCCGCCGCTGATGCCTTGTTGTGCCGATAGACCTGCCGAGACCAGCAGCTTCGGCGTCCAGCTCATCACGAAGTAGAAGCCGAACATCACCAGGAAGAACAGCAGCCAGATCAGCAGGGTGGTGCGCCGTGAATCAGGCGAGAGCAGTTGCGCCAGGCGCCCTCTGCCTGAAATCGGCGCAGAGTGGGCGGCCGGCAGTTCGCGCAATGCGGGCTGGCCGAGGCGAGCGGCCAGTCGGTTGATGCGCACCAACGCGTTTGCCGGGCGGCGGGC
>Ga0105251_10001308_pt1 | contig 21524 bp, 18 predicted proteins | sample KBSS64metaG_FD_80424 | JGI IMG/M metagenome (GOLD analysis project Ga0105251, IMG submission 80424) | Switchgrass rhizosphere microbial communities from Kellogg Biological Station, Michigan, USA - KBS S6-4 metaG | ecosystem: Host-associated > Plants > Roots > Rhizosphere > Soil | place...
CCCAGCGGGAGCCCGCCAATTCACCACGCAATCGCCCATCCGCAGCCCGTTCAACGCTTCCTCACATCCCCCAGCGCAACGCCGCCGTGTGCACCGGACTATCCCAATGCCTCGCCATCTCGTCATCGAGCGTGCAAAGCGTGATCGACGCTCCCGCCATTTCCAGCGACGTCGTCAGCGCGCCCACCTGAGAGCGCGCCACGCTCAACCCGCGCCAAGCGAGCCACGTCCGCGCCGCGTGATAGAGCAGATAGAGCTCCGACAACGGCGTGCCGCCGAGCCCATTGACGAGCAGAAGCAACGACGCATCCGCCGCTGGCTTCAGATCGTCGACGATCGCCGTAAGCAATTCATCCGCGATCGCGTTGGCGGTTTCGAACTTCGCCCGTCTGCGTCCCGGCTCACCGTGAATGCCCACTCCGATCTCGATCTCATCGTCGCCGAGCGTGAAGGTCGGCTTGCCCGCAGCAGGCACCGTGCAGCTCGAAAACGCCACGCCCATCGATGCAATCCGCGCCGTCACGCGCTCGCCGAACGCCCGGCACGCTTGCAGATCGGCACCGGTTTGCGCGAAGCTGCCCACGAGTTTCTCGACGATCACCGTGCCCGCCACACCGCGCCGTCCGGTCGTGAAGCTGGAGTTCTCGACGGCGACATCATCGTTGACGAGCACCGACGCATTCGGCATCTCGCACAGCTCGGACGCCATCTCGAAGTTCATCAGGTCCCCTGAATAATTCTTCACGATGAACAGCACGCCCGCGCCCGTATCCGCCGCCTGCGCCGCCGCCATCATCTGATCGGGCGTCGGCGATGTGAAGACCTGCCCGGGGCACGCGGCATCGAGCATGCCGTGTCCGACGAAGCCGGCATGCAACGGCTCATGCCCCGATCCGCCGCCCGAGATGATCGCGACCTTGCCCGGCTTCAGCACTCGGCGCACGATGTAGAGCGGATCGAAGTTGACCGTCACGAGATCCGCATGCGCCGCAGCGAAGCCCGCGAGGCTTTCAGTCAGGTAATCATCGACGCGATTGACGAACTTCTTCATGTCCGCTGCTCCATTTTTGTGGTCAGGCATCGCCTTGCGCGAGCCGCGCGCAGACCGCTTCGATCATGAGCTGGCTCGATCGCGCGCCCGGATCGACATGGCCGCGCGAGCGCTCGCCGAGGAACGACGCGCGCCCCTTCGTGGCGAGCATGTCGCGCGTCGCGAGCATGCTTTCTTCCGCAATGCGCGGCAGCGCTTCGAGGATCTCCTTCTTCGAAGCGAGCGCATCGGCCATCGCGGTGAAGCGTTCGGCGACAGGAATGAGCACGTCCATCATCGTCTTGCTGCCGATGCCCGTCTTGCCGCGCTGGCCCACGGCATCGACGCCCGCCGCGAACGCGCGCGCGACAGCGGCGACGCCGGCATCGTCGGTCGGTGTCTTCGCCATGCCTGTCAGCATCGAAAAGAAGAGCGGCCCGGACGAGCCGCCGACGGTCGACAGCACTTTCGTCGCTGCAAGCTTGAGCGCGGGCGCGAAGGACTCGCCTTCGATTTGCTCGCGCATGCCGGCGAGCGCCCCCATGCCGCGCAGCAGGTTGATGATGTGATCGCCGTCGCCGATCGCCTGATCGAGCGAGGCGATTTCATCGGCGTGTTCCTTGAGCGACGCATGCGCCGCGTCGATGCACGTCATGACCGTCTTGCCGTTCATCCCCTGCCCTCCGTTCATGCTCAGAGTGAGCTGAAAGGATACAGCGTCGCGACGGCTCGCGCAGACCGATCAGGTCCAGGGCACATGCACCCGATCGAGATTCCTGTCGAGCTGGTATGCCGCGCTGATAAGCGCGAGATGCGTCAACGCCTGCGGGAAGTTACCGAGCGCCTCGCCGCTCGTCGCCACTTCCTCAGAGAAAAGCCCGACATGGTTCGCGTACGCCAGCATCTTCTCGAAGACGAGCCGCCCTTCGTCCACGCGTCCCGCGCGCGCGAGCGCCTCCGCATACCAGAACGAGCACGCGGAGAAGCCGCCTTCCGTGCCGGGCAAGCCGTCGAGTGTCGAACCGCGCGTGTAGCGGAAGATCAGCGGATCGACGCGCAACTCGCGACCGATTGCATCGAGCGTGCCGATCCAGCGCGGATCCTTCGGGCCGATGAAGCGCACGAGCGGCATCATCAGCGCAGAGGCGTCGAGCGTGGCGGAGCCCGGCGTCTGCACGAAGCTCCCGATGTCCTCGTTCCAGAACTGTTCGTGGATGTCCCGATGAATCTCGTCGCGCGTGCGGAACCAGATCGCGAGCGGCGCGGGCAGCGAGCGCTTCTCGGCGAGCCGCAGTGCGCGATCCAGCGTCACCCAGCACATCAGGCGCGAATGCAGGAGCGCACGCGTGCCGTTGCGGAATTCCCAGATGCCGTTATCCGCCTCGCGCCAATGTTCGACGACGTAATCGACCGTGCGCGTCACATGCCGCCAGCCCTCGTACGAAATGGCCGCGCCGTACTTGTTGTAGAGGTAGACCGAATCGAGCAGCGCGCCGTAGACATCGAGCTGAATCTGATCGCGCGCCTCGTTGCCGACGACCATCTTTCCCGGCACTTCGCCCACGAGGCTCGTCAAAGCGCTTTCCGCGAGCGCGTCGTTGCCGTCGACCGAGTACATCACGCGCAACTTGCCGTGCGCGCTGCAATCGCGGCTGCGCTCGGCGATCCATTTCATGAAGCGCTCGGCCTCGCCGGTATAGCCGAGGCGCAAGAGCGCATACACGGAGAACGCGGCGTCACGTATCCAGGTGAAGCGGTAATCCCAGCGGCGCGAGCCGTCCTGCGCCTCGGGCAGGCCGAAGGTCGGCGCGGCGACGATCGCGCCGAATTCCTCCGAGCTCAAGAGCTTCAAGGTCAGCGCCGAGCGCAGCACGACTTCGCGATAGCGCCCGCGATACGTCGAGCGCGACGACCATGCTTTCCAGTAATCGATGGTGTCGGAGAGCATCGCATCGTGGTTCGCCTCGATGTCGGCGAGCCCGTCCGCCCCGCCGAGCGCGAAGCATGCGCAATCGCCCGCCTCGAATTCCAGCGTGGCGCGTGCGCCCTGCTCTTCGACGGCGAGCGGCACGTTCGCGATGAGGCGCAAGGGCGGCGAGCCGTCGGCGCAGATGAATTCGATGCCCTTCTCCACGGCATGCGCCGTGTGCTTCGCGCGCGCGTAGTCGAAGCGCGGGTCGCAGCGCACGTCGAGCGTCATGCGCCCGAACACGAGCCGCACGATGCGCAGCACGCAGTTCGGCACCTCATCGGCGCGGGCGGCATTCGATGCGACCGGCATCAGATCGAGCAGCTCGCACACGCCCTCGTCGGTCATGAAACGCGTGAGCAGCACATTCGTTTCGGGCAGATACATCTGCTTGACATTGGCATGCGGCGCGCGCGGCGTGATCGAGAAAACGCCGCCACGCTCCTCATCGAGCAGCGCGGCGAAGAGCGTGGGCGAGTCGATGCGGGGAAAGCACATGAAGTCGATCGCGCCGCACAGCGACACGAGCGCGGCCGTCTTCATGTTGCCGATCATGCCGCGCCCATCGACGGGCAACGCGGCGGCGTGTGGAACCTTCTGGGGATGGTGTCCCATCGCGATGTGCTCCCGACGAGCTTTGTTGGCATCGTCAGGCGGCGAGCAAGTCATATTCCTGTCGTGCGCGACAGGTTCGGTGCCTGTGACAAAGAATGGACGGCGCGTGTCAGCGCGCGGCGGTTCGATCGCCCTGCGTCGATTCGGGCGGTTTCGGCGCATTCCCGAAGTTCGCCGCGCTCGCCCCGCCGTCTTGCGCGGCGAGCGCGGAGGGCGTCGGCACGGGCGCATCCGCATGACGCGATCTGCCGAAGCTCGCGATATACAGCACGGCCGCCACGGCAACGCCTACCAGCACCGCCGCCACCGCCACGCCCGACGACTTTCGTCTCATTTTCACTCCCTTTCGGATACGATGACCGCGGCTCGCCGCCCGGCCCCGCGTCGATCGTAGCAGCGCCATGCGTGGCGCCTGCGTGGGGCGCCGCGCATTTCGGCATAAGAACTCAACGCAACCCGAGGAAAAAATTCATGCACGCCGCCACGGCATTCAATCTGGTGCTCGTCTCGCTGATCGCGATCATCGCGCTCGAAGTGCTCGCCAAGCGCTTGCGGCTGCCGCCTGCGGCCGCGCTGCTCGTCGGCGGCGTCGCGATGGCGTTCGTGCCGGGCTTGCCGCACATCGAACTCGACCCGGAGCTCGTCCTCGTCGTGTTCCTGCCGCCGCTCCTCATGTACGGCGCGTACTTTTTCGTGTGGGACGACTTCAAGCGCAATCTGAGCGGGATCCTGCTGCTTGCGATCGGCGCGGTGGCCTTCACGACGCTCGTCGTCGGCATCGCGGTGCATCTCGTCGTGCCCGAGCTGCCGTGGGCCGCGTGCTTCGCGCTCGGCGCAGTCGTCTCGCCGCCCGATGCGGTCGCCGCCAAGGCCGTGCTCGAGCGCGTCGCGTTGCCGCGTCGCCTGATGGTGCTGCTCGAAGGCGAAAGCCTGCTCAACGATGCGGCCGGCCTCGTGCTGTTCCGCTTCGCGCTCGTCGCCGCGATGAGCGGCGTGTTCAGCGCGCCGCGCGCCGCCGCGAGCTTCGCGGGACTGGCCGTTGGCGGTGTCGTGGTCGGGATCGTCGCGGGCTTCATCGCCGTCAGGATCATGCGCGCGCTCGAGGACGACTATCTCGTTATCACCACGTCGATGCTCACGTCATGGGTCAGCTATATCGCGGGCGAAGAGCTCGGCGTGTCGAGCGTCATCGCGACGGTCACGTGCGGCATGGTCGTCGGCTGGCATCAGCACGAAGTGTTCACGGCGGCGCAGCGCATGCGCGGCACGGCGTTCTGGCAAGTCGTCGTGTTCGTGCTGGAGGCGCTCGTCTTCGTGTTGATCGGTTTGTCGCTGCGCGGCATCGCCGTGCGGCTCGGCGGCGTCGGCGATGCGTTCTCGCTGCTCGGGCCTGCGACGGCCGCGGTGATCGCCGTCGTGATCCTGTCGCGCTTCGTATGGGTGTTCGGCGTCGAGGCGGTGAAATGGATCGCGTGGTCCGTCACCGGACGCAAGCGCGCGGACGCCGACGAAGCCGGCGTCGCCGTTCCCGACTGGCGCGCCGCTACCGTCGTGAGTTGGGCCGGCATGCGCGGCGTGGTGACGCTCGCCGTCGCGCTCTCCTTGCCCGAGACGATGCCTGGCCGCGATCTCATCCTGTTCGCCGGCTTCGCGGTGATCCTCGTCACCGTGCTTCTGCAAGGCGCGACGATCGGCCCGCTCATCGCCCTGCTCTCGTTGACGCGCGGCCATGAGCGCTCGTCGCGACATCTCACCGAACCGCAGGCATGGGCGCGCATGGAGTCGGCGCAACTCGCCGCGATACAGCCGCTCGTGCACGACGCCGACGGCAATGTGATCCATCCGCGTCTGCTCGAGCAATACACGTATCGCGCGGGGCTCACGCAGCGTTTTCGGGACATGGAGGAATTTCCGACGGACGCGCGTCACGCGCATTACGACGTCGTGCTCGCCGCCATCGCGGCCGGGCGCGCGGAGCTGCTGCGCATGCATCGTTCCGGGGAGATTCACGATGAGCTGCTGCATTCGCTGGAGCACGACCTCGATCTACAGGAGATCATCGCGCTCCATTCACGCGGTTGAGCGCGCTACTTGCCGCTATCGCGCGCATGCGACGGCGCGACGAGCGGCGTCTCGCCGGCTGATTCGTCGCACTGCATCCACGCATAAGCGGTGAGCTTCGCGCGCGCGTTGTTCCTCAGGCGAATGAGCCATTCGCCCGCCGCCGCGCGGCGCATGCCGCTGCGCGCGGCGGTCGGCGCGAGCGCGACGAGGATCATGTGCCCGTCGCCGCGCGCACCCCGGCCGAGATGCACGACGGTGCAGATCGCTTCGCCGCCACGCGTGTATATGCCGATATCGCCTAGCGTGAGCCAGGCGCTCGCGATCCCGTCGGGCGGCACGATCTGCACGTCGACAGCGGGCGCGCCGGCATCGCTCGAGCACCAGATCTCGGCGAGGCTCGGCGCTGCGGAATGCGCACGCACGGGCCAGCGCAACGCCGACTCCGCGCGATCCTCGATCGTCAGCGCCCCGCGGCAGTGCGACAGATCGACATTGCCCGATGGAAGCACGACAGAGCAGGCGCCGGTATCCATTAACTCGTCGAGCGCGCTTTCGATGAGCGAACTGCCGTCCTGCTGCCACGCGACATTGCCGGCGTTCAGGCTGACGAGCGCATGACACTTCGCGCCGCCAATGTCCTGTGCGCGCTGCACGACATAGCGGACGGCGTCGAGCACTTCGGCATCGGGACAGGGGCCGAACGCGTTGCGCATCGTGCGGCAGCGTCGTTTGAGCTGTACGCCGATCATCGGCAAGGGCGCATCGCGAATGCCATCGACATGGACATCGCCGGGCTCGGCGCGCGAAGAATGGCAGCCCGCACGCTCGGCGACCGGCGGGCCGTCATGCGCGAAACGCATGACGTGTGCGCCGCCCGCCGTTTGTGCTGTTTCGGCATGAAGGCGTGCATCGTTCAACATCGCGTCCATCTGATGTTTGAGCCATTCGCTCCCGTAGCCTAGACCGGCTGCCGGTTCGGCCGCATCGTTCTGATCCCAGAAACATTGAAAGCGCGTGCGCGTGCCGGCTGCATCCTCCGAGAATCGCGCATGCGTGAACGCGATATCTTCATCGCATACGCCGACGATCGCGTGACCCAACCCCTCGCGCAGGGGCGCATGCACGGCCGGCGCTCGATCCACCGGTGCATCGACGTGCGACGTGATGACCAGCGCTTCCGTGAAGCGTTCGAACTTGCCCGCGAGGTCGGTGTGCAGATGCGCGTAGAACTCGCGCGTCACGTGAGCCGTGCAGAAGCGCGTGGCCTCGAGCGTGGCGGGCGGATCGCGATAGAGCGCGGACATCCAGATCCAGTGCTGCCAGCCGTTGCGCTCGATGGTCTGCGCGAACTGCTGCGCGGTATCGCCGCCCTGCTTCATCTCGATGGCAATCGGCACACGGCCGCTCGGCATGCCGCCCAGGTCGCGATAGTGCGTCGCGTGGGCCCACACGATATATGGATCGATCCGCGCGACGGATGCGAGCGCCTGCGGCGCGATGGGCTCGAACCCCTCGCTCACCGTGCCGATCTCCCAATGCGGACTCATGCTTCCCTCCTGTCGCCTGCGTTCCGCAGAAGCGAGGCCGCGGGTATTGGCCTGATTCATCGCACGCAGGTTCTTCTTATGTTTTCTGTCGATGATTGATCGCGGTGTCCGCGACGCGCGATTTCATCGGTGGATATTTCGGGAACCGAAAGGAATCGGGCGTGCGCTATCGCATAACGTAGTCACTTGCCGTGCGAGAAGCAAGCCGGATTCCCGCTTGCAACGAGGCGAACCGAGGGGCGGCGCACAGTGAGGCGAAGGCGCGTGAAGGTTCGTTTCATAGCGGGAAGCGTGGCGAATTTCTTCAGTTGCTTCAGGCTGATAGCGCGCCGCTCCCCTGTTTGTGCACAGGTTTGTGCACGGAAACTGTGGATAAGCGCGGCGCGCGCCGATCGAAAGTCAACCGGACGCACCGTCCAGATGCGCACGGTTTTCCGTCTGCACATTCGCCTCCCGCTTGCCCTTCACGCGCCGTGCAAACAGATTCAACCCTTCGACGAATCCGGCAAATCCCATCGCCGCGTAAATGTAGCCCTTCGGCACGTGCGTTCCGAAACCCTCGGCTATCAGCGTCATCGCGATCACGAGCAGGAACGAGAGCGCGAGCGTCACGACCGTCGGATTGCGTTCGATGAAGCGCGAGAGCGGTTGCGCGGCGAAGAGCATCGTCGCGACGGCGAAGATGACGGCGATGAACATGATCGGCAGGTGATCGGTCATCCCGACCGCCGTGATGATGCTGTCCACGGAAAACACGAGGTCGAGCAGCAGGATCTGGCCGATTGCCGACCACGCTGTCATGCTGCCGAGACTCGACGCGACACCGGGCGTCTCGTCGTGATCCTTCCTGACGTGATGGTGCATCTCCTTGGTCGCTTTCCAGACGAGGAACAGGCCGCCCGCGAGCAGGATGAGGTCACGCCACGAAAACGCATGCTCGAACACGGAGAACACCGGCGCAGTCAGCTGCGCAATCCACGCGACCGTGCCGAGCAGCGCGAGCCGCATCACGAGCGCGAGCATGATGCCGATGCGCTGCGTGCGCGCTCGTTGCGCGACGGGCAGCTTGTTGCTGAGAATGGAAATGAAGACGAGATTGTCGATGCCGAGCACGACTTCCATCACGATCAGCGTGACGAGCGCGGCCCACACGGCGGGATCGGCGGCAAGCGAGAGAAGATATTCCATGAGTGCGGACAGGTTGGATTGAAGACGTATCGCGCCCATGATCGACTCATCGCACGATCGAAAAAATCAGCGATAATCGAATCGATACTTCGGCTTTTTCGAAGTGTCGAATATCAACCGAAACGGCGAGGACGCGCGACTCATGCTCAACTATCGACATTTGCATTACTTCTGGGTCGTCGTGAAGGAAGGCGGGTTTGCGCGCGCGGCGGAGCGGCTCGATATGGCGGTTCAGACCATCAGCGCTCAGGTGCGCGAACTGGAAAAATCGCTCGGGCATCAATTGCTCAAACCGGCCGGACGCGGCGTCACCATGACCGAGGCGGGACAGGTTGCGTTCGCACGCGCCGAGGAGATCTTTCAACTCGGCCAGTCGATCCAGGACGAAGTGCGGGAGGCGGCGAGCGGCACGCTCGCACGTCTTGCCGTCGGGCTGTCGGACGGCATTTCGAAGCTCGCCGCACATGCGCTGCTTGCGCCGGTACTCGACAATCCCGCGCTGCGCCTGCTCTGTCACGAAGGCGAAACGGACGAACTGCTCGCCGAACTCGCGCTGCATCGGCTCGATCTGGTGCTCGCGAGCCATCCGGCGCCGCACAATCACAATTTGCGCCTCACGAGCGAGCGGCTCATCGCTTCGCCTGTAGATTGGTACGGGCCGGCTTCCATCGTGCGCAAGAGCGCGATCGATCACTTCCCGGAGAGCCTCGCCTCGCTGCCCATTCTTCTGCCGACCGGGCATTCGTCGCTGCGCGCGCGGCTCGATCGCTGGCTGGAGACGCAAGGCATCGTGCCGCGTATCGTCGGCGAATTCGAGGATAGCGCGCTGATGGCCGTGTTCGGCGCGCGCGGTCTGGGCGTGTTTCCACTCGCGGAATTCGGCGCGGGCGATGCGCCGCTGCTGCGCGGCCTGCGCTGGCTCGGCCGCTCGCCGGACGTGAAAGAGGAAGTGCATGCGATCGTATCGCGGCGCGGGCGGCATCATCCGTTGACGCAGCAGGTTCTTTCACACGCCGGGGCGTGACTTCGGTTTTTTCGAAGCTTGCGTCCCGTTGGTTCTGCTTTTTCGTGACACGGCGACGCCTTACGCTGATCTCACGTTCAACAAGGAGGCGTCAATGAAAGTCCTGTTCAAGTCCCGCGATCCCGAAGCCATTGCGATGCACGCGCTCGCGAAGGCCCGCAGCGAATTCGTCTTTCGGCGCCTCGCGTGGCTGGTTTCACAGGCGACCGTCAGCTTGTCCGACATCAACGGGCCGCGCGGCGGCGTCGACAAGCGCTGTCAGGTGGAAGTGCAACTGAATCGGGAAAACAAGGTCGTGGCGACCTCGATCGCGCGCGACTGGCGCGGAGCGATCGATCTCGCACTCGCTCGCGCCGTGCGCACGCTGGTGCGCAGGCGTGAGAACATCAAGCCGACGCGCCGGGTCCCCGCGCGCGGCTTCGCGTGGAATCTCGCGCAGGAGCCTGTGCTACAGGAGGCGGTCGATCCGCGCGAGCGTCTCCTGAGGAAAATGGCCGGCGCATAAGCCTCGAATATCAGGCTGGCGTGTGGATCGCGAGCAGCGTGCGCGGAATCGCGGCAGGCGCCGCGCGCGTCGATTCCCGTTCGATGACCTCGAAGCCGCCGTCCGGCACGGCGTTCATCGACATATACAAGGTCCGCATTTCGGCACTCAGGCCGTGGAAATGGCACAGGAACGTGGTCCGGTCGGCGTAGTACCACGGTGTGTTGAGATCCCTGAAGCTGACGAGTTCCGGCGAGTCCATTTCGGGACACAGGCCGTGCGCGATCAGTTGCTCCATGAATATGTACTGGTCGCCGTGACTCGAGAACGTGTACTTGACGTCTTCGATCTCATGCACCTTCGCGAGCACGGCATCGAGCGCGCGGGTGTTTTCTTCCGTGTTGCGAAAGCCCATCACGCCCGAGTTGAATCGCCAGCCGCAGATGTCCGCTGTCAACACGCGCTCGCGCCCTTCAGTGAACTTCTCGAGCTTCACGGTCTGATTCATCGCGATGATATCCGCGTCCATCCAGAAGACCCATTCGTGCTGCGGCAGATACTTCTTCAGCAGGAACGGCTTGGCCCAGTTGCCGCAGGCGTCACGCCCGAAATCCGGCGGCACGTCGCGATGCACGTACAGCGTATAGCCATGCTGCTCGCAATACGCGCGCATGCTCGCTTCGCCGAAGCGCGCATAGCTCGCGATGTTCGGCGTATAGAGCATCACGACCGCAATGGGGCGCCCCGGCTGATACACGGAAAGCGACTCATGCATATCGCTCGACAGCGGCGCCGCGCTTTCGAAAACCCGCAACTCGCCCGACGCGTGGCACGCATTCACATGCCGTGCAAACATGGCGCGCCAGAGCGGGCCGTACTTGCTGTAAAGACGCGGCGTGTAGACGAGCGAGACGGCGGTGATTTCCCTGCCGCACAGGTCCGGATGCTGGCCCGACCACATCGACGCGACAGGAACCACGCCGTTCAGATCCTCCCAGTCGGGCACGGTCGGCAGGTTTTCGAGCAAGACTTCCTCGGTGACGAATTTGCCGTATTCGAAGTATCCGCGGCATTGCGCGGCGAGTCCGCGCGCGACGCGGCGGTTCTCTTCCGTGTTTCTCAGCACGAACATTTCGGTGTTCACGCCGAAATGTCCTCGGGTCAACAGGACGTCGCGGCCGGCCATGATCTGGTCGAAGTCGTGAAAGCGAAGGAACAGCGCGTTTTCCGTGGCAAAGATGACCAGTTCCCCCTCCTCAGCCTCCCGCAACATGTCGCTCACCAACTGGTACTTGTAGAGCGTGCGCAGCTCGATCGAATCGACGCAACTCGACATCGCCTCGAAGCGATGTTTCACGTTCATGCGGCGGCAATATTCATCGTGGTTGTCGCGCGATGCAGCGGCGTTGCGATCGGAGAAACAACTGACCAGGGTCACCATGGGGTTTGACAATCGAAGGTGGAAATCGGGGTAAAGGCATGCGGGCCGTCTGCCCGCATGAAGTGTGCGAGGATATCCGGCCTGGTTCGCGTGCTTGTAAATTATTGAGTCAACCGCGAGGATCGACGTTAAGAACTGGTCGATTTCAGGAGTTTTTGAGGCAATTCCGAGGCGCCGCGTGGCGCGCAATCGGACGGTCGAACCGGCTGGCGCGTGATAACGATTTCTAAAAAGAGGCACACGCCATATGTCGCAGGCGCAGCGTCGATTCCTGCTCGAAGCGTGCGCGATAGAGCTCGCGAATTTCGCCGATGGCCTCATTGCTCGCTTTGTCGTCCGGATGGGCGAGGCTCAACACCCAGGTCGATTCGTGCACCATCGAGCCATCCGCCGCGCGCCATTGACCGCTCGCGCGCCATGTCGTGAAGCCTTGCGGGAAGCGCGGCGTGACGTCGGTGCGCAGGAAGTCGTCGAATTGTTCGGGCGTGACGAAGTCCGTCGGCTTTGCGGTTCCGAAATAGATGAGCTCATTTGCGACGTGCAACTCGCCCGTTGCGCACGTTTCTTTCATCGGCGTCGCGCAGGCCGGAAGCATCGTCGTGAGTATCAACAGCGAAAGAGTTCGACGCCTGAACATGACGGCATGGAATGAACGAAGTGCTCCGTGTCAAAAGCGGCGCGCGCGATCCCAGCCAAGCCGCACGCGGGCGACGCCCGCGCTCAACGCTTTTTCAACCCGACACCGCGACGCGCGGCTCGCGCGCCGTCGGACGGCCGTCGAGCTCCGCCTTGCCGTACTCGATGGCGAAATTTGCGGCGGCCTGCGCCGTCGGAAACGCGCGAAGCGGCCCGATCGCGCGCCGCACGCCGCCGGGCCGCTCTATCAGCAGCGTCGCCAGGAATTCGCCGGACACGTGCCGGATGATGACCGAAAGCTCACAGCCTCGATATTCGATTGGAGTGGAGTCCACCGCTGACCTCGCTTGCTGAATTCATTGCCGGGATGGAATCAATCTACGCAAGCTGAACGAAAGACGTAACCCCGCGTGTGAGTGGCTGCGAACGTAGGCCGAGCGAATGTCGGTCGGGGGCGACGGCGCCGCAGACGCGCAAACGTTTTCCGTCACGCTCGACTGGATAAGAACGACTCCGATTTCTGCACGAACTCTCTTAAATCGGTATCCTGCTCGAACAGGCCTATACGAAAGATGCCGGACCCTCCCGAATCCGACCTCGCCGATGACAACCGCCAGCAATGAACGCAGTTGCAAGACCGCCGCCGCCTGGCTGATCGCGTGCGCGGCACTCGCCATCGCGACCAGGACGGCTCACGCTCAGGAGTTCTCCTTGCTCGCCGGCCCGCTCAGGAGCAACGGCCACAACACCTATTCCTGGGAAGCCAGCTATCGTGAAGGGCTCGGGCGCTATGCGGCCTGGAGTTTTTCCTGGCTGAACGAAGGCCATATTCCCGACCATCATCGTGACGGGCAAGCCTTCCAGATCTGGGGGCGCGTGCCGCTCTGGAATGACCGGCTGGAATTGTCGGCGGGTGCGGGGCCGTATCGCTATTTCGATACGAGCCAGGCGCAGGCCGGCGGAGACTATTCGAACACGCACGGATGGGGCGGCATGTTCACGCTGCGCGCAGCGTATTACTTCGATAACCGCTGGATCGCGGAGATGAAGCTGAACCGTGTGCAGGCGTTCGGCGGCCCCGACACGACCGCGCTGCTCTTCGGCATCGGCTATCAGCTCGACGCGCCCGAAGGACGCGGTTCGCGCGCGCGTCCCGTGCCGCGCACGACGAACGTCACCAGCAACGAAGTCACCGTGATGCTCGGCACGACGATCCTGAACAGCCCCGACTCGGAAACGAATCTGGCTGAAAGCATCGAGTACCGGCGTGGACTGTGGCATTACGTCGATTTCACCGCGTCGTATCTGCACGAAGGCGGACACTCGCAGTCGCGCCGCGATGGCGTCGCGGCCCAGCTATGGGCGACCCGCGCATTCTTCGACGACAGGCTCACGCTCGGCGTCGGCGCGGGACCGTATCTGTCGATCACCCAAAACGACGACCTGCCGCAAAACCGCACCGGCGATGGCCGCTTCTCGGGCCTCGTGTCGGTATCGGCGAGCTACCGGTTCACGGATCGCTGGCTCGCGCGCGTCACGTGGAACCGGATGGTCACGCGTTATGACCGCGATGCGGACATCATCGAGGCGGGTTTCGGCGTGCGCTTCTAACCTAGAACAGCTCTTTCTGGCCGGACATCAGCGCGATGAAGTCGTCGCGCAAGAACGGCAGGATGCCGTCCGCGACCGGCTGAAGCTGCTTGCTCACATAGTGCTCGTAATCGATCGGCGCGTGGCGCGCCTCGACCGGCTCGGGACCGGCCGTCGTCATTACATAACTGATCCAGCCGCCGTTCTGATATTGCAGCGGACGGCCGGCCCGCGCGTTGTGTTCATCGGCGATGCGCGCGGCGCGCACGTGCGGCGGCACGTTGCGCTGATAGTCGCCGAGCGTGCGGCGCAGTCGCTTGCGATACACGAGCAGTTCGTCCAGCTCGCCGCGCCGCGTGCGCCCGACGTAATCGCGCACATACGCTTCATACGCCTCGCCCTTGAAGACGCGCATGTAGAGCTCGCGCTGAAAGCGCTGTGCGAGCGGCGTCCAGTCGGTGCGCACGGTTTCGAGGCCTTTGTAGATGATTTCCTCGCTGCCGTCCGCGCGCATCGTCAGTCCCGCGTAGCGCTTCTTGCTGCCCTCTTCCGTGCCGCGGATCGTCGGCATCAGGAAGCGCCTGAAATGCGTTTCGAATTGCAGTTCGAGTGCGCTGTCGAGTCCGAAGGCGTCGTTCAGATGCTCGCGCCAGTATTCGTTCACATGCGCGACGAGCGCCCGGCCGATGCGCGCCGCGTCGTCCTCATCGCGCGCGCGCCGCAGCCACACGAAGGTCGAATCCGTATCGCCGTAGATCACGCTGTATCCGCGCGCCTCGATCAGCTCGCGCGTGCGATGCATGATTTCGTGACCGCGCATCGTGATCGACGACGCGAGGCGCGGATCGAAGAAGCGGCAGCCGCTCGATCCGAGCACGCCGTAGAACGAGTTCATGATGATCTTGAGCGCCTGCGACAGCGGCTTGTTGCGCTGCCGTTTCGCCGCTTCCCGCCCTTCCCACACTTGCGCGACGATCGCGGGCAGGCAATGCGTGTCGCGGGAAAAGCGCGCGCCGCGAAAACCCGGCACCGTGTCGGCGTCGTCCGGCATGGCCGTGCCTTGCGCGAGCCCGGCCGGATCGATCAGAAACGTGCGGATGATCGACGGATACAGGCTCTTGTAGTCGAGCACCAGCACGGAATCGTAAAGGCCGGGGCGCGAATCCATCACGAAGCCGCCGGGGCTCGCTTCCTCCGGCACATCGCCGAGATTCGGCGCGACATAGCCGAGCCGGTGCATCCGCGGCATATACAGATGCGTGAACGCCGCAACGGAGCCGCCGCTGCGGTCGGCCTGCAGGCCCGTGACGGTCGCGCGCTCCAGCAGAAACGGCAGCAGCTCGGTCTTCTCGAAAACTTTCGTGACGAGTTCGCAGTCGCTCAGGTTGTAATGGGCGAGCGCGGGCTTGTCTTCCTTGAAGCGTCGCTCGATCTCGTCCATGCGCGCGTACGGACTGTCGATCGCCTTGCCTTCGCCCAGCAGCGACTGCGCGACGTATTCCAGGCTGAACGACGGAAAATTCCACGTCGCCGAGCGCAACGCCTCGATGCCGTCGATCACGAGCCGTCCTGCGATCGACACGAAGAAGTGATTGCGCTTCATGCCATGCTCGCGCCATTCGACCGGGCTGCCATCGCGGCCGAGCGTGAGGGGCACGCCGTAGTCGTCGGCGTGTCGCTGGAGAATGCGCAGGTCGAACTGCACCACATTCCAGCCGATGATCGCGTCCGGATCATGATCCGCGATCCACGCGTTGAAACGGCGCAGCATCTCGGCGCGGCTTTCGCAATAATCGAGCACGAAATCGGTTGGCCCGTACACGCCGTTCGGCGGACCGAGCATGTAGACCTGACGCGCGCCGCAGCCTTCGAGCGCGATCGAATAGAGATCGCCTTTCGCGCTCGTTTCGATATCGAGCGACACGACTTTGAGCGACGGCCGGTAATCCGGCGCGGGCTTCAGTTCGCTGGAAATGTAGCCGTCGCCTTCGACCTCTTCGGCGCCTTCGAACGACACCGGCGCCGTGATGAACCGCTCCATCAGGTAGCGTTCATGAGGGCGGATATCGGCTTCGAATACATTGACGCCGGCGCTTCTGAGGTTCTTCTCGAGCGCAAGCAACTGACGATAGTGCGGGCAGTAGAGGCCGAGTACCGGCTTCTGGCGAAAATCCCTGAGCGGCAATTCACGCAGATAGGCGTCCCGCACGCCGGCGACGATCGGCTCGGCCTTCGCACGATCCTCCGCGCGAATGAACGCGACGCTCGTCTGTAACGCGATGCGGATTTTTCTCGGGCCGTCATCGGTGGCGAGCCAGAAATCGACTTCCGTCCCGGCCGCGGTGTCGCGCCAGTGCCGAGTCAGCAGAAAACCCTGTTGTGCGGAAGCCAAGCCGATATCTTCGAGAACGCGTGCCATCGAAGCATTTTACTTGGCGGCCAAACAAAAGAGCCCGGCGCACCAATGGCGCCGGGCCCACGAATTCGGGAAAACGAAAGAGAAGTAAAACACGGTAGCGGCAAGCCAGTCATCCACCATCCTCGCGGATAGTCCCCGGAGGATGGCCAGCGGCCGCTACCGCCTAAGCAGCCTGTGCGACCAGGCTTGCCCGTTGCGGCTGCAACGCCGCCACGTTACCGAGTGCCGTGTGCTCCGCATGCTCCGGCACTTCGTTCTTCGACATCACTACCTCCAGCGCGGCTTCTTGACTGGCCTGTTTCGCGGCTGCCGCTTTCTTGGTCTTCCCCGCGCGTGACGGCGGCTGGCAGGCCCCGCACACCACGTTGTTCTGCAAATCATGTTTGTGTGCGACGAACTTCCCGGTGCAGCGGCAGCAGGGTGTCATCTGCAGCATGCCGGCGTCGAAAAAGCGCACAAGAGTCCAGGCCCGCGTAAGGTCGAGTACCGCCTCGGCGCCGCTATGGGTGCAGTGCTCGAGGTACAGCCGATACCCTTTGGTCAACGCATCGAGATGCGAACAGCCAGCTTCGTTCTTCAGGAACGTATAGGTGTTATAGAAAAGCGATGCGTGGATATTGGCGAGCCACGTCATGTACCAGTCGGCCGAGAACGGCAGCATGCCCTTCGGCGGCGATACCCCCTTCACTTCGCGATAGAGGCGAATCATGCGATCGCGCGAGAGCGTGAGTTCGCTCTCGAGCACTTGCATGCGCGCGCCGAGCTCGATCAGCGCAATTGCGCGGAACACTTCCTGGGCGTCTTCGGTGAGGCTCTTCTTCAGCATGGCTCGCTCCGTCGTCCCTTAAGCGAACTGTTCGGCCGGCTGGCCAGCCAGCAGGATCGCCGCGTGCGTCGGCGCGATGTCCGCGTTCTTCGCGGGTTGCGTCAAGGCCGACAGCATCGTGTGATCGTTGAAGCGGAAAGCGCAAAGCAGGTTATCCGACGACGCGAGCTTGACGACCTGCGCGAGCGTGAGGCCTGCGAGCAGATCGGCGAGTTCCGCCGACAGACCGAGCCGGAACATGCCGATGGCCCGGTCCTCGCGCAAGAGACGCTGCGCGAGCATGATGTAAGACAAGTTGATTTCCCGGATTGATTCCAGCGTTTCGCGACCGTTCATGGTTGCAACTTCCAGTAAATCCCCGAATTTCCCGCCGGCTTTTTGCCGATATCTTTTTTGTGCCTCACCGAGCTAGTTCTGCCCGGCTACGTACTGCGTAATCTTTGTTTCAGTGCGTTACATCTTGTAACAACCACTGTGAAACGGATTCTAAGTACGGTCTGAATCTAAAGCAAGCGGTCTCAATAATATTTTGTTGCAAACAACACTTTAGATCGGTAATTGTTTCAGTCAGGTCATTTCAACCGACTCTACCGCTCACGCTCTATTCATCTTATGTTTGAGGCGTTTGGTTGGCCAAGCTGGGTTTTGGTCGGAATAATCGCCTGCCGCCAGCAATAACGGGGGATTGCCGGAGTCGGTTGACGTCTTGAGGCGCTATTTTTGCGATGATCCATCAGACGAAAAACGCAAAAAATAACGGCCTAAACGGTCTTTACCGGTTGCCGCGTGATCAGGTAATAATTGCCAAACCGGTGTTACGGCAGTGTTACGGCCTGTCTTACCCGGTTGTAACGTAACGCTTTACCTTCGCGGGACGCCTTTACTCCATGCGTCCCAATGTGTAACAACCTCTTGTACAAAAGGATTGCCGGTCCGATACAGATTCTCGATGGCCGGTGCAAAGCCGCCCTGCGCGGCGTAATTGAGCAGATTGTCGACGGCGGGCTGTCCCTTGTATGGACGATCGAAATCGGAACCGGCGCGCAGCACCGCCACGCGCGACAGGTCCACCCGCTGCACGCTCGCCGCCCGCTTGAGCGCCTCGTAGGTGGCGTTGTCTTCCTGTTGCGTCGTGCAGTAGACGCCGCGACCGTCCGTCAGAAGCCGCGTCCACGCGCGCGCCCGTTCGCCGATGTATTTGCCCGACCACCACGTATCGCCCGCGAGCGTGTCGCACTGGATCACGCGCGGTGGCCGGTTCGCCGGCGCGTAGTTGAATTTCGCGCGCGCGGCTCGGGCCTGGTCGCTGTCGGAGAGCGAGACGTTGCGCGAGATCGCGTAGGCGGTATCGGCGAGCGTGGCGTTGAGCGCAAAGACTTCCGTGCGATAGTCGGGCGCCGGTTTCTCGTTCGGCCCCTTCGTGTTGATGCCGATGAATCCGCTGGGCCAGCGGGCGGGCTTCTCGCGCGCGTCGAGTTCCCATTGCGGGCCGAAATCGACGAGATACTTCGCCCACGCCGCCGAGCCGACCGTGCCTTGCGCCGGATCGATGCCCGCGATGCCCGCGACCAGAAAGTAGGCGTTGCGCAAGTCGAGGCGCTCGGAGAACGCGAGCGCCATCATCGACGCGGCCGCGTTGGTGTGGCCCATGCCGGTCGTGATGACGCACACGTCGTCGCGATTGCAATGCACGTCCGGATAATCCGGGGACAATCCCGCCACCTTGATCGCGTCCCACGGTCCGAGCTTGTCGAGCCACACTTTGCCTTCGGGCGCGAACATCGTGACGATCACGACCTTGACTGGGCGCACGCCGCTCGCGCTATCGGACGAGCGCGGCGCGGATGCGCATCCCGCGAGGCCCGACGCACCCGCGGCGATCGCGACGGCGACAACCGCCCTGCGCAACGTGTTCGATGTCTTTTTCGATTCCGATGCGGTGACTCTCATGGCAGTCATGGCAGGCGTGATCCTCGTGAACGTTCGACCTTCGAAAAAAAATCGCGCCCGTCAGAGGGCGCGATCGGGGCCGAACGATTATAGGATCACGTGCCGCTTTGCGAGCTGCGCGGCGGCGGCGCATTCGAGGCGACGTTCGCCGGGCCGGCGGCCTCGCTCGTCGGATGCTGCGCGGCCTTCGACGGTTCGCCGCGCTGATCCGCGCCCGCTTCGTCCGCGTCTTGAACGCCTTCTGGATTCCCTTCCTGAGTGCCGCCATTGACGATCACAAAGTTGCGCTGCGGATTCGCGATCTCGATGCCGCGCGCCGTGAACTCGTTGAGAATGCGCCGGTTGAACTCGCGCTGCACCGGCCAGCGCGCGCTGTCGCGGCACTGGATCTGACCTGCGAGTGTGACGGTCGAACCGTCGACGGCATCGACGCCCCAGAAGCTGAAGTCGGAGAGAATACCGTCGCGGAAGGCCTCGTCCTCGCGCAGCGCGGCGCCGATTTCCTTCAGCGTGGAAATCGCGAGATCGACATCCTGGCCGAGCGCGATCGACACGCGCACGGCTGCATTGCCGATGCCGCGATTCGTGTTGTTCACCGTCGACACCGAACTGAACGGCACCGTGTAGAGCGAGCCGTCGCCGCCGCGCAGACGCACCGTGCGGATCGACAGATACTCGACCGTGCCCGACACGCCCGCGAGCGTCACCCAGTCGCCGACCTGCATCGCGTTTTCCATCAGCAGGAAGATGCCCGTGATGAGATCCTGCACGAGCTTTTGCGAGCCGAAGCCAAGCGCCACGCCGAAGATGCTCGCGCTCGCGAGTAAAGGGGCCGTGTTCACGCCGATCTCGGAGAGGCCCGTCAATACGACGACCATCGCGATCACGATGAAGAGGCCGGAGCGCATCATCGGCAGGAGTGTGCGCAAGCGCGCGGCGCGCAGACGTTCGCCGCTCGCGGTCCATTGCTCCAACCGCTGCTCGACGGCGATGTTCGCCGCCTCCCACACCAGCACGGCGAACACGGCCGCGACGACGATCGTGAGGAGCGCCGATGCGAGCCGGTTGCCCACACCGCCCGACGTGAGCAGATGCAGCACGTTGACGTGCCAGACTTCCAGAAGCGCGACGATCGTGACGACGGAAATGAGCGCCTGCACAATGCGCCGCAACGTCGGGTAATAGCGATAGGCGCGGCGGCGCACGATGGAATCGCTCGTGACGTCATCCTCATCGCCGTCATGAAAGACACGGCCGAGTGCGCCGAACGCGACGATTGCCAGCACGCGCGCGCCGACGAGCACGAGCAACGACACCCCGCCCAGATGAAAGAGCGTTCTGTAGCCGTTCTGCACGTCGAGCGCCCACACGAACCACAGCGCGATCACGAAGAAGATCGCGACACCCGCCCAGACATCGGCGACCCAGTTGCCGACGAGCCTCACCGAGCGATTCGTCCGCGCGCGTTCCCGGATACGCTCGGCCACCGACGTGCGGCTCTCGAAGATCACGAACGCGATCATCAGATGCACGATCAGCAGCACGAACTTCAGGATCGCGATGCGCGCGTCGCCGGACAGGCCGAGCGGCTCGGCGGCATTGGCAAGCGCGATGCCCGCACCCGCGATGCACACGATGCGCTGCACCCAGCGATGCAGATACGCCGCATAGAAATCGCTTACCTGAAAGAGGCGCAGGCCGGGCGCACGCGGCGCGACGAAGAAACCGCTCACGATCACGATCGCGCGGCAGACCAGATAGACGTCGATGAGCGAGCCCGCGACGCGCGCTTCGGGCGTGTTGTCGTCGATGAAGATCGACATGAGCAAGGTCACGACGCCGATGAAAACGACGAGCGGAACCAGAGAAAGAAAGCCGTACAGGAGCGCGCTCGGCAGACGTTGCAAGAGCGTCCAGTGACGTGCGGCATGGCGCTGGCCGCGCGCGCTGTCGGCCTTGCGCTCGGCGAGATGGATGGCGGTCGCATCGCCGCTGCGCGCGGCGTCGTCCTCCGCGCGCTCCGCCGCGCGTTGTTCGCGCACGAGGCCGGGATCCTGTGCCTCGGCATCGGCGACGCCGCGCGCCGCGATCCGCGCGCGCGGACGCTTGAGCAGCCGCAAGCACAGAAATTCGAGCAGCAACGCGGGCAACAGCGACGCAAGCACCGTCCACACGACATGGCCGATGAGCGCGCGCCCTTCGTCACTCGACGTTCGGTCGCGCCACCACGACGCCACGGAGCCGAAATCGAGCAGCGCGACGGTCGAGTGCCGCAGGCCCGCGCCGATCTGCACGAGCCAGTGCCCGGCTTGCCGCGACAATTGCGAGGCGAGACCGTTGGCGGTCAGCGAATGAGCGAGCACGCTCGACGCGCCCGATGCCGGCGCCGCAGCCGCCGCCGACGCGGACTGCGGCGCGCTCGCGGGCGCGGGCGCGGCCAGCGCGCCTGCCGCCGCGATGGCGCGCAGCGTATCGGCGACTTGCGAACGGCGTGCGGGATCGTTGAGCACCGAGAGCGCATCGCGCGCCTGCTGCGGCGTCAGCGCGACACCCGGCTGCGACGCGTGCTGCGCGGGATCGGCTGCGGCGAAGGAGGATGGGGAAAAGACCGGAAGAACGCTCGACACGAGGACGAGCAGCACTGCAAGGAGCAATTTGCGCATGGGTCGGATGAAGATCACGAAATGTCAGGGACTCGATGCGGACGACGCGCATGACGTATGTTAACGCGATGCGGTCGA
>Ga0105251_10001309_pt1 | contig 21505 bp, 16 predicted proteins | sample KBSS64metaG_FD_80424 | JGI IMG/M metagenome (GOLD analysis project Ga0105251, IMG submission 80424) | Switchgrass rhizosphere microbial communities from Kellogg Biological Station, Michigan, USA - KBS S6-4 metaG | ecosystem: Host-associated > Plants > Roots > Rhizosphere > Soil | place...
GATACGCTCCAACTTGGCTTCCGCGCGAATAATGGCGAAGGAGTTGCGATAGATCTCCTGACCGTCGCGGATGTAATCAATCATCGGTGTTGCTCCGTGGGTGGGCGCGCAACAAGGCGCCCGCCGCTTCAATAGAAAGAGTGCGCGCGTGCAGGCGGCCGAAACCGGGCTGGCCTGCGTCGCGAAAATAGAGGTCGTAGTGGCCGGGGCTTACCGCCAGCAGGGTGACCGGCGCGGTGTGGGCGGCCGCGCAGGAACGCGGGCAGCCGGACAGGTGCACGCTGTGGCCGGGCGCTAGCGCGGCCAGTTGCACGGCGTCGGCCTTGGTGTCGGACAGGCCTTTGGCGCAACCGCCGGCGCCGGTGCAGGCGATCATCCGTGCGAGGGGTTGGTCCACCGAACACAAAAAGCCAAGCTGTTCGAGGCGTTCGGTGACAGCCGCCGCATCCTGGATATTGGGCAGCAGCAGGCCTTGCCATGGCGTGACACGCAAGGTGGCGTCGCCATGGTCGACGGCCAACTGCGCAGCGCCCCTGAGCATCGCCGAATCCAGGCGGCCCAAGGGTGCGACGGCGGCGACGTACACCTGGTTTTTTTGGCGCTGTGGATAACTTCCCAGGTGCAGCGGCGCGGAGTTGGAGTGCCTTGAAAAGCCATCAACCGGCTGCAATGGCATATTCAGCTGCCGCAAAAAGTTATCCACAGCGGTTTCAGCCAGCAGGTGGCGCATGCGGGTTTGATCAGGCCGGGCCAGTTCAAGGAACCGCTCCAGCACCGCCACCACCAGTGCATGCCCTTGCGCCAAAGGTACCGCCGCCAAGGGCGCATCCCGCGCCGGGCAGCCTGCCAGGCCGAATGCCAACAGCGTGTTGCCATTGGCATCGAAGGCTGACAGCCACAGGTCGTGATGATGCTCGAGCATGGCCAGGGCTTCACCGCCGTCCAGTTGCACGGCGAACTTGGCCGACAGCTCATGGAAACGCGGGTGGGTTTCCAGGGTGGTGAGGATCTGGTCGGCCAACGGTCGGGTATCGAACAGCATCTCGCGGTCAATGCCGGCACTGGGGCTCAGCATCAGGTTGCGCACATCATCACCGGCGGCACGCTTGGGGCCCAGGTCGGCGGCCAGCAAGGCGGCGATCAATGCATCCTGTTCAGCGCCGATCCCGCGAATCTGCAGGTTGGCGCGGTTGGTCGCCTCGATCACCCCGCCGGCATGGGCCTGGGCGGCGTCGGCCACGGCAAACGCCTGCTCGGCGCGGATCGAACCGCCCGCCAGTTTGATCCGGCAAATCCCGCCATCCAACGCCTGGACAATACGCAGCAACCCCGGACAGGCCGAGGGGCGCAAGGTATTGGACGGTGGTATTGGTTTCACGGGGCTACCGGTTCACGGGTAAAGGCGCGGTATTATGCCTGCTTTGTCCGGCGGCATGAAAAGCCTGCCCGTCGGATGTCGTTCAAGGAATTCATATGTCGCCCTGGCTGACGGTAGTAGGCATCGGTGAAGACGGCTTCAAGGGCCTGGGCAGAAACGCCCGGCACGCCCTGTTGCGCGCCTCGCGCATTATTGGCGGGCAACGCCAGCTGGACTTGTTGCCGGTGTGCATCCGTGGCGAACGCCAGGTGTGGCCCAGCCCGTTCTCCCTGGAGCAGGCGCTGGCCAGGCGTGGTGAAGCGGTGTGCGTGCTGGCCAGCGGCGACCCGATGTTCTATGGCGTAGGCGCGAGCCTGGCGCGGCAGGTGCCGGCCGATGAGCTGCTGATTCTGCCGGCGCCCTCTTCCGTGTCCCTGGCGGCGGCGCGTCTGGGCTGGCCGTTGCAAGAGGTAGTGACGCTGTCGGTGGTTGCCCGGCCGATGGCGGCGCTGAATGCGCATCTGGCCAGCGGCGTGCGTTTGCTGGTGCTGAGCAATGACGGCCAGAGCCCGGCGTCGATTGCCACACAATTGGCCAAGCGCGGGTTTGGCGCAAGTCGCCTGAGTGTGTTTGAACACCTCGGCGGGCCGGATGAGCGGCGCATCGACGGCATCGCCCGGGATTGGCCTGGCGAACCGATTGCCGCGTTGAATCTGCTGGCCATCGACTGCGTGGCCGACGCCAACACAGCGCGCCTGTCACGCCTAGCAGGGCTGCCGGACTCGGCCTTCAGGCACGACGGCCAACTGACCAAGCGCGACGTGCGCGCCATGACCCTCGCCCGCCTCGCGCCGATGCCCGGTGAACTGCTGTGGGACGTGGGCGCGGGCAGTGGCTCCATCGGGATCGAATGGATGCGCGCCCACCCCAGTTGCCGAGCGCTGGCGATCGAAGCCGACGAAGGTCGGCAACTGTTGATCGAACACAACCGTGACGCACTCGGCGTCCCAGGCCTGCAGTTGATTCGCGGCACCGCGCCCCACGCACTCGCAGGCCTGGAAGCGCCCGACGCCATCTTCATCGGCGGCGGCGTCACCCGCGACGGCGTGCTCGACACCTGCTGGCAACACCTGCGCCCCGGCGGCCGGCTGGTGGCCAACGCCGTGACCCTGCAAAGCGAAATGACCCTGATGGCCTGGCGCGAACAACACGGCGGCGAGCTGACCCGCATTCATGTGGCCCAGGCCCAACCGCTGGGGGACTTTGACACCTGGCGCCAGGCGCTGCCGATCACCCTGCTGGAAGTGATCAAGCCGCTATGAAACGCATCCTGCTGCTGGGCGGCGTGACGGAAGCCCTGGCCATTGCCCGCACGCTGGGCCCCGAGCATATCTACAGCCTGGCGGGTGTTGGCCGCGTTCCCACCGATCTTACGTGCCAGGTGCGCGTCGGTGGCTATGGCGGCGCGGAAGGTTTGGCGCAGTTCATTCGCGATGAAGGTATCGAGCTGGTGCTGGACGCGACCCATCCGTATGCCGCACAGATCAGCGCCAACGCCGCCCGTGCCGCGTGTGTGTGTGGCATTCCCTGCTGGGCCCTGCGCCGCCCGGCGTGGCAGCCACAGCCCGGTGATGACTGGCGCGAAGTCAGTGACTGGGCGGAGTTGATTGAAGCCCTGAAACCCTTCAAGCGACCACTGTTCACGCTAGGCCGTGAACCGTTGCAACACCTCGACGAAATCCCCGCCGAGCAGTTCTGGACGCTGCGCGCACTGGATGTGTACCCCGGCAATGAACGCTGCGAAGTGATCGGCGCCCGTGGGCCGTTTTTGATCGAGGATGAGCGGGCGTTGTTTGAGCGACGGCAAATTGATGTGCTGATCAGCAAGAACAGCGGCAGTACGGCTACCGAGCCGAAGCTGGAAGTGGCACGGGAGCGGGGGGTGCCGGTGTTGGTGTTGAGGCGGCCGGTGTTGGTGGCGGTGGATCAGGAGCTTTTGTCGCCCGCAGAAACAATCGAGTTATTGGCAGATTTCATTCGATAGATCAGGATCATCGCCCACCTCTATCAACTCTATTTGTGACTAAAGGGACGGCGATGAATCCACAACATGAAGTGCTACACTCCAGAAACAGTTCAAGCCAGACTCAATTCTATTCAGGAGCTGACATGATAGACGTCAAAGAAGCCGTGCAAGTTGCCAAGGCAGCAGCCAATGACTTTCTCGGCCAGGAAACAGTACTTCAGGACTTGATGCTTGAGGAAGTCGAGTTAAACCCAGGCGACAAAACGTGGGCAATAACACTTGGCTTCAATGTTCCAGCCCCTGATAAATATGAACGATTAGGCGCATCTTTAGCGGGACAAATGTACGCAAGAAAATATAAAACATTCTTCATTGACTCGGAGACTGGCGAGTTCCGCTCCATGAAGATCCGCGAAGTATGATCGAAACATATATCCGGCAATATCGAAGAAAAGGAATCATAGTCGACACTAACCTGCTACTCTTGGCACTGATCGGAGGCACACCCAGTATTGCAGGCTTCAAAAGAACAAGCGGGTACACCGCCAAAGATTACAAACTTCTGCTTAACGTGATTGATCAATTCGAAAAGCTTATTTCAACTCCTCATATACTTGCGGAAGTCAGCAACCTTACAAACGGGCTTTATGGGAGCAAGCTACACGACTTCTACGCAACATTAAAAAAATCATTATCGACAGTCATTGAGATTCACTGCCCTGCTCTTGATATAAGTTGCGATTATGAGCTGTCGCCCTACGGACTTACCGACGTCGGTATTATCTGTGCCGCCAAAGATAATTATCTAGTTTTGACAGATGACCTAAGAGTCGCTGGATTTGCTCATCAGCACAGCGTAGATGTCGTGAACTTCAATCACATACGGGAAGCAAGCTGGGACGTTTAAAGGCGTCTCACGGGATCATTCCCACACATCAGCGCAGGAACGATCGATCATCGAAGTGTTAAATGCGTTTTCCGCCACCTTCGTGCACCCGATCAGCCAGTAACTCCGCCAGCTCGATCAACTGAGCGACGCCCAACAACTCCTCTCGCTTCGATCCTTCCAGGCTAAACGCCAAGTCGCAACTCAGCGCATTGGCCGAGGCGAGTGTTTCAATGAGGTTGACCAACAGGTCTTCGGTGCTGATTCCATCGGCTACGGTGAACAGCCGAAAGGGGGGATTGGGGGTAGGTTTAATCATTGTGAAGCTCCTAAGGGACGTGGAGCTGCCACTGATCGCCGCGACGCGATGGAGGGTGGCAGCTGTGCGCAGGTTCGCGGACCGGTCCCTAGGCAACCCGGCATACCCGAAGGTATCCCGCGCACAGCTGCCATAGCGCCGCACAGTAGACGATAAAAAAGCGCCAACTGAAAGCAGACGATGGCGCTTAGCGCCTATAGGGATCCGGGCCGCGACGCCCGCCCGCTGAGTTTGCAGCGGTGTGCGGAGGCTAGAGATTGAGTTTCCTAGGGACAACCTCAAATCGCTGTCGGAAATTTCTCTGGTAGGAAGGAGGGGCCGCTCCAACATTTGAGTCGCATCGCCTGGTTGATCCACAATCCCTCAGTTCCCGTCTATCCTCAAACCCAGCACTGCGACACCAAACCACACCGCCCCTTTTTACTTATCCTCCCCGATCAGGCTAAATACCCACCTGATCGTTTAACCCTACGGATTGTCCGCCATGGCCCGTCAACGCTTTGCAATTGCCTGGATCGCCTGCCTTGCAGTGCTGTTCAATGCCTTTGCCATGCCGCTGGCGAGTGCGATGCAGCAGGCGGATGACCCGGTCAAGCAATTGCTGTGGGGCAGTTTCTGTTCCTCCAATGGCACGAAACTGACGGCCATTGCCCTGGGCAAGCTGGAGATACCGGCGCCGCAGCAGGACGATCACTCCACCATGCAGCATTGCTGGTGCTGCTCGGGCTCGGCGCCATTAGTGGCGTTGCCGGGGCACTCACCAACACTGTATTTCGCAAGATTCGACGCGGTGCAAGACCTGCCGCCGCCGTCATTGCAATCCCCTACCCCGCGCCAGCAATGGCCGAGCCTCAACCCCCGCGCCTCTCCAACGGTCTGATTTCTTCGCAAGTGAACTGCGTTTAGAACCGTTCTGGAGAACTGCCATGCTCAAATCTTCCCTGCTTCTGGCTGCGTTGTTGCTGCCGGTGTGTGCTGCCGCCAATGCCGAAGACTTCAAGGTCGGCGAACTGGAGGTCAGCGAACCCTGGTCCCAGGAACTGCCGCCCAACGCGCCGACCGTCGCCGCGTATTTCGTGATTCATAACCAGGGCGAACATGCGGATCGCCTGCTCAGCGTCGACACGCCCGTGGCCGCCAAGGCCGAGTTGCATGAGCATGTGATGCAAGGCGACCTGATGAAGATGCAGCAGGTGACCAGCGTCACGGTACCGGCCAAAGGTAACCTCACATTCGCCCCCATGGCCTACCACGTGATGCTGCTGGACCTGAAGGACCGCAGCGTTTTGCGCGACGGCCAGCATTTCCCGCTGACCCTGAATTTCGAGAAAGCCGGGCCTGTAAAAGTGGAAGTGTCGGTGCAGAAGCAACCGCCCATGGCCGGCCACGAGCACATGCACGCCCAGTAGATAAACCTTGATGGGCGCCCCACGCGCCAGGTTGTCCCCGCACCGCCGTAAGCCTGTAGGCCTTATGCGCGGCAGCTGGATCAGCCTGTTCGCCATGCTGATGATCTTTATCGGTCCGCTGATTTCCCAAGCGATGCCGATGGATCATCACGCCGGCATGTCCATGGAAATGCCCATGGACGGCCCGAGTTGCCATGGCGACGCAAAGCCCCCAGCCGAACACAACAAGGCCCCCGACGAACACCACGTGCTCTGGGAAAAGTGCGGCTATTGCAGCCTGCTTTTCAGTTGCCCGGCGCTGCCTGGCAGTGTGTCGTTTGTCACCCTTGGCAGCCCGCCACCCGCCAATGCGCTCACCCCCGCCCCACGCCTGGGCCATGCCCGGCAAACCGTCTTCCCCGGCGCCCGCAGCCGCGCCCCGCCCGTCATCGCGTAAGCACTTCACACCGTTACTTCACCCCGGCCGACTTTAGACAGACAGCCGCAGGCTGCTGGCCGTGTTGTTTACGAATGATTGATGGAATTTTTCATGTCCAGGTTTTCTGCTGACACCCGTTTGGGACGTACTCCCGTGTTCGCCGTTCTGTGTGGCGCGCTGCTGGTTCCACAGGCCCACGCCGACGAACATGCCGACCACAATGAACTGAGCCCGACGGTGATCACCGCGATCGCCCCCAGCTCGCCGCTGACCGTCGTGACCAACCCGAAAGACCCGCGCCAACCGGTGCCCGCCAGCGATGGCGGCGACTACCTCAAGACCATCCCCGGCTTCGCTCTGGTGCGCAACGGCGGCACCAACGGCGACCCGGTGCTGCGGGGCATGTTCGGTTCGCGCCTGAACATCCTCACCAACGGCAGCATGATGCTCGGTGCCTGCCCCGGCCGCATGGACGCGCCCACCTCCTACATCTCGCCGGAAACCTACGACAAGCTGACGGTGATCAAGGGCCCGCAAACCGTGCTCTGGGGCCCCGGCGCTTCGGCGGGCACGATCCTGTTCGAACGCGAGCCCGAGCAGTTCGGCGAGCTGGGCACGCGGGTCAACGCCAGCATCCTGGCGGGCTCCAACGGGCGCTTCGACAAAGTCGTCGACGCAGCAGCCGGCGGGCCGCTGGGGTACGTGCGGGTGATCGGCAACCAGGCCCACGCCGATGACTACAAGGACGGCAACAACGACACCGTCGCCTCGCGCTACGACAAGTGGAACGGCGACGTGGCCGTGGGCTGGACCCCGGACGCGGACACCCTGCTGGAACTCACCGCTGGCCGTGGCGACGGCGAAGCCCGTTACGCCGGACGTGGAATGGACGGCTCGCAGTTTTTGCGCGAGAGCCTCGGGTTGCGATTCGAGAAGTCGAATATCGGCGAAGTGCTGGATAAGGTCGAAGCGCAGGTCTACTACAACTACGCCGATCATGTGATGGACAACTACACCCTGCGCGTCCCGTCGGGCACCGGGATGATGGCCGGCCCCATGGCGTCCAACGTCGACCGCCGCACCCTCGGCGCACGCATCAAGGCCACCTGGCGTTGGGCCGATGTGCAGTTGATCAGCGGCCTTGATGCGCAAACCAACGAGCACCGCCAACGCAGCGCCATGGGCGTCGACACCTACAAAGACCTGCCCCGCACCAAGGACGCCAACTTCCACAACTACGGGGTATTTGGCGAACTGACCTGGTACGCCGCCGACCGCGACCGCCTGATCACTGGCGCCCGTGTCGACCGCGCCTCTGCCAAGGATTTCCGGCAAACCATTAGCTCCGGGATGATGAGCAGGCCCAACCCCACCGCCGGCAACACCCGCGCCGATACCCTGCCGTCGGGCTTCGTGCGCTACGAGCACGACCTGGCCGACAGCCCGACCACCCTGTACGCAGGCCTCGGCCACTCCGAACGTTTCCCGGATTACTGGGAGCTGTTTTCACCCAACACCGGGGCGGTCGGTTCAGTGAATGCCTTTGATGGCGTGAAGCCCGAGAAAACCACCCAGCTGGATTTCGGCCTGCAATACAAATCCGCAGACCTGGACGCCTGGGCCTCGGGCTACGTCGGCCAGGTGCGCGACTTCATCCTGTTCGACTACCAGCCGGGCATGATGGGCACCACTTCTCAGGCGCGCAATGTCGACGCACGAATCATGGGCGGTGAATTGGGCGCGGCATACAAGCTGACCGACAACTGGAAAGCCGATGCCACCTTCGCCTACGCCTGGGGCAAGAACAGCAACGACGGAAAACCGCTGCCGCAGATCCCGCCGCTGGATGCGCGCTTCGGGCTGACTTACAGCCAGGACGACTGGAGCGCCGGCGCCTTGTGGCGGGTGGTCGCGGCGCAAAACCGCATCGACCAGAACAAGGGCAACGTGGTCGGCAAGGACTTCGACAAGAGCTCGGGGTTTGGCGTGTTCTCCCTGAACGCGGCGTATCGCATCAACAAAAACTTCAAGGTCAGCACGGGCGTCGACAACCTGTTCGGCAAGGCTTACGCCGAGCACCTCAACCTGGCCGGCAACGCCGGGTTCGGCTACCCGGCCAATGACCCGCAAGCCATCAAGGAACCGGGGCGCACGCTCTGGACCAAAGTGGACATGAGTTTCTAATGCCCTCTGTAGGAGCGAGCTTGCTCGCGAAAATCGCCAACGATAACGCGGCGCTTATGAATGCCCGCGGCGTCCTCAGGCTCTTCGCGAGCACGCTCGCTCCTACGGGATTGCGTTCATCAACGAAAAAACAAGATGCCTTTGCGGAGCAGCCCCTGATGAGTACACCCAAGATTTCCTTCTACAACCTGGCCTGGCGTTGGCATTTCTACGCCGGGCTGTTTGTCGCGCCCTTCATGGTGCTGCTGGCCCTGACCGGCATCATCTACCTGTTCAAACCCCAGCTCGACCCACTGATGTACGGCAACCTGCTGACGGTGCAAAGCGCCGAACACGCACTGAGTGCCGACGAACAACTGCAACGCGCCCAGGCCGCCTATCCCCAAGGCAAAATCAGCAAATACCTGCCACCTGCCGACGCCACCAGCAGCGCGCAATTCGTGATGCGCAACGACGGGCACGAAGTGACGGTATTCGTCGACCCGTATCGCGGCACCGTGCTCGGCGAACAGGACGCCAAGTACAACCTGCAAGCCATCGCCCGTGCGCTGCATGGTGAGTTGATGATCGGCACCGTCGGCGATCGCCTGGTGGAACTGGCCGCCGGCTGGGGTGTGATGCTGGTGATCTCGGGCCTGTACTTGTGGTGGCCGCGAAACAAGTCAGCAGCGGGCATTTTGTGGCCACGGCTGGGCAGTCGCGGCCGCTTGTTCTGGCGGGACTTACATGCGGTCGCCGGCTTCTGGGGCGCAGCCTTCCTGCTGGTGATGCTGCTCAGCGGCATGACCTGGACCGGCTTCTGGGGCAAGCAATACGCCGAACTGTGGAATAAATTCCCGGCGGCGATGTGGAACAACGTACCGCAGTCCGACCAGCAGGCCCGCAGCCTCAACACGGCGAGCCAACAGACCGTACCATGGGCCATGGAAAACACCCCGATGCCGATGTCCGGCGAGCATGCCGAGCACATGAAGCACGCCGGCATGAGCCAGGGCCCGGCAGCCCCGAGTATCCGCCTGCAGCAGGTGGTCGACCTCGCCAACTCACGCAAGGTCGAGCCCGGCTACAGCATCACCTTCCCCACCACTGCCGAAGGCGTGTTCACCATCGCGGTGTTCGCCAACGACCCGCGTAACGACGCCACCCTGCATGTGGACCAATACTCCGGCAAGGTCCTGGCCGATGTGCGCTGGGAGCACTACAACAGCGTGGCGCGGGTTACCGAATCCGGCGTGATGCTGCACGAAGGCAAGATGTTTGGCGTGGTCAATCAGATCATCGTGCTGCTGATTTGCCTGATGATCCTGCTCAGTGCCGTCAGCGGCCTGGTAATCTGGTGGAAGCGTCGGCCACAGGGCAGCCTGGGGGTTCCACCGTTGCGCCATGACCTGCCGAAATGGAAAACCGCGATGGCGATCATGCTTGGGCTGGCGATTGTCTTTCCGCTGGTGGGCGCCTCATTGATCGTGGTCTGGGCGTTGGATCGCCTGGTGCTTTCACGTCTGTTTGGCCAACGTGAATCTGCTTCAGGTTCAGCGTGAAACAGACGAGATGCCCTACCTAGAGGCGTTATGTAGTCTTACGCGGGCTTTCGCCCACGCCGCACAAAGTGTTATGTTGTAACACTTATTGCGTTCCCCCACTCGCCGCACCCAGCGGCGAGTACCGCCTCGAAGAAGCGATTTATCGTCCGATGAACAAGTACCTTGCGTCCGGCCTGTGCCTGCTCGCCCTGCAAAACACTGCCCAGGCCCTGACGCTTCCCGCCAGTGCCGTCTCCGCCCCCGCTGTCGACGACGAGCGCGTCGACCTGCAAACCCCGACCACCGCAGGTTCGCGCTTGAACCTCACTGCCTTGCAAACCCCGGGCAGCGTTGAAAGCCAGACCGGCAAGCAGATTCGCGCCCGGGGCGATGCCACGGTGCAGGACGCCATTTCCCGGGCCACCGGCATCAGCCGCACCGGCACGCCGGGCGACGGCGGCACCTCGTTGTCGGCACGTGGTTTCACTGGCCAGAGTTCGGTGCTGCAACTGTACGACGGCGCCCGCATGTTCGATGGCGCGGGCACGTCCACCTTTCCAGTGGACACCTGGTCCGTGGAGCGGGTGGACGTACTGCGCGGCCCGGCCTCGGTGATGTACGGCCAGGGCGCCACCGGCGCGGTGATCAACACGATTGCGAAGAAACCCTTCGAAGGCGAGATCGAAAACCATATCCGCCTGGGCTACGGCTCCTATGACCGCCAGCAGCAAGCCCTCGACAGCGGCGGCTCGCTGACCGACACCCTGAGCTATCGCCTGAACATCAACCGCCTGCGCAGCAACGGCTTCATCGACCGTGGCGACTCCGGCAGCGACTTCGTCAGCGGCGCCCTGCGCTGGCAGCCGGCGGACAACCTGAGCTTCACCCTGGCCTCCGATTACGGCGACCAGACCCCGCAAAACGACTACGGCACACCGCTGATCAACGGCCAGTTGCACAAGGGCCTGCGGGACAAGAACTACAACGTCAGCAACGATATCCAGCACTACAACGACCAGTGGACACGCCTGACCAGCGAGTGGCAGATCAACGACAACGTTACCGCCACCAACGAACTGTCCTACCTGAAAAACCAGCGCCGCTGGCAGAACGCCGAGAGCTACAACTACGTCGACGGCGGCCTGGTGCGCCAGAGCTACCTGGCCATCAAGCACAACCAGGAACAGGTCGGCGACCGCCAGACCTTTACCTTCAAACACACCCTGTTCGGCCTCGACAGCCAGACGGTGACGGGCGTCGAGTACAACCGCATTCGCTTTCGCCTGGCCAGCAACTCGCCGTTCGATGACCTGACGAACGCCGGCCAACCGGTGGACATCAACCACCCGGTACCGAAACCGTTTGAAAGCGCCAGCCCCTTCGTCCCGCAGTCCGTCAGCAGCACCAAACAGCTGGCTGCGTTCGCCGAAAACCGCCTGCAACTGACTGATCAACTGTCACTGATCACCGGCGTGCGCCGCGATTACGTGCACATCGACAGTGACTCCCTGGTGGATGGCAGCGACGCCAACAAGACCTTTACCGGCAACAACTGGAAAGCCGGCCTGGTCTACGCGATCACCCCGGACACCTCGGTATACGGCCAGTACGCCACCAGCACCGACGGCGTCGGCAGCCTGATTACCCTGAGCCCGAGCCAGCAGCAGTTCGGCCTGTCCACCGCCAGGCAAACCGAGATCGGCTTCAAGCAGGCGTTCTGGGACTCGCGGGGTGAATGGACGCTGGCGGCCTACCACATCGTCAAAAAGAAGCTGTTGGTGAGCATCCCAGGCACCACCCTCAAGGAACAAGTCGGCCAGCAATCCTCCAACGGCCTGGAAGCCAGCCTCGACCTGCAACTGCCGAACGCCTGGCAGTTGCAAGCCAACGCAGCCATCGTACGTGCGCAGTACGACGACTTCTCTGAAGTGGTCAACGGCCAGGCCGTGTCCCGCAACGGCAACCGCCCCACCGACGTACCGCGCCGCACCGCCAACCTGTGGCTGAGCAAGGCCATCACTGACGACGTTCGCGCCGGTGCCGGCGTGCGTTATGTAGACTCGCGTTTCGCCAACGCGGCCAACACCAGCGAAGTGCCGAGCTACACCGTGGTCGACGCCAGCGTGTCGTGGAAAGCCATGCGCAACACGACATTGGGCCTGCAATTGAATAACCTGTTTGACCGCACCTACGCCGTCAGCCAATACAATGACGGCCAGCAATGGATCCTGGGCGAGCCGCGCTCGTTCTTCGTGACGGCGGACTACACCTTCTAACTGAACGCAACACTGTCCAAATGTGGGAGCGGGCTTGCTCGCGAATGCGGTGTGTCAGGCACTGTATCTGTTACTGATCCACCGCTTTCGCGAGCAAGCCCGCTCCCACATTTGTCCTGTGTTGGACCTGAGAGTAAAGATGACCTCACTCAACCTCACCGACCTCGCATGGGCCCCTCCCGGCCACGAGCACTGCCATCACCAGTTCCAACTGCGTGATGCCAGCCTGCGGGTGGGTGCCGGTGAGTTTGTCGGGCTGATCGGTCCCAACGGCAGCGGCAAGACCAGCCTGCTGCGCTGCGCCTACCGGTTCAGCAAACCGGCTGCGGGTGAGGTGCTGCTGGAACACCAGAACGTCTGGAAGCAATCCTCGAAATGGTGCGCACAACGTATCGCCGTGGTGCTCCAGGAGTTTCCCGATGCGTTCGGCCTGCGGGTGGATGAAGTGGTCGCCATGGGCCGCACACCTCACAAGGGCCTGTTCGACAGCGACACCCTTGAAGACCGCAACCTGATCCGCCAGGCCCTCGAATCCGTCGGCCTGCTGGGCTTTGAAGACCACGCCTTCGCCACCCTCTCGGGGGGTGAAAAGCAGCGAGTGATCCTGGCCCGCGCCCTGGCCCAGCAACCGCAACTGCTGATCCTCGACGAACCGACCAACCACCTCGACCCGCGCTACCAGCTGCAATTGCTGCAACGGGTCAAACGCCTGAACATCGGCACCCTGGCCAGCATTCACGACCTGAACCTGGCTGCCGCGTTCTGCGATCGGCTGTACGTGATCAACCACGGGCGCATCGTCGCCAGCGGCACACCTCACGAGGTGCTGACCGTCGAATTACTGCGCGAAGTGTTCGGCGTTGAAGCATTGATCGACACTCACCCCTTGTCCGGCTACCCCCGAATTACCTGGATAACCCAACCATGATCCTGCGCTCCCTGCTGTCTCTCGCGTTGCTGCTCGGCACTGCTCAAGCGTTCGCCGAGGCGACCCATTACCCGCTGAAAATCAAGAGCTGCAACCGCGAAGTGACCTTCGCCGAGGCACCGAAACACGCGGTCAGCCACGACATCAACATGACCCAGATGATGCTCGCCCTGGGCCTCAAGTCGCACATGGCCGGCTACAGCGGCGTGACCGGCTGGAAGTCTGTGACGCCGGAAATGGCGCAGATCCTCGACGGCCTGCCGGAACTGGCGAGCAAATACCCGTCGGTGGAAACCCTGCTCAATGCCAACGTCGACTTCTTCTTCGCCGGCTGGGACTACGGCATGCGCGTCGGTGGCGACCTCACCCCGCAAACCCTGCAACCGTTGGGCATCAACGTGTATGAGCTGACCGAGTCCTGCGCCTTCGTGATGAAGCGCCCGGCGGCCACCCTGGAAGACACCTACAACGACCTGCGCAACCTGGGCAAGATCTTCGACGTGCAGGACCGCGCGAATGCCTTGATCGCACAGATGCAGGCACAGGTGGCCGAAGTGCAGAAAAACCTGCCGGCCGACAAGCCCCGCGTGTTCCTTTACGACAGCGGCGAAGACCGCGCCATGACTTCCGGCCGCCTGGGCATGCCCCAAGCGCTGATCGATGCCGCCGGCGGGCGCAACATTCTGGATGACGTGGACGCCAGCTGGACCCGGGTCAACTGGGAAACCGTGGTGGAACGCAACCCGCAAGTCATCGTGATCGTCGACTACAGCGAAATCACCGCCGATCAAAAAGAGCAGTTCCTCCTGAACAACCCGGCGCTGCAATCGGTGGACGCGATCAAGAACCAGCGTTTTATCGTGATCCCCTACGTGCAAGCCACGCCGGGCATCGACAACGTGCTGGCGGTTGAAACCCTGGCCAAGGGGTTCCACGGCGAATGATCACCCGTCGCTATGCCCTGCTGCTGAGTGCCCTCGGCGCGTTGTTGCTGATCTCATGCGTGGTCTCGCTGGGGTTCGGCTCGGCGCGGGTGCCGGTGGACGTGGTGTGGCGGATCCTGCTGCATAAAGCCTTCGGCGTTGGCGAGGTGGACTGGAGCGCGGGGCAGGAACATATCGTGTGGCTGATCCGCGTGCCGCGCATGCTGCTCGGCGCGTTGGTAGGCGCCGGGCTGGCGTTGATCGGTGCGGTGTTGCAGGCGGTGACACGCAACCCGCTGGCGGATCCGCACCTGCTGGGCGTGACCTCCGGCGCCACCCTCGGTGCGGTGATCGTGGTGCTGCATGTGGGTGAAGTGATCGGCCTGCTGACCCTGCCCATCGCGGCGTTCATCGGCGCGTTGCTGAGCATGATCGTGGTGCTGGCGGTGGCCAGTCGCAACGGTCGGCTGGAGAGCGACCGCCTGCTGTTGTGCGGGGTAGCAGTGTCGTTCGTGATGATGGCGGTGGCGAATTTGCTGCTGTTCATGGGCGACCACCGCGCGGCCTCGGCGGTGATGTTCTGGATGCTCGGCGGCCTCGGGTTGGCGCGCTGGGAACTGCTGGCGATTCCCTTCGCCACGGTGTTGCTGGGGCTGGTGCTGCTGCTGGGCATGGCTCGCCCGTTGAATGCGCTGATGGCCGGCGAACAGACCGCCGTGACCCTGGGCCTGAACGCGCGCAATGTGCGGCTCAAGGTGTTCCTGATCGCCTCGCTGATGACCGGCGTGCTGGTGTCCATCAGCGGCTCCATCGGCTTTGTCGGGCTGATGGTGCCGCACATTGCCCGGCGTCTTGTGGGTGCCGAACACCGGCGTTTGCTGCCGGTGTGCGTGCTGCTGGGCAGTGTGTTCCTGGTGTGGGTCGATGTGGCGGCCCGCACAATGATCGCCCCGGAAGACTTGCCCATTGGCGTGGCCACGGCGGCCATTGGCGGGCTGTTTTTTATCGGGCTGATGCGGCGGCGTTAAACACCCTGGTCGGCCTGCTTGAAAGCATGCAACAAGCGCCGCGCCACCTGGCTGCGGGGTTGCCAGAAGCGGTCGGTTTCCAGGATGGTCAGCTTGCCCGAGGTCGCCAACCGGCGGATCACCTCGCTGGGCTTGACCTTCACCACACCCGTGCTTTCGTCAATCCAGTCATCGCGCAGCAACTGGCTTTCGTCCGCGTGATAGCTGGGTTCATAGACAATCAACGCGCCGTGCACCGGGGTGAAGTAGTAACGCGCCCCCGCGATCTTGTCCTGGCGCAGCATCTCGATGAACCCGCGGATTTCCTTCTGGGCAATGAAGTTGTGGGCCAGGCCTTCTTCGTAGCGATCCGCCAGATGCTGGCGCTCGGTGTCGAGCTTGAACAACTGCTGGACGCCCATCACCTTGTAGCCCGCCGGGTAGCGGGTCGATGTGCTGGGGTAGCCGAGGTTCATGATGCCCTCGAACAATGCCTTGTAGGCCGGTGTGTCCGGCCGCAGTCCCACGGCCACCGACGGCCCCGGGTCTGCCACCGGTTGCACGGCAATGAAGGTGTCGCTGTCGCCATTGCCCAGCAGCGCTCCCAGTCGCGGCTGGTGCGCCAGCGGCACAACCTGTTGCCACACCAGGCGCGCCGCATCGTCCGGGTGCGCGCACAACGGGCCCAGGGCCAGGCGGGTATCGAGCACTGCCAGTGTCGTGGCCAGGCGCGTTATCCGGGGGAATAAAGCGTCCCAGAACGGGCTGCTGTCGAGTACCCGCAGCTCACCGGACTCCACCAGTTTCAACACATGGCTGTCGATGCTGCCTCGACTGTTGAGGTGTTTCAGGTACGCCGCCTGCCGGCGGCTGGAAGTCCAGTCCGGATCGATCTTTACCGCCTGATACCGAAACAGCGAGCCATCGGGGCACGACACATACAACGCCAGGAAACGCTCGCTCTGTGCCACTCGCAAAAAGCTCAGCGCCGCCAGCACCACGGCCGGAGCCATCAGTTGCGCGTAGCCTTCGGCCTGGGGCAACTCGGGCGCTGCGCGCTGCGGGAGCCTCAGATACAGGCCTTGCAGGCTGTACCCGATTGGCAACTGGCCGCGCAGGAACGCCCGGTCGAGGGCAAAGCCCAGGTCATCTCCCTTGACCGGCGCACAGGCGACAAAATGCCCATTGTCGGAGGACTTGAGAATCACCCCGAAGCTCAGTTCAGTGCGCGCATGGGCGTATTGATGACCATGGCGTGCCGCGTCGTCGGCATGCTTGAACACCGGGCCCAGCTGCCGATCCGCCACCGCATGGACCGCCGCCTGCGGTGCAACGTAGGCCAGGCCGGGCATCCAGCCCGGCAGCACACGCTGGGCAGTGCCCCACAACGGGCCGCCCTCCAGTACTTGCAAAGTCCCCACCCGCGCCAGCTGATTGACCAGCTCGGTGGGGGTCTTGCGGCCGCTGCGCATCTGCTGCTCGACGGCATTGCTGTAAGGGTCGTGCAGCGCCAGGCTGTTGGGGGCCAGGGAGGTTTCCAGGTGGCTGAGCAACTGCGTCGCTTCGTTGCGCTGGCCTGGGTCCAGCAAGCTCCGCTCGGCGTCCTGGGTACTGAAGCCGATGAGTGAGCCGTCGGGCGTCAGCAGGTATTCGTGGGTCCACAGATGGCCCGACTTCAGGGCGGTCTCCAGGACTTTGGTCGAGAACAGGTTTTGATACACCGCGTTTTCTTCGGAAGGTAACCAGAACCCCAGCACCCGGGCGGGACGTGACCGGTAGCGCGCAACCATTTTCCAGCCCGGGGCCAGCAACGCCTGGCTGACGTCCAGGCCCGGCAGGATGACGTTCGGGTCGAAGTCTTCACTCAACACCGGCACCGCCAGGGTCGCGACAAACTTGCCGTTGCGCTGCAACACCAGCCCGCCATGCAGCGTGTCGCGCTGTGTGCCCAGCTGTTGGTGGGCGTAACGCACCGCATCGGCCTGATGACTGAACAGCGGGCTCAATGGGCGACGCATAAAGTTGGCGAAGGCGGTCCATGGGGCTTGGCTGACATCCAGCTTACCCGCCAACGCCCAGCATTCGCTCGGCACCAAAACGCTCAACCAGCTCAACTTCGCCACTTCGTTGACAAACCCGACTGCCGAGAGCTGCCCGCTGGCCATCAAGGTCTGCACGTCTTCAAAGACCCCCGACGGCTGACGCACCGGGTTGAACAGCGTCGATGACACCGGCGTTTGTACCTGCAGCAGCGCCTGGTCCAGTGTCGAGATAAACACCGGCAAGCCCGTCAGTGCGCCTGTCTCCCGTTGGCGCTTGGCCTCGACGGTGGCACTGGCCAGATCCGCCGCCGAAATAAAATGCTGTGCCAGCCAGTGTTCGGCGGTGGTCAGCCCCTGTGGCATCCAGTTGCGCCGGTAAACCAAGGCATGCAGTTGATAACCCGCCGGGTAAATGAATTCGCCGTCGTCATCCACGGCAAACACGGCGTTCAAGGCGAACAGCCCGGCCTTATCCCAGGCGGGTACAAGCTCGGAGCAGACAAAAGCGTCCTGATCGCGATGCTTGAGCATGAAACCGAAACCGGTTTGCGTCGGTGCTTCATGGTCCAGGCGCGTGTGCAGTGCCCGAGCCGCGTCGGCGGCACTGGCGCAGACCGGGCCATAGGCAATCTGCTCCGGCCGCTCGCGCCGGGGTATCGGCAGGCGTGGCCGCCAGTGTTCGGCGATCAGCCCCGGCGCGCCCCACAACGGGTTGGCCAGCACCACCCGCACGCTGCCGGCCGCCGCCACTTGGCTGATCCATTCCTGCGCCGTCAGTGTGCCGCTGGCCAGGTTGAGGGCTGCCGGGCTGTGTTGGGGCAAGGGGTCGAGCGCCTTGAACAGGCTCGCCTGGGCGGGAGAGTCGACCAAGTCATACGCCAGCAAACAATCTTCGGCGCCCGACAGGTAGGCCACGGACACCTGCTGGCGATTGCGGATCAGCGTGTGCACGTCCAGGGCGCTGAACATCTGCGCCTCCAGACAGGCATCGTCCCGCGACCAGCCCGGGCGCTGCAGGCGCTCGGGTTCCAGCAACGAAACCCCTCGGCTGGAACCATACACGGCCTTCAGCACGTGACGGGGCGGGAGCAGTGAACGGCCCTTGACGTCCTGGGGGTAGACAACGCCCAGGGCAAAGCGCCCGGCGTCACTGGCCGGCAATGGCTCGGTGGCCACATAAAGGCCGTCCGGACGCTGCAGGATATAGCCGCAGTATTCGCCCTCACGCCAGCTGCCGATTTGCCCATGAGCGTGGCGTGCCGCGTCCTCTATTTGGAGAAAACCGCGGCTCAGTTGCGGGCGCGGGGCCAGGGCGTAAGGTCGCCAGGTGTCGGCGACCAGCCCCGCCACATCCCACAACGTGCCCGGTTGCAACACCGACAGCGCCCCGGCGGCGGCGACCTTTTGGATCATCTCGTGGGGCGTCACGGCGGCGGCCCGCAGTTCATCTCCCAGCCCGTTGTCCGTTACCCGGCCATCGGGCAGCACCTGGTAGAGCTGGCTTTCCTCGGCCGAGCCGGAAGCGTCATAGGCCAGCTGAGCGCCGTCCGCCGTGCTGAGGTAGAAGGCCAGATTGCTCTCGGGGTGGAGGCGCAGCGCGGCAATCCCCAGGGCAAAATCCGTGGTGTCGATAAACGCCTCGTACAGCCAGGGTTCGGCGGCGATGCCGATAGCGTCGGGTTCGCTGCGGCAGTACCAGCCACGCAGAGCGAAGCCTGGCGGCAGGCCGGCATTGCCAAAAACATTCGCCAACACGAAAAGGGCTTCGCCGGCGGGTATCGGTGCGCAAGGTTCGCTGACCACATACTGCTCTGCACTCGAGTGTTTGAGGATACAGCCGACTCGCCGGCCACCCTCCGCTGCCTGCATACGGTCATGGGCATAACGGGCGGCAGTTGCCAGGTCAGTGAAAACCCAGCTCAGGGGCGTATCAATGGGGGCTGCTGCGGCGAAAGGGGTTTCGGGTTCCCAGGTTGCCGGGACTCGGCCCTGGACGTTGAACCAGGTCTCATCCGCCAGCAGCACCGTCAACTCACCGAGTTTTACCAGCTCTTTGATCAGCCCTTCACGAGTGCCGTCAAAACCTTGTGCGCGGGCCACACCTTGGCCATCGCGCTCAACTCGCGCCAGGTACTCGCCGAATTCACGCTCGGCCCGAGAGCCGCTGACAGCGTATTTGATCAACGTACCGTTTGTTCCGCTGGTGTAAAGCGCCTTGATCTGATCGGAAAAAACCAGCGTCATGTCGATCGCTTGAGTCGACGGTGTACTGATCAGGAACGCCAGCTGTCGCGAGGTTTTTTGAGGATAGTTGGCACGCACCTCGGCCAGGTCGTAGACAGGTCGATTGAACTCGCCAACCATTTGGTGCCCTTCAAGCTCGACCCGCGTCAGAGCGTTGTCGGTGGGCAATGCCCCACCCCACAACGACAGCCACCTGTCAGGGTCTGACAGCCTGGAGGCCACAAACAGCCCATCGCTGCGCTTGAAGATGTAAGCCTGGAGAAAGGAGCCGTGGGGTGAACCCACCTTGTAATGCAGGTAGCGTGCAACATCATCGACAGTGACAAAGGCAGGGCTGAGCGACGCATGGACTTTCGCGAAGGCCCGCCATTGCGGTCCCACCACCCCGGCTGAGTCCCATATCCGTCCGGCCTCAACCACCGTCAGCGTGCCCACGGCGGCCACTTGCCGAACAAACTCGGAAGGGCTCAAGGTACCGTCCTTCAGGCGCCTTTCGAGATCGGCACCGCGATTGGCGAACAACTGAGACTGCGCCTGCGAGCCTGTGCAGTGGTACATCAGCAGCGCGCCGTCGTTGGCGCGCAAGTAAAAGTGCAAGCCCAGGTCGTCGGTCCCCGCCATCATCGCCACGGCAGCCAACGCAGAAGCCGAAAAGAAATTTTCGGCCAGCCACGACTCCTTCGCCACGGTGGGTTTCGCCTGCGGCGATAGGGAGCAGTAAATACCGAAGGTCAAAAAGTCACTGTCCGCTTTGTGCACTTTTGGCAGTGACAACGTGCCACTGGTCAGCGCAAATGCCGCCTTGAGTTCATCCGACGGAAATTCGGCCACGAACTGGTTCGACGCGCTTTTGTACAGGTAGCCAAAGTGGCTCTCCTGCCGGGCGAACCCCAGCGGCGGCAAGACCGCTCGCACCGCGTCCTGCCACCGGCGGCTGACTGGGCTGGCGAGAGGCGCCAGTGCGTCCTGCCCGATTTGCGACAGGGTTTGATTGAGGGTCCACGGCGCCAGCAGTTGGCCAGGCTTTCCACCCAGCTCGGCGTTGGCAACGATGACCCGCAGGTAGCCGGCCCTGGCCGTCTCATTGATAAAGGCGATGTAGTCGTCGAAATCGGCCGCAGGCTTGGCCGCCATCAACTTGTTCAAGAAGCTGGCCTCAGTCGCAGAGCCGCTGCTTTCATACTGGATGAGCGAGCCATAGAACCCGGACAAGTAGTAACGGGTGCACAGCATGCGCACCTGGATGATGATGCGCAGGATATTGATGGGGAAAAAGCTGCGATCCAGGCGGCGCTGCGCGCCTGTCCAGTGCTGTATCTGCGCGGAGCGTCGGGTGCCATCCTCGCCGCGCGAACTGTACAGGGCGTGAACGCTGTGGCCCTCGTACGCCAGGAAGTTCCTGTTGGCATCAACCGTGAGCAGGTCGCTCTGAAAGTCGAACGCAGTGGCGGTCCCGGCCACCGGTACGGTTGGCAGGTACATCCCGTCATCACGCTTGAAAACCAGCCCGCCAAATACCGTCTCGCGCCGGTTGCCGATCTGTTGATGCGCCCAATGGGCGGCATCGTGGTCGGTGACGAATGCCGGCCCCAGATGGGGAACCGGCCTGCGCGTGCTCGCCGCTTGATCGTCTTGAATGTGAGTACTGTCCATGTCCATCGTCACTTGAATGAAGTTAAGAAAACTGGCGCTGCCCCTGGGTTGCCGGGGGCACCAGGCAGGCTTCACTTTCAAGGGTTTGGCTGGACGCAGGCATTAGATAGTTAAGACTCGGGGCGCCAGGCACCATCAGGGTGCGCCTGCGCGCACACGCCACCGCGATTGGCGCCGCATTGGTGCACCATCCAGCCCCATAGCCCGATCACAGCGCCCGCGCACCACGACTGCGCGCCCCGGCACAGCCTTTGCAATCACTCCCTCATCACATCATTGAGTCATGGAGATTGCACAATGAAGCGTCGCA
>Ga0105251_10001314_pt1 | contig 21472 bp, 16 predicted proteins | sample KBSS64metaG_FD_80424 | JGI IMG/M metagenome (GOLD analysis project Ga0105251, IMG submission 80424) | Switchgrass rhizosphere microbial communities from Kellogg Biological Station, Michigan, USA - KBS S6-4 metaG | ecosystem: Host-associated > Plants > Roots > Rhizosphere > Soil | place...
CGCCCCATTCCGGCGACGGCGGCACCACGCCTAATCCAAGAAACGACAGACCGGATGCCCACACCACCGATTGCCCGATGCCTAACGCCACCAGCGAGAACAGCGGCCGGAACACGTTGGGCGCGATGTGCTGGGTAAACAGCCGCGGCCACGGATGTCCGAGCGCACGCGCCGCTTCGACATAACCGGATTGTTTGACCTGCAATGCCTGGGCACGCACCAAACGCGCGTAACCCGGCGCGGTGCCAATGCCGACCGAGATCAGCAAACTGCTGGCGGAGGGACCCAAAAGCGCGACAAACAGCAGCGCCAGCAGCAAGGTGGGAAACGCCAGCAGGATTTCCAGCAGACGATTAACCGGCTCCGCCAGCCAGCGCGGTCCCAGCGCGGCGCTAAAGCCGAGCACCACCGCACCAACTAACGCGATCACCATCGCGCCGATGCCAATCAGCAACGACTGACGCGTGCCCCAAATAATGCGGCTGTAGAGATCGCGGCCAATGTCATCGGTGCCGAGCCAGTTGGCCCACGAAGGGGCTTGCAGCGCGCGATAGAGATTGGTGCTGAAGGGATCGTGCGTCGCCAGCACGCCAGGCGCGATGGCCGCGACAATAAAGAACAGCGCGACAATGGCGGAAAGCAGCACCGAAAGCGGCAGCTGCCAGCTGACGCGCGCGGTGCGCGGTCCGGCGTAATCCGTGAGATGAGTTGTCATGCGCGACCTCGCAGGCGGGGATCGACGATCAGGTAAATCAGGTCAACCACCAGGTTAATGACGATGTAGAGGAAACTGATGAGAATCACGATGCCGGAAACCAGCGCAAAATCCTTGTTGCTCACCGCATTGACCAGCACGTTGCCGAGGCCCGGGCGGGCAAACACCGCTTCCACCAGCACCGCGCTAGAGAGCAAATTGCCAATCGCCCAACCACTCAACGTGATGGCCGGAATCAACGCGTGGCGTAACACATGGCGCAGCCGCACGCCCGCCAGACTCATGCCGCGCGCCCGCGCCGACAGCACAAACGGCTGCTGCATGCTGCGTTCAAATTCGCCGCGAATGGCGTGACCCATAAAGCCCGCCAGCGGAATCGCCAGCGTGACGGCGGGCAGCACGGTGCCGAGCAGGCTGGTGCCGCCGACCACCGGGAACCAGCGCAGACCGATGGCGAAAACAATCAGCAGCAGAATGCCAATCCAGTACTGCGGCAATCCGGCCATGATGGTTTCCACTGCCGAACCGAATGCCGCCAGCCGACGGTTACGTCCGGCGGTGAGCAGCGTCCACGGAATGGCGATGATCCACGCCAGCAGCAGCGCGGCAATCGCCAGGGTAAAGGTCGGCAACAGCTGCTCGGCGATGATGTGCACCACCGGCCGCTGTAACTCAAAGGAGAAACCAAAATCGGCGTGCAGCAGCCGCCAGAAATAGTGCAGATACTGCTCGACAATCGGCTTATCGAAACCGTACTGCGCGTTGATCGGTGCCAGCTCCGCTGGCGTGCGTTCAATCACCTGCCCGGAAGTGATATTCAGCAGGATGGTGGCGCGATCGCCCGGCAGCACCGACAGCACCAAAAACGTCACGGTGATGGTGCCCCACAGCACGAACAGCGCGGAGGCGATGCGCAGTGAAATTCGCCGCAACAGCGACGCCGTACGGCTGCGTGGCGCGGCAACGCTGGCCACATCGGCGGTGCTGTTTTGCGGCGACGATGACGTTAATTCACTCATGGCTGCTCCTGCACGAAGTAAGCATCGTTAAAGTTCAGCAATCCGTTGCCCTGATCCTGCCAAAGCCCGCGAATGTTGTTGGCAATGGCAACGTTGTAGGTGAAGTTGTAGCCGCCGATGGCAATCGCCTGATCGTCAAACCACTTTTGCAGCAGGTCGAACTTTTGCTGGCGCCGTTGCGCATTCGGCTCACGCTGCGCATCAAGGATTTGCGCTTCCACTTCGGGATTATTGAAAAAGCTGGTGTTGTTGCCGTTGAACGCGCCGTTAAGCGCATGGTTGTAGACGATGTCGAGGATGTTGGGCGAAGGCCAAACCCAGTAACCAAAGCTGATTTCTTTATCTGCCGGACGCGAACGTGCACCGGCAAAGCCTTCGGTTTGCGTCAGCGGGATCAGATCCAGCTTGATGCCAACGCGTTTGACCTGATCCTGCACCGCCTGCAGCATCAGCGCGCCCTCCTGGTCGATAATCGCCTGAATAAACGGCAAGCGCGCATCCAGCGTTTTGCCGTCTTTGGTGCGATAGCCGGCGGCATCGCGCCCGGTCCAGCCCGCGGCGTCCAGCAGCTGATTGGCTTTGGCGATATTGAGTGAATAGCGATCGTCAACATTGAGATAGAGCGGCGTGCTTTTACTCAGTGAACCGTTGCCCTCATACGGCACCGCGCCTTTGAACACGGTTTTGACGATCTGCTTGCGGTCCAGTGCGTAAGCAAACGCCTGGCGCACCCGCTGATCGGTAAACGGACCGCGCTGCACATTAAAGGAGAACGCCTGCGGCCGTCCGGTGGCGACGTAGGAGAGCGTTTGATAATGATGCTGCAGCGCCTGCCACTGCGCGGATGGCGGCTGATAAATGACATCCGCGCCGCCGCTCACCAGTGCGCCCCAGCGCGTGGTGGCATCCGGCACGAACTTCCACTCCAGATGCTTGAGATATGCCGGGCCGTTGTGGTGCGCGTTTGGCGGTGCCCAGCGATAGTCGTCATTGCGCACAAAACTGATGCCATCGCCGCGCACCCAGCGCGCCACTTTCCACGGTCCGGTGCCGACCGGTCGTAAGCACTTCTGCTCGCTGCTGTTATGCGCCAGTGAATCGGGTGATTGAAATCCATAATGACCATTTGCCAGCACGTTATAGATTTCAGGATTCGGCTCAGATAAATGTAGCGCCACGGTATAATCATCGACCTTGGTAAATCCGGTCATATAAGTAAAACCGTGCCAGCCTATGCCTTTTTGCCACGCCGGATAATTCGCAATAACCGCATCGGCATTAAACAGATCGCCATCGGTAAATTTAACGTCGTGGCGTAGATGAAAAGTAATGGTTTTACGATCGGCGGATTCACTCCAGCTGGCAGCCAGCCACGGACGAATCTGTCCGTTGTCATAACTCACCAGATAATCAAAAACCTGACGCGATAAATAAGCTTGCTGCACCCAGCCGCCCCACAAGCATGGCGGCTCCTGCTCGTGCAGATAAACCAGCGTGCCGTCACTATAATGGGGCGGCACGGTCTGCGCGCTGACGCTTAAGGGCAACGCACCACTTATCGTCGCCCATATCGGTATGAATAAGCGCTGAAGAACCTGATATTTCATTTCTCACTATTTCCCGGTCAAACGCTAATAACAGATTTCGCGTGGATCTATTCCGCTTGAAATTATATTTTCTGGAAATTAATGGGTAATTTTCGGAGTCGCATTTGAATAGAACACAGATATAAAGCGCGGCAAATAACAATAGTGGCAGTCAATATGCAGAAATGAATCATCTGTTCCATATAGTGAAATAAGCTGAGTTTAGTTATTTGGCGAAATAGCTTACGCAGAAAAAGCATTAAATCGCGCCCGATGGCGATGACATAGTAATGAAAATTTCTATGCTGGAGAGAAGCGTCATGTCGCACATCGAATCAGGTTGGGGAGCTGGCCCGTCATCTCGTTATGAACAGCTGGCGGAGCGTTTCCGTCCTGTGTTCAGGAACATACGCGCGGGCGCGATTGAGCGAGAGCTGCAGCGTCAACTGCCACTGGAGCAAATTGCGTGGCTGAAACAGAGCGGCTTTACCGCACTGCGCGTGCCGGAGAGCCATGGCGGACTCGGCGCGACGCTGCCTGAGCTGTTCGCGCTGCTGATTGAGCTCGGCGAGGCGGATTCTAATCTGGTGCAATCGATTCGCGGTCATCTCGGCTTTGTGGAGAACGTGCTGAACAGCGGCAGCAGCCCGTTTCGGGATAAGTGGCTAACGCGCCTTGGACGAGGTGAAATCGTTGGGCCGGCGTGGAGCGAAACCGGCGATGCGCGCCAGTCTGAATTCTCCACGCGCATTGCACGCAGCGGCGAATCCTGGCGGCTCAATGGCCGCAAGTTTTACACTACCGGCTCGCTCTATTCTGACTGGATTGATATCGGCATCACCGATGAAAACGGCAAAGGCATATCGGTGACGGTATCCCGCACCGCCGAGGGCGTGACGGTGCTCGACGACTGGAACGGTTTCGGCCAAACCCTGACCGCCAGCGGCACGGCGATTTTTGCCAACGTGGCGATCGCCGCCGATGACATCAACGAAGAGATTCATTTCAGGTATTCACCGGCGTTTTATCAGCTGATTCATCTGGCAACGCTGGCTGGCATTGGCCGCGCGCAGAGCGGTGAAGTGGCGCAGCAGGTGGCGTCGCGCACCCGCACTTACAGCAACGGCAATGCGCCGCGTGCCGCGCAGGATGCGCAGATTTTGCAAGTGGTTGGACGCCTGCGCGGCGCAGCCTACAGCAGCGGCGCGATTGTGCTGCACGCCGCCAGCGCGGTGCAGCGAGCGTATGACGCCCACTTTAGTGGCGATCAGGAGGTGGAGAACCATGCGGTGGCGATCGCCGAGTTGGAAGTGTCGCAGTCGCTGAATGTGGTGAGCGATCTGCTGCTCAATGCCAGCTCGACGCTGTTTGATGCGCTGGGCGCGTCGGCCACGCTGAAACCGCTGGGGCTGGACCGCTTCTGGCGCAACGTGCGCACCCTTTCCTCGCACAATCCACGCATTTACAAGGATCGCATCGTCGGTGATTTCGCGGTGAACGGCACGTTGCCACCCGAGCAGTGGCGCATCGGTATAGCGGATAAATCATCCGTTTAATCGATGGATGATTGCACCCTCACGAAGCGGCGCAATTTATTGCGCAATAAATTGCGCCGCTACGGATTGTGCATAATATTGCCGCCATGAGACACTCTGGCTTATTCCGTCAAAATATCTATTTCACGCCATGAAAACCTTTCTGATTATTGTGCCCGACGGCGGCATGCTGTTTGAAGCGGCAGGTATCGCCGATATCCTGATGCGCGCCAATCAGCATCTGCCGGTTGGCGTCGATCAGCAGCGCTATCGCGTCAGCCTCGCCACTACCCAATCGCATCAGGTGATCCACGGCCAATCCGGCCTCAATCTATTAGCCGATCTCAAGCTGGCCGATCTCGATCCGCGCACTGCGTGGGACACCATCATGATCACCGGGCGCGGCGACAGCGTGGAAGAAGGCAATATGGTGGTCGATTTCATCAAGCTGGCGGCTCCGCAGGCGCGTCGCGTGGTGTCGGTATGTGGCGGCGCGATGCTGCTGGCGGAATCCGGCTTGCTGGCAGGTCGCCGCGCCACCACGCACTGGCGCTTGCTCGATACCTTGCAATCGCGCTATCCAGCGATTCAGGTGGAAGGCGGTCCGCTGTTTATTCAGGACGGACCGATCTGGACCTCCGGCGGCGTCAGCTCGGGCTTTGACCTGACATTAGCGCTGGTGGAAGAGGATTTCGGCTTTAGCGTGGCGCGTGATATTGCGCAGGACATGGTGATGTATCTGCGCCGTCCCGGCGGACAGATGCAGTTCAGCCGTTTTCATCTGCAAACGCCGAGCGGCATTGGCCCGATCGGTGAATTGCAGCGCTGGATCCGCGCCAACCTCGCCGAAGATCTCTCAGTCGAGAAACTGGCGGAGCGCGTCGCCATGAGCCCGCGCAACTTTACCCGCGTGTTCACCCGTGAAACCGGCGCGCCGCCCGCGCGCTATGTGGCCGAAGCGCGTCTCGCCGCCGCGCGTGAACAGCTGGAGCAAAGCAACGACACGCTGGATCGCATCGCGCAACAGACCGGTTTTGGCAGCAGCATCAATTTACGCCGCAGCTTTGAGCGTCAGCTGCATCTCACGCCGGGCGAATATCGCCAGCGCTTCCACTGTCGGAAATTGGCGTAAAGTGATCCTTTCTTGGCGTTTACGCCATCACACCATCGGCTTAGAGTGACTCCAGCATCTTCGGAAAAGGAGTCAATCATGACTAAGATCGGCATTAACGGCTTTGGCCGTATCGGACGTAACGTTTTTCGTGCAGCGCTGGGCAGCGATGATATTGAAATCGTCGCCATTAATGACCTCACCGACAGTAAAACCCTCGCGCATCTGTTGAAACACGACTCCCTGCTCGGCAGGCTACCGGCGGAAGTGGAAGCAGGTGAAGGCGAATTACGCATTGATGGCAAAGCGGTGCGCGTGTTTAGCGAGCGCGATCCGGCGAATATTCGCTGGCGCGATGTCGGCGTGGATATCGTGATTGAAGCCACCGGCTTCTTCACCGAACGCGACAAAGCCGCAGTGCACATCACCAGCGGTGGCGCGAAACGCGTGATTATCTCCGCGCCGGGCAAGAACGATGACCTGACAATTGTGCTGGGCGTGAACGATCAACGTTACGATCCGCAGCAGCACTTTGTGGTGAGTAACGGCAGCTGCACCACCAACGGCTTAGCGCCAGCGGCGGCAGTGCTGCACCAGGCGTTTGGTATCGAGCACGGTTTAATGAACACCACGCATGCTTATACCAACAGCCAGGTGCTGCACGATCAGCCGGAGAAAGATCTGCGCGGTGCGCGGGCGGCGGCGTTGTCGATTGTGCCTTACTCAAGCGGGGCGGCGAAGGCGCTCGGTCGGGTGATTCCGGAGCTGGAGGGTCGATTAACCGGCTATTCCCTGCGCGTGCCGGTGCCGGTGGTGTCGATTGTGGATTTGACCGTGACGCTGAAACGCGACGTGACCGCAGAAGAGGTGAATGACGCGTTTAAAGCCGCGGCGGCAGAAGGTCCGCTGCAGGGGATTCTTGGATACAGCGACGAGCCGCTGGTATCAAGCGATTATCAGGGCGATGCCCGTTCATCGATTATTGATGGGCTTTCGACGCTGGTGATTGGCGGCAATCTGGTGAAGATCCTTGCCTGGTACGATAACGAATGGGGCTTCTCCAATCGTCTGGTGGATTTAGCGCGGTTGATGGCAAAACGCGGGTTGTAAGGTATAACGGTCGCCGTTAATGGCGACCGTTATCCTGGCTACTTCAACCCCATCGCATCCTTCAGGGTAAAGAACAGATCGGTCTGATCGGTCAAGCCCACCACGTTAGCCGCATGCGGGCCGTACGCCGCAATGCGCACCTGCGTACCAGTGTGCTCCTGCGAATCCTCTTCTGAATTGCCGTAGCTGATGGTCATCACCGCGCCATCTTTGGTATTCACCGCTTGCGTCAGACCCGGCGCTTTGGTGCCATTCTCCACGATCTGGCTGCTGTGCGCGTGGTCGGCGGTCACCACCACCAGCGTGTCGCCATGTTCGCGCGCAAAGGCCAGCGCCTGCTGCACCGCTTCATCCAGATCGACGGTTTCACCAATCTGACCGCATGGATTGGCCGCATGATCCTGCTTATCAATTGACGCGCCTTCCACCTGCAGGAAGAAGCCTTTCTCATTAGTGCTTAGCAGATCGATGGCTTTTTTGGTCATCTGCGCCAGCGTCGGTACCGAAGCCGGACGCTCTTTATTCACTTCACAGGTCACCACCGGCTTATCAATGTTGCCGTGATAGCTGGCTTTCGGTCCCTGCCAGCGCACCGGCATATTGCCGTCGGCAAACAGGCCAAGCACCGGTTTACTCTGGTCGGCCTGCTGAATGGCGTTCATGCCATCGAGATTATCAACCCACTGATAACCCAGCGCCTGTGCCTGTTCGCGCAGGGTTTTACCCTGATACTCGCCAGCTTTGGCGGTTTCACTAAAGGATTTCGCGCCGCCGCCCAGCGTGACGTCCGCACGGGTTTTTAGCATCTGCTCGGTAATCGATCCTTTACCGCCCTGCTCCAGCGCGTTAGTCGGGCACAATTCGCTGGTTTTCTCCGGGCCGTAGCATTTGCGCGAAGTGACGTGGGCGATCAACGCTGCTGGCGTGGCATCCTGCAGTTCAGCAGTGGAAACGTTGCCGGTGGCTTTACCGGCGGCTTTCGCCAGCTCAAGAATCGTTACCTGATCTTTGCCGTTCACGTCGACGCCAATCGCACCGTTATAGGATTTGGTGCCGGTGGCCCACGCGGTGGCCGATGCGGCGGAATCCGTCACGTAATTCGGCTTGTGGGTTTTCTTATCCAGTGAATAGTGCGTGTATTGACCGGTGAGCGGCAACGCATCAAGGCCGGGAAAGAAACCGCCTGCGCCCCGCGCCTGATTACGCGCGGCGGTGATTTCCGAATCTCCCATGCCGTCACCAATCAGCAGAATCACGTTTTTTGGGGTGCTATTACTTAATGACGCTCTTAGCGCTTCGGTCTGGTCGCCGGTGAGACGACGCGCGCCGCCGTGCTCGGTGACATCGCCGGTAGCAGCGCGGGAATAGTGTGCATCGTCTGCCACTGCTGATGTCGCGATCAGAGAAGCCAGCAGCGTAACCGTAAAGAGAGGTATCTGTTTCATTTATAAGCATCCTTTTCCATAGATATAACCAAATGTTTCCGCGGACAAGTCTGCGACAGTGCGGTGACATTTTTGTGACAGAGAGGGAATGATTTGATGACAGAATCGCCATGATGAGCAGGCTAACGGCAATACGCTCAGAGCTTAAGCGAATAGAACAAAAGGAGAAAATAGCGCTTGACCCTTTTCAGCGATCTCCCTATAGTAGCGCCCCGTTGACCCAGCGCGGTTGATAAAAAAATGTGGTGAGGTGTCCGAGTGGCTGAAGGAGCACGCCTGGAAAGTGTGTATACGGCAACGTATCGGGGGTTCGAATCCCCCTCTCACCGCCACATTCTAAAGAAGAGCCTGAACGAAAGTTCAGGCTTTTTTTTGCCTGTTTTCTGCAAGGAGGATTCAAACCCCCGCAGAGTTTGATAGCTGCGAATACCGGTTGGCTGCGGATTTTGCTAGTCCTGCTCTTTTGACGATGTAGCTATCGTTTGGTAACTGGCGATAAGCTGCTTCAGGTGCATTTCCGCTTGTGATAGCTGATTCTGTGTAGCGTCATCGTCCGATTGCTGCAACACGCGCAGTTCCTCTTCCAGTGGCACCGTTCCGTTGAACGCCTGCGTCATATTGTAGACCGCTGTTTTCAGTTCGCTCACCGTCAGATATTTGCCGCGCTTCTCGTCAAGTCCATTCAGGCGCTGCGACAACGCGTTGAGCTGCTCCATGCCCTGTTGCCATCCCTGCATTTTATCTGCTGGCAGTGCTGCCGCGTTAAGCTGCTTGTTCCAGCGTGCGCTCATCGTTTTAACCGCATCCAAATCAGGCCACACCAGGCTGGCCTGCATTACCAGCGCATTACCGAGCTGCAGATTCCAGTCCGGCGATACGTTTTGTAGCCGGTTCAATTGCTGCTGCGTTTGCTCCAGCCATGCCGCTTCGTTTAGCCATTCGGGGGGATTCGCCTGCAGTTCAGCCATCATTTCCGGTGAGAGAGGCGCAGGAAGTGGTGATATTGAAGCCAGTAATGCCTGCTGTAACGGAGATTCCTGCTCAGTTTTTTGCACAACCAAATAGCCTATAGCGGCGATAAGTGACACGCTCAGCAGCGTCGCGCCCACGCCACTGATAAATGCCCGACGCCGCAGCCGCCGCAAATCGGGTGCAGGCGCACCCGCAGAAGGAACATACACCCAGCCGCTGACTTCTGCACTTGCTAACGCCAGCGCGGGCTTCTCAATCGGAACGACTTCAGGCAGCTTGGCCACAGCATCAGATGTTGAAACATCGCAGTGTTCCAGCATCACCACCGCACTGCGAATGCGGTCCAGCAGCGGATCAATCTGACTAAGCTGACGCAGTTCAAGACGTTGCAGATGATTGCCGGCTTCGCTGAGCAAGCGCGCCGCCTGGCTCAGCGCCGTCAAGTCTGCATCGGTTATCGTTTGAGTACGCAGGAATTGCTGCAACCGACGACTCAGTCCCGCCAGAAGTTCGATACGTGAATGTGCCGGTTGCGGCCATAACGTCGGCCAATCGCGGGTAATCAATGCTACTAGCACCGCCAGGCCTTCCGTTATACCTGCCGTTCCTGCCGTGTTCGCGCGCGATAGCGTGTACCAGACCGCACTTTGCAGCTCGACACCGTTTTTTTCGAACAGCGTTAAACAGAGCATGGAGACGTGCGGCCAATCGACATCCGGACGCGCCGGATGCGTGAGTTTCTGCATTTCCTGGCGCAGCGCGGCATATTCCGCCAACGCGCGTGGATCGCCACCGGTTTTGACGAAGCGAGGTTGAGATGAAGTCATTGCTGTGTTCCGAAAAGCCTTAATCAGGCGAAAAAGAGAGTTATTCAGATGGTAAGTTCGCGCCCAGTTTTGCTATCAAGACAACGTTTGGTTGTCGGCTCCCAGTAGGCGTAAATATTTTGGCTGTTGACGCACCGCTGCATCCGCTCCTGTGGATTATCCACAGCGCGCTGCTGCACTTTATTTTCAGGTTTTTGTGTAGTAATCGAAGATCGAGGAGTTGTGTGCGATGGTTTTTTGTTAGCGGGTTTCTTTTCAGGGCTTCTCGCCGGCGCTGCTGGTTCGCTTGCGAAGTAGTCAGCAGACTTTCTTTTTGCCCCATGGCAATGATAGCCGCCATTTTTACGATCGTTATGACAGCCCTCGGAATTAGTTCTGCCTGGATGCGCGTTGGCATCATTAACGGCACCTGCATTGATTAAAACCAGCACTCCGAATAACAGTAATTTCTTCATTTACGACTCCATTCGCTCTTCTCAAACAAAAGCTCGGGCATCTAAATACTGCTGCTGTTTCATATGACGGATCATCACACGGCCCTCCGGCATAAATTCGGTGCCGAAGCGTACTAATCCGATCTCTTTCAGCTCAGCATCAATCGCGTAGCGCAGTTCACCGGGCATGTTTTGCTCCAGTAAAATGACATCAATGCGCTTCAGCCGCGGCTCATATTTAAGTAGCACTTCTGAGAGCGTATAAAGCAACTGATGCGCGGTGCCCGGCATGCCCTGCAAAATACGTGACATATCCGGTAGACCGTAATCAGGGATGTGCGACAGCGATCCGGCGCGGGTATTGAGGATGCGCTGCATGTTGTCCAGCACCGACAAAATCACCTGATTCTCTTCACTCAGGCGTTCAGTTTCAAATTCTCCTGCAAAATTGCCCAGAAGAGTTTCGTATAACGAGATTTGGGATTTATTCACGTAGATGACTCATTACTATCGGGTGGATGATATTGCAGATTTAAAATCATTTAAACAACGAAGAGGAACAGGGATAAGACAACGTTTTCCAATAGCGCTATCGATAAAGCTATAGAATATAACCTCTTTAAAAACTGCCTCTTCAATCAAAGTATGTAAATTAAAACATTGTATTACGCCTGACTTAATATAAACTTCGCCAGTATCACCATGAATATTTAAATTACATTCACTACTCTCTATAACCTGTAAAAGCCTTCTTGTATGTATAGCCAGACTAACCATCAAAAGAGATTTACGCATAAACTTTCGAAGACTCAAAAGGAGAAACTGCATTTTTCTGGCACTGAGAATATTTTTATAAAACCTTAAAGCAGAAAAACCGAACGCCAGGGAAAGCACATAGATTAAGATATTACTTAAAGTAAAGCCCAACCAAATTGAAAAAACCAAACTTAACACAATATAGTAGCATGACAACACTAGAGGGATATAAAGCAAGAGATCATCCTTTGTCTTCCCACTCAAAAATTCAACTCTATTATAAATCGAAAACCTTTTTACATAGGCGCGTCTAATATAAAATATCACCCTGTCTGTTTCAATATCATTCAATTCGAAATTAACTTTCATCTTAGACTAGCCATTAATTTAGATTAACATGCTCTAATTTCAATTCCACATTCCAGAGCTCTGCTAAAGACGTCGCTAATTGAGGATATACAAGCTCTTTGTTAGACGCGTCTATAAACTCAATCTCAATAACATTCCCTTTATAAATTAATGCAACTGAGTGCCATATTGACCATCTGCAAGTGTATTCAACTATTACAATACAATTTAAGTGTTCGGCGGAAAAAACTAAGCAGGTCTCTTTATACACTAAACCACAAAAATTTTTAGAGCGTTCATAAAATGCATATACTTCATCATTTATCAAATCACCCAAGTGCTCTTTCAATAGAGGTCTTGAGTATTTGCTACCAGGCATTGCTGCTTGCAGATTGCAGATGAATGTATAAACATCTGCATCGCTGCCATTTTTGCATAAACATGCTCTATCTAATATGAAAAAATCAAAGGCCTTATTATTTACCGGCGCGTATTTCTTGTTAGCATATATGTATCCTCGATTGACATAAATCTTAGCCACCAATTCATTCTTGTTAATGTTTTCAGGCTGCGGACAAAGCAACACCTCAGAGGAGGATTCGAGCATAACGATGTCATCTTTGACTCTATAAAAAATCGGGCACAGCATAGACATAAAGAAAATGGACAATGAACATATAATAGCACCCCACTCATGATAAAAATTCAAAGCCATTAAAATCATGAGACATAACTCCACAAAGACCAAAAATGACATTGATTTGTTTATGGTAAAAAAGCATACGACCTTTGCAAAATAAAACACAATGTAGATTAAAAAAACGACAACAAATGGCAATTTAATTGACCACCACAAGAACAACACGCAAGACGATAAGAAAATAAAATGCACAGTAAAATCCTTTTTTCACATCAATATTTCTATCATTTACTTCATTGAATAGCTAATGGGTTATTTATTGTTATGCACTACTGTTTTCCATAAGAGCAATCATTAAAATAAGTTTAATCCTGAGATTGATAAACACTCCCTTTATCATCTCTGCTCAAAAGGCTCCAGATAGCTCGGATTTTGTTATCAGGTGCGTAAATATCACTTTTGTATTTTGTCGCTTCAGGCATGACTTGACCTTTTTCAACTTCAATAAATTGTTGATGCTCTCCAGTAATGGTTGCCCAACGACCTGAATGCGGGCATATCTCTCCACTTTTGCATGTAATACGTTTTCCCAGCGCTTCATCATCAAGATAATATTCTGACTCATCAGGAATTATGCCACCGCAGTAGCGATTATCTTCCCAAGTCAAACGCCAGTGAACATCCTGATATCCCCAGCCATCTTGTTTCAGACTATCTAAATAGATCGACAATGGAGCCTTCATGCCGCGAATGAAGTAATTATAGGTACCTTAATTTTTAAAACTTTTAATGTCATTTTTAATTACAAGGAATTTATGGTTGTACTTAATATCAACTGGTTCCCAGATGCCGTCACAAGGTATGGAATCTCCCGTTTTAATTAGAATATTACTGCCTTCAGGTACAGGAGGCAGGTTTTTGGGGAAGACAGGATACGGTAATTTTTTGAAGTTCCGTTTGTAATACTGCGGATCAAGAATGTAGTCCGCATCATAAAAGTTACAGACATTATTACCTGATGGATAGATAAGGTGGTCACCTCGAAATTCTGCGGCTAATCTCAGTTTATTTAGTTTTTCGATCTCAGGTGGATAGGCTTCAACTTGTCCACCACGATTATGGCAAGGGAGATAGAAAAAGGCGCGAACCAGATCTGCGGACCGATCCATTTGATCAAATTTACCTGTTTTAGTTTGCCAAACTTGTCTATTCCCCATAGACAGTTCGGACAGTCCCACATAATAAAGACGTAAAGCATCATAAATCCAGATGATTGATTCGGGGTCAAATCCATTGGTTATATCCTCAGGCCAGTTCTTCAGTGCTTCTTCATACTTCTTAGCAAAAAATGCCCAGGAATCACGTTTACGTTGTCATAGCGTGTAACTGCTAAGACGTTGGAGTAGCCAGAATAGCTTTCTCCGAACCGTCCCATCGGTCATTGGATATTCAGATATTTTAATGGTCATTTTTGTTCGTTTCAAGTTCCTGTCTGATTGTCAATGCGAGTAGCATTATTGATTTCTCTATCTTTTATCTTGCAGAACAATTCATTAGTATGTGAATCACACACGCCAATCTTAAAAGAGAAATGAAGCTTTAAATACCATTTAATATATGCATAGCATCATTTTTCTAATAAAAATAACCATCCATCTTTGAGCAAAGAAATTGAATTGTAAAAAAATTAAGCCGCGCAACTAGAAGAAACGACTGGCAACATTATTGAATCAATACCTTCGTTAGTAGGAAAAAAAAGCTCTCTTTCATTTAATGTTGAAAAACCCATTTCATCATAGAGCAAATTTGCACTCACCCCATAACTCAATAGAGTTTTATAAATTTCTCTTCCGCACTTGTCGTAAACCACAAAAAAATATCCCATTTCATCAAAAACCTTGTAAATAGAAATAAGAGAGACTGGGATATACTTGTAGATAACCACCTTATAATTTTTGTTTTCACTGTTAATTTCATACTTCTGATTATGCTTACCATAAAATATTGAGGGTGGAAAAAACAAAAAAAACACAGTACAATGAATAATAAAGAAAATACAAAAAATTTAGACTTTCTCACAATTCAATCAACCTATCTTTAGGTAAAGGGTTCATCCAGAGCACATCAGAGAAAACAATAAAGTCTCCACCAGAATTGTGTTTACGTTGCCAAATCCTGAAGTCTTTATTAAAAACAGGCACGAACCCTGAGGAATTTCTTGCCAGATGCCCCCACAATCCTGATGCATAAGATGAGAGGTACACCGCTGACTCAGCCTTATTCAATATTCTGTTTTTACTCCAAATCCCCAAAGGCTCTGACATCGTGTTTTCATCAACAAAATCGTAGGTGTCTTTCAAATAAAAACCAATCATCTCAACATGGAAGTATTCCCTTCTTTTTAATGTTGAGGTAAACCCTTTAACGCAAACTTTTAGAGTACTATTCCCCATTGCACCATACCATCCATCTACGGTATCAGTTTTACTTCCAATCCTGAGAATATTTATCTGCGCATTAGTTTCAAGTTTTTTAACACATGTCTCATAACCAATTCGGATACATTGAGTTTTGTGATCTCCGATTTTAGCAATTTTCTTTTTAAGTTCTTCTCGACCTTTTGGGCTATTCCAAATTTTTGTTAATTTATCTATTCCTTCATTCACCTGTTTGTATGAAACTGCCCAAGACATTTTAACAATGTCTGTATTGATTTTTTTGGAATCAATTAACTCCGGTTCCGCTTGTAAAAGTTCACCTTTGATTTTTTCCGAAAATTCAAATGCTGGTTCAATGCTAAACCAATGTCGCATGAGACTAGCCGCAGTCTGCCAATTCATCTTATCCATAGCATCAGGGATCATATCAATGTGGAAGAAATCAACTTCAACCTGCTTTTCTGTCTGACTTTCATCCTTAGATGTTAAGGTCGTTGCAACAGTCATTATTTTGTACCTGCTTTAATTTGGAACACATAGTCAAGCATCAGGAATTCCTCACGGTCAGATCTAATATGAGAGGTTTTAGCCTCATTAGTCTGGCCTTTAATTTGCCCACTTTCGGTCGTTAAGGCCCATGCGAACTCAATGTCTTCCGCTCCAGTATGGGTATCAGTTACTTTGAAACACGCTGAGTGTTCTCCGCATGAAAGTGCTGGTAATGCAGACTGCATCGCTGGAATGTTTACTTCCATCTCCCGCGCCACCGCCTTATGCGTCCGCATAGTCTTGCGCGCATACTTTGCCTCGGTGCCGTACTCAATTCGCCCGGCTTCCAGCTTCAGGTAACTGCCGCCGTCTATCAGCACGATGCGTTTCTTACCGGCGAACAGGATGTCCTGCTCCGCGCTCATGCTCAGCTTCTTCGCAGCCGTGATTTTCATCGCCGCATTCTGCGCCTCGACTTTTATCGGCCCTTCGTTCGCAATCAGACTCAGCTTGTCTTTGTGCGCAAACAGTCCGACCTTTTCGCCCGCCATCAGGTTGACGTTGCCCATCGCACCAGCGCTGATATCGCCGCCCGCGTTGAGGTGGATGTTTTCCGCCGCCGCCATCTGCAAATGTTCGCCGCTGGTGAACGCCACGCCTTCGGGTGCGGAGAAGTGAATCAGCTCGTTCATCGGTTGCAGACGCTCGCTGAACATCTCACGCTGCACGTTGATATCGACAATCAGCGCGTCAACCTGCTCCTGCACCAGCTTCAGCTGCTCGATTTGTTTGATGGCAATCTCGATTTCACGCAGCGTGGTCGCCATGTCCAGCACTTCGCCAGCGCCTTTGGTCTGGCCGTCGGCGGTGACGAATAGGCCTTTCGCCACGCGTATCACGCCGTGCTCATCGGTGTGCAGTTCAAAGCCGCTGCCGCGCGGTTTGTCCTGCTTGTCGGTGATGTGGCCCTGATTAAGCTGGGTTTTTCCGTATTCGGTGGCGAGCGCGACATGTTCTTCGCCACGTTTGTCTTTCCATGCGCAGTTCATTTCCGGCGGGAGTGCGCAGAGTGTTCTGGCTGCGGTTGTCGCGGCTGACGATGTCGGGATGTTCTGAGTCGTGGAAGGCGTGCGCGATGTACGGGCGGTCCGGGTCGCCGCCGTCAAAGGCGATACCGACTTCGGTGCCCTGAATCAGCGGCGCGTGAAAACCGTAATCTCTGCCGGTGTAGGGTTTTGCCAGCCGCACCCACAGGTAGCTGTAGCCGGATTCGCTGAACAGGCGGTCAACGTCGAGCTTCACCCGGCAGCGGCCCAGCTCGTCGAGATGGGCATAGATATCATCAGCGTTGCGGCTTTCAATGCGCGCCGGATGCGTGCCGACAATCTCCGGGCGCGGCACAGCCGCCGGGCGGAAGCAAAACATCACTCCAGGAGGCTACGCTGCACCCGATTTTGCTGAGCAGTACAGGATTGAAAATTTAATCACTCAGACAATAAAAACACGCTACCATTGTCATCTCGTTTTAATAGCGACCAGCAAGCGTGGTGTTTAACGCCATAAATATCTTCAAACTCTGGCAATCTTTGCCCCTGTAAAATCTGGATATATTGCGTTGTTCCGTCTACGGTTGCGGCCCATTGCCCGGAATGAATGGCGACCTGATCGCTCCAGACAGTAATACGAACTAGCTCAGATGAAGAATTATCTTTTTCGTCGTCAAGTAAGGCACTGGCTTCATCAAAACGTTCATACCACTTTTTTGTTGATTCTTCTTCAAACTGAAGTTTTTCATATTCGGAATAGAAATGCAGTGAACGTGTAATATTTAAGCGAACAGGCTTAACGATTTGGTTCACTTTGACTAGCAGCGGAGGAAGCTCTTCAGTTTTAACTTCGCCAAGCGCAGGTGGAAGTTCTCCAGCTTTAAGAATAATACCATTACTGTATGGTAGAACTTTAATTTCTGGAGTATTTGAAAGGCGATGCTCAACGCGTTGTTGACCACCAAGTTCATTTAGCCACGGGTTACCAATAATGGTATACCAGCAGGCACCTTTTAATCCCAGAACTGCCGCGCCGCCTTCCAGCGTACCGAGCGAGTCGACTATAACCCCAGGAAAACGTTGTGATAGTGCATATTCATAAGGAAACATGCGTTCAAACGCATATGGCAGAATAAAGGAAAGCCCTGCATAGCCACTTTCAACATTAAAAGTATCGCACAGCCATTTTATCCATGATTCATAGCGTTGCTTACCCCCAGATTCTTTCAGTAGAGAAAATGGAAAGCAGAGCTTGATGACAGAGCGATTATCCTCATTATTAAATATTCTTTTGCCCATGATAAGAATTTCATAATCTGGAGAATGGTAATCTGTTTCCTCCCCCCCCAAATACCACGAGAATATTTCTTCTGAAGACAGCTCTATAATTTGTTGACGTTTTTTTTGATAGTTTTTTTCTGTTATACTCACCCATTTTGGTGCTAGTGTTTTTTTTAAATAGGATTTAAATTGGTCGTAAAAACGATCTACACATTCAACCATCTTGCGACGTACTTCAGGCAGATGGCCGTCCTTGAAAAATACGGTAATAATTATACCAAGATTCACTGCTTGGCTACCATCTTTATATTTTACTGATGCCTCGGGTAGCCATTTTTCAATATAATCCAGCTCGTAATCCTGTAATTTCATACCTGCTCCTGTTTAACCGGCTACTGCTGTAGCAGTCACTGCGCCAGCACCGAGAATGGTGGAAAGGGTGCCCCACGCGCTAATTGCCAGGCGAATGATTATTAAAAATGCGCCAATCAGCGCTTCCGGGATGCCCAGTGTAACAACCAATGCGCCCACTCCAACCACAACCAGAATCACACCAACCGTCTTTGCCACATCGGTCAGCACCTGCACCCAGTTAACACGCCTGAGCATCTCCAGTGACATATCGGTGGCGCGTTGAATGCTGTGCCATGCGGCACGCAGTTGTTCATCACTCCAGGATGCGGCACTTCTTCCGGTTTTGCTTGCCCAGCGCCAGGCTTGTTGCCCCTGTGTATACACCCATTCGCCGCTGTCATTCAGCCAGCCTGACGCCGACTGCAACTTTTGCTGCATCTCAGTCGATAACGCATTCCAGCCAGAAGACAGATTATTGATAACGCCTTCGCTGAGGTCAGCAACCGATTTGCCCGCATGTGTCCATGGCTGGATTTTAGCGGGTGAAGGAGACGTTGGCGGACGTGGTATGAAAATAGGTGGATAAATCGCCAGCGGCCAGTATTTTTCTCCGCTTGTTTTCCAGGCTTGCATCGTGACGTTGACTACCTGATCACTCCACTTATGTTCTTCGGGTCGGCAATCATAGATTTCCAAAATTGTCATGCGTCTCTCTTGGCCGGTTCCACCAACGATAAGCATATATTCTTCGTATTGTTCACGATCAAGTTTATCCCCCGGAAACTTCACCTCTATCAGTCGCTCAAGATTATCCGCATGCATCACACCTTCCGTATCCGTTCCCGCCAGTCCCGGCCAGCGATCCTGCTTATTCTTAACAATGATCACGTCCGGGCGGCGATAGATCCCCTTACCTGGTACCGGGAATGGATTGGTGGTGTGACGCCGCTCCGCACCGTCAGCCAGCAGTGAACTGCTGAGAAACGGGCGCGGCGGCGTGGTGCGCATATCAAACGGCACTTCAGCTTTGTACCACCAGCGATAGTTCGCCGCGATCTCATCCACGCGGATCAGTCCGCTCATCATCACCTGCTTCAGGCTCATCTGGTAGCTCGAGCCATTGCGCCGGATTTGTGCCGTCAGGCGTGGAAAACGCATAGCATATTCCACTTTAATATGCAGATATTGTCGGCTGGAAGAAGTAGGCAGCTTTGATTGCTTCTCCACCATTTCAATGCCGGTGATGGTGCATTCCCAGGGCTGATTGCTTTGGCTGCCGGGGAGGTCCAGCCCCGGTGAATTGGGTAAATCGGGCAGTTCCATTATTTGCTCTCCCTGTATTCAGTTTCGAAGGATTCCTCACTGACATCACCGATAAACCAGAGTGGTTCCTGAAGCTGTGGCTTTTTCTGGAGGATATGCAATTCAGCCTCTTCCTCCGCCCGGGTATAAATTGGCAGCGTAAATCCCTGCTCATCGCTGAAACCAGTTGCGACCTGGCCGGAAGGTGTGGTGATGCGCCATGGTGTTCCGGTCAGTATTTTTCCCTGCTCATCAGTCAGCAGATAAATTGCCGAATAGGTGTGAGCCGTCCCCATACGCGGTAAGGACACTTCCATCTCCCGCGCCACCGCCTTGTGCGTCCGCATAGTCTTGCGCGCATACTTTGCCTCGGTGCCGTACTCAATTCGCCCGGCTTCCAGCTTCAGGTAACTGCCGCCGCCAATCAGTACGATGCGTTTTTTACCCGCGAACAGGATGTCCTGCTCCGCGCTCATGTTGAGCTTCTTCGCGGCGGTAATTTTCATCGCCGCGTTCTGCGCCTCAACTTTCACCGGACCCTGACCGGCAATCAGGCTCAGCTTCTCTTTGTGCGCAAACATCCCGACCTTTTCGCCCGCCATCAGGTTGACGTTGCCCATTGCACCGGCGCTGATGTCGCCGCCCGCATTGAGGTGGATGTTCTCCGCCGCCGCCATCTGCAGATGCTCGCCGCTGCTGAACGCCACGCCTTCGGGTGCGGAGAAGTGAATCAGCTCGTTCAGCGGCTGCAGGCGTTTGCTGAACATCTCGCGCTGCACGTTGATATCGACAATCAGCGCGTCAACCTGCTCCTGCACCAGCTTAAGCTGCTCGATTTGCTTAATCGCAATCTCGATTTCGCGCAGCGTGGTCGCCATATCCAGCACCTCGCCCACGCCTTTAGTCTGGCCGTCGGCGGTGACGAATAAACCTTTCGCCACGCGTATCACGCCGTGCTCATCGGTGTGCAGTTCAAAGCCGCTGCCGCGCGGTTTGTCCTGCCTGTCGGTGATGTGGCCCTGATTAAGCTGGGTTTTGCCATATTCAGTGGTGAGCGCGATGTGTTCACTACCGCGCTTATCTTCCATGCGCAGCTCGTTACCCGCCGGCGTGCGCAGGATGTTCTGGCTGCGGTTGTCGCGGCTGACGACGTCGGGATGTTCAGAGTCGTGGAAGGCGTGGGCGATGTAAGGGCGGTCCGGGTCGCCGCCGTCAAAGGCGATACCGACTTCGGTGCCCTGAATCAGCGGCGCGTGAAAACCGTAATCCCTGCCCGCATAAGGTTTTGCCAGCCGCACCCACAGGTAGCTGTAGCCGGATTCGCTGAACAGGCGGTCAACGTCGAGCTTCACCCGGTAGCGTCCCGTCTCGTCGAGATGGGCGTAAATATCATCGGCGTTGCGGCTTTCAATCCGCGCCGGATGCGTGCCGACAATCTCCGGACGCGGCACCGTAGCGGGGCGGAAGCAGAAGTGTTCGCTGTACGGCATGCCCCAGACGGAAACGTGCAGGCGCGAATCGCGCGAAGCGATGAAGGTCACCAGCGTCATCACCACGCCGTTCTGCAACGCACGGATAACCTTGCCCTGTGACTCCAGCACCGCGCCCGGCGTCAGATGCGAGGCGTTGCTGAACAGGTGCACGTAATCGGCACGCTTCAGCTCGCGCTCGTGGGCGATGCGCGCGTAAAACCGTCCTGACTCGGTTTCGTCCTCTTCACCGGGATTCCGATATGGGCCGATGTAGCGATAGTGCCCGCCGGTGGTAGTGGCATCGCTACCTACAGCCGCATCGGCATCGCCCGGTTCGCCAGCCTGGCGATAGTTGTAGTCGCGCACGCGCACGCTGCCGGTTACCACGTTATGCCAGGTGCGCACGCCCCACACCGACTCACGTTCACCGTCGTGCAGGCCCGAAAGTTCCGCGTACGGCAGCGCCACGTCAAACTGATAGCCCTGCTGCGAATCGGCAAAAATCAGCGTTTCCTGTTCGGTAACCGCATTCATCCCGGAACGGAACCAGATGCCGACCTCCGCCAGAATGCGCTGCAGGAACTGCAAATCA